>Ga0307509_10002543_pt1 | contig 29313 bp, 33 predicted proteins | sample 10_EM_MG_FD_202245 | JGI IMG/M metagenome (GOLD analysis project Ga0307509, IMG submission 202245) | Populus trichocarpa ectomycorrhiza microbial communities from riparian zone in the Pacific Northwest, United States - 10_EM | ecosystem: Host-associated > Plants > Roots > Unclassified | place...
CTATTAGTAGTAAATTTAATACCTTTTCATGATGTAAAATATATTGTGACCCAGGTGACCAAGGTCAGAAATAGGTAAAGGGGGGACCCTTCGCTTATTTTAGTTATCTCAGGAAGAGTAGGTACTGTGTCTGGTTGCATCCTGAGGATTTGGTGCTGTGTCTGGTTGCGTCCTGAGGATTAGGTGCTGCGTCTGGTTGCGTCCTGAGTATTAGGGGTGCGCCCGGTGCGTCCTGAGTGTTAGGTGTGCGCCTGGTGCGTCCTGATTCGCGATTGACGTTCTGTGCGCCAGGTGCGTCTGACGCACAGGACGCCCAGGACGCAGGCTAGTATTTTTGCTGATGTAGCCTACGGGTAGTAGGATTGTTTTCCTAGTTGTACTCAGGTAGTCTCACAAGGCCAGGGTGCTTTCAAGACAAATACCTCAGTAACTAGCCCAGACCTTGTCCCCTTGATTTGTAGCATTACTATGGGTTGTTATTCGACTCTAGAGGTATGAGTCTTATCACGGTAGAGTATGTCCCGAGAGGCTGGCTATGGGTAGCGCCCACTTAGCCAACCATCGGCTACATCTCACCGGGGGAGCTTGCATGTCAATTTATCACATATAATAGTCCCGTAGATTAAATGATGGACTGCATAGCTTGTATAGACGAAACTACCACTGGGCTAGTGAGTCCACCACCTAGGTATTGATTCCGCTTGTTGTCATAACAGTTAGCCACTTGTATGACTTCGATAGGAAGAGTTTTTCCACCTACCGTTGTATTGGAGATGCATTGCAGAAACTCATATCCTATTGATGGAGTTAAGTGTACCCCACTTGGTCCGATACCTCCAGAAGGATAATTCCTAATAAACGGTAGAACTCGGACAAGCCCTGAGCAGGGCAGGGTACTCGCACAAGGTCGGAGTAGTGGTGAATGTCAAAGGCTTAAATATGATATCTACTTAAGTTTAAGCGTTTGGCATTCTACTTCGATAACCAACTTTTCCTCCAGAGAACTAAATTGAGTGAAGCTTCGAGCTTAACTATATTAAGTTTAACCGCTTTGATTCTTTGTGAATTATTTACTCTATCTCTATCTTCTACTTTGAGTTTTGGTGCGGTCGCAACCTTAGAGTTCACCTCTCTATAGGGTGCCCGCATTACAATGACACATAAAATTGAACTTTCAACAACATAATCATATTCAATAACCTTCAACTAACTTTTGAATATTACTCCGAAGCTATATCTTCCTTTAGGAGTCACTTTGAAGTTATTTATAACCTTTTATTTAGATTTAATTGCCCTTATACGTTATTTCAACTTATGTAAATTAACTTACCAATTTGTTACTACATTTTGATTTCACCTATAAGCCATATAATTTAAAATAATCTTTACCTCTTCAAGTATTAATACCCTAGTGTATAGATCTTTGGCTCTTCATTCATAATTTTGAGGTATTGTTATATAATAGTCAGTTTGCAGAACTACCTTTAGTCAAATATTACAAGTTTTTACTTTCTACTAAAATTCAAACAAATTCTATAAACTTCTATCATACTACTATATATAATTTTACTTAAGCTACAAGAGCCCATGAAAGCAATATTTAATATTTTATTTAGACACTATTTGATTTATAAAGAATAGGTTAAATATGAGGTATTTGAAAAAATTGGTTGCTATGGAGGGGTATGAAGACTTTGCGGACGCGGCTGTACTTTATGTTATCTAATTACGAATAAAACTAAGGAAATATTGAAGATAAGAAAGAGAAATTGCTTAGACCGGGGTGCCCACAGCGAGGCTTGGCAGTAAAGAAGGGCACGTTCAACCAAAACTACCTGCTAATATTTGCCAAGCCTCGCTGAGGGCACCCCCGGTCTACCACCAGGTTGCCACACTATCAGAGTATTGTCGGTTGCCGAACTGTTCCAATCCCTAAGGCAGTTGGCAAAGCATGGGAGCGGTTTTCTACTGATACAGTTGGTAGTATTATACTCGAGTACATACAGTTCAGAAATCCATTAGGGGATTTATGATAGGGTTCGCCACGGATTTTCTAAAAGCTGACTTGGCCGACACGAGGAATCGGGGAGAGGCTGAGGTTGATGCTTGAAAATTCGAAGAGAAAGATAAAGATGAAATCAGCACTCGCTATGACTCAATTAGTGCTAGGATTTTCTAAGGCTCAGAGTGCGGAATTCTGCCAGTGATTCTTAGCGCAACTTCCTTTCACCCTCCTTCATAACACATAGTCCATTATTCGAGATTCTATGGCATGGTCAGTTGCATTCATATCCATCCTGAGCGCGCAAAACTCACCTGGACGGAGCCGGCAATCGGCGGGCTGCTATGGTACTGTACTCGAGTAGAGAAGTTCCTGCCTCATGCAAGAGCAACTTGACGGCCCACAGGTTATCATGCACATCATGCACTCAACGTGACTGCAAAGAACGAATATAAAACATATTTCAGCCATTTAACTTTTTGGCAGCGGGAACAAAATAATGTCTAGTGCAAACTCCCAACAACGTCGCCGCACGGCACCCTCCGCCAGAGAATTCCAATCCAGCCTACTCTATATAAGATACGGTGTGATATGATATAATATAATAAAACCAGACGAAAAGGTTACAAGAAACCGTAATTTAATGTGAAAGTGAAAGGAAAACAAGTGGAATCATGGCTCCGGGTTTTGGCTCACCTTACGATATCATTTATTGTCAATGATTAAAGGACGGTATTGATGAGAAGAGGAAGAAGAGGAGTAAAATGAGGAAAAGAAAACAAAAGGTATAAGATAAGATATAATAAATTTCAGCACGAGGGGGAATAGAACCGCAATGCAAACACCCACAGACGAAATGGAGAGAACTGAGCAAGCAAAAAGAGAGGGAGGGGGGAAAGAGAGGGAGAGAGATACCTTGCGCCGACAAAGGGATAAAACCGCAAAGAAAAAATAACTCAAAATTTTACCACCACCCACCGCACCTCACGTCAAATTGAGCAATTCAGCAATTCTTATAAGAGCCAAATGTTAAACAAAACCACGATTGATGCAAAGGAGTTGCGCAAAGTATATCATGCGCTCAACTCTCAGAAATTATAGCGATCCCCCTGCCTACTAACTGGCTTTCCCTGCCTGTTTAGAGGCACCCCTTTATCTTGAGCACCCCCCTTCTTCCTGTTGGCTTTTCGCGGCTGAGGTTGTTCGAAATGTGTATGGCCATGCTCGTCAATCATGGTTTCGTTGGTCCAGTTTAGGCACCTCCAGACCTCAGGCTCGGCGTGTGTCTTACCACGGGTATTCATTCTGGTGGCGCCGGCTTCCTTTTCGGGGCCACCTTCACTTTCCCCTGCGAGATACTTTTTACGATTAATCATACCTTCTTCGATATGCTTTCTGTACTCCTCAAACTGTTGCTTCAGTTTTTTCTCTCGGACACCCTTGCTGTCGAGCCAGGACAAGGTTTGCTCAAATTCTTCGACCGTGTCGATATATCCGTATCGGGTTGGTGATGTGAGTGTGGTCGAGCTCTCCTCCGATGCTTGACGTTCAAGCACAGTCATTCTCCCATCTTTGGAGCCATTCATTTTCACCCTCATAGCACTCCCCTCCTCGGATGCCCACTTGGTCCCTGCCTCCTCAACCAGGAAACCCTCTCTCTCGCTAGGATCAGGCCCTTGCACCCATATCACTGCATTCGCATATCCAGCATAAGCAGTAGATGACTGGGGCAAACCACCGAATGGCATCCCATTCCTCTCGAACCACCAGTATCTGTTCCAGAACCGATCCCTTCCCATCATTCTGAACCTTGCACAATCGGCTTGTCTAAGGTCTTCGTCAAATGATGCAATTTTTTCCTCCTGCTTAGCAATCTTCGCTTTCACCGATTCAATGGTTTTTAGTACTTTTTGGAATTGCTTCGAGGTTTTGGGAAGTTTAGCCGCTGCGTCAGCCTTCTCTCTCTCAGCCTCACGTTTTCGCTTGCGCTCATTCGCACGTTCGCCCCCCCGCCTGAGAGATCTGCCGCGGTCTGTGTCGTCTCCGTCTTCGTCATCATCTCCGTCCAAGTCTTCCTCGTCCGCTCCAGCCATCTTAGAATCGCCATCCGCGTCAGTTGATGCCTGTCGGGATGCTGCAGCCGGTGAAGGCGATCTGGGTGTATTCTCGGGAAGCAATATCTTCCTCTCGTCGTCAAGCATTTTCAGTTCAGAAATCCTAAACCAAGTGATTAGTTTAGCGAAGAGGGGGGGGGGGTGACCAAGCGGTTTCATACAAGTCTCGCCTTGCTCTCTGTACTTCGATCTTATCCTTCCTATGCTTTGTCATCTCTTCAGAGCATTCCTCCATGTAATCTCTAACCGATCTTGTCTCGTGCGTCAGCCTTGAGAGCAAATGCAAAACCATAGCTCTCAGGTTGATATCCAATGTCAGGTATCGCTGTCGGACGCTCCCGAATGTTGGTTCTTCATCTACGGGTGTCAAATGTTTCAGAACCTCCTCACAATCCTTAGAATAGCGTCCGTCGGCCGAAAGTCTGTAAAGCACGCCAACGACGATAGCCTGCCATCCTCCATTCTTGAAATCCCTTACTTTCAAACGCTGAATCCAACCGTCACTATCTTCAAATAGTTCGTCAGCTCGGTGGGATCTCTCTCTATCCTCCGACTTCGCTCTTGATTTCCCTCCATCATCGTCAGTTTCCATCTTGTCACCATTCACCTTGACAGTATCTTCGGCCGAACCAGTTGAGCTCCTGTCCTCCTCATCATCACTCTCCTCCTCTTCTTCATCGTCCTCCTCCGGGTCGGGCAGCTGTGCTTGAATAACCCCTTGTTCATTTACAATTGCTTTGAGAAGCGCACAATGGATCTCCACAAATAAATCGCAATCAATCTCGTCACTACTGAACTGCAAAGCTTGAAGGTAATCGTCAAATGTGAAGGAGTCCAAGAGCAAGGGCTCACAGTAGATATTAAGAAAAACCCAGGTGCTGAGAAAGAAACTAACTCTTTCCTCATCGATACCATTGTTCATGGGCGCGGGTGAAGCTGAGGAAACCAAAGATGACCTTGTTAATGATCTAGAAACCCTCCGATTTATATCAACGACAGGAGGCTCGGTTTTGATGGATATAGGAAGTTGCGACAGAAAGTGAAGCTTTGGTCTGCGAGGACCTTCCTGGTATGGGAGGTCCAAATCTTCAATTGGATATTTGATGGGCTTGGGCGGCGGCGGCGGCGGCGGCGGTGTATCTTCTTTGACCACGACCTTAAGATTAATTTTTGCCATTCCAGCCTCAGGGGTCCCAGTTGGGCTGCTCCAGGGAGAGGCCCGGGCACTGTTCGATGTGGTTCCTGGTTCGCGATCAAGTTGCATTAGCTTGGTAACTTTCATGGCGGCTTGGTGACTCTTGCTCTTGTGGGACTTCGGCGCCGGTTTGATTTCGACTGGGGTTGAAGGAGCAGAGCTACTGTTGGCCACGGAAGCAACAGCCAATCCCTGCTCCCTCTTCTGTGCCAAAGCCTTCGCCTTTCTCTCCGCTGCGGTGGAAGCCCTCTGCAAATGCGCGGGAACGGTTTGCGGAATCTTATATCTATTTGCAAATTCCTCTTTCACTAACCAAGGTGCCCCATTCCATGGCTCTCTCGACACAGTATTCTTGATGAAGGAACGCAACATAGCCTTCGTGAAGGACTTCTTATCCCGTACAAGATGCTCATTGTCGACTTGTGCTTCCTCATCATTTCTATTGACAAGCTTGACGGTGTAACGAGAGAAGCCTTTCCGCTGAATATCACCGCTAGCATATCGCAGCTCAGGAAACATTGTTTTCTCGCGTACCAATGCCTCTACCCGATCACCATTGGGTAGTATCGCTGTAACATGCTCGCCAGGATAAAAGTCGCTCTTGAATGACTAGCAAAAAAAAACAAGGTTAGTAACAAAAGGGGTGATAAGCCCATTGCGATGTAACATACGTCGTGCAATTGGTCAACTTTAGATAATGTTAGTAAATTGCACAATGTCTATCAATCGAATTTCCATCTTACCTAACGTATCAATTCTCGACACTGTCGAGAACTGTACTTTCCTGAGAACAGGGTCCTTAAGGGCTTCGGGGAATGTCTGATCGACATCTTGCGAACTATTTGTCTGCGCTTTCGGTAAGATCCCTCTGATACGGCCTTTACTGTTTCCAGGCGAGGTGCTTACTTCACTTATCAGTGCCTCAAAGAAGCTGAGATTCATGTGACCTGTAATCTCGCAACTGAATTGCTTCTTTATAAACAAAGTTAGCCATACCCTCGTAAATTGGTCAAAACACTTTCAAACAAACATGTAACATCAGATACTAAGTGCCTTACCGTTTTATAAAAATCGAGCCTTAGGAATGGTCAGGTCTTAGCATAGTCACTCAGGAGGAATCTAGGACAAATAATCATTGAATACCTATCCAAATAACTCTGATAGTCGACAAAGACCTCTCCGGTCTGCGAAATTTGCCAGACCTAGAGAACATTCGAGGGGTAAGTCTATAAAGTTCTAAACCCATATTTCGCTCTCTCCGATAGACAAATTGAGACACACCTCTTGAGATTCATCGTCGATATCAGGGCTAGCGACGAGTTGCACAGGCTTCCTCTTATATAACACCTGCACTTATATATCAACTCCGAACTGTATGGGAAGGGGAAGGCAAGATATCGTGCAATCCGATCATACATATGACGAGAGGGTTGTTCTTACCATCCTCGTTGGTATGGCAGGCAGAAAGATAGTGTGAAGCCCTGTAGTGATATTAAATGAGGGAGGGCCTAAAATATCCCTAATAGAGAGGAGAGAACTACAGAAGACCAAGCGATTGGAATGAAAATTGTAAAGGAGGGAAATATATTTATAGGGAATGGGAGAGATTAGCGGAAGAGAATGAGGAGAGGGCAAGAAGAAGGCGCCTGGAAAGTACTGAGAGCTGTTGATCGGAGAAGAAAATATTTCACGACGACTCAGCGAGGCACGGACGCAAGTTGCTTGCGGGAAGAGGGCGGTTGACAGGCGATGCAGGAGCCTCAACTTAACGAGACGGTTCCCGTCGTCAATGATGACAATCACCCGGATATGAACACGGGAGGAAGAGGAGGACGGGGAAGAAGATGCAGGCCGCAAGAGCGGGAGTATGTCGTCGGGGCAAATGGTGGAGAGGTGGAGAGGTGGTGGAGAGCGGAATGAGAGGAGGGGGAAGGGCGGGCGTGATGGTGATGGAGGTGGAGGTGGAGGTGGAGGTGGTAGCGGTGGTGATGATAATGACGATGGGACCGGTGGTGGTGGTGGTGGTGGTGGTAGATGTTATGGTGGTGCGGAAAGGAGGAGGAGGAGTGAGGAGGGGGGGGGTGAGAGGACGAGGGGGGTGAGAAAACGCGGAAGGGCAGACGGGGAGGACATCTTTTTTTTTCGAGGAGGACTGGCACCACTACTGCTGCTGCTGCTGCTGCTACATAACTGTGTGGGAGGAGCAGCAGCGCAACTTAGCTAAGGAGGCGGCGGACAGGGCGTGCGCCGAAGGTTCTCCCCAAGAACACATCCCGCCAAGCTGCCAAGACTCTCCCCCTCCAGAAAGGCGCTCGACCCCAACAGACTCCCCACACGCAACGGCGCGACTCTCTGGCCACGACAAATAATTTGACCCATATTTCTGAAAACAATCCTGTGTTTTTCTCATAGGATTCAATACAATACCATTCCATGCTGTAAAGTCTCAAATCATGTATGTCTACGGTACCCCCACCATCTCTTCCTTCCCTCAATGGGGGAGGTATGGAAGTGAAGGCACCGTACTGTATCGTGTTCTTGTTGTGGTTACCTTCCAGAGTGCATCCTCTTTGAGACAATCCCTACCGTACTGCCTGCATGCAGGCAAGCCAGCCAAAGCTGGAGGGGGGACTGTTTGTCCGGCTGCCCCCCTCCACTGGAAGGATTCAGCATTCATCACCACCGAGAGTCCCCCATTGTCATCTTACTCTTTATACGCCGTCATCCTTATTCCACAGAACTGCTACTACAGGCCAACCTCCCCGGTCAATTCCAAACCTATAGACAGAGTCACCCTTCCTAGTATTTATGAGATGGGGCGCTTGTTTAAATATTATCAATTGCCTGCATCAGCACATAAACAATACCGGCAAGCTTTCTGACCAATTTGAATACCGGTACTCGAGTAACGGACTAAATTGCAAGGATCAGAATACAGACAAAAAAAAACTTCAAGACTCCAATGCTTAAAAAGCTCAAAATATTTACCTTACCTTTACTGAGCCTCATTCCACTAGCAAGCTCCCTAGATCCAATCAGGTCAAGTGTGGCTCATATCCCAGATTTTACCGCGATGAAAGCCTCTTCTTCATTGCCAGAAAACAAATAGCTTGTTCGAGAGGAAAGCGGAGAGCGAAATCCAAGCGCCTGCAAATACTGTACTCGTACTGTACTGTAACTTACCCTTCACCCTTCGCTCCTACCACTTCGCGCTCCCAATACAGAAACGACGTTACACTCGCACCATCGCTCTTTTACGGCTGAGATTTGACAAGTGACCTTTTCGTGCTAAACCGTTGCTTTATGCTGGAGTGGGCTGCCGAACGAGTAACCAACTGTTCGTTTAATCCCATACAATACCGGCATTGCTCGCATTCCCCATGCGGCATAGGCTGCTTTTATGATTTGGTTGCCAACTAGCTTTCCAAACAAACCACAGATGGGCTCTCGCTCCTTGGTGGCTGATGGCAGTGGACATTGAGTGGGAGCCAATGGCTAGTCAACTGCATCAGTAAACTTCAGCCTATCAGTGCTCAAATGGTGCTCGAGCACAGCACATCAAGGTGAGATTTATCGTGCTCAAGGACCCTTCCCAGATAGCTCCACCAGAGTTACCATAGCGCTTGCCGGAGGCCTAAGACTACGGTGTTATATTGGTACATCGGCAAAATACTACGATTAAAGTTATATCCGATGAAATGAATACGATGCCTGCATAGATGTTGAAAAGCATTGAAGCATGCGAGTGACCCATGATGACCAGACTGGTATCATGCGGTCATTGCAATGAACCTGGAATTAATATTTTCGAGCTAAATAATAATAATATTCAGTGGCCCAACTTACCGCTGGATTTACTACCGGTATGGTGGTCTGAGTGAAAAAAAAAACCCATCAACTGAGGCGAGAGGAAGACATCGTCGTCGATATCAATCACAGGGAGCCCACGATAGCCCGACGAGAACTATACTTGTATAATATCATACTCGCACAAGTATTGGGGCAAGCCAGGATGTGAGTCCGCGGGCGCGCGACCCATTCTCCTTTTGAGCCGAGCTGGGCTAAAAATAATGACCACATCTCAGGTTCATTGCCGTCGTGTGGCACATACCGGTACTGTTGTTCTGTGGAAACACAGGCATGTCAACCTTAGTCATCTTCGTTGTCGTGGTAACAGTATGTAGCTTTGTCGCTTATTCGTACACAGCCATTATACATTTACAGACTTCTGTCCTCCTCTTCCCTCAATCCCCCTCTTCTCATCAATACTTGGCTCTTCATTACACTACCAACTTTCGAGGGAGGAAAGAAAGAAAGAAAAGAAAAAAAAGAAGAAGAAGAAGAAGAAGAAGAAGAAGAAGAAGAAGAAGAAGAAGAAGAAGAAGAAACCCCCCGCTACATATTCTCTAGTCTTTTGTGGAAGCTTTAGAGATGTCTCTAAGAGAGATCGAGGCCCGCTTGGCCGGGATATCTGTTAACGAGGAGAACGTCAATCCGTCCTCTGGACTTCACAAAGCAAAGGTGCGTGGTACTCTGGCCCCAACGAGAGCAGCTTTTACTGACCAGTTCCGTCTAGACCAATGCGGCACCGAGTGCTACTAGCAACTCGCTGCAAGACAAGCAAAGTCAGCAAACCGGTCCTCCCCGGCATCCTCTTCTAAAAATTGCTGTGCACAATCAGAACCATGCAAACAATCAATGGAGGCCTTCGGAGATGCCACCTCCTTCCCCCCCTCGCAAAGCTCAAGACGTTCTATCGGAGCAGCAGAGAAGGTCGAATAGCTCGGATGCTCTAACTGTTCAACGGTCTATGCCCATATCGCGCGAATTCCACCTTGGGATGTTTGAAATAGGACGTCCCTTGGGCAAAGGAAAATTTGGCCGTGTATACCTCGCCAAAGAACGCAAGAATGGATTCGTCTGTGCCTTGAAAGTTTTACATAAGAGCGAGTTACAACAGGGGAAGGTTGAGAAGCAGCTTCGAAGGGAGATTGAGATTCAATCAAACCTGAGACATCCCAATATCCTGAGATTGTTCGGGCATTTTCATGACTCGAAGAGGGTTTTCTTGATCCTTGAGTTTGCGGGACAAGGAGAACTCTATAAGATGCTGAGGAAGGTTGGCAGGTTCTCTGAAAGGCGTGCAGCTGAGGTATGTTGTTGCTGCGAACCACTACATCATGCTCCTAGCTAACCATGTCGGCGTATTTAGTACATAGCTCAAATGGCTGCTGCTCTTCAGTATCTCCATAAAAAGCACGTTATCCATCGTGATATCAAGCCTGAGAACATCCTTGTTGGAATACATGGTGAGATCAAAATATCCGATTTCGGCTGGAGTGTGCATGCTCCTAATTCAAGGTATGATAACTCTCTCGACCTCATCCTTGGTCTGTTACTAAATTTAAATACTCTAGACGTACCACCATGTGCGGAACTCTTGATTATCTCCCACCAGAGATGTTGAACGGCAGCAACTACCACAGTGAGAAAGTAGACTTGTGGTCTCTGGGTGTCTTAACATACGAGTTCTTGGTTGGGGCAGCGCCGTTTGAGGATTCACCTGTGGAGACACAACGGAGAATCATTAAGGCTGATATGAAAATCCCCGATTTCGTCAGCCCAGAAGCGGCCGATCTTATTAAGAAGGTATGCTTGTATAATCACGTCTGGAGGTCTTGCCTAGCATACTAACATTACCTTAGTTACTTGTTATCAAACCTGATCAGCGGATCCCATTGGATGAGGTTGCAAAGCATCCATGGATCTTGAAGCACTGTGCACCAAAACCTGGAGCTAACATCACAAAGCGCTCAGGCGGAAGTGCTGAGAAGTCGTGCTCAGGCGCAAATTAAGTATCAGGAGGAGGCCGCGATCGCGATTGCCCCTCAGCCACCGTGCCTCACCAACCCCACTACAGCTGACTGCCACAACAACCACCCTCCAGGCTTTTCTCGGTTTCCCAATTTTTGTATTTCTTTTACCTGGAGGTTCCCTTGCGGAATAAATATTTTTTATTCTTTTTCCTGCCAAGAAGCTGTACCGGTTTTCGCTTGTTGATAATAGGGGGCGATTGCTGACACGGGGTGGCTGTTGTCGCGAGCATTTCGAGTACTTAATTTGCGCCCGAGGGGCATCTACAGGTAGAGAGGGTGGCTAATAGTTTGCGAGTCACGGGTTATTCTGCCGCAAGACGGGAAAGCATCGAATAGGATCGGGGGCCTGGGGGATTCGTTTTGTTTGGGATTATTTTCATGTGTACTGCGTCTCCTGCCTTTCGTTGTTATTTTGTATTTTAGCGTGTATGGGTTCATATATCCTTCTGGGGTTAAATGTCAATGATAGTTCTATGTTGTACAAAGCGAGAAAGTGAGAAGGGTGAAGTTATTATACAAATACATGAGCATATAGGAGAGTGCCACACTTGCTCTCCCTCTCCCTCTCCCTCTCCCTTCCATGATGGCAAACTCGAGTTGTGTAAATGCGATACGGGCCAGGGGAGTGAGGGGTTGACAGGCGTTACCGGTAGATCTCAGAAAAAGGTCGGGTGTCAGCAAAACAAGAGTCAAAGACCTGGTTGACGATCTTGATCGCCTCCGCTTCATCTTTGCACTTGGGATTATTCTGCACGGACAGAATGGCTCGTCTCTTGACGCACGCTTGATGCTGTTTTGTGAAGTCGAAAACGCCTCTCGTAAACGCCTCCCTCGTCCACCGACATTCCCCGCTCAGACTTGAGGCCCGAATCTGCATCCAGCCGACGGAGAAAAAGGGTTAGCCTCCGGGCCAGACCATCCAACGATCCGGAATTTGTATTCCTGGGAAATATATACCTCAGAGCAAGCATGATGTTTCAACTCCTCCCAATCGACCTTAAACCGCAAGTGGTCGTATACATGGACGAGTTCGTGCGCGAGCGTGTCCTCCGTATGCCCCCTATCCCGCAACCGGTTCTGGCAGAGAAGGACCCCATACTCGGGCGAGAAGCCGCCGGACTGGAAGTTCTCGCAGGGCATGCACCTTATATTTGAATCGTCCATTTTGCCGTTTAGCTTTGTGATGTTTTCTAGCATGAAGCGGACTATGGGGCCTATTAGGTTATACAGGGTTAATTGGGCTGGACTAGAGTTTGGAGGGGGGGGGGGATGGCACGGGGGACGGAACTGTATTTCATGAGGTAGTCTCTGTTCTTCTCGCACTTCCGACACTCGGCTTCCGCACGGTGGGCGACCCGCTCTTCGTCGCTTAGGCCTAAGCCCGTGAGACCACTGAATTTCTTCCTCCACCATTCTGGGTCGCTTTTTGCGGGGGTGGGGGATGGTGGTTTTGTAGATTGCTCGGGCATTGGGGGGTGTATGGATGGGTGAGCTTAGTTTTTGGTTTTGGTTTTGATCTGGTTTTGTACTAGTACTGTACAAGTACGATACAGAACTTTCGGTGGTGGTAGGGTTGCGCTGCGGTCCGGCTGGAATTTTGTCAATATACAGTATTTACAACCAGGTGCCACTGGGGGTGCAAGCACCCGGCACTGTACTGTACGAGTACTGTCGGACATGTGGATTGAATCGTCAAGAATTACGACCAAAGGATGCCGTGTGCAGCTTGGAGGCATGGAGCAGGTCTTCACCGTGTTTTCAAACTCTTGTTATTATAAGAACAACGCCCCTCTTCACACTTTGCACAAGGGTGTCTCACACAGCACTTTGCTGCGCTGGTATGATACTGCACTGCAGCCTACGGAGTATTGTTATACTTGTGCCCTCTTTCTTTCCGGCCTCTTTCCCACTTTTTGTTTTATTGGGCGCAAATGGAAGACAAGTCAAGGCAGTTAGCTTCCATTATCGCCCCGCCTCGTTACTTAGATATAAGTTCTGGAGTAGATTGGTATCGATGGTTGTCGATCCGAAGATCTCAACTCTCCCCAACTGTAGGAACCCCACATTCCTTTCTCTGCGTGCGGGATAACCTCTGTAGTTTAATTAGGATGTTGTAAGCCCAATCAGAAAAAAAAGATGGGTCAGAGAGGAGCCTTACATACCCCCTCGACTAGCCCTATAATGGGATGAGAAAAAAATATATTAGGTCCTGTTTGGCACGCCACCATATGTCAATTTTCCTACAAAAACTTAAACCCCTCTAACCAATAGTTGGTAACTGCCGGTACAGTACTCGAGTATGATACTTGTGCTGTGAGTTACTCAAGAAGCGCAAAATTTTCCTCTCTACTTCAGTCTATCATCAGGTCAGGCTTATTTAGCACATCGTCCTAACTTAATCACCCTTTCCTACCACTACATTAGATACATACATACATAACCTTAAGGCTCTTCGTATAGCTTTTGCCTTAGCCGCTATGAATCCCTCTCCAGAATTTAATCGTTTTGGAGGATCTTCGACGAACATGAAAGGAAAGCGTGCTTTGACGATTGTTATCAAGCTTGGTTTGTCTTCTCTCATCTTCTGCTTAACTCTTCCCCCCCTCTTTTCTCGGAAACTGACAAAGGGGGAAAAACAATGCTTTTTTATAGGAACTTCGTCCATCTGTGACGAAAAGACTCACGAGCCGTTGCTATCGAACCTGTCGCTGCTTGTTGAGACTGCAGTTAAACTTAGGAGAGATGGGCATAGGGTCATCTTGGTCTCTTCTGGGGCAATTGGGATCGGGCTTAGGAGGCTGGATATTGAGAAAAGGCCGAAACATCTTGCTGCTGCACAGGTTTGTTCTGATCCTTCTCTGTGGGTGGAGAGCTGGGGGCTGATTGGTGCATGATAGGCTATTGCGGCAGTTGGTCAATGCAGATTGATTGCGCTTTGGGACGGGTTGTTCAAGCAGCTTCGGCAGCCGGTTGCACAGGTGCTGTTGACGAGGAATGATATTGCTGATGTTTGCTCCCTTTTGGAGGTCTTGCTGTGGGATCGTACGAGGCTGATGCAATTACTCTGGGATGGCAGAGAACTCAATACCTCAATGCTTCGAACACCTTTGCTGAGTTGCTAAGCATGGGTATCATTCCTATTGTTAATGAGAACGATACTCTGGCTGTCAATGTATGCTCAAACTACTCAGTCGGCTGTCTGTTGAGCGGGAGGGTGATTAACGGTTTGGGGTTTAGGAAATCAAATTCGGAGATAACGATACTCTGTCTGCAATTACTGCTGGCATGGTCAATGCAGATTATCTATTCCTTATGACAGACGTGCACTGTTTGTATACAAACAACCCGAGAACCCACCCGGATGCACAGCCAATTGAGGTTGTAGAGGATATTTCCACTCTTGAGGTCGATGGTATAACATATTTCTTTGTTCGGGGCTGCGGGTATATCTTCTTGGCCAATGCTGACAGCTTACAGTATCCAGTACTGGCTCGACACTAGGCACCGGCGGTATGGCCACCAAACTCACAGCAGCCCGCCTAGCCACCTCTGCTGGTGTAACCACGATAATCACCCGCTCTTCGATCCCCAGCAACATCTTTCACATACTCGCATACATCCAATCCCTCAAAGAAGCCGATCCCAACTCCCAACCACAAACCCCTAGCATAACCAAAACCTCGCCAATCCTCGCTCCCACCACCGGCACTGGGGACACAATAGCCCTCTCCCCACTCCTCTCCACCGCAACCCACCCCTCTACCTCACTACTCACCCGCCCCCCGACCCCCCAGCCAGCTGCACCCCTACCGCACCCTCTCCACACCCGCTTCCTTCCCAAACCCCGCGCCCTCCGTGACCGCTACTTCTGGATTCTCCACGGGCTCGCCCCACACGGGACTATATACATCGACGAGGGCGCGTACGGTGCTCTCACTCGTAGGGATAAAGCCGGCTTGCTCCCGGTCGGTGTGGTAGATGTCGATGGGACGTTCGCGCAGCAGGAGGCTGTCAACTTGGTTGTTGTTCATAGGGTCGTTGGTGGGTACACCGCTCCGGGGTCGGTGGTAGGAAAAGCATTGGTGAATTACTCTTCCACGGAAATCGCTAGGATCATGGGACAGCAGAGTTCTAAGATCCAGGAGCTGTTGGGGTACGCTGGTATGCACTTCCCCTTTTTATGCTTCTGCTTTAGTGTTTGAGTGTAGGGCTAATTAATAACGGGACAGATTCGGAGTATATTGCGTATAGAGATAACACTGCCTTCTTTGATAAGAAAGTGGAGGAGGGACAGCAGCAACAAAAGTAGTGGCAATTATGAGGTTGTAACATCTATAGCGTGCTACATATCTGCCACGGTTAGGGAGAGGAGGGGTTTACACGAAAAGGGCGGGGATAGATTGGCGTTTTTTTTCCATCACCATCATAGATTTATTCCCTTTACTAAAAGGTTTATGTGCCTTTTGTGATATCTGAGGCACTAATTACTCTTTCCTCGAAGTGATACTGCGACGTATATGGTTGGATCATCGGATATTTTATGTAGGGTTCATATCAAACCTGTTAGGGGCGAACAATGAAATCATAGGATATCACTCGGCACACCAAGCTAAGACTCTAAATCGAACGGCTGGTTTCTCGACCACCCACCAAGCTCTATGTCTATCTAGATATGTGACACATTCCGCGTTGCCGTGTTTATTGCATATACAGCCCCGTGCCAAATCTACAGTAATGGTCCACCCAAAAACATACTCCTGCGTAGAGAAAAAAACGAATTAGCTCTAAAACCTACCACCAGAACAGCAACCATAGAAGGGAAGAATGCGAGGGGAACAGAAGGACAGTACTTTTTAATCTCCTTAACCCAAGCCTTGTTCGTATCATTGTCCACAAAGAGCACGGCCTTCCCCCTCTTCCCCATCCTGCCGACTCGTCCAAGCCTATGTATGAAGTCGATAGTGCTGTAGGGGACATCGTACAGAAGCACGTTCTTGACGGTCTTGGTGTCAACGCCCCTGCTCGCGATGTCCGTGGTGACGAGGACCTTCACCTTCTCGAGCGCGCGAGCCGTCGGATCTGCACAGACTTTCGGGCCAGTGAAGTACTCCACCACGGCAGCGTTTCTGCGGTCGTCCGTGTCGCGGTTGAGGTTTGCGGCGTCGAAGCCCTTGTCGCGAAGGAAGGAGACGAGCTCGGTGGTGGACTCGCGACGGTTCACGAAGACTATGACCTTTTTGATGAAGCCTTCCTCGCTGGGTTCCTTTGCAATCTGCGAGAGTGTGTCGGCACAGGCGAGGGGTTTGTTGCCGCGGTACGGGTTCTGGTCTATGTCTACCACTGACAGGACGACTCTTCGGGCCACAGTGTGGATTTTAGGGCTCACGAGGCGTTGCATGCTCGGGTAGAATTTGCGCAGTCGTGTGTCAAGGGACTTTGGAATCGTGGCCGAGCAGAGTATCAGCTTCTTCAGTGCATGCGCACGCTCTATTATTGATGTGGTAAGCTGGACAAATTCGCGGTCGAAGAGGGAGTCTGCCTCGTCCGCTACTAGGTGTGTGCATTTTGAGAGGACTTTTGGGCTGGCCTCTGCAAGGCTGGAGAGGAGGTATGGGGTTGACACCAGGACGTCTAAGGGGCCGGAGAAGAGGCGGTTGCGGATTACAGTGCCGGTAAGGCTGCTGGATATCATTGTTGTGCGAAATTTGGCGATATGGGATATGGATTTTACAACGCTTGCTACTTGGGTGACGAGTTCGGAGGTTGGGACTAAGATTATTGCTCGAGGTTTTCCGTGATTCTCCTTGTCCTCTTTTGGCTCCGTGATGGGTATTTCGAGATCAAATAGTTCTTTGACAGGAGCCTTCGGAGTAGAGACACTATCCACTTTTGCTTCTGCTTTACCATTTTTTCGGGAAACTTCCTCGCTCCGCTTGAGGGAATCTAGAATGGGAACAACATACGAAAGTGTTTTTCCAGAACCTGTCTCTGCTGCAATAAGGAAGGTTTCGTAAGGATTCTTGCCATTAATTGTATGCTTATGCCTCCTTGTCGTCTGCCCCGTTAGCACTGGAATGACTAACTTCTGAACTGGAGAAGGTTCAACGGTATCCAACCCCTTCAAAGCCCCTTTTATAATCCCTTCTTTTATAGAAGGCAGCAAATCGAAGTCGTCGAACGAAAACCACTTGTCAATCTCAGATCTGACCTCGTCTCTCTGTGCTCTTGAAATGACCCCAAGGGATTGTGCCATTCTCATATGTTTAGGGTCAAGTTTTTCATTTTTTGATAATCGCCCCTCGACCTGACCATACCCCCCGGACCAAGACTGTCTATTTCTCCGCAGTGGTTGGGGGATATTAGCTTCTGTTCGGTTCATTCCATGGGTTGGTTCTGGTTCCCGCTTCCTCTCGATGGGCCTCTCAGCAACCTGGCTGGAAAGAGTAAAGCGAGAAGGACGCCTTCTTAATGAAGCACTAGCTACACATCGTGATAATGTTGGGGGAGAGAATATGGGAGCGGAAAGAGCGCCGAGCCCGTGCAGACACAACAAACATGCAGGTCGATTTCGGATCATTGTCGATGTTGTTGCTATTGTTGGTAACATTGGTGATACCCGGGAGCGAGATAGAGGGAGTTTGTGGCACCGCGGACCAGGTAGGATCAGAAGAGGGAGTACGAGGAGGGGGAGGGGCAAAAGGAAAATCACAACAAGAAACAAAAAATATGTGTAGTCCCGCAATGGCCAGTGCTGCGGCTAAGCAAGGTGGGGGCAGGGGAGGTGGAGGTGGGAAGGACTGCCTTATGTCTGAGATAGAGGGTAGACACAGGGTTGGGGGGGGGGTTGGTCTGGGCGGGTTAGGTGAGATGGTGGCCCGGTCCAGAGCGAATGACGAAAGAAATTGCCTGATGAGGATTGACCGCAGGGCTGTTCCGGGTGAGACCCCAAGGGTAGATAGGGAAAGTAGGGCAATGGGTGGACTCAATTGAGTGAAGCCCAAAGCAAAAGGCAGCTGGAGACTCGTGGGAGCCCTGAGGGGAGAGCCTGGCTAGAGGGAAGGTTGAGAGAGAAAAAGCAAAATCGAGTGAGAAATGAAGAGCCCCATATACCAAATGCAGGGATAAGGTTAGTTGAAGAAGTCTCCGGAGCCAATCAGTTCACGGGATTTGTTTCTTGGCATCAATATTTTGGTTGGATTCGCCTGCGGAGAGTGGTTGCGTGCATGAGGCAAGGAAGAGTCAAGCAACAGGCGTTTCCAAGGTTGCCACGGCAACCAGTGCAATGTTTGTTGTCACCTCCAGAACCACATCCACACCTCTGACCAGCTGTCGCAACGACAACTACTTGTACTTATCTTGTACGGTACCTGCACCCTCTCGCACGCCGTCCATCTCCATTCCCCTCTTCTCGTTCACCTATCCCTCTTGCTGGTCCACTCATACTCTCCTTCTCTCCTACATTGCATGCCACTCGCGGTAGAGGTGGTAGGGTGAACGGAACAAGAAGAATCAAAAGGGAAAAAGGAAAAAGAAAAAAAAAGAAAAAAAAGAATCAGTGACGAAAGGACCAAAAAAGCCCTTATTCGCTCGACCTTTGGATAACCTCCTGTTCTCTCCTTTCTACCCTTCTTTCCGTCCTTCGCTACTCTCTTCTGCTGCAAACACCACCACCGTCAACACCACTCTTTTACCATTCTTCTCATTTTAAGCACAAGACAGCAACAAGAACCGCATCCACCTTGATCGTGTTTCGGCATCCATCACTTAACATCCGGCTTGCTCAGAGCTGTCAACAACATATCTGTTCTCAGCTATAACCCGGTCATTCCATTACATGGCTTCAGGCCCGAGCGTGATTTCTCCTCCCTTGTTTGTTTTTACTCGAGATCCTGGTACTCATACTTGAATCAAGGTCACTCCACTACGAATACATAAGGGTTCTATCTCTTCCGGTTCAGATACTTCAGACAAGGAGTCGAGTCTCCCGTTTAGCCTTCCGTTGGTAGACATTAGTCTGATGGAGCGAAGGAGAAATAGCGCCTCGTCAGGAGGGCGCAAGGTACGGTGCAATCCATTGGTGGAATTTTTACGCACTAAGCTAATTCGCTTTGCTCTACCAGTCGAATGACGACATTCCGACATCCTCACCTTTCCCAACAAGTCCGTTTAGTCCGATGAAAGCGAACTCACCTCGTGCCTTCTGGGAAGGAAAACATGCTCAGGATAATGCACGCTCTTCTCCTAATGTAGGCCGCCGGTCATCCTTGGAGAGGTTGAAGCGAGCCTCTCGTGTTCAAAATAACACCAAGCTCTTTAACCAGCCTGGTGGTCCAAATCTTCCGAATTCAGGACGGCCGCTGAGCTACAGTCCGGGTTTATCGTCTCCGTATACTAGCCCGCAGTTTGGCCGAGGATCTAAAATTCCATTGCCATCTCCAAGGAAGTCAGATGCTTCATCAATTCGTCCTGAAACGCCTCCCGGGGGGAAGGCCAAATTAACGTCCATCCTCACGAGTCCCAGTAGTAGGATGCCAAAATCATCGCTGGTATCAGCCTACAAGACAAACGCTTATGTTGGTGATTTTACAGGGTATTCGGATAGTGAAGATAACGTCAACCGCAGCCCAAGCCGGCGACCGAAGTCTGTCACCTTCGATAAAGAACCCCCCGAGGTCCTTCAGTATGAAATGGTTACGCCGGATCCATCAGTTGACGGCTCCTCACAAATGCATTATGATTCAGAGGAGGATGAAGATGATTATGAAGATGAGCTGGAGAACACTCCTGTTATCGAGCCAGATGAGTGGGCAAGGATGACCCCAGAGGCCGTGATGAATTCACATCTTGATGACCCTTTCCGCTCTACCCCATCCCCTACCGCACGACCTCTCCCCCCAATTCCAGGAGCCTCTGTCTCGCGAGAGGAAAGTAGCAGTCCCTCTTCGGGAAGGCCGCTCCCTAGCCTGCCCGTTACTAAAGCGGACCTTCAGAATATCCAGAAAATGCCGCTTGAGGAGAGGATGAGATTAATGTTGGCTTACGAAGAGCATGAAGAGGCCGAGGAACATTCTCGAAGATCCTCAATACAGGCAGGGGAAATGCATGAGGAGCATGACGAGCTCGGGGAGATGCTGGAGAGTATGGGCATTAATGAGAAGGAGGATACTAGGCCGCTTGATGGGCGGGATGAGAGAATGAGCCCAGTCCAACTCACGGAAGATGCGGCATCGGACGATGGGGAACATTCCCATAATCCCAATCGAGATGCCTGCCATGAGAGTGGTTCCTCCAGTCAATATGAATCCGCGTCAGAATACGAACCCCCTCCCCCACGCCTTTCCCGAGAGTCCATTCGACGACAAGTGGAGGCTCGGAGAAAGGATTCGTTTGAACCAGAGCTCACCCCCCCTCAGGATGACCCACGTGGCGAACAAGTCGAACGCAATGATTGTGACCAAGAGACTGCCTCTGAACTGGACGATGGTGTTCAAATCAAGCAGGAAGCACCTGATGACGACGACGAGGGAATAAACATGTACAAAGTACCAGAGATGCACAAGGTTCCAGAGCGTCCTGCCTCACGATTTACCACGAGATCACCGGATCATGATACTATGACTGATTCGGAAGCTTCCCATTGTGAAAACGATAATGATGATGATGAGTCTAGGTATAGTGAATACGAGGAAAATGAGCCAGGGATCCCGAGTAGGGAAGGGTCTACGCCTACGCCCGCCAATCCCCAGTTAGCCCTTCCACTCCCTCTTATCCCCAAAGAACTTAAGTTCGAAGAACCACGGAAGCATGACCAGGGCGAGGCTAGAATTAGCCTCCCTGACCTCTCGTCCATGCTTAACAATGATGGTCTGGGGCTTGGTCAATACATGACTCCTCCTCCTCCTCCCGAAACTCCTACGCAAGAGCTTGCTCCTTCAAGTAGTATTGCTCGCGATCTTCTCGCCGAACGAGCGGAAAGCCCTGCAGAAGGTGAGGAGGAAGAGGAGGACAATACCTATGATGAAGACGAGGATACTGGGTCGGTCATTAGACATAAGATCTATCGATCTGACGAGGATGACGATGGAGAAACAGATGATGAGGATGACCGCAGTGATTACACATTTGAAGCGGACCAGGAGGAGCGCGAAGGAAGAGAGTTGGAGGGCGAACTGGAAGAGCGAGAGGAAGATAGATCTCCCTCACCCGTGGCAGAGTCTATTGCCACCATCAGAGCACCAGGCGGAAAGCTGAAGACGAGAGCAAGTGCAACACCCGCAGATATGGCACAGATGGCCGCTGCACGCAGGCAAGTCAGTGGTGATATGAGTGGAGGCTGCCCCCCCGTTCCCCGGATACCTGATGGTTACCGTAGTGAAGGCGATCCACTGTTTGGTAGCGGAGATGAAGTAAGTGACGAGGGAGGAGATGCCGGAGATCTCTCAGATGCCGAGAAGATCGGAAGGAGAGCTTCTGGTAGGAAGTCAATAGGACTTCCCGCCTTAGGAGAATTCGAGTTTGACCTCAAGTTGGATGACCTGTCAGAGGAATTTGACCGGGTTATCGAGGCACAGAAGGTAGAATTCTGGAAATGCTACTCTAAATCGGAATATTCTAACAGTGGTCAGCGCGGATATCTTATGCGCCAAAATACTCGAGTTATCCATGCCTCAAGTAGAGATCCTGAAGATGACGTGGCTGGTCCCTCGAAACCAGGCCACTCACGGACCCAATCTTGGTCAGTTGAACCATGGCGAGCGTCTACTAGGAGGCGTAGCACGCGTGATTCACTCGGCGGGGGTGTCCGAAAGAGGCCTTCAAATATCGGTGCTATACCGCCAGTGGGTAAGGATGGGAAGCCTCTTCCCATGGTGGACGAAAACGATGTCGAAGGCCGAGCAAGCCTCAATCCGCAGCCAGATGATGGCGCTGAGAGAGGGAGATTGTTTGTGAAAGTGATTGGAGTTAAAGACCTAGGTTTGCCGCTTCCTCAAGGTGAGAAACTTCCTCTTTTATTGAGTGGACTTCTTGCTAACCACCACCAGGCCAACCGACCTACTTTTGTCTCACACTGGACAATGGGCTTCATTGCGTCACCACATCATGGCTGGAATTAGCTAAGAATGCGCCTATCGGCCAGGAATTTGAACTGTAAGTGCCGAGTGACCATGTGTGAACTATCACCAACTGACTTTTAACAGCGTTGTTCTCAACGATTTGGAGTTCCAGTTGACACTTCAAACCAAGCTTGAGCAGCCACCCCCACCTCCTCCCAAGGCTGTCGTGAAAGCACTTCCCTCCAAGCCAAAGCAATCCACGTTTAGCAGGGTGTTTACCTCTCCTAAGAAGCGGAAGCAGCTAGAGTTACAGCAGCAGCAGCAGCAACAACAACTTCAGCAACAGCAGCAGCAAAAACAAGAGCCACCCGCGCCGGTGACGGCATGGGACTTGTTGCATGGACTTGTTGCTCGCGACGGGTCCTTTGCTCGATCTTACGTTTGTCTTAAGGACTTTGAGAGCAAAGCGTTTGGTCGTCCATTCACCACTGATATCAATTGTTTCAATGAGTGGGCTGTAGATACTGCAAGTGTCAAGAGCAAGAAAGGTCTTCATGGATCCCTCCAGCCTGCTCGAAAGGCCCCTTACAAGATCGGGAAACTGGAAGTACAGCTTATGTTTGTTCCCAAACCAAAGGGAGCAACCGATGTAAGTACCCACTGGCTTCCTTGAGTGATGCAATCCTAACTAATAGACAGAAGGAACTCCCAAAGAGCATGAACGCTGCTATACGTGAGCTTCGGGAAGCTGAAAGCACCTTGGCTAAGACCTGGGAGGGAAACCTTTCGCAACAAGGTGGCGATTGTCCAGTGAGTTTTCTTGTTGTCCCGGTGTTCGTGGGCCTGAATACTGACCGCCCTATAGTACTGGCGACGAAGATACTTCAAGTTGGTGGGGCCAAGGTTGACTGCATACCACGAGGCGACTCGCCAGCCACGAGCAACCATCAATCTTAGCAAGGCGTCAAAGCTTATATATGATCGCAAGGTTCTTGTCGACCCCGAGGTTAAAGGCCCAGGCAAGTCCCGAAGAAAGTCTGGGTTTTCGGAAGATGAGGAAGGCTATATGTTTGTCGAGGAAGGATTCCGGATACGATTCGGAAACGGCGAAGTGATCGATTTCTACGCCGATTCTGCCGCAGACAAACAAGGCTGGATCAAGATCCTCGATGAGACCATTGGCCGGATCCCTGAGAAGCGTGGATGGTGTGACACTGTACTCTCAAAGGAAGCTAAAGAAAGGGCGGAGAGGGAGAGAGCCCAGGCAACATCAGCAAAAGTGAAGGCTGCCCAACAACAAATGCGCCAGAATGCACAGATGAACCAGAACCAACAAGGAGTTCAACAGCCGCCGAGGTCCACTCGCCGCCCTCCTCCAGCGAACACTTGTCGTTGATGCTGACTATCGTCTATGGGCATGAGGTATTCCTCATGTCTACATCCTCGGTATCTATTGGTCGCTGGGAGACTATATATTTCCTTTCTTTATTACATTCGTGTGCATGCTTATCTTCCACCCTGCTCCAGTGTTGTGTGGTGTATTCTCGAAAATTTCTTGCATAGTTTCTTGTTTCTAGGGGTCTCTTCTGCATGGGTAGTAATATCTTTAATTGCTTGGAGTGATGGGTGCATTTCATTTACAGCAGTCTCAATGTTTCATATCTTCCATATCTTTTCCTTTTGGAGCAATGATTGAAAGCTTGAGAGAGAGTGTGGAGCACCTGTATATGGTTGGGTGGATGTACTCGACCGGTCATGAGCGTCTCATTTGTTGATTATGTATACCCTGCAGTGGAGTTGCAGCGCCAATAGGTGAAATTGCTACTCAATTGCCGCACAGTGTAAGCAGTGTTTTCTCATGGGCATGCAGCGACATAGTTGCGACTGCGCAAGCAGTACTAGAACGATTCCACACAGAGTCGGGTTTTATGAGATGGCCACATAAAAGTTCATGTCTCATAAACAGTAAATACAACTAACCATCCATCTATACAGACATACATCTATACACACATACACAGTTCAAGCCGGTACAGACTCTTTAACCTTCCCCTTCCCCTTCTCTTGCACCGTAGCATACGTCTTGACGACCTTAACATTAACTGCTCTATACTCCCCCGCCCCCCGTTTCTCCTCCAACCATGGCACCTGAACAGGGAGAACACACCTCTCAACGACCTCCATCAACCTCGCAACAACATCCTCCGGGGCTCCCTCTAGTAGTCCTACAAACCCCGCGCGTGCAATCCCCAGTGCATCGGCCAACCTAGCCTCCGACCCCCTCGGCAGCTGCACCAACCTTACAACCCCTCCACTCTCCCCCTCTCCCGAGGCCAGCCTGCAAAGTAGAGGAATATGCGAGTGTAGCATGGAAGCCTGCGAGTCAGCACGGGTGACGAACACTGCCCTCATCGCTGGCTTTCTATTCACTTTCCCCTCTTGTGCTGCGGGTGGCGCGAAGGCTGCCGACCTCCTCTCCCCCGCTAACCCTTCCAGGTACGCAGTAGTGGAGTTTAACCCGATGGTTAGGTACTCGCTGATTTCTGGCGCTGGCGGTAGTGGTATAACTGTTGTAGTTGTAGAGGGAGAGTGGGCGGGAGCGGGAGCGCGTTTGCGCTTCCTGTTTCGTTTTATCGTGGATGGAGGAGGCGGCAGCAGGCGCTTGCGCGCCCCGATCGGTGAGAGGATGTTATTGAGGTGTTCCAGGATCGCTGTTTGGGCGGTGGGGGTGATTGTCGGCCTGTAGTTGTGCGTTAGTGGGCTGTGGAGGGTAGGTATTACAGGTGGACGGGAGATGGAACAACCATTGTATTGTTGGAAAGGGAGTGTCCAGGGTGAAGAGGAATTTTGGCTTTTTGTTTGTGGCATTGTTTGGTGGGGGAGTTGGTGTGGGTTTGGCGGTCATTGTGTGTATCATACCGGTGATGGTGTTTTTTGTTTTTTGCTTTTCTCTTTTCTTTTTTTTGCTTCCGGCAGGAGGGTTGGAGAAAGTATTATGAGGTGCCGCCTCGCTTGTGGGATCCCTGCAGGTGCAGGTTAGGTATTCGTAGGGTCGAAGGGTGATTGTCGCGGGTACCGGTAGTTGTGGGTTGGAAAGGGGTGGTGGTGGTGGGAGCGAGGTGGGATGGATGCCCGTAGAAGAATATCGGATGGGGGTTAGGGTGGGGGAGCGGTATCACGATGCGATACAGGCAATGTATATATCATACCGGTGGTCTACGAGTACGGGTATGATACAAGTAATTCTGTTGTGCTGTAGGTATATTTGAGTGCTATAGTAGCAGGTTTCCTGGGTGATGGTGTCGCTGGCGGCCAACAATTATAATACAGTCGCACCCCGCTATAACGAAGGCCAAAAATTCGGAGTTTTTTGTTCGTTATAGCGAGGTTTTGGAAGAAATTCCTTATAGCGGGGGCCATTTGTATGGGAGCAGGGTTTGAATTCCTAGAGGGTTCATTCGTGATACCGAGGTTTCCCTTATATGAGGTTCGTTATAGCGGGGTGCGACAGTACCGCAAAAACTTGAATCGTTGGACGGTGTGCTAGGAGGTCGAAATAAGATGTGGGGCCGGGCAGAGCAGAAATTAGTGTCTCGCTCAATGCTTAAGACAAAAAGAAATACGAGAAAACCAAGACATTTGACATCACTTGAAGTATATGTCAACCTCGGCGGATTTAACTAGCTAAGAGACTTATAGAATTATAAACAATGTGATTAAGAATATATTTACGTAGATAAGAATTGAAAGAAATACAGCAGTAAGTGAGAAAGAAGCATGATTGCCAAAATGCCTTCAAGACTATATGGCCAGATACGTGTGCAGCTAGACCTACGACCACTTCCAGCCAAGGGATTCTATGTAGGAGTTAAAAAAAAGAAAGAGGACCCAAATGGAAGCCACTAATGTAATAGAGGCACCCTATCCCCTAAACGGCTGAGACATTCAGGCCCATTTAAAATGTTGAACACTAGCCTATTTGAGTAACCAGGAGCAAATCTACCTGCTCTTCGTCGCTTCCATCATGGGCATACTGAGGAATGCAGATTTCGCTGGATTCTGAGCACTACGCCGGTACTCAATAACAAGGTTTTACCTATCACGGTTACTCAAATAGGCTAGTGTTCAACATTTTAAATGGGCCTGAATGTCTCAGTGGTTTAGGGGATAGAGAGGTGAACTCTAAGGATACGAACATAGTGAAGACACAATGTAGCAGATAAAGATAAGGATAATTCAGATAGAGGAATGAAACGGTAAAACTTAATATCGTTAAGCCTGAAAGCTTCACTCAATAAGTTTCTCTTGAGGATTGTTGGTTTTCAAAGTAGAATGCCAAACGCTTATATTTATGTAGAGGTAAGATAGAAGCCTTTGACATTCTCCACTACTCCAACCTTGTACGAGCACCCTGTCCTGCTCAGAGCTGTCTGAGGTCTACCCTCTATGAGGAATTATCCTGCCACAGGTATCAGACTAGCTTGGGTATACTTAACTCCGTCAATAGTGTATGAGTTTCTGCTATGTATCTTCAATATAACTGTAGGAGAAAAGCTTTTCCTATCGAAGTCAGGTGAGTGGCTAACTGGCATGACCACAATCAAAGTCAAACCTATGTGGTGGACTCACTGGTCCAGTGGTAGATTTGTCTATACAAGGAATATAGTCCAGCATTTAATCTACATGATTGTCATATACAATATTTAGATATGCAAGCTTGCACAGTGGAATGTAGCCAATGGTTGGCTCAATGGGAACTGCCCACAGCTAGCCTCTCAGGACATGCTCTACCATTATAAAACTCATACCTCTAGTGTCTACTAACAACGTATAGTAAAACTATAAATCAAAGGAGGAATTTCCAGGCCGTCCATTGGGGTACTAATTGTATGGTCTTGTATACTTAGTATACAATTGGCTGGTAAACCGAGGACAAGGCCTAGGGAGTAGTTGAGTAGCCTTGGGTACTCTGCAAGGCAGGGTAACCTTTCGGGAGTAAGTTCGCATAAAGTCAAGGAATTTATGGGAACATTACACAGACCTCCGAGATAATATTAGGTGTTGATAGGAGGACTTCCAATGCGGTTAAAGGAATAAGAGGGTAAAGTTACCCTACCTTGGGAAATTGACCATTATGCCCATGGACCCCAGTTACCCTAATGAGGAGTCCAAGTTACCCTACCTTCACCGGCAAAGTCATCCTAGAACTTAGAGGTAGATTGTCTCACATTCTATAGGCTCTTAGAGGTTCAAGGGCGCACATGCATCCGCTTGGGGAAGCCCCACGCCTGAGTAAAGGTGGCCCGAACATACTATTGAACTTGGACGGGTTTTGCTAACACCACCCTCTGGCCCCAGCATTGGCACGGCATGTCATAGGCAGACGGCTGCGTTGTTGCTCGTTTGCTAGTAAAAAGAGGTGATTGGAGCAGCTGCAGTAATACTGTATAAGTCGTTGCGATCGGACCGACTGAATGTTGTTCGCAGGATATATAAGGGTCGTATGGGTAACGGCCAAAATGTGGGTCGCCCATTTATCGTCTCTCTGGCACCAAGGAGTCAATTTTAGCCTACGGGTAGTAGGGTAGTGTTCCTAGTGGTACTTAGGTAGTCCAAGGAGGCCAGGGTGCTTTCAGGACAAATACCTTAGTAACCAGCTGGGACCTTCTCCCCTTGATTTGTAGCATTACTATGGGTTGTCAATGGACTCTAGAGGTATGAGTCTTATCACGGTAGAGTATGGCCCGAGAGGCTGGGTATGGGTAGTATCCATTTAGCCAACCATCGGCTATATCTCACTGTGGGAGCTTGAATGTCAAATTATCATATTGGATACTTGCGTAGATTAAATGATGGACTGAATAGCTTGTATAGACGAAACTACCACTGGGTCAGTAAGTCCACCATCTAGGTATTGACTCCGGTTGTTGTCATAACAGTTAGCCACTGGTATGACTTCGATAGGAAGAGCTTTTCCAGTTGCGGTTGTATTGGAGATGCATTCCAGAAACTCTTGTCCTATCGAGGGAGTTAAGTGTACCCGAGTTGGTCCGACCCTTCTGCAGGATAAATTCCTGATGGAGTGTAGACCTCGGACAAACCCTGTGCAGGACAGGGTGCTCGTACAAGGTCAGAGTAGTGGTGAATATCAGAAGGCTTAAATCTGATATCTACATAAGCTCAAGGGTTTGGTATTGTACTTCGATAACCAACTTTCCTCGAGAGAACTTATTGAGTGAAGCATTCAGCTTACCGATATTAAGTTTAACCGTTTTTGATTCTTCGTGAATTATTTATTCAATCTTTATCTTCTACTTCGAGTTTTCGTGCTGTGGCAACCACAGAGTTCACCTATCTATAGGGTTGTTAGGCGGGAGGCTATCTCAAAGTCTTGTGAGATAACTCAGGCCGATAATCTTAATCGTAGATGGAGATTGTCTAGGAAGGCTCAATGATTCAAAAATAGAGGTAGGCAAAGTGATAAAGATTTTTCTAGTGTAAAAACTTATATTGATAAGATCTCTTCTCCATTGCTTGATAATGTTCAAATAGCTCGGGAGGCACCTCAATATTTATATGCCGCCTCTGGGTGGTCTCGGGCTACATCTACTTCTCATACTAACTAAGTACCTACTAACAACTCCAGCTTTTTCTTAAAAGTGCGAACACTGTTTAACCCTGACAATTCTGTTATCTTACTTCAACTTCCGAATCGCAACACCATGAATTTTCCTGACAGTGGTCCCACACATCAGTCCATTGGTTACGATCCATCTTCGTCGGCATGGAGTCTTGCTTACCATTTGCATACACAGAATGGTCTCCATGATCGAACCAACAAAGGGGCCAGCTTTGTTATCGAACCTCTCAGCATTGCAGACATATTCTGCAACCGACATCTGCGAGGCATAAGATAGACTTGTCACGATAATCGCTCCAATAGCTATTATCCCTCCATAGTCATATCGTTATCGTATGGTTCCGTCAGTATCCATAAGATACTATTGACGTGTGTGAGTGTGGGTATGCCTGATTGCTCAGACTACCTCATCCGACAACACCATTCACTTCT
>Ga0307509_10002544_pt1 | contig 29294 bp, 24 predicted proteins | sample 10_EM_MG_FD_202245 | JGI IMG/M metagenome (GOLD analysis project Ga0307509, IMG submission 202245) | Populus trichocarpa ectomycorrhiza microbial communities from riparian zone in the Pacific Northwest, United States - 10_EM | ecosystem: Host-associated > Plants > Roots > Unclassified | place...
CGCAGCAGCTGAATGGGACGCAGGCGATAACGAATGGGTGCTCGCGCAGCACGACGCCGACGGCGAGCTCCACGGGCTCGTCACCTACTATCGCCCGGACGGGACGCGCTGCTGCACGACCGAGTTCGTCGCCGGCACGCCGCACGGTGCGTTCTCGCGGTTCCACCAGAACCAGGAACCGTCGCGCACCGGCACGTATGTCGAGGGCACGTTGCACGGCACGAACGTGTTCACCCGCTCGACCGCGGAGACGACGGAGAGCTTCCCGCGCGGGCTCGGCAGCAACATCTGGCGCTGCGAGATGGACTACGTCGCCGGCGAGATCGGCGAAGGCCGCCTCTACGACCGCGCGGGTCGTCGGGTCAAGGAAGATGGCGAGCTGTTCCCGGAGGTTCGCCCCGACGGCGTGCCGGCCGACGCGCACTACCGCAAGCCGGAAGGTCACGACGACTACCGCTGGGTCTCGGGTCGCACGCGCGACAACAACGACGGCACGATCGCGAAGGTCGGATCGTGGAAGATCTGGAGCGAGGCCGGCGTGCTCGTCGTCGACGAGAGCTACCAGGACGGCGAGCTCCACGGCACCGCGCGCTACTTCGACGAGGACGACGGCGAGCTGGTCGAGGAGCATCGCTACGATGCAGGCACGCGGATCTTCGAGCGCCCGGTCAACGTGCCGGCCGACGCCGAGCTCGATAGCGATGACGAGACCTGGGCTGCCGCCGCACCCGTGGTCGACGGGGTCGCGCACGGCGACAGCTTCGTGTGGACGATCGATGGCGTGCTGCGCTCGAGCGAGACGTTCCGGGCCGGTAGTCTCGAGCGCGTGCGCGAGTTCTTCGCGGACGGCAGCCTCGCGCAGGACTCCTCGATCATCGACGGTGGCGTGCCGCTTCGAAAGTGGTTCCGCCGCACGCCCGACGAGGAGCTCGACAGCTTCCCGAACGTCACGCAGCAGCATCCGACGGCGCTCGAGGTCGAGTACCTGTTCGACCCACATGGCATGATGACCGGCTACGCGATCCGCGGCGAAGGTGGCGTCGTGCTCGAGAACGAGCGCCTCCATCGCGACGCCGGTAACCGCGAGGAGCAGGCCGGGTTCGAGACGATCGAGGAGGCGTCGCGCGCGTGGATCGCCGCGGGCGACCACTACACCGGCGCGCTCAACAAGTGGCTCGGCGAGCTCTACGACACGGGCGAGCCGACGTTCGACGAGCCGACGTTCGCGCGCCGCGACCTCGAACGTTCGGTCATCGATGGCGTGGTCGCGCTGAACGAGCGTGGCCAGGGCGGACGCGCGCACGCGACGTTCCCGCTGTTCTACGACGGCATCGGCAAGGCGTTCTGGGACAAGTACGGGCTCGTCGTCGAGCGCGTGCTGCACACCGACGCGGGGACGTTCGCGCGGATCCAGCCGCCGACCCGGCCCGCCGAGGTCGTGCTGCTCGCGAACGGCCGGATCCAGCCCGTCCCCGGCGTGATCGCGTTCGGTGCCTCGCCCGACAAGCGCGCGACCGCGTTCGCGTACGACGATCGGATCGAGCTCCGCACCGGCACGGCGGTCAAGACGCTCGCGTATCCGACGCGCTATCAGCACGCCGACGCCGATCGGCTCGGCGCCGCGAACCTCGGCAGCGGCCGCAAGATGGGCATCTACGCGCTGCACGTCCTGCCGAACGGACGCGACGTCGTGATGGTCAGCGCCGAGGGCATCTACCTCCTGAGCGGCACGGTCGGTGCGGCGAAGCGACTCTATCCGCTCGATGCGGATCTCGATTCCTACGTCGAGAACTATGGCGACGAGCCGCGGTTCTCGCTCGCGATGGGCTTTCCGAACGCCGACATCTCGCCCGCCGGCGACCGGATCACGTGCGGCGCGATGTTCAAGCGCGGCGTGATGGCCGGGCTCGCGATCTTCCGCGAGACGAACGGCGACTGGCGGCTCGATAACACCAGTCAGGCCGACGCGTTCTTTCCGATCCAGGCCGTGTTTCACAAGACGCGCCCGCACCTCGCGTTCGCGGCGTGCCTGTACGCGTCGCTGTCCAACGCGCTGAAGAACACCACGTTCCGGCTCGACCTCGACGAGCTCGAGCCCGGCGAGATCGAAGGTTTCTCCGGCGGCATCGCGCAGGAGCAGGGCGTGGTCCAGGCCATCGCGTCGTTCGGCGACGGCTTCCTGCTCGGCTTCGACAACGGCTATGTCCGGTGGATGGGCGTCGCCGAGAACGTCCAGCTGCTCGGCTACGTGTTCGTCGGCGGCTGCATCAAGCACATCGACGTCACCGCCGACGGCAAGGGCTTCGTGGTCGCGAGCGATGCGGGGTTGGTGTCGACGTTCCGGCTCGCCGGCGAGCCGGCGCGCAACCTGATCGCGACGATGCCGGTCGCGGACGAGTCGCGCTACGCGTTCTTCCGGACCTATCCGCCGCTGGTCTGGTAGTCGCCGCCGAACAGGTTCTCGACGTCCCCACCGAGCGCGCGCACCGCGTCGCGCAGGAGGTCGCGCGCCCGGGTCAACCGCGAGCGTGCGCTGCTCGGCTCGATCGCGAGCGCGACGGCGATCTCGGGGCCCGACAGACCCTCCCAGTAGGCGAGCTCGAGCGCGATCTGGGCATCGATCGGGATCTGGCGTAGCGCGGTCTGGAGGAGCTTGGCCCGCTGGTTGCGGGCGATCCGCTCGCTCGGGGTCGTTCCGAGATCCGCGAGCGACGTGTGCGACGTGTTGATCTCGCGCGACTTGTACCTCGTGCGCAGATGGTCGTAGAGCCGCCGCGTCGCGACGGCGAACAGGTAGCTGCGAAAGCTCGCACCTTCGATCCGATCACGCGCCTCCACACACGCGAGAAAGGTCTGCTGGATGAGATCCTCGACGTCGTCGCCGAGCTTGCCGCGAAAGAACCGACTGACCGCCGGGAAGTGCGCGGTGGCGAGCTGGTTACCGGCCTGGGCGTTGCCCGCTCGCCAGGCGGCGAGGAGCGTCCAGTCGTCGCCGGTGGCGTCGGCCATCTCGATCTACTATCACCCGCGGGAATGGCCGACCACGGCGATAGCGACAAACCCGGGCTGGCGGAAGCCCGCCCGGCGTCGGGCGACCTGGTCGATCGCGTGCTCGAGGCGAAGGTGCGCACCGCGCTGTTCGGCCTCACCGAAGAGATCAAGCTCGGCCGGCTGCGCGTCGAGGGCGTGCTCGGGCGCGGGGGCATGGGCGCGATCGTGTCCGCGTTCGATCCGGTGCTCGATCGGTCCGTCGCGGTGAAGACGCTGCACCCCAGCAGCGGCGATCGCGACGAGCTGCTGCGCGAGGCGCGGATGCTCGCGAAGCTGTCGCACGCGAACATCGTGCCGGTCTACGACGTGATCGACGCCGACGGCGAGCTCTATCTCGTGATGGAGCGAGTCGACGGCGGCGATCTGCGAGCGTGGCTCGCCGCCGGTGCGAGGTCGTGGCGAGAGGTGGTCGCGCTGTTCGTGCAGATCGGCAACGGCCTCGCCGCGGCGCACGCCCTCGGGATCGTGCACTGCGACGTCAAGCCGGAGAACGTCGTGGTCAGCGAGGGCCGGCCGCGACTGATCGATTTCGGGCTCGCGAGCCGGACGAGCGACGCGTCATCGCAGGCCGGGACGCGCGCGTACTTCGCGCCGGAGCGCGTCGCCGGCCAGGGCGGTAGCACGGCCGCGGACCAGTACGCGTTCTTCGCGTCGCTCGCCGAGGCGATCGAGCGCGTGCGGGCGCCGGCGTGGCTCGCCAAGGTCGTGCGGCGCGGGCTGTCCGAGGATCCGGCGAAGCGGTATCCGTCGATGACCGCCGCGGTCGGTGCGCTGGCCCGGATGTCCCCGATCGCGAAGGCCGCGGTCGCGGTCGTGGTGGTGATGGTGGCCGCCCTGATCGGCGTGATCGTCGTCCAGCGAGCGACGGCGGGGGATCCGCGGTGCGAGGGCTCCGCGGCGCAGGTCGCGCGCGCGTGGTCGCCGGCCCGGCGGTTCGCGACGACGGCGGCGTTTGTCGCGACCGGTGCGGCGAAGGCCGACGCGATCGCCGCGCGCGCCGGCGCGAGGCTCGATCGCTACGCGGGCGACTGGGTGCGCCTGCGCACGAACAGCTGCGTCGCGACGCGCGTCCACCAGACCCAGAGCGAGGCGCTGCTCGACGGCTCGATGGCGTGCTTCGATCGCCAGCTCGTCGCGCTCGGCGGGATCGCGGAGCTGTTCGAGCACCCGGATCCGAAGATCGTCGCGCGCGCGGACGCGACGCTCGGCGAGCTCGGCAACCTCGCGAGCTGCACGGATCCGACGACGCTCGCGCAAGCGGTCGCGTTGCCGTCCGACCGCGCACGCCTGGGCGCGCTCGACGCCCGGTTCGAGGTCGCGCGCAACCTCGAGCGCCGCGGCGACCACAAGGCCGCGCTCGCCGCGGCCGACGCGTTGCTCTCCGACGTGGAGAGCTTCGGCTACGCGCCGCTGACCGCGCAGGTCCAGAAGCTGCGCGGAGCGATCCAGGTGACGCTCGGCGATCTGAAGACGGCCGAGGCGACGTTTCGCGCCGCGGCGACCGCGGGCGCACAGGCGCACGACGACAAGCTCGTCGCCGAGGTGTGGACGCGCGTGCTCGATCTGCTCGCCCAGCAAGGCCGGTTCGACGAGGCGCTCACGCTCGAGCCGGTCGCCCAGACGAGCGCCGAGCGCGTCGCCGGCGAGCTCGCGGTGGCTGCGCGACTCGCGAACACGCTCGGCGGCATCTATCTCGCGAAAGGCCGCTATCCCGAGTCGTACCGCGCGTACGCGAAGGCGTTCGCGCTGCAGCAGAAGATCGGCGCCGACGGCAACCCCGCCTACACGCCCGCACTCGCGAACCTCGCGCTCGCGAAGTGGTACGCCGGCGATCCGCGCAGCGCACTCACCGATCTCGAGGCCGCGCTGGTGCGGATGACCGCCGAGCTCGGCCCGGATCACTCGAGCCTGGCGTACGTCCACGAGAACCTCGCCGATATCGCGCATCAGCTCGGCGACACCGCGAAGGCGATCCCGCACTACCGGGAGGCGATCCGGATCTGGTCCGCGAGCCTCGGCGCCACCCACCCGAACCTCGCCTACCCGTACGAGCAACTCGCGCTCGTCGGCAAGGACACCCGCGACTTCGCGACCGCGCGAAGCTCCGCGGCGCGCGCGCTCGAGCTGCGCGACACCGGCCTGGGTCCGGATCACCCACTCGTCGCACAAACGCTGACCGTCGTCGCGGAGGTCGAGCTCGCGGACGGGAGCCCCGAGGCACAACGCCGCGCCGAGAGCGCGATCGTCCGCGCGCTGGGGCTCCTGGACAAGCTCGGCGAGGCAGGCCGGCGCCAGCGCCCGTACGTGCTCGAGGCCCGCGCGCACCTCGCCGACCTGCGCCGCGATTTCCCGGCCGCTCTGCGCGACCGCCGCGCCGCGCTCGCGATCGTGACCGCGCTGCTCGGCCCCGACCATGCCGACACCGTGAGGGCGCGTACGGCCGTCGCGGACGCCGAGAAGAAATCGCGCAAGTAGGCATCAACACACGGACCACCCGGTCGAATTTCGGGTCATGGCGGATGTCGTCCTCGGAATCGATTTCGGGACGAGCTGCACGTCGGCGGGAACGCTGGTCGGCGACCGGGTCGAGCTGATCCGCGACAACAGCGACCCCGTGATCCCGACCGTGGTCTACGTCCCGGATCGCGGCGAGATCGAGATCGGGCGGCCCGCGGTGCTCCGCCAGCAGAGCCAGCCGAACCGGGTGGTTCGCTCGGTCAAGCGCGTGCTCGGCCTCGCGCCGCACGACGAGCTCGTCCGCCGCTACATCGCCGGCGCCTCCGCGCGCGTCGACACGACGGGCGACAAGCTGATGTTCAAGCTCGGCACCCAGGCCTACGCGCCCGAGCAGATCGCCGCGGCGGTGCTGAACCGCGTGCGCGAGCTCGCCGAGCGCCGGTTCGGCGGCACGATCACGAAGTGCGTCTGCACGCTGTCGGCGGCGGCGCCGCCCGGCTATCGCGAGGCGATCGTGCGCGCGGCGCGGATCGCCCACCTCGAGATCGTCGAGCTCGTCGCCGAGCCGATCGCGGGCGCGCTCGCGGTCGGGCTCCACGCGACGGCGGCGCAGCGGCGCCTGCTCGTGCTCGACTTCGGCGGCGGCACGTTCGACGCATCCGCGATCGTCCAGGCCGGGATGCGGTTCACGCCGGCCGCGACGTTCGGCGATCCGATGCTCGGCGGCGACGATCTCGACGACGCGTTTGCCGAGGCGATCGCCGGCGCGGTCCATCGCCAGTACGGCGCCGACATGCACCGCGACGCGCTCAAGTTCGCCGAGCTCCGCTATCGCTGCGAGCAGACCAAGCGCCAGCTGTCGTCGCGCGACGTCACCCAGTTCACGATGGCCGAGGCGTTCACCACCGGTGGCCGGGCGCGCTCGCTCGATCTCAAGATCGATCGCCCGTGGATCGAGGAGCGCTGGCGTCCGCTGTTCGATCGCGCGGTCGACGTCGTCGACGAATGCCTGCGTCAGGCAGGGTGGGGTGCCGCACAGGTCGACGCCGTCGCGCTGATCGGCGGCACGTCCCTCGTGCCGAAGTTCCAGCAGCTGATCGCGCAGAAGTTCGGCAAGGACCGCGTCTCGGTCTCGCCCGATGCGGACCTCGCGGTCGCGATGGGCGCGGCGCTGCTCACCGTGCGCCACGGCGGGACGCCGCGGCACGTGCCGGTGCTCACGAGTGATCGGGTTGCGGCACCGTGAGCACGGGACACTTGCTCGTGCGCACGACGCGCTCCGCGACGCTACCGACCAGGAGGTGAGCCAGGCCGGTGCGGCCGTGCGTGCCCATCACGATCAGGTCGGCCTTGAGCTCCTCGGCGAGCTTCACGATCTCGTCGTGCGGCCGGCCGAACCGGAGGAACTTCTGCGGGGTGACCCCGTCCTTCGCGAGCCGCGCCGCGATGTCGTCGAGGTGCTTCTCGGCACCGCGCGCCGCGTATTCCTTCATGCTGATCGGCTCGATCGCTTCGCCGCTCACCATCGCCGACTCCGGCACCATCTGGTACGGCAGGTCGATCACGTGGACGAGGATGACCCGCGCGCCGTGCGTCTTCGCTTCATCGCGAGCGACCGCACACGCATGATTCGCCGACGACGAGAAGTCGTGCGGCACGAGGATCGTCTTCCAGATCATGGGCGAGACACTACAGCGGAGGCAGGCCCCACGCCGCGATCAGCGACGAGTATTCTTTTCGCGGGAGCAAGACGAACGTCGGGTGCTGCGCCGGGTCGAGCTGGACCAGCAGCGCCTTCAGCTGGGGCTCGGGCATCGCGGTGCAGCCAACCGTCGGGGTTGCCGCGTCTTTCCAGACGTGCAGAAAAATACAGCTACCTTCACCCGGGACGCGCGACGGATTGTGGGCGACGTCGACGACCCAGGTGTAAAGCGGGTCGCGCCGGCGCATGTCCTCGGCCGAGTGCCAGTCGATCTGCAAGCCGGCCTGGTTGACGATCGACGCGTAGTGCAGCGACGACGGATCGTCGACGCACTTGATCTGATCGTCGCTCGGCGTGTACGGCAGCTTCGTCCCCGGTGGTGGCGCGGTCGCGTAGCCCCACGCCGCGCGCATCGCGAACGAGCCGGCCGGGCTCTTCTGGTCGCCCTCGAGCTTCTTCGGGCCGGTGTGACCGAGCGGTGGGCCGTCGCCGTGGAGGCCGATGCCCCACGCCGCACCGTTCGCGCCGACGACACCGGTCCACGCGTCGCCGACGGGCTGCCACGGCGCATCCGGCGTGCGCTGCCACAACCGGAGCGTCGCGGTCGTCGAGCTCCAGTCGGGCAGCACGGCGGTGACGAGCTGCGTGCTCTGCGCGAGGATCGGGGTCGGCGCGACCTGCGCGACCGGCGCCGTCTTCGTCGGTGGCGGCGGTGCTTCGCTCGAACCGCCGCGGCTGCAGGCCACGACGAGCACGAGCGGCAACCACTTCATATCGACATGTCTAACATGCGCTGGATCGGTTGCAGCGCACGGACCCGAACTGCCTCGGGCACGTCGACCTGGGGCTGGAGGTCGCGCAGCGCGAGGTACAGCTTCGCGAGCGTGTTCTTCTTCATGTACGGACACAGGTTGCACGCGCAGCTCTCGTCCTCGGGCGGCGCGGGGATCAACAGCTTGCCGGGGGCGGCGGCGGCCATCTTGTGGAGGATGCCGGCCTCGGTCGCGACGATAAACTGCTGCTTCGGCGACTTCGCCGCGTAGTCGATCAGGCCGCTCGTCGACGCGATGAATGTCGCGTGGCGCAGGATCCCGTCGTGACACTCGGGATGCGCGATCACGTCGGCCTCGGGATACTTCGCCATCTGCTCGAGCAAGCGGCGCTCGCTGAACGTCTCGTGGACGACGCAGGTGCCTTCCCACAGCACGAGGTCCGGCCGGTTCGCCTGCTTCTTCACGAACGCGCCGAGGTGGCGATCGGGCGCGAACACGATCTTCTGATCGCCGAGCGCCTTCACGATCTTCACCGCGTTCGACGACGTGCAGATCACGTCGGACAGCGCCTTCACCTCGGCCGAGCAGTTGATGTAGCTGACGACCTGGTGACCGGGGTAGGCCTCCAGCCAGTGTGCGAACGCGGGCGCCGGGCAACCGTCGGCGAGCGAGCAGCCGGCGTCGAGATCGGGGACCACGACGATCTTGCCGGGGTTCAGGATCTTCGCGGTCTCGGCCATGAAGTGGACGCCGCAGAACGCGATCACGTCGGCCTGGGTCTTGGCCGCCGCCTGCGACAGCTGGAGCGAGTCCCCGACGTGGTCGGCGAGGTCCTGGATCTCCGACTCCTGGTAGTAGTGGGCCAGGATCACGGCGTTGCGCTCTTTCTTGAGTCGCTTGATCTCGGCTTCGAGCTCGTCATCGTCGAGCTCGAGGTCGACCTGTCCGACCAGGGGTAGTTTGGCCATGGTTACTCCTAGCACCACTTCGCGCGTCGAGGGCGTTGTGCTTGCTCTTGCACAACCTTCTATGGATGGATGCGCCGGTGGTGCGATTCGTTGCTCTGTGTGTCGTGCTCGTCGCGTGCGCGCAGGGTCAAACCGCGCGGACGGGCGACGGTGGTGATGTCGACAGCTCGCCGATGCCGGACTCCGCGCCGGACGCGTTCGTCCCGCACGACGCGCCGCCGCCCGACGCGTGCGTGCCGCTCACCGAGATCTGCGACGGCATGGACAACGACTGCGACGGTCACGTCGACGAGGGTTTCGACGTCGGCATGCCGTGCGACGGCCCTGATCTCGATCAGTGCGCAGAGGGCCACATCGTGTGCGCGACCGATGGCACCGCGACGTGCAACGACACGAGCGGCAACAACGTCGAGCTGTGCAACGGCCTCGACGACGACTGCCAGAACGGGATCGACGACACGTTCCCGGTCGGCCAGAGCTGCACCGTCGGCCTCGGCATGTGCGCGCGCACCGGGATGCAGATCTGCAACTCGAGCCAGACCGGCACGCAGTGCAACGCGATGCCCGGCGCGCCTTCTGCCGAGACGTGCGGTGACGGCGTCGATCAGGACTGCAACGGCACCGACGCGGTCTGCCCGACGAACGACACGGCCGCGGGTGCGATCGACATCTCGGCGGGCGGCACGTTCACCGTCGATCTGTCGGCCGCGCACGACGACAACTTCGCGGCGTCGACCGCGACGCTCGACTGCGGTGACATGGGCGGGCGCGACGTGTTCTATACGTTCTCGCTGCCGGCCGAGGAGGTCGTCTACTTCGACTCGTTCGGCTCGAACTTCGACACCGTGATCCGCGTGTTCGCAGGTTCGTGCGCCGCTCCCGGCGCGACGCTCGCGTGCTCCGACGACTCCTGCTCGAGCACGACCTCGCAAGGTGCGATCGATCTCGGCGCCGGCACCTACTGCGTCGTGCTCGACCAGTTCGACAACACGGTCACCGCCGGCGCCGCGACGCTCACGTTCCGCCGCGGCGGTCGGGCGGGTATCGGGATCAGCGGGAGCGGGAGCTTCACCGGGTCGACGACCGGCAAGACCGACCTCTCGGTCGCGAGCTGCGAGGCCAACACCCACCAGCCCGACGTCGGCCACTTCTTCACGACCTGCCCGGGCACCCACCAGGTCTCGGCGAGCACCTGCACGGGCACCGCGTTCGACACGATCATCTACATGAAGACCGGGCCGGCGACCTCGGCCGACGTCGCGTGCTCGGACGACGAGCCCGGCTGCGGCAGCTCCGGATTCCAGTCCAAGCTCACGAATGTGTCCTTGATCGGGGCGAACCTCCAGTGGATCATCGTGGACGGCTTCGGGATGACCGGAAATGGCACCTACAAGCTGACGTACGCGATTCCGTAGAGCGATGATGGCGGGCAGGAAGGGCGAGTATGGGGTACGAAGGTCCAACGGTGAAGTCGGCGAACCCGAGGCTACGGGCTTCGGTGGATGCGGCGATCGAAGCGCGGCAGGTCTACGTCGACCTCCAGCCGGTGGTCGAGCTCGCGACGGGCAAGGTCTACGGCTACGAGGCGCTCGCACGATGCCGGCGGGCGTCGCTCGCGTCGCCGCGGCAGCTGTTCGCGCAGGCCTACGATCAAGGCGCGCTGGTCCGGCTCGGTCGCGAGCTGCGCCGGCTGGCGATCGTCGCGGTCGGCGGCGCGCGGCTGTTCTTCAATCTCCATCCCGACGTGCTCGATGACGCCGAGATCCTGCGCGATGACGACCCGCTCGCGCAGCACGCCGGCGAGCTCGTCCTCGAGGTGCCCGAGTCGGCGTCGCTCCATCACTACCGGTTCGCGTACGCCAACCTCGCGACGCTGCGCGGCCGCGGCGTCCGGATCGCGCTCGACGATTTCGGCGCCGGCGCCTCCAACTTCAGCTACATCGCACAGCTGGCTCCGGAGCTGGTGAAGCTCGACCGCGAGCTGATCGCCGGGGCATCGCTGCACTCGCGCCAGTTCCGGCTGCTGTCCTCGCTGAACGCGCTGTGCACCGCCCAGGGTGCGCGGGTGATCGCCGAGGGCGTCGAGACGGCCGGCGAGCTCGCGGCGGTGATCGCCGCCGGGGTCCCGTACGCGCAAGGGTTCTATCTCGGCCGGCCGAGCGCCACCGGTGCGCCGACGTGGACGCCGAGCTGATCGATCCGCTACCCTGACGTCGCGTTGACGGGTACCCCGCAGCTCGAGGCCGACATGCAGCTCGGCAGGTATCGCCTGATCGCGCCGCTCGGCCGCGGAGGCATGGGCGGCGTGTGGAAGGTCGCCGACGCCGAGGGCCGCGAGTACGCGCTGAAGTCGCCCGCGTCGGGGATGAACCCCGCGGCCGAGCCTGCGAAGCGGTTCGCGCGCGAGGCGAACGCGGTGCGCATGCTCGATCACCCGAACCTGGTCGCCGCGGTCGACGTGTTCGTCGAGCAGGGCTTCCTGTTCCTCGTGATGGAGCTCGTCGAGGGCATCACGCTGACGAAGGAGCTCGCGAAGGGCCCGCTCGCCGCGCGCCGCGCGCTCGTGATCACGCGCCAGCTCCTCGACGGCATCTCTCACGCGCACGCACAGGGCCTCGTCCATCGCGATCTCAAGCCCGAGAACATCATGCTGATCGACATGGGCGGCTGGGAGCGCGCGAAGATCGTCGACTTCGGGCTGGTCAAGCTGATCGGCGACGCCGAGGCCGCGATGGGCGGCGCGAAGCTGACGACGACCGGCATCGTGTTCGGCACGCCGGCGTACATGGCGCCGGAGCAGGCGCTCGGCCGCGCCGTCGACGGCCGCGCGGATCTCTACGCGCTCGCGACGATGCTGTTCGAGATGCTCGTCGGCAAGGTCCCGTTCGATCACACCGACCCGATGATGCAGATGCGGATGCAGGTCAAGGCGCCGCCACCGCGCCTCGACATGTACGCGAAGCTGCAGCCGTGGTGCACGCCGCAGCTCGTCGCGCTGATCGAGGGCGCGCTGATCAAGGAGCCCGACGAGCGGTTTTCGTCGGCGCCCGTGATGATGAGCGCGCTCGACGACGCGTTCCTATCGATCGATCACGTGCCCTGAGGCGGCTTGTGCGGGCGCGGCCCTGCCGACAGGCCGCGCCGGATCTCGACGATCGAGTGGCTCTCCGCCCGGAGCGCCTGCTTCAGGTGCTCGAACGCGCGGTACGGATCGACCTGGTCGCCGCACGTGAACAGGTCCACCGCCGCGAACCCGTATTCGGGCCACGTGTGGATCGCGAAGTGCGACTCGGCGATCACGATCACGCCGGTGACGCCGTGCGGCGAGAACGCGTGGACGACCTCGTGGAGCGGCGTCGCGCCGGCGACCTCGACGGCGGCCTTCAGCTCGCGGCCGATCACGTCGGGGCGGTTCAGGAGTGCGCGGTCGCACCCGTGGTATTCGACGAGCAGGTGCCGCCCCAGTGCTTGCACCCCACCTATCTACATCATAAGGTCCGAACCACATAAGGGGGAGCTTCACGCCGCTTCAGGCCGAGGCTGAGAGGCACCAAAGGAACGGTGCGACCCCACGAACCTGACCCGGGTAATGCCGGCGTAGGGAGAGACCATGACCAAGCTACCTGTCGTCACCGATCCCGTCGCGAACCTGCCCGTCATCGAGGGCTTCCCGGCGTCGCAAAAAGTCTACGTCGAGGAAGCGGGGCTCTCGGTCCCGGTGCGCCGGATCTCCCTGTCGGGCGGCGAGCCGGCGTTCGACGTCTACGACACGAGCGGGCCGCAGGGCCACGATCCGCACCACGGCCTGCCCAAGCTGCGCGCGCCGTGGATCGCGGCGCGCCTGAAGGATGGTGACAGCGGCAATCGCTCGCAGATGCACTACGCGCGGCGCGGCCTGATCACGCCGGAGATGAAGTTCGTCGCGATCCGGGAGAACATGCCGGCGGAATTCGTCCGCGACGAGATCGCGCGCGGCCGCGCGATCCTCCCCGCGAACATCAACCATCCCGAGAGCGAGCCGATGATCATCGGCTCGAAGTTCCTCGTGAAGATCAACGCGAACATCGGCAACTCGGCCGTGTCGTCGACGATCGGCGAGGAGGTCGACAAGCTGCGCTGGGCGGTCAAGTGGGGCGCCGACACCGTGATGGACCTGTCGACGGGCAAGAACATCCATGACACGCGCGAGTGGATCATCCGCAACTCGCCGGTGCCGATCGGCACGGTGCCGATCTATCAGTGCCTCGAGAAGGTCAACGGCGATCCCGAGAAGCTGAACATCGACCTGTTCATCGACACGCTGATCGAGCAGGCGGAGCAGGGCGTCGACTACTTCACGATCCACGCCGGCGTCCGGCTCGCATACATCCCGTACACCGCGAACCGGATCACCGGCATCGTGTCGCGCGGCGGCTCGATCATGGCGAAGTGGTGCCTGTCGCACCACAAGGAGAACTTCCTCTACACCGAGTTCGAGCGGATCTGCGAGGTCATGAAGAAGTACGACGTCGCGTTCTCGCTCGGCGACGGTCTGCGACCGGGCTCGAACGCGGATGCGAACGATCGCGCGCAGCTCGCGGAGCTCGAGACGCTCGGCGAGCTCACCGACATCGCGTGGAAGCACGACGTCCAGACCATGATCGAGGGCCCCGGCCACGTCGGGATGCACAAGATCAAGGAGAACGTCGACCTCCAGATGAAGCTGTGCAAGGAGGCGCCGTTCTACACGCTCGGCCCGCTCGTCACCGACATCGCGCCGGGCTACGACCACATCACGAGCGCGATCGGCGCCGCGATGATCGGCTGGTTCGGCACCGCGATGCTCTGCTACGTCACGCCGAAGGAGCACCTCGGGCTCCCCGATCGCGACGACGTCAAGGCCGGCGTGATCGCCTACAAGATCGCCGCGCACGCCGCCGATCTCGCGAAGGGCCATCCCGGGGCACAGCTCCGCGACGACGCGCTGTCGAAGGCGCGGTTCGAGTTCCGGTGGAGCGATCAGTTCCACCTCTCGCTCGATCCCGACACCGCGAAGGACTTCCACGACGAGACGCTCCCGGCCGACGGTGCGAAGGTCGCCCACTTCTGTTCGATGTGCGGCCCGAAGTTCTGCTCGATGAAGATCACCGAAGAGGTCCGCGAAATGGCGGCGGGCATGCAGGCCAAGTCCGACGAGTTCAAAGAGGCCGGCGGCGAGCTGTACGTGCCACGCCGCGAATAGGGTTGCGTCGCGCGCACGCGTGACCGACGATGCAGCGTGCGCTGGGGCGTCTTCGCCGTGCTCGTTGCGGCGGGTTGCTACAACCCGGGTTCGCATGCCGGCAGCGCCTGTGAGGTCCAGATCGGATGTCCCGGCGGGTTGGTCTGCGATCCTTCGACGTCGACGTGCCAGCCCGCGGCGAGCATGCTCGATGACGGCGGGATCCTGATCGACGGCTGCACGCCCGTGCCGGAGCAGTGCGGCGACGGGATCGATCAGGACTGCGACGGCAACGATCCACCGTGTCCCGACAACGACAAGGCCGCGGGCGCGATCGACATCGGCGCCGGTGGCACGTTCACCGTCGACCTGACGTACGCGATCGACGACTCGAGCAAGGCGGCGAACGGGCCGGCGTTCTGCGGCGGTGCGGGCGGGCGCGACGTCTACTACCAGATCCACCTCGACGCCGACGAGGCGATCTACCTCGACACGTTCGGCTCGGACTTCGACACGCTGATTCGCGTGTTCCATGGTGCATGCCGCGACGGCGTCGCGCCGGGCAACACGCAATGTCGCAACGATGCCTGCAACAGCGCTCAGACCCAGGGCGTGTGGGACCTCGCGGCCGGCGACAACTGCGTCGTGGTCGATCAGGACTCGAGCGACGAGACCAAGGGCTCGCTCGTCCTTCACGTCGAGCGCGGCCGGCGCAGCGGCGAGGCGATCTCGCTCGGCGATTCGGTCACCGGCAACACCGCGACCGATGGCAGCGACCAGTCGGTCGCGCCGTGCTTGCAGGTGGCCGGTCCGGACCTCGGCTACCACTTCACGGAGTGCCCCGGCGTCTCGGAGACGTTCGTCGCGACCACCTGTAACGCGGTCGCCGACTTCGACTCGGTGATCTACATCCGGGGCGCGGGCAATGTGTTGCGCTGTAATGACGACGACGCCGCCTGCACGGCCGGGCTGGGCGCGGTGAACTCGACGACGACCGCCGTCACCGTCGCAGGTCCGCACATGTATTGGATCATCGTCGACGCGTCCAACCCGAACGAGGGCGGGAACTTCCAGCTGGACACGATCGTGCAGTAAGGGCCACTACGTAGTAAGCAGTGGACAAGCAGGATGCTTTCCGTATCATTACGAGAAGGTAGCCACCCGCTTTGACCGTCCAGCAAAAGCGCAGTCTGAAGGTCGAGAAGCTGGCGCGCATCTATGACGACGAGATCGCGCCGGTCTGGGGCACTCGTTTCGGCAAGATGCTGCTCCGGAACCTGCGCGTCCCGGATCGCGGTCAGGTGCTCGACGTGTCATGCGGCACGGGCTGGCCGACGATCGAGATCCTGCGGCGGATGAACGATGGCTCGCGGTTGATCGCGATCGATGCCTCGAGCGCGATGCTCGACGTCGCGCGCCGCAAGGTCGCGGATCTCGGACCGCTCGGCAAGAAGGGCGTGTTCTTCCGCACCGAGAGCGCGGTGCCGAAGCTGTCATTCACCGACGACGTCTACGACCTCGTCGTGTGCAACCTCGGGCTCGACGAGATGCCGTCGTTCGACTACGCGCTGCGGGACTTCTCGCGCGTCGCCAAGCGCGGCGGCGAGGTTCGCTGCACGCTGCCGCTCGCCGGCACGTTCCAGGAGTTCCACGACCTCTATCGCGAGGTCCTGATCAAGCACGACAAGCACGAGGCGCTAGAGCGGCTCGAGAAGCACATCGCGCGGCACCCCGAGATCGATCAGGTCGAGCGCGCGATGCGCAGCGCGAACCTCGACGGGACGCTCGAGATCGAAGAGTTCACGCTCCTGTTCAAGAGCTCGCGCGAGTTCTTCTTCGCGCCGGTGATCGAGTACGGCCCGCTCGGCGAGTGGAAAGAGATCGCGGGCGACGGCCAGGAGATGCAGGACGTGTTCTGGTACATCAAGGAGGCGATCGACGCCTACTTCGATGGCCGGCCGTTCACCGTCACCGTGAAGGCGGGCTGCATCATCGGAACGAAGTCCGAGGCGCCGACCGATCCGCACGTCGAGATCCAGATCGAGGAGATGCCGTACCTCGACGATGACGACGACGACGCGCGCGAGCTGCCGCGTCCGCCCGAGCAGATCGCGATCGGCTCGGTCCGGCTCGACGACGCAGAGGGCCTCGAGGTCGAGGAGGTCAGCCCGACCGACGACGACGTCGTGATCGACGAGGAATCACCCGAGGAGCACGAGCTCGACGCCTTCATCGAAGGCAAGAAGCGGCCGTCGCACCTCCAGGACCTCCGCGACGCGCTCGACGACTTCGACAACCACGGCGATTAATTAGAGTACCGTCGGCGCATGAAATGCGCCTGGATGGTCCTCGTCGCGATCGGATGTGGTTCGGCCAAGGCCCCCGTCGAGTCGCGCCAGCCACCTCCTCCACCGCCGGCTTCGCAGACCGCATTCGATCCGCCGCCGCCGACGTTGCGGTTGCCGCGTCACTTCGTCCCGACCCGCTACACGGCGCAGCTGGCGGTCGATCCGACGAAGAACGAGCTCGCCGGCCAGATCGCGATCGACGGCACGCTCGATCGCAAGACCCGGACGATCTGGCTCAACGGCAAGCACCTGACGGTGGCGAAGGCGATCGCGACCGACGGCAAGCGCGAGATCACGCTCGCGGTGACGGCGAAGGACGACCTGCTCGGGCTGCGCGCGGACCAGCCGCTCGACGAAGGCGCGTGGACGTTGAAGCTCGTCTATCGCGGCCAGATCGAGCACAACGGCTTCGACGGCGCGTTCGTCACGAGCTACGCCGGCGAGCCGTACCTCACGACCCAGTTCGAGGCGACCGCCGCGCGCCTGGTGTTCCCGTGTCTCGACGAGCCGGATCGCAAGGCGGTGTGGCAGCTGACGCTCGACGTGCCGAAGGGCCTCGTCGCCGTCTCGAACACGCCGGAGACCGGACGGGTCGGGATCGATTCCGGCCACGAGCGCGTCGCCTTCGAGGCGACCCGGCCACTGCCGACCTATCTCGTCGCGTTCGCGGTCGGGCCGTTCGAGATCATGCCGGTCGGCAAGACCGCGGCGGGTGGTGCGCTGCGCGTGATCACGCCGCGCGGGACCGCGCCGAAGCTCGCGATGCTCGCCGAGGAGATGCCGCGGTTCGTGGCGTTCCTCGAGAGCTGGTTCGCGATTCCGTTCCCGTATCCGAAGCTCGACATCGTGGTCGCGCCGTCGCTGCGCGGCGGTGCGATGGAGAACGCCGGGATGATCATCACGGACGCGCGCATCGTGATGATCGATCATCCGTCGGCGCTCGCGCGCTGGGGGATCGTCTCGGTGCTAGGTCACGAGACCGCACATCAGTGGTTCGGCGATCTCGTGACCGCGGCGTGGTGGGACGATATCTGGTTGAACGAGAGCTTCGCGACGTGGATCGAGGACAAGATCCTCGCCGCGGCCGATCCGAAGTGGCCGCTCGAGGCACTCGCGAACCGCGCGAGCGCGTTCTATGCCGACCGGCTCGAGAGCGCGCGCAAGATCCGCCAGCCGATCGAGACCGAGGGCGACATCCATAACGCGTTCGATCCGATCACGTATCCCAAGGGCGCGTTCGTGCTGCGCATGCTCGAGCACGAGCTGGGACCCGACGTGTTCCGCGCCTCGATCCAGACCTACCTGCGCGCGCATGCCGACGGCAGCGCGACCGCGGCCGATCTGTTCGCGGCGCTCGACCAGGGCGCGAACAAGCCGCTCGGCAAGCTCGTCACGGCCTGGTTCGATCAGGCGGGGATTCCGGAAGTCGCGATGGACCTCACGTGCGACGGCGGCGGCAAGGCGAGGCTCGCGCTCGCGCAGAAGCGCTATCTGCCGAGCGGCGCGGACAACGATCAGACCTGGACGGTCCCGGTGTGCATCGCCTACGAGGGTGCGAAGCACGAGCGGGTCGAGCAATGCACGACGCTCGCGCATGCCGACGGTGAGATGGAGCTGCCGGTGTGCCCGAACTGGTTCGCACCGGCGGGCGCCACCGGGTACTACCAGGCGAAGCTCGATGCCCCTGCGATCGGCGAGCTCGTGGCGAAGGGGTGGGCGAAGCTGACCGTCGACGAGCGCCTCACCTTGTATCAGGACGTGCTCGAGTACACGCGGCGAGGGCGCCTGCCGCTCGCGCTGTACTGGCAGCTCACCGACAAGCTCGCGCACGGCGAGCCGCGCGAGGTCATGGCGGCGACGGGCGACATCGCCGGGTCATCACCGGGGATGGCCGGCGGGCTCGAAGTCTTCATCCCGGCCGACCTCCTGCCGGCCGCGCGCGCGAAGGTCCGCGCGGAGCTCGAGCCGCTGACGAAGAAGTACGGGCTCGCCGGTAAGCCGGGCGACGACGTCGTGACGCAGCGCCTGCGTCTCGATCTCGTGCTCTCGATCGTGTGGTCGCGCTCGCACGTGCTCGACAAGGAGGCCAAGGCGCTCGCCGCCAAGTACCATACGCTGCCCGATTCGGAGATGGCTCCGGTGCTCGACCTCGCGGTGAACGCGGACCCGAAGCTGGCGGACAAGCTGCGCGCCGACCTCGCGTCGGAGAAGTCGCCGGTGGTCCACCAGACGCTCCTCGAGGCGCTCGCCTCGCAGCACGATCCGAAGCTCCATCGCGCGATGACCGAGGCGCTCGTGCCGACGTTGAGCCCGGAGGATCTGGCGCGCTACTGGTTGTTCGGCGACGAGGACGCGCGCGCCGACAACGAAGCCTACCTCCGCCTCCACCTCGACGAGGTGATGAAGCGGCTGCCGACCAGCGAGAACGAGGATTTCCCGCTCGTCCTCCTGCTCGCCAGGCCGTTCACGAACGCCTGCGATCCCGCGCGGCGCGACGAGCTCGCGGCGTATGTCACGCAGCACTTCGGGTCGCTGCCGTCGGGCCAGCGACCGATCAAACAGGGGATCGAGGACATGGACATCTGCATCGCGAGCAAGAAGGCACTCGAGCCGTCCCTGCGGCTGTGGTTGGGTGGTAAGTCGCGTTAGATTCGCTGCATGGGTGACACGAGGGAGCATTACCTCGCGCTCGTCGAAGAGCTCTCCGAGCACGATCGGCGCTACTACGTCGACGCCGCTCCGGCCATCAGCGACGCCGAGTACGACAAGCTGAACCGCGAGCTGCGCGCGCTCGAGAAGCAGCATCCGGACTGGCTCGTCGCGTGGTCCCCGACCCAGCGCGTCGGTCATGCACCGGTCTCGGAGTTCCCGAAGGTCGAGCGGCCCGTCGCGATGCTGTCGCTCGACAACACCTACAACGAGGAGGATCTGCGCGCGTTCTACGATCGCGTGGTCAAGGGTCTCGACGGCGACGTCCCGGTGTTCTCGGTCGAGCCGAAGATCGACGGCTTCGGGATCGAGCTCACGTACAAGCAGGGCGTGCTGACGCTCGGCGCGACCCGCGGCGATGGTCGGATCGGCGAGGACGTCACCGCGAACGTGAAGATGGTCAAGGGCGTCGCGCTGAAGCTGCGCGAGCCGCGCGACATCGTCGTCCGCGGCGAGATCTACATGACGAAGGCCGAGTTCGAGAAGATCAACGAAGAGCGAGCCAAGCGCGGCGAGGAGCTGTTCAAGAACCCGCGCAACACCGCCGCGGGATCGATCAAGCAGCAGGATCCGAAGGAAGTGGCGAAGCGGCCGATGCGGACGATCCTGTACGAGGTCGTCGACGGCGAGCGCTACGCGTCGGGCCACCTCGCGTCGCTCGAGCTCGTCCAGCGGCTGGGGATCCCGACGTCGACGCACAACTCCAAAGCGCAGAGCTGGGAGGAGCTGCTCGCGCACGTCCACTCGTGGGCCGACCGCCGCGATGCGCTGCCGTACGAGGTCGACGGCCTCGTCGTGAAGGTCGACGACTTCGCGATGCGGACGGCGCTCGGGACGACCGCGAAGTTCCCGCGCTGGGCGATCGCCTACAAGTTCCCGGCGCGCCAGGTCACGACCGTGCTGCGCGACATCGAGATCAACATCGGGCGCACCGGAGCGGTCACGCCGGTCGCGATCCTCGATCCGGTCGACGTCTCGGGCACCACCGTCTCGCGCGCGTCGGTCCACAACTGGGATCAGGTCGCGCGCCTCGGCCTCCGGATCGGCGATCGCGTCACGATCCAGAAAGCGGGCGAGATCATCCCCGAGATCCTGAACGTCACGGTCGCCGCCGACGGCCCACTGTTTCCTACCCCGACCCACTGTCCGTTCTGCAGCTCCGAGCTCGAGCGCGAGGAGGGGAGGGTGGTCTTACTCTGCCCGAACCGGATCGGCTGCCCGGCCCAGCGGCTCGGCGCGATCGAGTTCTTCGCATCGCGGCACCAGATGAACATCGACGGGCTCGGCGAGAAGGTCGTGGCCCAGCTGGTCGAGGCCGGCCTCGTGTCGGACATTGCCGATCTGTTCTCGTTGACGACCCTGCAGCTTCTCGGGCTCGATCGGTTTGCGAAGTTGTCTGCGGAGAACCTGATCTCGGCGATCGCGAAGGCGAAGCAGGCGGCGACGTTCTCGCGCCTCCTGTCGTCGCTCGGGATCACGAATGTCGGTTCGACGCTCGCGAAGCCGATCGCGGCGAAGTATCGCAAGCTGTCCGCGCTGCGCGAGGCCGCGGCTGCGAAGTCGAGCGAGGACTTCGTCGCCGAGCTCAACGACATCGAAGGCATCGGCGAGACCATCGCGATGCACGTCGACAAGTTCCTGCGCGAGCCGCACGTCGCCGTCGTGCTCGACAAGCTCGCCGGCCACGGCGTCGATCCGGAGGAGCCGGTCGCGGTCGTGACCGAAGGTCCGCTCACCGGCAAGACGCTCGTCGTCACCGGCACGCTGACCGCGCCGCGCGCTGACATCCAGAAGCAGATCGAGCAGGCCGGCGGCAAGGTCGCCGGCTCGGTCTCGAAGAAGACCACCTACCTCGTCGCCGGCGCAGACACCGGCAAGACCAAGCTCGAAGCCGCGCAGAAGCACGGCGTTCAGGTGATCTCCGAAGCTGAGCTCGCAGCCCTCTTGAAAGGTGAAGAATGAGACAACTCGCGCTCCTGCTCCTCCCCGCGTGCTTCCTGCCCGTCGCGACCGGTGCGCCGGAGCCCGCGACCACCGTCGGCAAGGGCAAGGTCGGTGTCGCCATCACGGGCGAGGCTCCGACGCTCGATCTGATCGCGAGCAACACCGGCTCCGGCTCGCAGGACACCGACTACACGTCGACCTACGGCGAGTCGCCCGCCGCCGCGATGCGCCTCACGCTCGGGTACGGCCTCGGCGAGAACACCGACGTCGAGCTCGCCGTCGAGGGCCAGCTCTGGTTCTTCTTCCTGCCGCTCCCCACGGGCGCCTCGATCGGGCTGCGCCAGCACCTCGAGGGCGGCGACCTGTTCGACATCGCGCTCGCCGGCCGGGTCGGCGGCGTCACGACCGGCTCGACCCAGGTCAACGGCCAGGACGTGTCGAGCAGCGACGACGCCTCCGCGATCTACGGCTCGCTCCAGGGCGTGGTCCAGGTCAAGCACGGCTTCATCCGCCCGCTCGTCTCGTTGAACGTCATGCCGTTCAAGGTCACCCGCGGCCTCGAGAACCAGCCGATCCAGCGGTTCTACGGCGCCGCGACCTCGGCGACGTTCGGCCTGATGCTCGTCGGCGATCGCGTCCAGTTCGGCCCGTATGCGACGATCACGAACTTCGAGAGCCAGCAGTTCAAGGGCGGCTTCTTTCCGTCGTTCGGCCTGATGCTCGCCTTCCGCCCCGACCGCAACCGGCCCAAGCCGCCGGACCCGTACCTGCCCGGCATGAGCACGCCGACCTACGCGCCGTACCAGCCGGCGCCCGCGCCGTACACGCCGCCGCCGGCCGCGCCCGCTCCGCCACCGCCCGCGCCGTACCCGGCACCGCAATGAAGTGGTCGCCGCTCAAGGCCGCGATCGTCGCGTTCCTCGCGGTGCTCGCGATCGGCATCGTCGCGGCGATCGCGCTCGTCTCGCAGATCCACGGTAACGAGTACGAACGGGGCCAGCGGTTCGGCCAGGGCCTGGCGACGTTCGCGGTCGTCGTCGGCGCCGTGGCGTACCTGATCCAGAAGAGGCGGGTCGGCTAGAGCCCCCGCTCGCACTGGGCAGACGCTGCCTGCAAGTCTTGCCCACCGGCGGATCTGGTTCAGCGATCGGGATCGCGATCCGGCGCAAGATACCGTAACCCGCTCGATCCTCGCGGCGTCGAGCTGGCATCCCGTGTGCTCGGGTGGCCGGGATGACCAAGGGTGGCCTCTCACACGTGATGGCGGTGCTCGTCATCGGGGTGGCGGCGTGTGGGAGCACGGACCCGAAGACTGCATGTCGGGCGGCGCTCGAGCAGAAGCGCGATGCGGTCGTGGCATGCCGCGCCGCGTACGCGAGCGGGGTGTCGGTGGAGACCGCTCGGCTGGTCGTGAACGCCCATGCGGCTCGCGGCGACGACGCTCTGGCGGCACTGCTCGCCGTTCACCCGATCGATCCGATCGGCGCGGAGGTCTGGCACAAGCGCGGGTTCCGCCTGCGCGACGACGATGACGACGCGAGCCTGCGCGCGTTCGAGCGAGCGCTCGTCCTGCGCGGCGGCGACCTCGCCGGTCAGGTTCGAGAGCTCCTCGCGCTGGCAGAGCGCCACGCCGTGCGCGGTGACGTGCGCGAGGCGTTCGCGATCCGTGCACGGTCCTACGAGGCAGCGACGCGGCTCGGTGATCCGGTCGTCCTGGCCCGCGTGCGGGTAGCGCTCGCGATCGCGCTCAGCCTCGAGGGCGAGGAGCAGGCGGCGGAGCGCGCGCTCGGCGATAGCATCGACCAACTTCCGCCGGACGACTCGTATCTCCCGCCGGCCCTGATCGAGCTCGGTGCGAACCACGCCGCGCACGGTCGCCCGAAGCTCGCGCGTGCGGCGTTCGAGCGGGTCCTGACGCTCGCAGACGCGCAGTCGCGCCAGGACGCGCTGTCGAACTTGATCGAGCTCGCGCTCGGGCAGGGCGAGCTCGACGAGGCCGATCGCCTGCTCGCGAGCGATTCGTCGTCCACCGCGTATCACGAGTCGTTCGTCGCGCGTCTCGCGTTCGCGCGCGGTCAGCTCGACGCCGCGGCGATCACCATGCATCACGCGCTCGCGCTCAACAAGACCGCCGCCATGGTGCCTCGCTACGAGGCCTTCCTCGGTGAGGTACTCGCGAAGCAAGGCCGCGAGACCGAGGCCATCGCGACGCTCGAGCACGCGATCGACGGGTTCGATGCCGAGCTCGCGCACGTGGGGCTGGACGAGGTCAAGCAATGGCTCCAGCGCGCGCCCGATGTCCGCGGGCCGTACGAGCACTTGTTCGCGCTTCACGCGCGGGCCGGTCGCGCACTCGAGGCACTCGGCGTCGCGCAGCGCGCCACGTCGCGCGCCTACCTCGATGGACTCGCGGCCGCCGCGACCGAGGTCACGGCCCCGCAGGATCTGGCCGCCGTCACGCGTGCGGCCGGCGTGCGCGTCGAGGCGCTCCACATCGTCGCCGAGTCGTTGCGGTCGTCGGCTGCAGCGCCGGTGCCCGACGCCGCGACCCTCGCGCAGCAGCTCGCGGGCTCGATCGTGTGGACCTACTTCGTCGCCGACGGCGATGTCTGGCTCGTCGCGGCAGACCACGGTGCGGCGAGCGTGACGAACCTGGGGAGCCTCGCGACGCTCGAGCCGCTCGTCGCGGCGACGACGGCGCTCGACGAGGCCGCGCTCGCGCAACTCGGCGAGCGACTCGCACCGGCGGAGCCATGGCGACGACTCGACGCGAATGGGGTGCTTCATGTCGTCGCCGATCCGCCGTTCGATCGCGTGCCGTTCGCCGCGCTGACGTACGGAGGACAGCGCTGGATCCAGCACACCGCGATCGCGTTTGCGCCGAACGCGACCGTGCTCGCCGCCCTCGATCACTCGCGCGAGGACACCGGGGCGTTCCGGGTGATCGGTGACCCGCGCGGTGACCTCGCCGGCGCGCGCGCCGAGGCTGGGGCGACGGCGCGCCGCTTCGGGGTGACGCCCGCGATCGGTCCAGCCGCCACGCGACGCGAGCTGTTCGGCGCGGGACGCGCGGCCGTGCTCGCGGTATCATCCCACGCGGATGCGTCTCCGGGTGGTGCGCGGCTGCTGCTGGCGGATGGGGAGGTCACGACGGCGGAGATCGTCGACGGCCGCCTCGCGCCGAGCCTCGTCGTGCTCGCGAGCTGTGCCAGCGCCGCGGTCGATGGCGATGCCTGGGGCGCGCTCGCAGGCGCGTTCCTCGCGGCGGGGTCGCCGAACGTGATCGCGAGTCGCTGGGCGCTCTCCGACACCGCGAGCCAGCAGCTGATCGCGAGCTTCTACGCGGCCGACGGCGTCGCGCATCCGGCGCTGGCACTCGCTCGTGCGCAGCGCATCGCGATCGAACACGAGGTTCCTGTCTCCGCGTGGGCCGCGCTGGTCGCGCTCGGGACGGGCGAACGCAGAGCGAAGATCACGGACGAAAGGATCAGTGGAAGATGACCAAGCATCCGTCGTTTATCCGTCATGCCGAGGTCTGGGCACTCGGGCCCGGGGTGTTCGCGGTGCCGCGCTACGACCACCAGGACGCGATCTTTGGCCATGGCCTGGTCGCGCTCGTGGGTACGCATCTCGCGGCGTCGTCCGACGTGCTCAACGTGATCAGCGCGCAGAAGTACGTCACGAATGCCACGACCGGCGACACGACGACGTGTCCGACGAGCACGGGTCCGAACGTCCCGCCGCTGGACGACGAGATCTGCCGGCGTCATCCGCCATTCAACGACTCGTTGACCGAACAGATGACGCTCGTCGTCGCCAAAGGCCAGGAGATCCTGAAGCCGCACGCGAACGAATTGGAGGCGATGAGCTACATCAAGGAGAAGCGCCCCAAGGAGACCTGCTTCTGGTTGATGAAGACCGACAAGAACAAGGTCTACACGGTCGCATTCTCGTAGGCGTCACCACCGCCCGCCGATCATCCCCATCGCACCGTCGCCGTGTGGTGCGACGCCGATGGTCACGGCGTGGTCGCGCGACCACTTCACGTGTGACGTCAGCTCGTAGAGCGCGGCGCTGCACGGCGCGAGCATGATCGACGACACCCACGCCTCGACGGTGATGCGCGACAGCGCGTCGGACGGTGATTCGTCGACGGGGCCGGGCACCGAGAACGCGGCGAGCGCGGTCGAACCTCCGAGGTACGTGTAGCCGAGGCTGCCGTCGCCGCCCATCGCCTGGCCGATGCCCCACACGGCGAGCGGGGTGACGGCGACGTTCGCGCCGAACGCGGTGATCGCGGAGCCGAGGCAATCGCGACCGTTGCACAGTGCGTTGAACGTGACGCCGGTGACGAGCGAGCCGACGAGCTCTCCGCCGAGGATCTCGACGACGAAGCGCTTGCCCGAGAACCGCGCGCGATCGTCGTCGCGGGGCTGAGCGTGGGCGGTGGTGGAAGCGAGAAGAAGTAGGCTAACGAAGGTGGGCTTGCGCATGGGTCCTCGCGAGGAGGACGAGCGCGCTACGGAACATTCCCGGGTCGCGGCGTGACGCGGATGGTCTCGGCCTTGTAGCGAGCACCCAGCGCGACGGCGGCAGACACGTCGGCGTCGAAGCCGCGACCGGCGACGGGGACGACCGCGTCCGGGTTGACGGCAACGACGGTGTACGCGCCGACCCGATCGAGCGAGAACGTGCATCCGCTGGGGCACGTCTTCACGAGCTCGCGATCCTCGAAGTAGATCCAGACGAGGCCGGGCGTCGCGATCGCGACGCGATCACCGGCGAGCGCCGCGGTCCCTCGAACCACGGCATCGCCATGGACGACCGAGAGCGCGAGCGCGGGCTCGACCACCGCGACGCGCGGCGCGGACTGCGGTCGCCGCAGCGTCCAGAGAATCAGCACGGCCGCGGCTGCAGCGGCGAGCGCGGTGACCGCGGCGATGTAGCGCTTGCGCGCGCGCGCGATCGGGATGACCGCGGCGCGGGGCTCGGCCTCGTCGACGACCATCGCCTCCTGCATCCGGCCGCGGAGCTGGAGCTGACAGCGGTCGCAAGTGGCGAGGTGGGTGCGGAACGCGCTGGCGTCGGCGGTGGCGAGCTCGCCGTCGAAGAACGCGTCGAGTTGGGTGCAGGTCACGGTGTCTCCTCGAGCCCCAGTCGCTTGACGAGGACCTGGCGCAGCATCTTGCGCGCGCGATTGAGGCGAGTGCCCACCGTGACACGCTCGATCTTCAGCACGGCTGCGATCTGTTCGTACGATCGTTGTTCGAACGCGTGGAGGCGATAGACCCGCGCGAACGTGGGATCGATCTGGTCGAGCGCGCGGCGAACGTCGTCGATCGTCGCGCGGCCCCACGCGGGTTCGTCGGTCGTGTCGAGTGACTCGACCGCGTCGTTGTGGCCCTCCTCGAGCGGCTCGTGGATGGGCTGGCGCTGCTGCGAGCGGCAGCGATCGATGAACAGGTTGTGCATGATGGTCGCGAGCCACGCGCGCGGATTGCGGACGTCCGCCGGGATGCCCTGGCGCATCGCGCGCTCGAGGGTGTCCTGTAACAGGTCACTCGCGTCGGCCTTGGTCGCACACAGCCGCTCGGCGATCTGACCGAGTGCCGGCTTCGCGGCACCGACGACGTCCGCGAGTGGACGGGTGCCCACCGGTGCCACCACGTCCGGCCTCCCCATGAGGAAGCCAGGCTGGCATGTGGTGGATCGCGTCGTCAAGTTGCCTCCTTCTCCTGACGATCCGGCGCGCCGACATTCCCGAAAAAGATTTATCGGGAATGCCTCCGACCTTTCGCCGTCATGCCGACGAGCTGGAAAGGAGCCTCCATGCGAACCCTGATTTTCTTCATTCTTACGATCACTTCGGGCTGTCCCGGCCCGAGCGACCCTATCCCCGAGGCGTGTCAGCGCGCCGACGAGTGCAACGCCATTCCCGGCCGCAGCGCCGACGAGTGCACCGACGACTACGAGACCTGGCTCTCGCAGCAGGCCTCCTCCACCCAGGAGGAGTTTCGTCACGCGATCCAGGAGTGCCTGGATCACCCGTCGTGCAGTGGCTTCGTCTCGTGCGTGAACGTGGTCCTGGGGAACTGAGCCATGCGTATTCCGATCTTGCTCGTCGCGCTGACGAGCGTCGCGCATGCAGACGCGACCGCTGACGCAGATCAGCACGCGCGCCGCGGCGTCGCTCTCTACAACCTCGGCAAGTACACCGAAGCGATCGACGAGTTCGAGGATGCCTACAAAGCATTCCAGAGCGACGCGCTGCTGTTCAACCTCGCGCAGGCGCATCGCAAGCTCGAGCACTGCGAGAAGGCGCTGACCTACTATCACCAGTACCTCGCCGGTACGCCAACGCCGGCACTCGCGCAGCAGGTCGAGAAGCTGTTGCCCGAGCTCGAGGCGGCGTGTCGTACACGCGACGCGCGCCCCGACGGTCCAGTGGTCGCAGCGGCATCGGCTGCCGCACCGGTCGAGCGGCCTGCGCCGGTCGCCGAGCTCGAGACCGAAGCGGCGCCCGCGGCAGCGACCATCGTCCACGTCACGGCGAATGCGATCGCCGGCGAGGTCATCTCGGCCGGCAACGCGCCGATCGCCGGCGTGCACGCGACGGCGACATGGTTGCCGTCGTGGTTCGAAGCCACCGAGCTCGGTGGCGCCGCCGGCGTCGGCGAGATGTGGCGCGCGTCTGCGATGAACAACGCAACGGTCGTCCAGCTCGCGGCGACGATCGTCTATCACACCGACCACGCGTGGGGCCGGCTGACCGCCGCCGGCGATCTGGGAGTCGAGTACATCTCGCTCCTCGGCAGTTCGAGAGATGTCGTGCCCGGTGCGGCCCGGACGAACCAGTGGGCTCCCCTGGTCCGTGGCGAGGTCGGCATCGAGCACGACATCTCTCACCTCTTCGCCGTCCGCGGTGCGATCGCGGCCTCGCTGTGTCCACCTGTCGGTTCGCTGCAGGCGGCCGTCGGCGAGCTCGATCTCGTGATCGGGCTGAGGATCACGCCGTGACCGTCGCGAGCATCGATCTCGCCCTCGGCAGCAAGGTCGGGCCCTACATCATCACCGACGCGCTCGGCGAAGGCGGCATGGGCGTCGTGTACCGCGCGACCCACTCGCTACTCAATCGCCCCGCCGCGATCAAGGTGCTTCGGCCCGAGCTCGGCGGTCACACGATGGCCGTCGATCGCTTCCTCAACGAGGCGCGGGCAACGACCGCGATCCGACACCCAGGCATCGTCGAGGTCTACGACTTCGGCCACACCGAGACCGGCTGCGCGTACATCGCGATGGAGTTGCTCGAGGGCGAATCGCTCGGCGCACGTCTCGAGCGACGAGGCAAGCTCCCGCTCAGCGAGGCGCTGACGATCGCGCGCCGGATCGCCGCACCACTCGCGGTCGCACACGAGCTCGGCATCGTCCATCGCGATCTCAAGCCCGACAACGTGTTCATCATCGGAGATCGCGAGGGTGGCGAGCAGATCAAGCTGCTCGACTTCGGGATCGCGAAGCTCGAGACGTCGGTGGTCCGCACCACGATCGGCGTCGTTCTCGGCACGCCGTCGTACATGGCGCCGGAGCAATGCCTCGGTCAGCCCGACTGCGATCACCGTGTCGACCTCTACGCGCTCGGCTGCATCCTGTACGAGCTGGTCAGCGGGGCGCCGCCGTTCGGACGCGGCGGGTCGATGACGGACCTCATGGCGGCGCACATCAACGCGCCGGTTCCACCGCTGCCGTTCGCGGCGATCGATCATCAGGTGTCGAGACTGATCCAGCGGCTGCTTGCTAAGTCGCCGGCGGATCGGCCGCGCACCGCGACCGAGGTCGTGTTCGAGATCGATCGCTACCTCGCAGCGACGCCCGCGCCGCAACCGGGACCGCGGCATACGTTCAAGCTCGCCGTCGCGACGGCGACCGGCCTCGCGCTCACGCTCGCGAGCATCGGCGCCTGGTATCGCGCGCGGCGCGGTCCACGCACCGAGAAGGAGGCGCTTCCCGTCGCGCCGCTCCTCGCGAACGGCTCCGGCGCGTTTCGCTCGCTGGATGCGGGGACGAAGCCGGGCGACGCGCAAGCGATCGCGCCGACCGTCCTCGTCGAGACCCCGAAGCCGCCGACGACACCGACCGTCGTGA
>Ga0307509_10002545_pt1 | contig 29290 bp, 35 predicted proteins | sample 10_EM_MG_FD_202245 | JGI IMG/M metagenome (GOLD analysis project Ga0307509, IMG submission 202245) | Populus trichocarpa ectomycorrhiza microbial communities from riparian zone in the Pacific Northwest, United States - 10_EM | ecosystem: Host-associated > Plants > Roots > Unclassified | place...
AATGTCAAAGGCTTAAATCTGATATCTACTTAAGTTTAAGCGTTTGGCATTCTACTTCGACAACCAACTTTTCCTCGAGAGAACTAAATTGAGTGAAGCTTCGAGCTTCACTATATTAAGTTTTACCGTTGATTCTTCTGAATTATTTTACCTCATCTTTATCTTCTACTTTGAGTGTTTGGTGCGGTCGCAACCTTAGAGTTCACCTCTCTATAGGGTGCCCCCGTTACAACCACGGAGATTGACCACCTTTGCAACAAGCTCGACACTGGTTTGTATAGCAAAAAAAAGTAGCAGGACTCAGCGGATCAGGGGGTTGATTGATTGATTGATTGATTGACTGATCGACTGGTGGAACTAGTAGATTGTGGATTCATGAATTAATTCACTAATGGATTGCTGGATTGATGGATAGATGTTACTGGTGTTAATAGATTTTTCATTCACGGGGCACCAATAGAGACTCGATTCCTTCTCTTCCAATAAATTTGTTTTGGTCAAGTAGTGTACAAGCACAAGTATACCGGACATCCTTCTCTACCTGTGTTAAACTAACCACAACCTCAACAATTCCAAAGAATGATAGGCAGTGTAGTCTACTGAATGTAGAGAAAGTCATGATACTCAAAAAAGATAAATATTTTTCTTGCTCTAAAAGTAATCTGGTTGATATCTGGCCATAATTCCCCTTGAATAGCTCTAGCTCAAGTGATCTCCCGCAGTCCGAGAGCTCCCTTTTCGCATGCACTTCCGAGTATACTGAAAGATATTCTAGAAAGGGTGCATTCCAAGCATCAGCAGAAGGGGCAGTCAAAAGGTCTTTGACTTGTTGGGTATTCAGATAAGTAAGGCAAGTCGTGGCAATCGCCGAGTGAGGCCCACCGAATATATCCGGATGAGAGGAAAGATGCTCCTGGAGAGTAAAGTGGATCAATCCCACTGTCGATACCTCCTTATCTACAATAAGCCCTTGACAGCAGGTCACCAATGTCGATATCGAAGGAATGTTGCCAAAATCAAAATCCGTGGAGCATAGCTCGACTGTTATGGGGTGGCAGACCTCATTCGCTCGCGGTGGCCGCTCCGCATTGCTGACCCACATCAGCGCTCTTACCCCTAGTCTCGATTTGCACCCATCTTGCGCATTTATACGTTTGATCGTTGCACTATAAACATCTCCCACTTCCAACCCGTTCGTCATTTTTCTCGTCTTTTCTAGTCTTCGGGAGTTTGTCGATTCATGTAAACTTCTATGGATAGTTAAGGAAACCAGCAGGAACCTAGATGCATATCTATTAGCGGATAGTATGTGGCAGGATTCCGAGTAGAATTGCCCCTCCGCACATTTCTGACATATTTTTGGGAATCCCCTCCGCAATGTCCGCCTCCAGACTATCATCCATGGTGTCTGGGAGTTCTTCCTCATCTAGCCCATCACCAAGGGTTTCCATCATATCCTCCTTGCTGGGCCCTACAGACACTTATTACGCGTCCAGAAAGACGCTTTTTGATCTCAGCCCGAACATGAGGCCTTCCAATAATGAAGATTCCTGTGCGCGGTCATGCTTCGAGTTTTTGTTGTAGCGAATTAAGGATCTTGACTGGATACGCCGCTGCATATTCGTCCCAAGCTTCAATACATACAAATGTGTGTAGTTCAGAAATGATTGTCCGTAACATCTTCACCATATATGGGAGTCACGGCCCCCGACCACCAACAGACATTTTCAGCTCGTGAAAGGCCCGCATTATCTCCTCTGGAACCTTTTCCATTCCGCCAACTACCTGTCTCAGCAAGGAACCCGCAACACTGGCCACAGACTGCTCTTTTCGCGCTGTGAAGTCTCGGTAGTAACACGTAAAAGCCGTGTTTTGCCCCTTCGGCTGATCGCACAACCTATCCACCACCAGTGAACTGACATCATGGCCTGTTAGAACTCAGTCCCTTTCTTCTCTCCCCCGAAAATAATTCTCGTTACCTAATAAATGTTTTACCGACCCCAGGGCCTCCATAGAAAAACAAGACTGCCATATCACCTTCACCTTCGTCACGACAGTCATGCCAGTTTGTGAATTCTTGAGTCTGCAAAAGCCATTCCCTCACATTATCGACGCGACGTTCCTGGATGTCCCGATGTCGTAACCTGGACTCTAGGGGTGATTGCCAGGCCAGGAGTGGAGACCGATCATCGGCAATAGGATACAGTTGTTCCACACATTATTAAAAGAGTTTGTATTATTGAAGGAGTTGGTATTACCATGGCTAGGATGTTGAACAAGTTCTGCTCTGGGCTGCTTTGCACTCTTGTAAAGGGGGAGTTGTTCAGTATGCTTGGTTGATGATATTCTTGGGAATAGCGGAGTCTTGGTAGGGAAAAGTGGGTGTCTTCAGGTAAGCGTGTGTTGCAGACACCACTTCATGGAACACTGAAGAGAAGTATCGCACCATACAAGTATCAATGGCTATTCAAAGTACTCGAGTAATCTCCCAAGTGCCGGTGGTAGAACAAGCCCAATTAGATCTACACCTAAACCATGGGGGCAAAAAAATCGTTGGTGGGCGCCACAAATATCATTGCAAGTGGTGAGAGCGCGGGCTTCAACTCAAGATATACAAGCCTCTCCTACTCTTTAGACAGAATCTCACCCAGAATAAACATGGCTACTACAATTACGAATAAAAGTCACAATTTCTTTCATCAAAAGTCCGGTACTTTGGGCAAATCGTTAGTGCCTTGCATGAGGCGGGCGATGATTTAATCAGTTATGAAAACAGTGATAGTCTTTATACAATTATACCAAGAACCCCCAACGATCCCATTCGATATCGCCTATGGCATGTATCTCACACTGATATCCCTTCCAGATCTGACAAGATCACTTAGAGGCAAAAGAAGGTGGTTTCTAGATCCTTGGCCGCGTAAGCTCCTGCAGTAAACCCTTTTGATCTTCTGAAAAACCGCAGGGGTAATACGCTAGCCACCCCGAAGTAAACTACCACAGCAACGTTTTCGCCCGATGCGTCCCAATATTAGAAAGCTCCTGCTCGCAACAATGGAATGTTCCATAACAGTACCTTGGGGATCCTATTTTCCGACTACCACAAACAATACCACGAGTTGCTGTCCACCTCCACCAATAGCCAATTTATGCTCTTGAAAGGCCTGCGATAATTCCTCCAGATTCCAGAATCATTTCCATTCCGCTAAACATCTATTTCGGCAAGGGACCCGGCATACTAGTCGTAGACTGCTCCTTTCGCACCGCCAACTCTATGAAAAACAAGTGACGGTCATGTTTTACCCTCTGGCTTGATCGCACAGCCTATCCATTACCTCACCGGCGAGCTGTCATCGCAGCTGGTTAGTACGAGCCCGCTTTCTTCCCCCCATGGGAGAATAATGCTTATTGCTTGATAAATTTCTTGCTGACTCCAGATCTTTATAGTAAAATAGAACTGCGTTTATCACCCTCGACCTCCCACCCGACCCACACGACCTTCTGAATCCCTCAGTTTGTATGAGCCTTTCCCGACATTGTCGAATACCTCGACGCCGTTGCTCGGGCTCTACCGGTAGGGGCGATAACCAAGCAAGAAGTTGAGACCGATCATCGTCAAGGGTATACCGCTAGTTATTTCATACATTAACATTGTTCGCATTATTAAGGTAGTTAGTGTTGTTGTTGACGACATCTTCCGGTCTTCGCCGCTTGCGCCGTTCTCCGGGAGGAATTATCGAGTAGGGTAGGATGGTATTCCTAGCCAGTGAATAAGAGCGGAAGTATGCTACCAGTAGTGGTAAAGTAGGATTGGGCTTAGATACCACTACACAGTACTGAAGAACACCCCGAGATGCCTTGAGAGTACCGTACAATGGAACAGGGTTAATGGTCTGAGGCGCTGAGAGGATGATATTTTTTAGTCATCCTAGGACAGTACCAGTTATGACAATAGATGTTCTCGGAAAGTCACCGGCTACTTGTTCATAGCTAACCGGAAGACCTCATATCTAGGTAATGGCTGCAAAGGGCCTCTTACGATGGCCCACGGCGTTGTATGCTAGAATACTAATGGGCATAGGAGAACGACACCCCCGGAGAAATTTTCGAACCATGCTGAGGAAAAAAAGCATTTACTACAGTATAAACAACCAAGATAATTATGCCACAGACGTCAGGTAAATCAAAAAAAGACACCCAAAAAGACACCCAAACAGACAAATAAACAAACAAACAAATGCAGCCTCTATGCCATCCCGCTATGCCATCCCATACCCAACCCATGCAATGCAATTCCCACCCTCCAGCTTATTACCCCACCAATCCCATCAAATCAAATCCCATAATAAAACTTCTCAAACGGCATTATGGCCAGTGGCCGGTCTCCCATCCCCATTCATCTTCATAAAACTTGTCGCAAGGCTAACCCTCTGCGGAACAACTCCCCTCTCAGCAGATCCTCCCAAACTTCCCGCAAATCCAGTGTCACTCCCAGCGCTGCTACCCCTCTCATTGACGTTGGTAACCACATTCTTCCACTCCCGAACATCCACAGGATTAATACTCCTGCCAGTGCCCCTGGACACCGCTTCCTAAGCTTTGCGCGTTATCTTTTCCAGTGTCTTTTCAAGGGTGTATTCCGTCACTACCACGGCGCCGAGACCGATTGTCGAGAGGTGCTCAGGGCGATGGAAGCCCAGCCCAAGGCTGAGATCATATTTCCGAGGTGTACATTTATGGCTGTTAGGCCGAGTTGGTTAACGAGTGTTGCTCCGGCGGTTCTGTAATTCTCATCAGTAAGATTCCAAGAGGTAGAGTCAGAGAGAAAGAAAGTAACGTTCTTCAAAACCATTCCACCAAACAGTATCACTGCGGCCAACACCACCTCTCCAGCACCAACCTTCCTGAACACGGGTTGCACAAGAATAACCGCAAGGCAAAAAACAGAAGTAGCCATCTACCCAACCCCCAACGCCACAAGGCTCGCCCAGATGGGTGCGCTGAAGCAAATCCTCTTGCGGTAGATGTCCCCCACCGTAACTAGTTGTAAGGAGTCACCGCCGGCCTCCCTCTGGGAGGAATTCAGGGCCCTAGCGTCTCTAGCAGACACGCTCATAAAGTATCACTCGGCGCGAACAAGCGGAAAACAGCATCAATGCCCCAGGCCCAACCCAGCCCCGGCAGGCAGCAGCACCTTAACCACACGTAGGTTACCCAGCCCTGAAACTTAATTCGTAAGGCAGTTTAGCACACCAGGGCGCCGCACTAATTCCAAATCTAATTCATACAACACCTTACCAAAAATCGAAAATAAAAAAATGAATGAATGAAAGAAGCCATTCGTCTTGCCCTTTCTCACCCCTCCAATTCCCTAGTAGATGGAACAGTACGGTGCGTGAGGCTCCCGATCCCCCTCCAAAGCCTATATCAGGACATCCCCAGTATGGGAATTGAAAGGCTCCTTCCCGGCTTTCCCTCGATACGTTCTCATAACGATTAGGAAAGATCTTTGTTATTGCTGCTGAGACTTTGGGTATACCGTCTAGAGGTGTCTGCCGTAGATCTGCGAGGCGTGCTATTGGGGCGTTAGCTATTCGAGGGTTCCGCCGCAGCTTCTCCATCGGAGGTTTGTAGTCTCTAAATACCTACCATAGCCTATATTCCCAGTAGTTTCCCTGCAGAGCTTGACGAGAGGCGGCCTTGAGTGCGAGTTTGCTGAAAACTATCGGCATAGTCGGATCAACACTCTCTTCCCGCAGAGCTAGCCACTCAGTCTTCATTCCCCGTGATATAGCCATATAGAATGATGGAGCATTAAAAAGGCTCACATTGTTGTCAATCGATGCTAATGAGAGGTTTCGGTTGTATGGTCTCAAGCACTTTGGAATTCGAGCCCTGACCTGTGGTATATCGGAAGGGTGGGTACGTAGATGGTGTGCTACTTGTGGAAAGAAAGTTGGTGGACAATTACGGAATTATGATAGATCTACGAAAGATTACGTTATGGTTGCCACGGCATTATCCCATAAACTGTCGAGACATTCTGGTACTGTTTAAAATCTGTAACACTAGCATATTTGAGTAATCCTGATAGGAAAAACCATATTGGTAGGAATAGCTGTTGTGCTAAGAATACCACAAAATCTGCACTGCTCAGTATGACTATGATGGAAACGAGTGATTCCACGGAGATTTAATCCCAATTACCCAAATAAGTTAATGATACAGATTTTAAACAGGACTGGAATGTCTCTTCATCTTATACGATAATATTGTTGTAACCTGAGAAAGAGGGTGTGGGGTTTTCGGTTCCAAGTGTAAGCTATAGTTTATATACAAAAGAATTCTATGACAGTTGTCGTTGGTGCGAAACTTCGAAGTTCCCCGTTGCTTTGAAGAGCGTTTGATATGTACAGTTTAGTATGTGCCGATCAGTTGTTAGGATGAAAGAAGGGAAGGAAGAAAGGAACCATCTTGAGAGTGCGAGGCGTTCAGACATCTTCAACCTTAATCTCAGGTGAGGTTCCAAAATCTTATAAGACTGTGCCAGAAAATCCATTTTGGATGTGACTGGGCTACGGCTAAAACGGTAAATATCGTGGCGGTTCCAGACTAAGCTACTCTATTAGCTGTGATGATTCGGCAATCCCGGGGTGTGTAACATGCCCTTCACGGAATGATACACAATGCCGAAATCTGAAACCCGACACAAACTGAGAAAGCTAGTAAGACATTGATGTGCACCTTGCTCTCAAAGTGACTCGAGGGTATTGAATACACGTAAAGACATATCCACAACGTGGTTGTAAAGCTTAAAAGAGCGGTGATGTTATCAAGACAACTATCGATACAATTGCTACTAGTAAGTAGCGGGGCGACTCCAGATTCCTCCATCGGATCGCTGTAGTTTCCGCTGGTGGCTTCGTAAAATACCTGGTGGAGGGAGATGCATGCGTATATGTATGATGAGCTGTCGCGTGGGGGGGAGAGAACCTTGGTAGGACTGACAGTGAGGGATGCGATATTTGGTGGAGAGTTCTCGAGGGCTTTGAGGGCGGTCGGGAGTGAGGCTTTGAAGAGCGACTGTAGCGGGATACGTAGAATTTGGCTAGGTTAGCTATGTGGCTATTGGGGGCTGGATAAGTAATTGTCAAAACTCCGGATATTGTGCTACGCACCATGTTGGTGATGACTCCGCTGATCCAGAAAGCAGATAATGTGCATATAGCAATCTGTGCGCAGAAGCTGAGGAAGCGCAGCCGTACCCCTCCCTCCCCCGAAGACTCCGTGCGTCCTGCGTATATCCTGATAACTTGCTGGGCAACCGTCTAGTTAAGAGTCAGTAAATTTCCCTAATGAACCTGAAAAGGGAATAAGACTCACAGCCAGCCCTTAACGACAACCAAAGCCACAATCACTGCAGTAGCAAAAATTCCTAGATCCCCCCCCCTTTACAAATTCGACCGACATATCTAGCATTACCCCTGACAACCCTTCATTGTTTGCTCTTTTCCCAGCAGAAAAGAAAAGCTCAAACCCCATATTCAGCCCTCCAAACACTATGAAAGACAGCCCTTCTAGTGGACGCTCTGCTCCGATGCAGTAAATCCCCGAGCGGAAGCATATCACTAGACTGGTTATGTGGGAAGGGATGATAGATTTTCAAGGGGTTATCCGGGAAATAGCTAGGAAGATGGTGGATAGGTAAGCTGGGTCAAAAGCGCGGAGAACACTGGCTGGCTGGAATAAAGATTTCTATAGGCTTTGTGGGAACAGTGTAGGTCATTACTAGGGGGATGGGAAACCGAACAATGAGCTAGTGGGAGGGCATCAATTCAAACTTAGGGCCCGTTTACCCTCCCAACCAAGTATGATACTTAAATAGCCAACGTAGCACCCAATCACACTCCTCTACCAGCTCAACTCTCTTCACGCACCCGACTACTCAATATCAACCATCCGTATGTCGTCAAGGCTCATTTTTCTTCAAGCAATTCAGCCGGCATCTCGTCTTTGCCATCAAAGAGCTCCTTATTTTAGGGCTTCTGTCTTAGTGAGTTCATCAAGTATCCCCAAGTTTGTTTGTTAAATTAATATGAAATGTAGAGAAGAAGCGTTTCCGACATGAAATCGACCCCATCCCCTCATGTTCAAGCTAAACCCAAAATCGACAAACTATATAAGCCAGATACTGTCAAAGGGGGAATTTACAAACTGGGGGGGGTAAGAGCTTGAGATTCATGTTTGCTTGAATGAAAACCTAACATATACTACAGGATATCGCGATATCAAGTGCCAGTAGCAATGTCACTAGAACAAATGCATTCCAGAACATTAGCGAATCACAGTTTCAGAAGATGTTCGCTTTGGGAATTGGGGCCGTCCTACTTAGTGTTGGTGGTGTATGTTTTCCTTTCTCTTTCTCTTATCTCTACTAACATTGGTGCCTTAGATGATCCTGACAGTGTTTAACCTTGATGCCTCGCGAGAAGAATGCATGCACGTTTACATACAGGATATGGCTGAAAATTCTGCAAAGGTTATTGTGTCCAGAATTGAAAATTGGGAGAAGGTCACCACCTCAAAGATCGACCACCTTAACGACAAGCTGGACTCTTATTTGGATAGCAAAAAAAAGTAATGGCATCTAGCTGATTGATTGATTGATTGATTGATTGATTGAACGATGGACGGATCAATAGATGGACAGATGGATTGATCAACGGATAGAACGATGGGTTGGGGGATAGATGTTTGTGTTGATAGATTTTTTATTCACCAGGCAGCAATAGAAACCCAATTCCTTCTTTTCTAATAAGTTTGTTTTAGCCTACCATAAAAACTCAAATAATAGAACCGTGTGCTATGTCATTGGAGTTCCCCCTTTTCTCAAGTGGGTAATTCTCGACTACATAGCACATCGTTCTATTATTTGAGTTTTTATGGTAGTAGTGTGGAGCATAACTATACGAGGTTTCCTTCTCCGGAATTGTTGGGGCAACGGCCACCATCCCCCCACCATTCCATACACCATGGTATCAAAGGTCTAGTTCACCGCTTAACCCCTCATTGTCCAATACCGATCTATAGATATCTTCCTTTCCCGGCTATCTATATTCTCTTTTCTGCGAATTCGCCCTCCGAAAACAACATCAATGCCCCAGGCCCACCCCCGGCAGGCAGGCAGCAGTACCTTAACCACGCGTACGCTAGCCAGCCCTGCAACTCAATTCGAAAGGCAGTTTAGCACACCAGGGCGCCGCACTAATTCCAAATCTAATTCATATCATACAACACAATACCAAAAATGGAAAATGAAAAAAAATGAAAGAAATGAAAGCTATTCGTCTCACCCTTTCTCACCCCTCCAATTCACTAGCAGATGGAACAGTACGGTTCAGTGAGCCTCCCGACCCCCTTCCAAAACCTATATCAGGACATTCCCAGTATGGGAATTGAAAGGCTCCTCCCCGGCTTTTCCTCAATACGTTCCCATAACGATTAGGAAAGATCTTTGTTATTGTTGCGGGGACTCTGGGCACACCATCCGGAGGTGTCTGCCGCCAATCCTGCGAGGCGTGCAGTTGGGGCGTTGGCCATTTGGCGGAGTTATCGCGGTTTCTGCCCGGGAGTCTTGTAGTCTCTGAATACCTGCCATACCCTATTTTCCTGGTGGTTTCTCTGTTTGTATGTTCCATGCTATGAAATTAATCGCGAGAGAAATGAGTTACATGAAAGTCCTCCGTGCCTAGCCCCCCCACCATCTATAATCTATAAGCAGATAGTTCGAGATCAGCCATGTTGGTTTCCCATGTTTTGACACCTTCTTTAGTATCTCGGGCTGACAATAAATCTCTAGGTCATAGCTATAGCCGCGTTGGTAATGGTGGCTGCTGGATATCGATGGCTTGTGCGTAGCACAAGGTCCGATCGTTCGAGCTCTTTTAGTATCGCCAACTAGCCAGCGCCCCAGTGACAGAACTATAGTATCGGGCGGGCTCTGAAATCTTCAATATCAACTCAGCCTGCTAGTGCCATGCTGCTTAAACACTTCCGAAGGGGTGCGGACTTCAGATAAACTTTCTATTTTAGCGAGAAAACGCCTATGATAAAAGAGATCTATTTTTAGCGTCCCGGCGAATACCTCTTGACAAGCTTTCCGCCCCATGCATCCCGTAAAAAGAGAATTATTACATACATTGGTATTCGTAAATCGTGACAAAATTAGGAAGGGCAGTAGCGAGAAAATGAAAAAAAGCCAAAGCAAGAAACCCCACACATTTAGAAACTCGAAACTGCGATCGCAATTGCCTGCGCATCGCTGTGACTGATCGATACTTGAACCCCCTTCACACCGGCCCTGCCAGCTGCTTCTTTGGCATCACCGTGCAACTGTGAATGAATTAGAAATGAGACGCGAAACAGGATAGGGAAGGGCTATAGACATACCACGACAACAGGGGCACCCTTATCATCACTAAGGATCTCAATGTCTCTCAATGGAGCACCGGCACCCTTGCTGGAAACGCCCAACGCCTTGAACACACTCTCCTTAGCACTCCATCTACCTGCGAAACTGGCTTGTGGGCTGGGAGCCTTCCGGCAGTACTCCTGCTCGGCCGAGGTGAAGTTGCGTTCGATAAAGTTCTCGTTATCAATATTGATACTAGAGATTAACTCAACGTCAACTCCAATCTTACTATTTTCGCCGGCAGTCGCCGATGCTAGATGTTCCACGAGCTTTCTGGTATGCTCTACCGAAGGATCAGACCGTTTCTCCTGGATCTGGGCGGGATAGGTATAGCTGTTGGTCTTTTTGTCCGCTTGCACACGGGCGAGCGGGTCAAGAAGAACTTGAGATTCCTGATCCGGGGCATACGGAGGATCGCTCTTGGCCCGGAACAGGTTATTCTCCACCAAGGAAGTATGGTAATATCGGTAAGCTTTCTTGTAGCGAGAATTGACCTTGGCCCGATAAGTTTCGTAGGCTTGCTCATCCAAAAGGGCAAAGAGATATTTAGGGTGAACGCCAATTGCTTGAGCACCCTTTTGGCCGAAACCAAACGAAGTGACTGAAAATGCCTTGATACCATCTGTTTGGATGCTACGGCTTGGGTAGATGAGGTAATCAAACTGTTCGAGACTCTTGTCAACGTTGTCAGCATTTCGGTTACCGGGAACAAGCCCAGAGTTCAAAACTTGTATGGCTCCGTTCATCATCCAAGCACCGGCGGCACCCTTGGGATGTCCGGTGAGGTATTTCTGAAAGATACCGAGAACCGCATTACCCTTTTGCCGGCCAAGGTGCATCATCATCTTATTAATAGCATCGGACTCGTTCTTATCGTTCGCCTTGGTGCTGGTTCCGTGGAAGGAAGCAACGCCCAAGTCATCAATAGTTAGGCCCCACACGGCCAGGGCCCCCCTCAATGGGGCGATCCGAGGATCCTGCTTCCAAAAGTCGTTGCCCCATGCATTGAGGGCTTCTCGCCCCTGCCTCTGCGACTCTCGCTCGATATGGCATGCGCGGTCCTGCATATACTCGTTCTCGTCAAAGCCAGGCTTCTCAGCCTTCATAGCCGTAACCTCCTCCTGGAGGTATAGGAGCTCGCTCTCAGTCCATCGCTTGATCTGGGATTTTCTAAGCTCGAGTTGTCTCCGCCGGTACTTAATGTCGAGGAGTGGACTAGGAAATTTGCTGGCAGCTTCGCGGGCGGTGGTAAGGATACCCTGTCCTGGTGCGGGGATACTCCTTCCAATCTTATCAGTGGCGGTAGCGGTAAGAGCCACAATACCGTAGATAGGAACGCCCATCTCTAAAGCAAGTTTTGCAGTCATGATAAGTTGTACGCCACATCCCTGAGATTCCATGAAGCCGTTACGCGTGGTGGTTGTAGGTCTGGACATTTCTTGAGGAGTTCTTCCGTACAGCAGTTCTTGCTCGGCGTTGCTGGTTGCCTTCATATTAGCGAATTCGTAGGAGCCTTCCTCCTGGAAATCATCGAAGCCACCGACAAAGCACACTCGAGCCTTGCCCTCAACGATCGTCTCATAACCAATATCAAGCGACTCAACAGCTGTGGCACATGCACCTACGGGCGTTTTGATAGGACCAGTGGACGAAAGGAGCAACATGTTGACCCACGCAGACATGGTATTGATGAAAGATTCCTGAAGAATGTCCTTCTGGATAGGCCTGTCCATATGCCTGTCCTTATACATTCCTCTCAGTGCGGTCATACCACCAACACCGGAACCAACACAGTTTCCGACCTCGGATAAATGAACATATTTGTAGAATTCATAAGGGTCAGTGATACCTGAGGCCAAGAGTGATTCGACAACGCACACCAAGAGGTAAAGAGTGACCGGGTCAACCTGACTAATAATATCATCGGGGATTCCGTACTTTTTCGCGTCCCACCCAGTAGGAATTTGGCCTGCCACCAGACGATCAAACTTCAAGGCTTTGGGGATGAACAGGATGGCACCCTTTTTAATGCGAACAGTGTACTCTCCAGAATCCGCGATTTCAAATATCTCGACCTTATCGCCATGGTGCCTCTTAAATTCCTCGGCAGTCTCCTTGCTGGCTTCGAATTGGTCTAGATCATGTTCAATCACGACTTCCTGGAGAAGCTCTTTCTTCTTCGGGTCATAGCCGTTGAACAAATCGCTCTCAATGAATCGGATCCCGGAATGCTCCAGAATGTATTTCTCATACTTGGGCTTTATATCTTTTTCCTCGACGGGCTCACCGGTCTTAACATCAACCCAACCAGCGTACTGGTTACCCTTAATAGGTCCTTTGAAATGCTTAATGAGACCCATGATCCAGGCCATTTCAATGCACCCCTCAAGCGAAAATTTGCCATATGCCTCCATCTCCCATCGAGTGCGGGAGTTGCCCCATGGCCCGACTTCGGCAAAGCCGGTAACAACCACCACCTTCTCCAGGTCGGCCATTCCGCGTAGGTTTTGTGCGAGCGGCTCAAGCTCCTTTTTGTAGTCGGGCAATTCGGGGAAGTCAAATTTCATGTTGGCGCGGGGCTGAATAGTAACCTTTTGGTGAAGTTTCTCCGAAACTTCGCCATTGATGATCTTGTGCTCCATAGAAGTTTCCGCAGTAACCGCTTTACGAACTTCACATGTTTCCAGGAGATTTTGCCTAAGCTGGGCGGAAACATCCTTCAGGTCAGGGATATATTGGAAGCCACCGTTAAGATCGGCAAATACGGGCTCAATTTGGCAGAGATCGACAATCGCAGGCGCCATAAGACCAAGAAGATTAAAGGCCATCTCCGGCTGAGAAAACGTGCGAACGCCCAATTTTTCAATACCCTCAGCGATGGAGTTATTCCCTCCCATCAGGCCGGTGCCACGGGTCCAACCGATGATAGCGCCGCAGATGGTAAGATAGCTTCCCCAAGACTCCGAATGCCATCTCTGGAACAATGCCTCTAGGGCTAATTTGGATTCGGAGTAGAGGCCGTCATTTCCGAAGTTACCATGATTGGGAGACAGAGGTAGAATAACTTGGGCGGGCCGTGTTTCGAAGCCGCGGGAAGCTTTATTGGTCTTGACCATACCAAGGAGACGAAGTAAATTGGTTAACATGATACGGTGGGCAAGCTCTGACTTGGAGTCGATGCCGTCAATCTCGCGGCCGTTTTCGGAAATAGCAGCGAAGGGGACGACATAGTCAAGATCCCAACCAAGACCATTCTTCTCATCATAGATGTAGTTAACGAGGGCCTCGACATCCTGTTTGCTTCCTGTGGATTCATTAGCTTTAGAATATAAATGATGAGTACGAAATTCATACCTTGGTTGAACGGCACAACAATCAGCTGGGAGCCACGTGACCCAAATTTAGAGTACATTGCCTGGTAGTATTCCGTTACTTCACGCGAGAAACGACTGGTGGTAACGACAACCCTGGCACCACCGCTGATGAGGCCCTGTAGAACCTCTGCACCAATAGACCCGGCACCGGCACCAGTCATCAGAACGTTTTTATTTTCAAAAGTAACACCAGACTAAAAGATGTTAGCAAAACTGCGTAGCCGACCGCTCAAATATCGCCTACCTGGGCGGCCTGTTCCAAACAATCCAAATACAACCCAGTTAGCTTCTTGGAATATTCCCATCCGTTGTCTTCCTTTGTCTTCAAATGAAGGAATGGAATGCATTCGACACGACCCTTTCCGGGAGACTGGGCCTTCTTGCCTCCAACTTTTTTGTTTGTCTTCACACCCTCTGCAAACATCTGAGCTTCATTCATAGCTAAGCTGCGGAAGATATTGGCATAGAGGGTCTTGATCTGTAGCTGGGACGATTTAGAAAGCTTGTGTTGTTGCTTGATAATCTTGTACACCTTGGCCAGATCGTTCTGAACTTTAGTTCGGTTGCCATATTCAGTGAGCTTTCCTCCGGTGGCCATTTCCTTGACATAATGTTCAAGTTTCCGAACGGCTGGCCGCGGTACTTCAGAATATTGCATATTACCCTTGGCATCGATAGTGGTCTGTGGCGCGGTTGGATACTGAACATCCTTGTACACGGGAGCTGCCCCAAGGACCTCTTGGCAGTTAGCGATAAGCTGATAACCGAGATCCTTAGCTAGGCGATATGTTTCACCGCGCTCGGCGGGGCAATTGTCGATATGATATTGCATGAACTCCACTAGAGCAGGATTTGATCGGTTCATGATTCGAATGCATTGGGAGACAATTTCTCGGTCTATAAGCTTGAGGCGGCCGAAGATGATGTCAAAGTACATGTTAAGCGCATCCTGTCGAGCCCAGTTCCATGATGAATCGTAAACCCTAACCTTTAGCGGGGAGAAGGACGGCTCGATACCGGAGGCGTAGAATTCCCCGTGCTCAACATTCCACAGGTCAATCTGTGCCTGGAGAAGCTTGTTGGCCTCTTGTGATCCCACAAATGCCTTTTCACCTGATCGGAGATCCATCTTAAGATATCGTGCAAGCAGCTCCAATTGCTGCTTGAAGAGTGCTCGCTGGTCCTTGGTCAGGGCGTCAATTGCCGCAGGATCCATCATCATTCCGCCAGAAGCACCAGCGGCAGCACCTCCGGCTGCAGGGCCCGAGAGTGATATTCCAGCGCTAGCAGCGTACTTTGTTACAACATCATCTAAAAATGCTTTTGCGTCACCCTCGCTTCCTAGTCTTGCCGCGGGCTCCATTGTTATGGCCAGCATCAAGGCGCCATCCTGTCTGCCGGATTGTAGACCGTAGCGATCGGCAAGATACTTCCTTGCCGTGGTAATATTAAAACCGCCGGGCATCTTGGAAGAGATCATGCGGGCAATCATAGAGCTGGATTGCTTGCCGAGCTGTCCGTTGAAGGTTGTCTGCATGGCAGCTCCTAATTCATCAAGAGGTGTGTCTTCTGGTTTTTCAGGAGTGTTCCCGAACTCCTTTTGTAAATCTAAAATCCAATTTCGTTAGCACAACCAAAAAATAAAGATACGGAGATAGAAGGGAATTGACCTCCGAGGATCTCATTCTGCAATGTACTCTTTCCATTCACTAGATCCTTGATGGCTTTTGATAGTGGAATTTCGGAAAGCGGTTTTTTCAACTTCTGGGCAATAAGAGATCGGACAATGTCTACAGCTTGAACCGGTTCATCTGCAACTGCCGCTGCCGGGCCGGTGGAAGCTGATGGTGGAAGTACCGCTGGAGGAGCAGCACCTTCGGCAGATGCAGAAGGGGTCGGAGCGGCTGATGAAGATTCTGCGGGCCTCTCCTCTTCCTCCTCAACAGGCTCAACATCGTAGTAAATCTCTTTAGCGTCCTTATTGTAGCAAAGAATCTGACGCTGAAGAGATTGGGCCGCATCATAGGCTTCGTATTTGGCGGCTAGGGTACGTCGAGCCATTCCACCCAATGTATCCGATGGACCGACTTCGACAAGGCGTTCAGCAGCATGTTGGGATAGAATAACATCTTGAGTTTCAATCCTGAGATATCGGGGCAATTAATTAGCAACCGTTTCTGAATGCAAAGAAATTAGGAACACAAGAATTCAAACCATCTCACGGGGCTTGCGAATTGGTAGGCTAAAAGCTCTACCATTAGGGTGTAGGCTAATTCCTGTTCCTGTTCGGGTCTCATGATGATGACGATGTAATGGGGGAGGAAGAGAATAGGATGAAAATTAAGCTATCGAAGCGGGATCTAAAGGTGCCGCGACCGCAGTTTTAGACAAACAAAGATGAGTTGGAGATGGAATGGAAATGTACTGTAGTGGAGAATTGCCAACGGACGCAAAGGGATATGCGGGATTGAGGCGTAAAAGAGGGAAAAAAGGAGAGTGTGAGAGTTTATTGAAGCAAGGAGGTGGGAAGAGGAGGAAGAATGAGGACGGATGGAAGGAGTACGGCAAGCAGGTAGGGAGGATGATGATGAATGATGATGATAACGAGATGTATCATACGAGGGAGGGAAGGAGAAGGGGGGGGGGGGTGTTCCGGAGTGCACAGTTCTGCACGTGTCAATGCGGAGAGGTGTCTAATTGAAAGGAAGAGGGCTCTATCATATGATACTCTTTGGAACCATGAGTTGCTATGATACAGTAATTAGCCCAGGAATCAGAGTCGCTGCAGTTTTCTTTTTGGAGGGCGTGAGCTAAGATTCTAATCCCTGCCCATCGATGGGTTGAGGCAAAATGTTGAGATCTACAATGCCAAGTAGGGTATCGGGGCCCTTTCCCTCCCGCACAAAAGTGTTCGAGGAGTCGCAACCTGCTCCCAACAGCTTTTTTCGGGAATCCCTCGTCGGTCAACGTCTCCACCTCACCACCACACCCCCCCCCCCGCCCTTCTGATCCTCCTCACGCCAAATTGATTCATAATCTTCTCCCCACCGGTCCCTCACCTTTCCTTTTCCATTACCTACTTCCCCCATTACCCTCTCATCCTCAAGCTCTCCTCCTTAATCGCCTCCTCCACGACTTGACGGTACCTAGAATTCCCTTCTATACATTACCAATTTCTCTCTCTCTCTCTCTCTCTTGTTTTTTTCCGCCATTGCCTTTTTTACCTCCTTGCCTCCTTCGCTCTCTCTCCTTACGAAATAGTAATACCCTTGGGCGATAACGTCATTCGTCTCAATCGTAAGTTTCCTGTCGGAGCCTCTTTTTTTTTTTCCTTTGGTTCCTCCGCTGTCTACTCTATCCCGAGTTCCCTCCTCCCTGTTCAATTCACAGTGAGTTGTGCTGATTACCGATTATAAGGAATCTCCATCATATCATGTACGGTGCCCCGGGAACCACCACCGGCATTTCTACCCCTCATTCTGCATCCTCTCTCCGCCCTCTTGTTCTCAATCACGGGCCGCTTGAGCACGCCCTCCTTATCCCCACCGCCCTTCACTATCATGCAACCGAGCTTCGCCAGCGGTTTGCATCTCAATTGCCACCTCCTACAGATGAATTTGCTCTCGACGAGGAGCCATCATCGGTCCCCGAGCTTCTTTCCCGGTTTTTGGCGTTCGTGACGCGGCAGGTTACGGAAGGAGAGGATGACGCACAGGGAACCTACGAGGACGTTTTACGGCTTGTTCTGACTGAATTCGAAGCCCGTTTTCTACGGGGCAATGAAGTTCATGCTGTGGCCGCTCAATTGCCTGGCACTCCGGCCAAGAGACTGGATGTGGTCAAATCCTATTATAGTGCTCGCCTAGCGGCCAACCGACCTATCAAAGCACACGAATCTGCTCTGTTTCGTGCCGCTGCCGAACAAACCGCTGGTGTTTACGCAGTCTTTGGAGGGCAGGGGAACATTGAGGAATACTTTAATGAGCTTCGTGAAATCTTCAGCGTTTATGGCGGATTGGTTGAGAATTATTTGGTGTATTGTGCCCGGCTACTTTCGTCACTTTCTCGAGATCCCCGCGCAGGCAAGGTGTATTCCAAGGGACTTGATGTTATGAGGTGGCTGCAGGATGAGGAATCTACTCCTGATCTTACCTATCTAGTTTCTGCTCCTGTGTCCTTCCCCTTGATTGGGCTTGTCCAACTGGCGCACTACTATGTAACTTGCAAAATTCTCGCCAAGGAGCCTGGGGAACTCCGAGATGGGCTTGCAGGTACAACTGGCCATTCTCAAGGTATCGTTACCGCCGCCGCGATCGCATCCGCATCGACTTGGGATTCATTCCATCGTATCACATCCGACACTCTCACCATCCTTTTCTGGATCGGTTGCCGTTCCCAGCAAACCTATCCCCGCACTTCACTAGCTCCCAGCACCCTACAAGACTCCATCGGTGAGGGTGAAGGTACTCCATCGCCCATGCTGTCGGTACGAGACCTGCCTCAAGCACACGTGCAGCACCACGTTGATATTACCAATACGCATTTACCTGAGGATAGGCATATCCACATCTCCTTGATTAATGGTGCGAGGAACGTTGTCGTAACCGGCCCTCCCCAATCCCTTTACGGCCTTAATCTTGGTCTGAGGAAGGTCAAAGCGCCAACCGGATTGGACCAGAATCGTGTTCCTTTTACGGAGAGGAAGGTTCGTTTCACAAACCGCTTCCTACCTATATCGGCACCTTTCCACTCTCCTTACCTCGAGTCTGCAACTGGTATCATTTTGGAGGACCTCAAAGAGATAGGGGCTTTCAACCGGAAGGATCTCGCAATTCCTGTTTTCCACACCTCCACCGGTCAAGACCTCCGTGATGGTTCCGGCGATGAATCAATCATTGCCGAATTAGTGAATATGATTACTCAGCAGCCTGTTCACTGGGAAACCGCAACGGTTTTCCCCAGGGCAACCCACATCCTCGACTTTGGCCCTGGGGGCGTTTCCGGGCTTGGTGTTTTGACCCACCGCAACAAGGACGGCACTGGTGTACGCATAATTATAGCAGGCGCTGTTGAAGGCACAAACAATGAGGTTGGATACAAACCGGAGCTATTCGACAGAGATTCTGAGCACGCAGTCAAATATGCTGTCAACTGGCTGAAGGAGCATGGCCCTAAGTTGGTACGAACAAGGCAGGGAGAGACCTTCGTTGATACCAAATTTTCCCGGTTGCTTGGACGGCCGCCCGTCATGGTTGCTGGGATGACACCTTGTACTGTCCCGTGGGACTTTGTTGCGGCCACTATGAATGCCGGGTATCAGATTGAATTAGCCGGTAAGCTACATCATTTCCTCAAATTTTGCATATCCTATGCTGACCCAAATTTGTAGGTGGTGGCTATTACAATGCCAAGGGTCTTACCGCAGCACTCCAGAAGATTGAACAGAATACGATCCCTGGTGCCGGGATCACGGTTAATCTTATCTATGTGAACCCCCGAGCTATGGGATGGCAGATCCCACTTCTCCAACAGCTTCGTTCCGCCGGTGTTCCGATTGAAGGGTTGACTATTGGCGCCGGGGTACCATCAATCGAGGTTGCCAATGAGTACATTGAGACGATTGGGTTGAAACACATCTCCTTTAAGCCCGGCTCTATCGATGCTATCCAACAAGTCATCAATATCGCAAAGGCCAACCCAACTTTCCCGGTAATTCTGCAGTGGACTGGAGGAAGAGGTGGTGGTCATCACTCCTTTGAAGATTTCCATCAACCAATCCTCCAGATGTACGCACGCATCCGGAGATGCGGTAACATTGTCCTTGTTGCGGGCTCTGGATTTGGTGGGGCGGAAGATACATATCCTTATTTGACAGGAGCCTGGTCTGAGAAGTTCAAGTACCCTCCGATGCCTTTTGACGGTGTTTTGTTCGGTAGCAGAATGATGACTGCAAAGGAGGCGCATACTAGCTTGAATGTAGGTGTGCTTTGGTCAGTCACACAATTGGGCGCATTCTAATTGATCTTGTGTTCTAGGCTAAGAAAGCGATCTGTGAAGCCGAGGGGTTGGATGATAAGGACTGGGAGAAGACCTATAAGGGCCCTGCCGGTGGCGTCATTACGGTACGGTCGGAGATGGGCGAGCCTATCCACAAGCTTGCTGCCCGCGGTGTCAGACTCTGGTGAGTATCAATTAGGATTTGTTGCCTAAATGTTTTCATTAACCGCCTGCAATATAGGGCTGAGCTGGACCGCACAATTTTCTCACTTGACAAAGCCAAACGCCTCGTCGAGCTTAAGAAGCAACGTGACTATATCATCAAACGCCTGAATGCCGATTTCCAAAAGACCTGGTTTGGTCGAAATTCTGATGGGGAGGCCGTTGATCTCGAAGACATGACCTATGCCGAGGTCGTCCGCCGCATGGTTGAGCTCATGTACGTTAAGCACGAGTCCCGCTGGATCGATCCCTCTTTAAAGCGGCTTACTGGGGATTTCATCCGACGTATTGAGGAACGCTTCACCCCCATTGAAGGCCAGGCGTCCCTGCTCCAAAATTACGCCGATTTGAATGATCCTTTCGCTACCACCGAAAAGATTCTAGCCCATTACCGAGAGGCCAACACCCAACTCATTAATGCGCAGGATATGCAGCATTTCCTTCTTCTATGTCAGCGGCGCGGCCAGAAGCCTGTTCCATTTGTTCCTTCACTCGACGAGAACTTCGAATTCTGGTTCAAGAAGGACTCCCTTTGGCAATCCGAGGATCTCGAGGCTGTTGTTGGCCAGGATGTTGGAAGAACCTGCATTCTTCAAGGGCCTATGGCTGCCAAATACTCTACCGTGGTCAATGAGCCTATCAAGGATATCCTCGACGGAATCCACAATGGGCACATCGCTGCATTAACATCGAGTGTCTACGGCGGTGACGAGAGCGCGATCCCTGTTGTCGAGTATTTTGGTGGCAAACCGATCACTTCTCTGGATGACGTTGAGAAGGTTGACGGGTTGACGGTTTCTGAGGAAGGTGGAAAGACCACATTTAGGCTCTCGGCGTCCGCCTCTCAGGGCGCCCTTCCCGACGCTGAACCATGGCTGAGGCTGCTTGCCGGTGAAACCTACTCGTGGAGACACGCGTTATTTACTAGCGATGTTTTCGTTCAAGGCAACAAATTCCAGGACAATCCAATGAGACGAATCTTCGCTCCTGCCCATGGCATGGTCGTAGAAATCACCAACGCAAAGGATCCAGCTAAAACTTCCATTGTTGTCAAAGAGAAAAACCACTCTGGTGGCTGCTATGTCAAGACTGTCGAGATTAGGATGTCGAGAGAGAAGGAGATTCTCATTGACCTCATTGAGGAACGCACCATACTGGGGAAGCCTGCGTCGTTGCCACTGAGGTTTCGCTATCACCCCGAGACTGGCCCCGCATCAATCCGCGAGGTAATGGAGGGGAGGAACGATAGAATCAAAGAATTTTACTACCGGCTATGGTTTGGCGATGAGAAGGTTCCCCTCGACGCGGCCGTAACAGACGTATTCGACGGCGGACGTGCGCAGGTTACGGGACAGGCGATTGCCGATTTCGTTCACGCTGTTGGGAACAATGGCGAGGCTTTCGTCGAGCGACCGGGGAAGACTGTCTACGCGCCGATGGATTTCGCTATTGTGGTTGGGTGGAAAGCCATCATCAAAGCAATCTTCCCAAAGGCGATTGACGGCGATCTTCTCAAGCTGGTTCACCTCTCCAATAGCTTCCGCATGCTTCCTGGCGCGGAGCCTTTGAAGAAGGATGATGTTGTTGAAACTAGAGCCCAAATCAATGCCGTTCTCAACCAAGCCTCCGGGAAGATGGTGGAGGTTTGTGGAACCATCTCGAGGGATGGGCGGCCAATTATGGAGGTTACTTCACAATTCTTGTACAGGGGCACTTACACCGACTACGAAAACACGTTCCAACGAAAGATTGAGACGCCAATGCAAGTGCATATGGCATCGAGTAGAGATGTTGCTGTCCTTCGCTCAAAGGAGTGGTTCCATCTCGATGATCCTGACACCGAACTTTTAGGGAAGACGCTTACGTTTCGCTTGTCAAGCTTTATCCGATTCAAAGATGAGAAGATCTTCAGCTCCGTTGAAACTCTCGGACAAGTGCTGGTTGAGTTACCCACAAAGGAGGTTATACAAGTTGCATCTGTCCAGTACATTGCTGGCCAGAGTCATGGAAACCCGGTAATTGACTACCTCCAACGCCACGGCACCAGCATCGAGCAGCCTGTAAACTTCGACAATGCTATTCCTCTAAACGCGAAAACTGAACTTCTCATCAGAGCCCCGGCTAGCAATGAAGGATATGCCCGTGTATCGGGCGACTACAATCCGATTCACGTTTCGCGAACCTTCTCTAGCTATGCTAACCTTGCCGGGACCATCACTCATGGAATGTTCTCGTCTGCGGCAGTGAGGTCTCTTGTCGAAACTTGGGCTGCGGAAAACAACATTGCCAGGGTTAGATCTTTTTCGTGTAGCTTTGTTGGTATGGTACTACCGAATGACGATGTTGAGACCAAGTTGCATCATGCCGGCATGGTTAGCGGTAGAAAAATTGTTAAAGTTGAGGCCACCAACAAAGAAACCCAAGAGAAGGTGCTCGTAGGAGAAGCAGAAGTCGAGCAACCAGTATCTGCCTATATATTTACCGGTCAAGGAAGTCAGGAACAAGGTATGGGGATGAGCCTGTACGACTCCTCGCCTGTAGCCAGGGAGGTTTGGGACAGGGCTGATAGACATTTTATGGACAATTATGGTAAGTCATTCCCCTCGTTATTCCCCTTCACCATGCTAATTGTACTATAGGTTTTGCAATTACAAACATTGTGAGAAACAACCCCAAGGAATTGACTGTTCATTTTGGTGGACCGCGTGGAAAGGCTATTAAGCAGAACTACATGTCAATGACTTTTGAGAGCGTCGGCGCGGATGGATCAACCAAATCGGAGAAGATCTTCAAAGACGTCACAGAGACAACTACCTCGTACACCTACCGCTCCCCGACCGGTCTTTTGTCTGCAACCCAATTCACCCAGCCCGCGCTCACTCTTATGGAGAAGGCTTCCTTTGAGGACATGAGGTCTCGTGGTTTAATCCAGCGTGATTCTGTTTTCGCCGGACATTCGTTGGGTGAATACTCTGCTCTTGCGGCCTTGGCTGAGGTTATGCCAATTGAGTCTTTGGTCTCTGTCGTCTTCTACCGTGGTTTGACTATGCAAGTCGCCGTCGAGCGCGATACCGAGGGAAGAAGCAACTATTCTATGATTGCTGTCAATCCTAGTCGTATTTCTAAGACCTTCAATGAGCAAGCTCTTCAGTACGTTGTTGATAACATCGCGGAGGAGACCAAATGGTTGCTGGAAGTTGTCAATTATAACGTTATTAACCAGCAATATGTCTGCGCCGGGGATGTAAGTTTCTTATCATTTATTTTCTTTCACATTTATTGACATGCTGTTAGTTACGTGCACTCGACTGTCTTACCAATGTGCTCAACTTCCTCAAGGTGCAGAAAATTGACATTCAGGCCCTTACGGCGAAGATGTCCCTTGAGGACGTCAAGAAGAGGCTCGCCGAGATCATCCAGGAATGTGCTAAACAAACTGAAGCTAAGCCGAAGCCAGTCGAACTCCAACGCGGTCTCGCCACAATTCCTCTCAGGGGCATTGATGTCCCGTTCCACTCCACATTCTTGCGTAGTGGAGTCAAACCCTTCAGATCATTCCTCATGAAGAAGATCGTCAAGTCCTCGATTGACCCCAGCAAGCTTATCGGAAAATATATCCCTAACGTGACGGCGAAGCCTTTTCAACTCACCAAGGAGTACTTTGAGGACGTGTACAAGCTGACTAATAGCCCGCGTATCGGTCAGGTTTTGGCTAATTGGGACAAGTATGAAGACCCTGTCGCCTCGGCCGGAACCAGTGCTTAATTTTTCTTCTCTTGTTTTTTCATGTTTCTCTGGGTCTCGGTTTCCGGGTTTGGGTAATAGTTTAAGGTGGTGTTACGATTTCCATTCTTATTTCGTGTAAATTCTACAGAGGTTGTGAGCTGTATATAGTGTTTCGAATCCATTAGATTAGAGATTATGGAGTTTATTTCTCGCCTGATCTGATGCGTTGGTATCATGTCGATACCCATCCTCGGAGCACTGGACATAGCACATACACTCTTGCCGGCCCAGATACATATCCTACTGAACAGGTCGAGGCAAGTCGCATCCCCGACAGTCTCCCGGAATTCGCATAGATCAAGGTCCCGAATCTCTCAGAATTTATCGTGCCCGCTGCCGGCCTCACTTCCATCTTGTTCCTTATATAATAGCGGTGCGATACACCAGCACCCACGGGTTGCAAACCTCAAGTATAAAACTCGCAAGCCCCCGATCTATCTGAGCAGACAGCCATAATCTACACCCTCCCTACCCCTACCCCACCCCAACCCCCTTTCTCCTAGAACCTGTAAATTTATGCCCGACAGTCTGGAGTAACATGAAGATGGAAATCATGTGTAGTCACTCGAGGAAGGCGGCCGGCATGCATTTCTCGACTTGGCATCAGCTCTGAGCTCAGGGTGGGTTTCACCTCAAACGGGAGAGGTGGAAACACCCCGATAGCCACCTTTCTCGCAACTCGGACGAAACACGTGAAAGAGAGAGTCGAATTGGGTCTCTTTTTTTCATTTTTCAAATCGACACTAGTGTCTAGCGCAGCATATTAGAAGAGCTAGAATGTTCTAATGATGCTCTCCTCTTGTCTCAGGGTGGGTAGAACAAGGTATATAACTAATCTCTTATCATTATCCTTCTCTAGTTGAAAGACTGCATTGCATGCCCCAGTCCTTCCCTGCCTCTGACTGCAGATATTCAAGCTATCTATTCCCTACCAAGTAGACAATTTTTGTTCCACTTGATACCCTGTTTACATATTATTATTATTTTACTTGCCCCCTTTTTTGAAAGCACGCTACTGGACTCACTACATCTCCCTTCTTATATTGCTTCCCCTTTAATCACAACCCCCCCGGGCCCCCTCGAACAAACTCGCATACATATTTTAAGCAAGCAGGGCCAAAAGGGGAGAGAGAGGCCCGAACTCCCCGAAAACCCCCCAAACGCCTAAATGCCCTTTGAACTCCTCCCAACCAGCGTCCTGGAAACTCACTCCCACGCCCTGAACCTTATCTCAAGCATGAAGTCCAAACTCCCCAGGAATCCCGCCACCGCCTCTCTCTACTACCGCAATATCTCCGAGATCCAGTCCACCCTCGCCGGACTCGCAGATATGCTGCATGGCGCCTTTAGAGATTTAAGAAGGTCTCCCGTGGGTGGGAGGATGTGGATGCTTGCCGAAGGCTTGATGGATGAAGTTGTCGATATGCTGGAGGACTTGAATGGTGCTATTGATGAGGTTGTGGAGGCCGAGAGAGAGGTCAAAAGACAGGTTGACGAGGTCGCAGGAATTGTGGGTAGGTGGAGGTCGAGGCGTGATTTGGGGTAAGATACACCTCACCTACTGTAGTAAGTCCTTTGCCTAGAAACAAATTGCGCCTCATCCGTTAAAATTTAAAGTTATGATACTTGTGTCTGGTTCTGTGCTAGCAGCCTTGAAAAATATATAATATATGTGCAGATAGAGTGAGAGTATGAGGGTCGAGCTCATTAGTTTGTCATTAAATGGGCGCTCTGTCGTGCGTGCTTTTGTGATTGTACTGTACTCGAGGGTCTTTTTGAACAGAGGCCGAGGGGCTCGATCATCTCTCTGGGGAAACTCTAGTTGCCAAACTTTCTAGGAGCGATAGGAAGACTAATTGCAAGTTCATATTTTTTTTTTGTCCCATCTCTATAGATAGAGCTTAGCTCGGAAGCTCACTCCTGGTTTGCTACCGGCTCGATATACCCCAAGCATTGAAAATCTTCCTCGAGTGCGACTCGAACACTTTGAGCTCGAGAAGGCCTAGGGTACATAGCGGAGGTATCACTAGCCTGAATCACGTGCGCTGCCGTGAGAGCCACGCTGGGGGGGTTGTATTACTCGAGTATATGGTTCGAGCGGTCCAAAAATGTTCACCAAATTGAAGGGAATGTGTGATGTAGAACGAAAAAGCAGTTCAAATTCACATCTGGCCCCCTCTCTAGACACAGCGTGGTATTTTAAATGTTATAAATCAAGCCCGAAGGCTACCCTAGAGTATGTAACAGAGGTTTATTGGAAAAAAATATTTATGTACATGCATAACAACAGGCTATCTCACAAACCAGTGGTGAACATGACAAAAAAGAAAACCTCTCAAAAAAGTGCTTCATCAAACTCCAAACTGCTACTAGAGTAGCCATATTCCGTAGAATCACCAGTCTGATCCACTTTATCGAGCTCCAAGGGTGTCCCAAAAGGATCGTACTCCAGAATCTCACTTTCCTCTTTCGTTTCGTCAAACGATGAGGGCCTTCTGTGAGGGCTGTATACCATAGGCTCATCTCCGGGTTTCGCTTCGTAACTCTTATGCTCACGGGTGACTTTACGAAGATTGCTTATCTTCGCCTCGAGACGCTTATTTGTACGGTGCTTGGAAATTATCTTGGAAATCATATGATCCTTAACCCAGTCCCTCTTCTTTGGAGTCGAGTTGAGCACAGGAAGCGGGGGCCGCAGGGTGGGGGAGACTAGGTCGGCATAAGTAGGACGTTGAGCTCTCTGGGCGGCCTTCGGGAGAGCGCTAGCCATCAGAAATTTGTCCCAACTGTCGTAAACAGGTTTCGAGACGTTGCCCATCGCGAGGACACGCTTCTGCATTCTCCTGTGCGAAGTGGCATTAATGATGCCTCTGATCGCAGTTTAATGGTGTTTGATGGCAGAAACTTACGTTAGGTAGTCCTCTGGGACGTAGTCGGGGCTTACGAGCCTCGCTTCAGCCTCTTTGCTCTTCCTCACAAGGCATGCATTGATAGAGGCGACAAGCTTCTTGACATCTGGGGTAAGTTCCCCCACTTCTTCCCCCACCTTGTACAGCTCTAGGATGGGGTACAGACCCACGACCGTGGCTTGATTCTCTCCAAGCTCCAGCCCATCCAAAAAGGTACAAAGAACCTTCTGAAAATCGTCGTCAGGCAATTCAGCAGTCACACTATCGCCCAAGCACTGCACAGCTGCTTTAACAAGAGCCGTATGTTCTTCGACGCTGAGAAATTTGACCTGTGGGGAATAAATTTTGATGAATTTTTCCAACTTCTCGCTAGCTTCAGTTATGGTGCTTTGAATTGAATCGAGGGAGAAAGTTTTCCCTTTGGCTGCTTTTACCGCAGCGAGCTTGTTGGTCATGATTCTTGCCGCACGTTTGACTTGAGTAGCCACTTCCATGAGCTTTTTGTAGGCCGGTGCTATTGGTATCCTTGTTAGGAAAGTTGGAGGCATGAAGGAGATTACAGGATATTGTCTTACTTTCTTTAAAATGAGCACGCCCGAGGCCCCTGGGGCGGGGCTTATTGGGGTCCGTTACTATGAAAGGATTTCTCAGGGGATCGACTTTAGCCATCTCCGCAAGGGGCGCACGGCTCCCCGAACCGCCATCAAGGGAAGAGGCCGTAGAGGGGACTCCTGGGAGATCGTTTCTTGAAGTAGACTTGGCAACTCCAGATCGGAGGGTGCCGCCAACATCTTGGCTAGTGGAAGAAGCGACAAGCTTAGCAGTGGTGGTTGCGTTCTTCTTAGTCTTCCGGGAGTTTGGCGTCTCATGATCTTTGTCGACTTCGACGATCTCCTTAGTAGAGATCTCACCCTTGGATACTTTGCCATTCTCAAATCCCCTGAGGGTAATTTTGGCTTTAACTTCCCCATTGGTCTTTTGCCCTTCGCCATCGCTTCCACTGAGTTCCTCATATAAGCTCTCGATCAGGGTCTTTGTAACTTTGGTTTTCTTAGCCACAGCGCGGGATCCCTTTTCTTCGCCAGACTCATCTCCAGCACCCTTGCGCTTTAAGGTCTTAGTCTTGTTGGATGACTGTTTGCGGGCGTTGGTTTTAGAGATGTTGGTACCATTTTCCTCCGATTCCGTGATGACTTTGAAAATTTTAGAGCTAATCTTTGAGGCATTGACTTTGATTTTTGGGACAAACCTTTTGTGCTCGGGTCATTAGTGATCTTGGGGGTGGTGGTAGCAACGGCAGTAGTGTCTCCCTCCTGGGCACCATCATACTCAGTACCTGTGTTGGAGGAAGAGCGCCTGATGTTCTTGTAGAGCCTGGTTTTCTTGTTGGCTTCCGCCGGTGTTTCGGGTGCCTCTGCTACCCCGTGCTCCATTGCTGAAGTTTGAGCATTTAGCCCACCCATCGTGATTGGGATAGGCTACCTGAGTAAATATGATAAATAAAAGGAGTTAGAGGAGGATGAGAGGGAAGGTTCTCTTTTTTTAATGGCAGTCGGCACTTGTGAAAAGGAAAGATGGAAAGGAGAGTCGGGTGTCTGGTTCACGATGGGGGGGAGGAGGGAGGGAGGGGAGAAGGTAGGCGGAATCAATGGAGTCTCGAGTTTGCGTGCTTCCATAGAAAATTGCGCATTATGTGAGTTCGGGCAAAGAACGGAGGGCTATCATAATGAATCGGGCGGGCTCGGCCATATAACCACCGCACCAGCGGGGCTTTATAAGAGCAGAAGGGCATGGGTTCTGCGCCGAGTGGGCGGGGTAGTGTATGGTAATATAATATAGGGTAAGAATGGATAAGTGTTAGCCACATCTACAGGGTTTGTAACATAGCATAACTTACCTAATACTGGTCAAACCCATAAGAAACTGTATGAGTCCAAATCTAGGAAGAACGGATCTCCGCTTTCTGTAATTGACGACAGGAAGCAGGAGGAATGCTATTTGTCGCACCAATCGGGGCCGCCAGGATAACACTCTTCCGCTCTTACACCTTAACTCGAAGTATGGTGAAGCGGCCGGTATCCCCTCCCCCGCCTCCTAGGTATCCTGCATATCCCCCCAAAATATGTCCTTCTGGGGTTCTTAGGGCCTGTTTGGTTGCGACGGTTCCGTTTAGGACCGTTCCTCTGTGAAACGGTTTGACTAGTAGAAACGGTTGTTATTGGCAATTGGTACCGTTTGCCCCCGGGAAACATGTTTGAATCAACGGTCAACCTTTCGTTACCAAGCAGCCATTCTATTCACCCCCTTTGGAACAGAAGGGAAACGGTCATTTGTATGGGGAAACGGAACGGAACCATCGCAACCAAACAGGCCCTTAATAGGTGCCAATCGCCCTAAAACCATGACGTAACTAGTTATCCCAGGACCTAACCTCACTAACCCATGATGGCCGTCCACAAGACCCGACCCTTCTACAAGGTCGGCCAAGAAGTTATGGAACAATTAGGATATTTCACATCAGCCAGCCAAAT
>Ga0307509_10002546_pt1 | contig 29283 bp, 35 predicted proteins | sample 10_EM_MG_FD_202245 | JGI IMG/M metagenome (GOLD analysis project Ga0307509, IMG submission 202245) | Populus trichocarpa ectomycorrhiza microbial communities from riparian zone in the Pacific Northwest, United States - 10_EM | ecosystem: Host-associated > Plants > Roots > Unclassified | place...
ATGGGGAGAGTGGCAGAGGAGGGAAAGAGAGGGGAGGGGGGCCTAAAACAATAACCGCGGACCACTCAGAATCACTCATATCCTCTGGTAGACTTTCATCACTAGAAACATCCTCAGAATCAATAACAAGCTCATGGGGAGTTTGTGCAAGGGTAATGATATTCGTTCGCCTTCCATGTCGTCTTGGGGTAGTTGGTGTAGTATGGGAGGGAGCGGTATTGGCTGGTTTTCTTTTGACTTTCATGGGTCCTTTGCGAATGCGTACAGGGGCATTTCCCATACCCTTCCCTGAAGCCAACCGAACCGGTTTCTTCTCATCTTTGGCAAGATGACCATCGCGTAGCTCGATAAGGGCTGCCCCATCCAGTACTCTGGCCTCGCTTAGCTTTCGGCGATCTGTAGCGTTGTAGAGTTTATCGGAACTTTGAAGGTTGAGGCTCATCTCCCGCCAAGGTTCTTTTGAAGCTATTTCCTCCTCTAATGGGTGGCCGAGAGAGCTCATTATACCCTTTACACGATCCAGTATGGTATCAGAATTGTTGAGAGTAAGGTTGCCAAGCAGGTTGCCAGCGGCAAGTACCTGATGTCGTATCTCGCGGCTCCCCGTTGGCTTCTTGATAATGCCCAGGGTATCCCGCCTCTTCTCAACCCGGGGGTTGAGTTTTCCAAGTACACGTCGTGGATTTAGTGGAGAGATACCTGTGGCTGCGAAGGCTGAACCAATATTGTTTGCGGTGAAGGTGGCCTCCCGTGCTTCAGTCAAAAAGGGAATGAAAATCCACTTTTTAATTCCCATCAGATTTTGGCCGGAACGGATATAGTTGTCAACCGCGATACCATAAAAGTGTTGGTAGGGGCCAAACAGTCCAACATCAAGGGGGTGGAGTAAGTGGGTAGAATGAGGGGGGAGACAAAGCAGCAAAACATTATTTGAAAAACATAACAATATAAAGTCAAATGTTATATGAGATCCATGACCGTCAAATATGAGCAGCCGCCGCAGATCACCACATCTCGTCTGGCTTTCCGGGAGAAAAACCTTCTGCAACCACTCTAGTGCCAGCTGATCATCAGTCCAGCCCTTGGGTGAGTAGCTGAACTGGTACTTTCCTTTCTTTTCCGCTAGGTTCTTATACCACCCCATATAATGCCCCGCACCTTTGTTAATCACAAATGGTGACATTGCGCTCCCATCTCCACCTACTGTCTCAATGACAGTTACCAATTCCCGTTTCCCATCATGCGTAACCCGAGGGTTACGCCTTCCACGCCGACACAGTACTTTCGCTCTCGATGCCAGCCCCATCAGAAAGCCCTTCTCGTCCATTTTACAGATTTGAAACCCCCGCAGCCCATGGTCCCCTATTATTCTTCCAAGCTTCGAAAAATAGTCGCCCAAAATCTCTGGATTATTTGCATAGGCACCCTGTCGCTCCAGCTGGCTACTCAGCTTCAATGCCAAGTCTGGGTGCCTTCGGAAAAACCTGGAAATCCAGTTTTTTCCAAGAGGGGGGGGGACCTCTCCGGTTCGCTTAAACTCTAAGTGAATCGCCATATCCTTAACCATATCTAGCCTCGGTGGAAACCCAATATCATCCAGGGTAAAGCACCACTTCACAATCGCCTTCTCCTCAGATGGTGTGAGGCGTTGCTGCTCCTCATGGGCTGCTGCGCAGGGTAGTGTTGTACCGGCAAGACGTTGATAGAGGGTTCGCCGTTTGATATCAAATGCCTCACAAGCGGCAGCGACATTTGACTCTTGGCCCAATTTTATTGCTCGAATTGCTGCTTGGAGCCACTCTTCATAGGCAGGTTCAGCATTTTTTGGAGGTGACAAGGTGTTCGTTGTCCTGTTGAGCAGTAACACCGTTGCAGAGCGGGGTTAGGCTTCTCCCGGACCCCTCATTTCGGCAGATCCCGGCTTGTGTCACTTCTAGGTGCTGTCTCACTTCACGGTGTGTGACGTTAGTTGTTATGTTGGTCTGGTCCTTCGCTAACATTGAAGGGTCCTAGCCATGGTCCAACTAGTTTATGGTTTCGTCCTTTTTTGTGTACATATGGGGAAGATTTTAGGGTGACTTCTGTGGTGCCTGGGACGATAGAGGGTCCATCCTTTGTTCTGTTTTTGCTAGTGGTAGTCTGGCGGGCTCTGCATTTCTTGAGTGCTGTCCTGGCGAGTTGCTGGTTCTTAGTAATTTGTATGGGGATTTCGTCAGCAGCAGGGACAGCTGTGCGCGAGACTTTGACACTTGGAAGAAGGTTGATAATTCGTCCAAAGGTAATCTCGAAGGGGGATAGTTCTGTACTATCACTGGGGGCGGCATTGATTGCAGTCTGGACATGTGGTAGGTGGCGAACCCACTATAATCCTTTTGGTCCTATGTAGTTCCTAAGGTATTGGCCGACTGTCCTATCCTGCGTTCAGTCTGGCCATTGGTCTGGTGGTGGTATGCTGTAGCCATGTTAAGATCAATCTTGATATTGGCCATGAGTTGTATCCAGAAGCGTGAGGTGAATTTTGGGTCTCTGTCAGAGACAATAGAGGTAGGGAAACCATGAATCAAAAAGACTCTTTCGATGAGGAGAGTTGCTGTTTCGACAGCTGTGATGTTTTTGGAGACTGGGATAAGGTATGTGAATCCGGAGAATCGGTCAAGGACAACGAGGATCAGGTCCTTGTTGCTGTCGTGATGGAAGGGACCTGCAAAGTCGATAGCTAAGGAGGAGAAGGGTTCTCTGGGGACAGGGAGAGGGGTGACGGATCCCTCAGAGACAGTGGTAGGTTGTTTGTTCATCTGGCAAAGGTGGCATCTGCGGACATAATGTCTAAAATCGTTTCTCCTAGAGAACCAGTAGAAGTGTCTGGAGGCGTACTTGTAACACTTCTGGGCTCTCATGTGTGCCATCTGTTCATGGGTAATTCGAATAATTTCGCTTCTTATGTTGTGTCCCAGGTGGGCGGCTTCATAAGAGACATATGGACAATCTCTATTGTCATCCTCCCCACTTTTGATTAGAATTCCATCACAGAGTAACCAATCAGGATGCTTATCATTCCTGCTAACGATATTGAAGAGGGGGTCAGACTGGGTGGCTTTTCTGATACTGTTGTACCACTTTCTTCAGAGGTATGTGGTGAGCTGGAAGGCGTGGACATCGAGGGCCTTGGTAGGTTCATTAGGGAATGGATCGCTGTAGTACATTGGGGCATCAGGGGTAGGTAGGTCCTCTTCGGTAGAGGTAGAATAAGCGACAGGTAGGTTTCCAGAATCAATCACAGTGTGGAAGACTGGATATCCATCGTCATCATTGAGAGGGGGCAGTACTGCCCATAGATGTTCGAATCTTCGCTTTGGATGGTGAGGGGAGACATAGCTGGCGGTTGAGTAGAGGGGTCTCCTAGATGGAACATCTCTGGGGCCTGAAGGGTAGTAGTGTCGGTCTTGTCCTTCCATATGTGCATCGCATTCATCCCATACACATGATGTCCAGTGTTTAGCTCTGTGGCTAGCTGATTGAAGAAAAGCGTCAAGTTGGTTTCTGGGAGGAATGGGGGTGATTCGAGGTGCAGGGGCACTATATCCAGCATTGGCGATAGCGATAGCCTCGAGTTTGTTGAGTGATCCATGAATTCTGCTGAAGCAATGGGTGATAGATTCAATGCAAAGTTCTCGTTCCATGTAGTGAGCAGGGCTGTGAATTCTCGACACAAGTCCTGACAGCTAGCTTTGAGCTTGTTGAAGGAGTAGTGTGATTTCAGTGGTTTCTGGGGTCTCGTCATGGATGTTTGATGCTTCAGGGGTGATTTTGCAACTTTGAATGGCGTTGGTAGCTTGTTGGATGGTGGTGTCCGCTTGGACCAGTCCTTGTTCAAAAGAACTTGGACGGTTTTCGTCCTCTTCTTGCCTGAAGAGAGGGGTTGTGCCATTTTCGCTATTCCACATCGATAGGTATTCTAGAGCTGTTGGATTGTCCTGGAAGGGGATGAGAAGTGTGGAGTGTAAGGCAGGGTCAAGAGTATCTGTGAGTTCAAGGTAGTGCTTTGTCGTATTGGTCATAGCAGATGAGGGGGATCTTATAGATTTCTTTCTCTATAGGATCATCTAGGACTTGGTCTGATTCAGCTGTGCGTTCCTCATAGATGCTGGATAGTGCATCAGCGAGTATGTTGTCTTTTCCTGGCATGTGGATAATGTCGAAGTCAAAGGACTGCAGGTACATCCCCCATCTGGTTTGGCCAAAGGGGAGGTCAGTCTGAGAGAGAAAATAGGATAGCGCTTTGTTGTCTGTAACAACAGTGAACCGAGTATTGTATAGAATTGGGTGGAAGGCCTGGATGGCATCCACAACTACAAGGAGTTCAAGTTCATGGACAGGGTAGTGCAGCTGGCTGGTGGCGAATTTTCGGCTATGGAATCCCGCAGGGTATGTGTAACGGGGGCACCCTATAGAGAGGTGAACTCTAAGGTTCCGACCGCACCAAACACTGAAAGTAGAAGATAATGATAAGGTAAAATAATTCAGAAGAATCAAGCGTAAAACTTAATATAGTTAAGCTCGAAGCTTCACTCAATTTAGTTCTCTCGAGGAAAAGTTGGTTGTCAAAGTAGAATGCCAAACGCTTAAACTTAAGTAGATATCAGATTCAAGCCTTTGACATTCACCACTACTGCCGAAATTTGTGCGAGCACCCTGTCCTGCTGAGGGTTCGTCCGAGGTCTACCCTCCATCAGGATTTATCCTGCCGGAAGTGTCGGACCAACTCGGGTACTCTTAACTCCGTCAATCGGATATGAGTTTCTGCAATGCATCTCCAATACAACCGCAGGTGGAAAAACTCTTCCTATCGAAGTCATACCAGTGGCTAACTGTTATGACAACAACCGGAATGAATACCTAGGTGGTGGACTCACTGGCCCAGTGGCAGTTTCGTCTATACAAGCTATGCACTCCAACATTTATTCTACGCGACTATTCAATGTGATAAATTGACATGCAAGCTCCCCCGGTGAGATGTAGCCGATGGTTCGCTACGTGGGCGCTACCCATAGCCAGCCTCTCGGGACATACTCTACCGTGATAAGACTCATACCTCTCGAGTCCAATAACAACCCATAGTAATGCTACAAATCAAGGGGAGAAGGTCCGGGCTGGTTACTGAGGTATTTGTCTCGAAAGCACTCTGGCCTTCTGAGACTAGCTGAGTACCACTAGGAAGACTACCCTACAACCCGTAGGCTAGAATAGACTCCTAGATGCCCGAGAGACCACATATGGATGACCCGCATCTTGGCGGTTACGCATACTCCCCTTATATATCCTGCGAATAACATTCAGTCGGACGTACGTCGACGACTTATACCGTGTTACCGCTGCTGCTCCAATAACCTCTTTTCACTAGCAAACGAGCAACTACACAGCCGTCTGCCTATGACGCGCCGTCCCAACGCTGGGGCCAGAGGGGGGTGTTAGCAAACCCCGCCCAAGTTCAATAGCATGTTCGGGCCACCCTTACATAGGCGTAGGGCCTCCCGGCGCAGATGCGTGTGCGCCCAAGAACATCTAACAGCCCATAGAATGTGAGGCAATCGACCTCTAAGTTCTAGGATGACTTTGCCGGTGCAGGTAGGGTAACTTGGACTCCTCAGTAGGGTAACTGGGGTCCATGGGCATAATCACCAAATTCCCAAGATAGGGTAACTTTGCCTTCTTATGCCTTTAACCGCTCAGGAAGTCCTCCAGGCGACCACCGAAGTCGTCTCGGAGTTCCGTGTAACATTCCCATAATTCTGTTGACCTTATGCGAATGTTCTCCCGAAAGGTTACCCTGCCTAGTAGAGTACCTCAAGGCTACTCAACAATTCCCTAGGTCTTATCCTTGGTATACCAGCTATTTGTATAAAGTATACGAGACCATACCACCTCTGGTTACCTCTTGGTATACCATTTGGGCTAAGGTGATAGTGATTGTAGCCACCTATCATAGGGTGGTTACAGTATGCCTTTTCTGGCGAAGCTCCTTGTCCTACCCATGCTTCAGCTCCTACGTTCGATGCATCAGTTATGATGTAGATTGTTTCAGGGGAAGAATAGTTGACTGGGCGCAGTGGGATTGTTCTACTGGCTAAGCGCTGAACTTGTTGGAATGCTTCCTCATGCAGGGGTCGCCATTCAAACACTTCTTGGGAAGTCAGATCCGATAGTGGGGCAAGAGCGGTAGAAAGGTGTGGGAGGAACTGTGCATGATATATTACCTCAGAAATAAATTTCTGTAACTCCTTCTTAGATTTAGGGGTAAACCAGTCTTGGATTCCTCGTATTTTTTCAGGATCGGCATGAATTCCCTGATCATCAATCACATGGCCAACGAGATCGAGTTTTTCTGCAAAGAAGTTGCACTTCTTAGTGGAGGCATAGATTTTATGCTGCTGTAGTCTCTGGCACAATTCCCTGACATCTCGGATATGGTCCTGTTATGTGTCTGAAAAGATTGTGATATCGTCAAGGTATGTCCATACATTCTTTCCAATGAGGCCATCGAGTACATATTCGATAACTCGCATGGCTGTGGCTAGTGCATTGGTGTCTCCTTGCAACATTACTCTGCATGCAAAGAATCCAAAAGGTGTCTTAATGGTGTTGTACTTTTCGTCTTCTGGGGAGACTCGGACCTGGAAGTACAATTCGACAGGTCTATAGTGGATTGGTATTTGGCCCTCGCGACCGCTCTGAGAATCATGGACTGGTTGGGGATCGGGCCTCTGTCCTTGACTGTGATAGCGTTCCTGGGGACCAGGTCTGCAAGGAGACGGATTTCGCCATTTGGTTTCAGTTTGGGGAACACATTGACAGAGTTTTTGTCCTCGCTTGAGTAGGTAATTCCCTTCGCCTTCCATTCATCAATTATCTGGTGGTATGCTGGGATTATTTTGTCTGGGACAGAGTACATTTTCGGGCTGGGGGCCGATTCCTTATCCATGAGGTTAAGCTGGTGGTTAACCTTTCGCAGGGGTGGTAGTTCTGTGATCTTGTTTGAAGGAAATACATCAGGAAATTCAGAAATGAAGTCTGGTGGGTCTGTTATAGCCATGGCGGAAAATCGAATGTTGCTTGCTTTCTTGCATGATAGGGTCACATTCTTTTCTGTGAAGGTGATAATAGCTTTTTACAATTGATTATGGCACTGTGTGCCGCTAGGTAGGGCATTCCAAGGAAGATGTCATAGTTGTCCAAGGAACAGACTAGGGCCTCTGTAATGTCTCCGCTTTCTTTTCCTATTTGAATAACTGGTTTAGACTTGTAGTTGTTAGTGGAGCGGGACCCTTTGACTGCCATCTTTAAGTTGATAGGGGTGTCGAGGCTTTTTGTAGGAATGTTGTAGGTAGAGACGAATTTTGCAGATATGAGGTTGTCTCCCATAGTTCCTGTATCAAAGAGTGCCTTTGCTTGGTGTCCATTGACTGTAATGTAGGCTTTGAGGGTTCTTGATTTAACCCCTTCTGGTCCGGCATGGTTGGAGGTATTGATAATGTTATTGGAGTTGCACTGGTGGTGGTCCTCCTGGCTGTGGTCGGATCTTCGAAATCCTCGGTGCCTTTCTGTCCCTCCTGGTCCTACATTGCCTCACTGGTTCCACTTCCTATCGCGTTTCTGAGCCTCTCTTTTCTCATAGCAATCATTGGAGAAATAGCCTTTCTTTCCACAGTAGAAACAAGATCCTTCGCTTTTGCGCCGGTCTTTTTCACTCTGTGAAATCCTGTAGTTCTGAGATGTGTTGTTCGTATATCTCTGGTTATTCTAGTTCTGGGGGCGCCTGGCATTTGGTTGAGTGACAGCGGTGGATACAGCATGGCTATGGGTGTTTCTGGATCTATATACTCCTGTAGAGTAGGCAATAACATCTCGTTTCTCTGCAATTTCGTCTAGTTCCTCAAAGGAGGTATCCTGGGTAATGTGAGGTTTGACATCTCGCTTCAGTTTGATGTCCATGGCATCGAGCAGTCTCTGTTTTGCCATGTAGTCAGTAATCGTTCCTTCTGGGATGCTATCTCTGAGCTTTTCGAGGTTTATAATTGTATCTGTGATATACGCTATTTTGCCATTGACAGTTTGTTTAACTGCTTGCCATTGCTCATAGAGCGTGTCTCTGGACGTGGATGGGAGGAAATAGGTTTCGAATTTGCGCTTGAGTCCTGTAACTGTGTGTCCTCCTGTGCTGGCTTCATACTGGGTGAATTTATCAAGGGCTTGGTCTCTGCAGTAGGCTCCATAGTATTGCAACGCTTCTTGATCAGTGTCTTGGATTCCGAAACTGGCGATATATCTGTGAACTGTATTGAACCAGGAGTTGATTCTTAGAGGGTCTCGATCACTGGCAGATCCAGTGAATGTGAATGGCGCTGGCTATTTGGAGCGACTGTTTCCTTCTGGAGGAACCGACATGGTTTCTGGTTCAGGTAGAGGGCTTGGTGGTGGTGAAGGCGAGGGTTCTCTGCTTGGGTGTCTTGATTCTTCAGAGTCTTCAGGTTCTTGTTCAGGCTCGGATTTTGGTGCTCCTTCCTGGTGGAGTTGTTGTTCTGCTGTTTCGTCTTCTTCTTCACCTTCTTCTTCCTCCTCTTGTTCCTCTTCTTCGGAATTATCGTCCTCTGCGCTGTGGTGGCTGCCTTATGGGCTGTCGATAGGAGGGTCTTGGGCTGGTTCTTGGGCTGGTTTCTTGGAAGGTTTCTTGGCTGGTGGTTTGGCTTGTACTTTGGCTTGGTCTCTGGCTGGGGCTTTCTGCTTTGCTGCTGATGAAGATGGTCCTGTAGGAGCTTTGGTAAAGCGTCCTTTGTTATCTCTAGGGGGCGAAATGGTTGCTAGCTTGGGTGAGCAGGTCTCGCCAGGAGTCTGCTCAAGGCCTTTCAAGGAAACAAGGAGGGGTACTGGTACTGTGGGGTCAAGGAGGGCGAAGGGTGATCAGTCCTATGCCAAAGATCAAGGTGTACTTAAGTCAGGGTCAAAAAATGTAACCTCGGCCTAAGTATCTCGAGAATCCCAAGTGGAACTCTGGAGATACCGATAGGATAGGAGGGAAAGTCTCGGTGGAATATCTTCAAGAGATTTAAGATAGTTGAGGGACAAATAGAGTGACCGTTCAACTTGTAGTATATTAAAGGTGAGCGTTCCTGTGAGGCTTAAGAGACTGAATCCTTACAGGATAGCAGGCTCTTTAAATACAAATAAAACATAACAAAATATCCTGTACCTAACTCAAACACTTACTATGCTGAGATAGTATTGAAGCAAACAACTAAGTTCTAGAACATAGATATAAAGGCGACAGGATGTAACTAACAAAACAAGTAATGGAATCAAACAATAAGGGATCTCTACTAATGTACTAATCCAGTAGTACTAGTAGCAAAGCATAAGGTTGCCTAAAGGGTACAAGGGTAGCAAAAAAACTATCAGCGAACTTAAGAATGAATAACCCAATAGGCAACCATAACAAATAAGGAAAGTACAAGGTAAGAAGAGCAGCGCTACTATTGTAGAACCTAAATAGAAAACATCCAACATCAGGTAGGTACAGTAGCGAGAACAATAGGCAGATTCCGTTACAGTCTTCCTGACTCATATGAACCTCTGGTGATGGCACTTCAGTTATGGATTGATATTATAATGTTTGATGCAATGGCCGGAAGGTTACTGCAGGAGTGAGTAAGACGGCATGTTCGTCAGGTAACTCACAAGTCACACAACAATGGCTTCATAGCTGGAACCCATATGGCCTTTAGTGCAAACCGTATACCAATCACCAGAACTGCTCCCATGCACACTGGATTCCCAAATTACGGAAGAGGACGAGGAGGATATCGGGGCGGATACAGAGGCCAATATTCAGGAAGCAGTAGCGGGCTGACATACCGGATGAATACTGGATTTGGGAGAGGACGTGGAACAGCTAGCAGCAAGTGCCATTATTGCAGGGAAGAGAGCCACTGGAAAAAAGACTGTTACAAGGGGAAGACAGAAGAAAGCGGAAGCAGAACGAATTGTGGAGCCAGGGAATTCACCTTTTTGGGTCAAGAAATGGTCTAGAGACCCCAGATGGGGTTGGTAATAGCCTCGGGAGCAAGTCAGCTCCTATGCGGTAATCGAACGCATTTTGCAACCTATAAGAGTATTAGCGCAGAACATGAAATTACAATCGCGAAGGGAATCAAGATACAAGCCGTGGGATTGGGAGATATTGAGACAGCCACTGAAGCTGGATGCATTACCCTGATGGGAGTATGGCATGTCCCGGATATTGGAGGGACCCTACTGTCGGTATCTAAGATTGTTGATGCTGGTTATACAGTCGAGTTTGGTCCTATTGCATGTTATATTAGCAAAGCGGGAATTCAAAGCAGGATTGGTGAACAATATGGTAGACTATATCACCTCACACAGGAGTTACCGACCAAGCCTGAAGAACAGACAATTGAGGCTAACATCAGACTTACAACAAACCAATTGGGGGCCACGACACTCAGAGTATGGCACCGGAGGCTTTGTCATAGGAGCCTGGATAGTACATCAGTCAAATATATTTCCTCCAAAGTGCACGATATGGAAGTAACGGACTCAGACAAACCATGTTCTGCCATCTGTGGAATATATGCTATCCGCTGGCAGCACAAGGAATCCCAAACCAAAAGCTGGGAGAAGGCAGACGAGATACTGCAGGTGGTATACTCGGACCTATGTGGTCCGATGCAAACTATCGGGATTAGTGGAGAAAGATACTTTATCATATTTGTTTATGAGACTAGCGGTCCAATTAGTCTATCCCTTTTACGTACCACAGATAAGGCACTTACAGCTTTCCAAGCATATAGAGCACGACCGGAGAAGTATAGCGGTAAAGAAATTAATGCCTTGTGGAGTGACTGTGGTGGGGAATACCTTCACAAGCAATTCCGGAAATATCTAGAGGACGCTGGAATTGAACACAGAATTAGCCCACATTATTCGCCAGGACAAAATGGCCGTACAGAGAGAGCCATCCAAACTATCATGGAAAAGGTGCGCTGTATTCTGGAAGATTCTAAGCTGGGAAATGAATTCTGGGGACAGGCTGTACTTACTACTACCTATGTACACAATCATATTCCCTCCTGCAGCCATAATGATATGGCTCTACTCGAGTACTGGAATGGAGAGCCACCGGGTATTGGCCATCTGCGCATCTTCGGTTCAACAACCTGGGTTCACATACCCAAAGAAAAGCGACAGAAGCTTCATCCGAAATCAGTAAAGTGTATACTTATCGGATATGAGGAGAATTCTGGGTCCAAAGTATACAGCATATACGATGCGGAGAAGAATAGAATCTTTTCTTCCAGGGATGTCATAATTGATGAATCGCCGGTTGCTATGCAATCACAAACCCAAAGTGACACAACTGTTGGCTGGCAGAATGGGGCTACAACTCTAGTAGGCAAGAATAAAGAGCCTAGCGAGAGCAATTTTCGTCTACTGGATAGTATTATTCCCAAAGTTAGCCAAATAATACCGAGGAGTGAAATTAGGGATAGTATGACCGTCAGTCCAGCTATCCCTTAACAGAACACGGCAGCAAGCAGACGATTTCCGAAAGCTACACAGGTCGCAGCGGAGGCACCAGTACTCAATCAGCCACGAAGGTCACAAAGAATCCCCAAACCCGCTGCAGTTAGGGACCTTCACGCAAACTATGGGCTGTTTGCCAGTGAAGTTGAAGTTGAACCTGAAACTCTAACCCAAGCGGCGACTGGACATGCAAAAGAAAAGTGGTGAGCTGCATGGCAGTCAGAACTCCCCTCCTTGGCAGCCAATCAGATGTGGGTAATTGAACCGCTACCAGCAGACAGAAAGGCAATAGAATGCCGCTAGTTGTCTAGAAAAAAGGATGATAGAGGTATAAGGCTCGGCTTATGGCCAAAGGGTATAGCCAACAACCAGGTATTGACTATGACGAAACATTTGCACCGGTCGCACAATTCACGACGATTAGAATTCTACTTGCACTTAGCGTCGAAAATGATTGGGAAGTAGACGGCATGGATGTGAAAACCGCTTTCTTAAACGGAACCCTGGAAGAGCGGATTTATATGGAGGTGCCCGAAGGGATAGCAATCTCGGTAAAGAAGAATGCGAATACCTATCAACCTCCGATGGACTGTCGGCTAATTAAAACAATCTACGGATTAAAGCAGTCTCCTAAAGCATGGTCTGGGAGGATATATACATTTCTTCAAGCACACCACTTCACCTGGAGTGATTACGACCATAGTCTATCCATCAATTACCAGAAACAAGTCATACTACTGGTATATGTAGAGGACTTGCTATTAGCAGCGCCGACGAAAGAGTTAATTGTTTGGATCCGCAACAAGCTGCATGACGAGTTTGAAATAACTGACCTTGGTCCCTTGAGAAACCTTTTAGGCCTAGAGATAGAGAGAAACCGAGGGGAGAGGACACTACACCTTTCGGAGAGTCAATATGTACAAAAGATCTGACGTATTCATGGACTAGAGCGGTGCAATCCATCCCCAACCCCAGCAGATCCCCACATCAGACTCGAGAGACTGAGCCCAGAATTTGAAGCCACAGCCGAGGCAAGGAGACAGTATCAATCAGCAGTTGGATCGCTGATATATGCGATGCTTGGCAGGTAGCCCAATATTTCCTATGCTGTATCAAAAGTTAGTCAGTATAATAGTAACCCTGAATCAATATACTGGATGGCTCTGAAAAGAGTTTTTCGATCCCTAGCTGGCACCCCTAACCGTGGTCTGTGCTATGGAATTCACGGCCAGGGCGCAGGGTTTACCGATGCTGAATGGGGGTCAGGGGATAATACAAAGTCAATAGGTGGGTATACATTCATCTTGAATAGGGCCGCCATCTGCTGGACCAGTAAGAAGCAAACTACGGTAGCATTATCCTCCATAGAGGCGGAATACATGGCTTTGACTCAGGCGGTAAATGAGTCAATCTGGCTACAGGCTGTATTACAGGATCTCAGAGCGGGAAAGCATCAGACAGAGATAAAGACTGTCAATATCGACAATCAAGGGGCAATAGCACTTGCCAGAAATCCCCAGTTTCATGCCCTCACAAAGCATATTGATATTCAGTATCACTTTGTGGGAGAGCATGTCGAGAAACAAGCAATTGTACATACCTACTGTGCCACTGGTGAGATGACAGCTGACATCTTCACTAAGGCACTTGCTCAGCCATCATTCATTAAACACAATCCAAATCTTGCCCTGATCGATTATTCAGCCTTCATATTACAACAAAGGACAAACCTTACCATTAGAGAATATCCAACCATGGACGAAAGGCAGCACACCCTTGAGCAAAGCCCCGGCGAGGGGTGGTATTATTAATCGCCGGCGCTCGTGTTCCTCAGCCACTTGACCACTCCTTTCCTTTAGAATATGCTAGAACGTGAGCGGAGACTACACCGGTGAGTCTGGAATTTGGTGAAGAATGGCGGGGTAGTCAGTGAAGAAAGCCGGCGTAGTCGGTGAAGAAAGGCGGGGTAAGTGGTGAAGAAAGGCGGGGTAAGCGGTGAGCAAAAGAGGGGTAAGGTGGTCAGTAACTAGTGACAACAACAAAAGGGGTTATTGGATGGTTCCACAAGTGTGACGGATGGGGTGGTCATAGTAGGGTCTTTGGACACGCAAAGTCTTTTGTCTTTTGTACTTAAGGGTCCTGTTCGCACACAACTGTAGAGGTTAAGTAAGAGAAAAAGCAGAGATCAATTTTATTGAGTTTTCCCCGCATACCTTTATACATACGATCAGTATTTGTCCGCAAGAATTTATAAGAAGTGTATGGATGCCGAGACTGATAGCTACAGGTGTAACACTGTAGCTATGCCCAGTCATAGTCTATCCCAGTTGCACTAAGTCAGGTTTCCAGAAACGGGGTATGTAGAAGGTATCTTATCTCATCGCTGACCAACGATACCACACTGTAAATTATTGCAGTAGAGCTCGATTTGAGAAAGACCTATCTCCTACAATAAGATTTGATACCTGGTAATGGGCCCCTTTCCGAACTTCATTCTGCTGAATACAGTATTACTTATACACGCTGATAAGCGAATTTGGATACCAAAGGGCTAATTGGATGGCTGGAGAGAAGAGCGAAAACTTAGGCTTTAATAATAAATGAAAAGGAATACATGCAGGGTACACTAAAGAAAGAGTCTTGATTCAAATCTACAATATTATCATTTGTAATGTTGAGAGTTGATTGTGTATCTAAAACTTAAACTGACACTTCTTTGTTGTTATGGGCTGTCGATCGTAGCGGAGAAACTTAAAATGAAGGGAAGAAAGATGTGAAGTCAAGGCGAATGGAACTTTGTCAATGCGGGGAATCGTGTCTTGCTTATTTTTCTATCTACGGAGAAGTACTGACTTTATATGGAAAATACAGAAGCTTTCCTGTGCAGTCAATTCCTGTCACCAGGATATGGAGAAGGTTCTGACAACCTCCTGAGACGGCCAGAAGTCCCTCCGGTGATGGCACCTCATCAGTGGAATTCCGGTCCCTCGTTTTCGTTCTTCTTTTATCCTGCTCGCTTTGCTTTCCGATCGTCTTCAGACATCGGTGCACATCCTCCGCTCTACTATACAACCAGGTATAGTGATTCCCCTTTTATGCTTGATAATGAATGACAAAGGAAACTAATAACGAGTGTTAAACTGTGTAGGAAAAGGTACAAAGGAATAATGCATGAAAGTGCCGTGATCACTGGTGACTTTCAACATTCTTTTGGTACTTTGTAGGCCTTAGGCAAAGCTTCCCCCCCTCACTTCTAATATAATATATATTTTTGATGTAAGCGAGTTTTATGCTTGCCCAAGTAATATCATTTTCTAAGTTCACAGTGTGTTGCCTTATTTTATAATATTATATCCTATACTATCTGGTTATGGGCAAGTAGGTTGCCCACTGGAATGTTACAAGAATTGTCCAGTCAACTCTAACGATATAGCCAATCGACCCCTACACTATACCCATAGACCCCTATACTGTAGCAGTTACTAATTTGAAGGAAGAATGCTCCTCCTGACAAAATTAGGCTATGATTGGAAGAGTATATTGAGGTACTTATTGTTTCCATCATCAGAGGTGTTCTATATATATATACAAACTCAACTCTATAGGAACTGTACTCTTCATCTAGAATATCTCCTATAGTGTCTCCCATCTTCGCTTTGTCCCTCCTGAACTTTCATGAAACACCTCTTCCCTGATTTCCGTTTACCAGTCTCGTCTTCTTACACTGTTTCCCTTATCTTCCTTGATCCATCACCCCTCTGACACTATCTTCTATTTCCTAACCGTCTTCAAACAAAATTCTTCTGAGCCATCAGCCACCTCTGTTACAGTGATGTCCTATATATTGATTGAGCCTTTATGGATTTTCAGCAACTGCTAGCAGTTGGCATGATGAAAAAAGATTCGTGATTAGTTATTCTAAATAGTAAAAGATTTCAAGGATTTTGTTTCTTTTGCAACAGAAAATTTGTTCTTCACCTTTGTGGCAACTGGTACTGGCGGTGGGAATAACTTAAGTCCTCAGACAACGGGCGCAACTAGCATTCCCGACACCATTCAAATATCACAAAATCACAAGAACTCAAGTCAATGCAACAGCGAAAATAAAAAGTTCTATTACCACACCCTAGGCTCCTAAAGAGAAGAGGGACAAATATACACGCAGTGGTATTAATAGTCAGTATAGTATGGTTGTAAATAGTGACCACCGGTACCCATATTGTGGTCATCATGATGGTTGAATTTCTTAGAGGATCTTGGTTGCGGCCGTTGTCCCAGGGATTATTCTTGTAGAGGAATAAGTCCTGAGCAAGTGCCCCACTTTGATGCAGGTATGAGACTAACAATTCTGCTAATCTCAGCAATAAGGGAAATTTTTTGAATATGGATAAAATATTGTACACCATACTTTATGACCACTGGCTACCTTTATCCTCCAAGGAAAGCTTTCCTTCTAGAGAGAAGGGGTGCTGCTGTAGTGGTGTGAAATATGCAGTACGGTACTAGTTGAGTTTAGCTACGATCGATAGAAATAACATTATCCCATACAGGTTTCAGGATGGCTACTTGGTTGGGACATGCTGTACTAGTACTGTACTACGGTGTTGTTAGGCGGGAGGCTATCTCAAAGACTTGCAAGAGAACTCAGGCTGATAATTGTTATCGTAGGCGCAGATTGTCTAGGAAGGCTCAATGGTTTAAAAGATTGTAGAGTGATAAAAGATTTTCTAGCGTAAACTTATGAGATTGATAAGATCTCTTCTCCATTGCTTCATGATGTTGAAAAGGCTTGGAAGGCACCTTGATATTTATATGCCGCGTCTGGGTGGTCGCTGGCTGCATCTAGTTCTCATACTAACTAAGTACCTGCTAACAAACTCCAGCTTCTTCTAAAAGTGCGAACACCATTTGACCCTGACAATTTCTATTTTCTCACTCGACTTTTGAATCGCAACACCATAAGGTTTTCCTGACGGTGCTCCCACACATCAGTCCATTGGTCATGATCCATCTTCATCGGCATGGAGTCTTGCTTACCATTGCATATGCAGAATTGTCTCCATGATCGAACCAATAAAGCGGCCAGCTTTGTTATCGAACCTCTCAACATTGCAGATATATCCTGTACTCGACAGCTGCGAGGCATAAGATATACTTGTCCCAATAATCACACCAATGGCCATTATCTCTCCATAGTGATATCGTTATCGTATGGTTCTGTAAGTATCTGAGAATACTAATGACCTCTGTGAGTGTGGGTATGCTTGATTTCTCAAACTACCTCATCCAACAACACCATTCACTTCTGCAACCTTCATCGCGGGAGCATGGAGTATAGAATGTGTTGCTTAACATAGTCCGTAAAAACGTCCTGTTACTTAGTGACCACCTTCGGGACTGTCGTCTTTAGTGCTCAGTAACCTTATGCAACGTCAATCGACTTGGCTCGAACTACTTGCATAAACTTACCAGAGGTCTTCCCTCATATATCCTATGAACGGGACCCGGTCGGATGGACTGCCGTGACCTATATGCGGTTACGAGAAGGGCTCCAATAACAATGTCTTTGGTCAGGGGATGCAACTTCGGCGGGTCTGCGGAGGGAGCACGGTCCCAACCCTAGTGCACGAGGGGGGTGTCGGCTTCTCCTTTTGAACTGAGAATCCTAAGGCAGGGTAACTATAGGTCTTTATTCACTAATAAAAGGCTGAGCCTTCTGGTATGCCTAATATGAGCTCCTCCTCTCTAAGCTTCGTTCTCGAATGCTTCCAAGATCTTTCTTCTATTCTTTTCTAGTGACAAATAACATTCCTTTTTGAACTCCGGGAGTTAGGGTAAAAAACCTCATCCGTTTCCTTGTCCACACAAGGAAAGTCTTTCTTCCCTATTCAACTTCTGCCCCGCTTTGCATGACCAGGGTTCCCTGGTGAAAGCCTTCAACTGATTCTTGCACATTGCCCAAACTCTCAGGTGGTTCCCAAGGTGTTCTCATCTTCTGAACATACTTTCCACTTCACAAAATACCTTAGATCGTACATTGGCTTATTGAGACTGCGAACCCTCCTTGTATAAGAGATTATTTCACTTTTTACAATCCGTTCTACTTCCCATTCGAGATCACCGTCGATCTCTTCTGGTTCTCGTAGAGGCTGTGCTCTTCCTTCTCAAATGGAGATCTGATAGGGTTCCAACAGCAACACATGGAAGCTTGGGTGTATCCGCCATGTGTAACGACCCTACGATCGGTAGCTACAATAACTACAACCTTAGCCCAAATGGTATACCGAGTGGTAACCAGAGGTGGTATGGTCTCCTATACAAATGGCTGGTTAACCTTGGACAAAGTCTAGGGAATGGGTGAGTAGCCTCGGGCACTCTATTAGGCAGGGTAACCTTTCAGGAGAACATTCACATAAGGTTAAGAGAATTATGGGTATGTTACACGGACCTCCGAGACGACTTTTCTGCTTGACTGGAGGACTTCCGGAGCGGTTTATGGGATAAGAGGGCAAAGTTGCCCTACCTTGGGAATTTGGTCATTATGCCCATGGACCCCAGTTACCCTACTAAGGAGTCCAAGTTACCCTACCTTAACCGGCAAAGTCATCTTGGAACTTAGAGGTCGATTCCCTCACATTCTATAGGCTCTTAGATGTTCATGGGCGCACACCTATCAGTGTGAGGAGGCCCCACACCTGAGTAAAGGTGGCCCGAACATGCTATTGAACTTGGGCAGGTTTTGCCAACAACCCCCTCTGGCCCTAGCATTGGGACGGCATGTCATAGGCAGACGGCTGTATAGTTGCTCGTTTGCGAGTCAAAAGAGGTCATTGGAGCGGCTGCCCTCACACCGTATAAGTGGTCACCGTCCGTCAGACTGAATGTCGTTTGCAGGATATATAAGGGGAGTATGGGTAACCGCCAAAATGGGGGTCACCTATATATGGTCTCTCCAGCACCTAGGAGTCTATCTTAGCCTACGGGTAGAAGGGTAGTCTTCCTAGTAGTACTTAGGTTGTCCACGGAGGAAAGGGAGCTTTCAGGACAAATATCTTAGTAACCAGCCGGGACCTTCTCCCCTTGATTTGTAGCATTACTATGGGTTGTTCATTGGACTCTAGAGGTATGAGTCTTATCACGGTAGAGTATGTCCCGAGAGGCTGGCTATGAGTACCGCCCACTTAGCCAACCATCGGCTACATCACACCGGGGGTGCTTGCATGTCAATTCATCATATTGGATAGTCGCATTAATTAAATGATGGACTGCATAGCTTGTATAAGCGAAACTCATATCCTATTGACGGAGTTCAGTATATATCCGAGTTGGTCCGCTACTTCCAGGAGGGTATTTCCTGATGGAGGGTAGAACTCGGACAAGCCCTGAGCTGGACAGGATACTTGTACAAGGTCGGAGCAGTGGAGAATGTCAAAGCCTTGAATCTGATATCTACTTATGTTTAAGCGTTTGACATTCCACTTCGACAACCAACCTTTCCTCGAGAGAACTAAATTGAGTGAGGCTTCGAGCTTAACTATATTAAGTTTTACCGCTTGATTCTTTTGAATTATTTACCTTATCTTTATCTTTCACTTTCAGTGTTTGGTGCGGTCGTAACTGTAGAGTTCACCTCTCTATAGGGTGCCCTGGTTACACCCTGTAGGCGATATTTCAAGTTTGAAAGCGCGCTGTCCTTTTTTGCCTTTATGATTTTGAAAGGTCCATAGAGTTTCAGACTTAGTTTCTTCGAGGGTTGTTTTGTACGAATATTTTTCACATTTAACATTACCAAATCGCCTTCCTTATAGTCTGGCTGTTGTAATGCTTTTCAGTTGTAGTATTTTTTCATTGCCTCTGGAGTATAATTTAGCACTTCTACTACTCGTTTGTGAATCGCCTTCATCCAGTGCCTATACAACTCAGCCTCTGGATTCTGAGCTTTTCGCTGTCTCATCCATTCTGTTTGTGGATGATAACCGTAATTTGCAAAGAAGGGTGATATTCCATGTGCGTTTGTCACGTAATTATTGTACGAGAATTCGGCTAAGGGTAACAGCTGATACCAGTAGTCTTGGTTGTAGTTGACGAAATTTCTTAAGTAATCTTCCAGCACTTAGTTGGTTCGTTCCGTCTGACCGTCCGTCTGCGGGTGGTATGCTATCGACATCTTTCTTTCAATCCGTAGCAACTTGCATAGGGATTCCCAAAATTCTCCTGCGAATTTTGCGTCCATGTCGGATATGATTTCTGTGGGTAGACCATCAAGCTTCCAAACCTCTTGTAAGAAAACGTTTGCGACATCCTTGCCAGTCGCATTTGTTGGAGACCGATAAAGTGTGCCATTTTTGTGAATCAGTCGACTACCACCATGATCGGAGTGTAGCCTTGTGATTCTGGTAGTTGGTTTATAAAATCAGTTGAGATAGAGTTCCATTCTACATATGGCGTTTCAAGGTGTAGAAGTAATCCCTATCGTGCATGTCCTAGAGATTTATTATGTTGGTACTCATCGAATCACAGAGCGTAATCATTTATCCATTCGGTGAGTCCTTCCCAATAAAAATCTCTTCTGATTATCTCTATCGTTTAGTCCATCCCAAAATGTCCGGCTACCTTCAACTTGTTGCATCCTTTCGCAACCTTGGTTTTTCGGGCGTCATTTGCCGGTATACTGAGTCTGTTTTTGCACTAGTAAAACCCGTTTCTGTATTGCCAATTCGTAGGCAATTATTTGCCACCAGTTATCCAATCCTTTATTGTGGCTTCTCAGGCCAACCAGTCCAAATCACTTCTTGACGCATCTTGAACTTCTTCTAAGAGCTCTAACTCGTACTCTTGTAGTAGAGCTTAGAATATCATAGCGCTTGATACCATGAATTCTTCTTGGAGGAGCCATGGGTTCTGCCTGATATCCTGTTCGCTAAATAATCTGTTCTCCCTGCTGTCCGCCTATAGCTGACACATGATTGACTGTACGTGTTCTACTGCATTGGTTCGCTTATGCGACAGGTCCATGCTCCCAAATCCCTTGTCTCCTTAATCTGTTATTCGTAGATTGTCCACCACTATCATCCCCAACGTGTGTATTTTGTTTATGATTATTTGCGCAATTCGGTCCCTTCCTGAACCTGATAATCCTTTTTGCCATGATTCATCATAATAACTTTCATTTATGCTGTAGAGTCGGCATCTATTATGCCTCCCTGATTCCAATACTTTCTTTGTATACTAGGCCGCTTCGTGGTGCTATGCTGGCATATGTCCCTGGCTGTATTCCTAGCGTGATTCCTGTTCCAACAAGCTTTTGTACTCCGGCCGGGATGAGCACGTCTTCCAGAGTGTACAAGTCGTGCCCTGCCGAAAACCTGAAGCCCGGTGAGGGCAGCCTAGCCTTTAATGCCATCTTCATTACTTGAATGGCTGCGGCCTGCTTCTCCACCATATGTCTTTGCAGTTTTTGCTTAACCGGTTGATACTGTACATGGGTGATTAAAAAGTGTTCCGGTTGCAGAATTGACTGTTTGGTGTGCTCAGCTCCCTCCTCAGGACGATACTCCAGTGGTCTACTTAATGCGTCAGGTTTACCGCGTCCTGATCCTGGCTGATAGACGCTCTTGAAATCGAATGACAGGAGCAATTGCCCCCACCAGATTTGCCTTTGATTCCAATCTTTTGTTGTCAAAAGGTGCTGCAAATTCTGATGGTCGGTGTACACCATTATCGGTTTATCTGCACCGCATAAATACTGTTTCCATTCCATGCACGCTTCCAGTATCACTAAGAGTTCTTTATTTTAAATCTGAGAGTTGCGTTCTGGTGAATTTAATTGTCGGGAATGGAATGCCCCCGGGTGAAGTCTTTTATCCTGAAACTGGGATAAAATCGCTCCAAGTGCAAAGTGCCTTGCGTCAGTTTCAATAAGCATTTCCCGTTCTTTATAAAAATGTGCCAGGATCGGTGCTGCTGTAAATTGCTGTTTTAGTTTTTCAAACAATATGTTCTGCTCTTGTCCCTAGCTGAACTTCTGTTTGTCTCCTTTCAGCGTCTCCGTTAGTGCCTTGCATATCTTTGAGAAGTTTTTGATGAATCTTCCATAGAAATTTGCGTAGCCAAGAAAGATTTGAACTTCCTTCACCGACCTAGGTGCCTTCCATTTCCTTATAGAATCCACCTTCCTTGTGCTCATTGTCACCCCATCCGTTGCCACAATACACCCTAGGAATTTGACAGCTTTGACATGGAACTCGGAATTCTTAATGGACACAGCTAATTGGTTTTCTATTAATCACGAAAGTAATTTTCTGACCATGGCAACATGGTCCGCATGTGTCTTGGAGTAGATGAGAATGTCATTGAGGTACACCACTACTCCCTGGTCGAGAAATTCGCGCAATATGTTCTTCATCATGTGTTTGAAGGTTGCAGGAGCATTGACCAATCCAAACGGCATGACTTTGTATTTGTATTGTCCGTATCGAGTTCTGAATCCTGTCTTCCATTCATCGCCCTTTTTAATGCTGATTAAATAATAGCCATCTTTCAGGTCCGATTTCGGAAATATGGTGGAACCTGCAACTCGATCTCTTTGCTCGCTCATGAATGGGAGTGGATATTTATCAACAATTATTTATTTATTCAGTTGCTGATAATCCACACATAATCGTAACCGACCTTCAGGCTTTGGTACAAACAAAATTGGCGCCCCAGCTGGTGACTGGCTATGTGTAATTTTGCCCTGGGCCAACATTTTGTCAAGGTAGATTTTTAGGGTATTTAACTTGTATTGTGACATAGGGTAAAGGGGTCTCCAAGCAGGTTTAGACCATGCCGTAAGGTCAATCGGATGATTGAATGTCCATCACGGGGCATTTTCTCCAACCCTTCAGGTCGAAACAAATGCTTAAATTGAGCATATTCTCGTGGTAAAGCTTCCAGTTCTACAGGAACCTTGTCCTCCATTCGCCATATTCTTCCTAGGTACAGGGCCTCTGGATCGTATATGACCGTCTCGTCATACTCGAACAAATCCTTTACGCCCTCATCCTCCACATGGTCTCTATATGTCACCTGCCCCAAACTCCATTTGGTTGATTTTTCTAAGTGTGATATGTGATGTTCATGGTACCACCATCCAAAGCGTAAGATAAGGTCAAAGCGTCCTGTGGGTGCTCATTCTGCAGATATGGGAGACCTATGTCCATTTCCGATTTCTAAAGTGATAGGGCCAGTATATCTTTGACCACCCGAGGAGCTTGAGAGCCCATCGAATCCCACTATTTTTATTGACTTTTTTCAAACTCTGTATGGGATGTCGAGTCGTCCAACTAGTTTTTCGCTTAACAGGAAACAACTGGCTCCTGAGTCCAGTAAAACATGAATATGCGTGCGTTTGCCCTCAACATCTAACTGGGCAGGTCCTTCCGGACATGAACCATGGTTTGGAGAACTCGGTATCTACCTCTAAGCGTTGTCCAGTTCTTCGTTCTTTCTTTTTAAGTGTCTTGTCTCGTTGACTGTGGTTGTTTATTACCATGGCTGCGCAGTTTCTTCCAGAGAGGACTCCTCAGATAAACTTTCTGAAGTAGTATTTTGGGCAGCCCACTACCAGTGGTCTTTACCTCCTGCCGAGGAGTTCCCAAATACTAGGCATTACTGTCTCACACAATGCCTCCACATTACGAGTAGGCCTGCCCAATGTGTATCATCGACTTATTTCGTGGATCAGTGGCAACTGATAGGCAATGGTACCATCGTTTATACCATTTGGGTTTAACTGAGAAACCTGTTGGGCCTTGGATTACTAAAGCCACCGCTCGGGTAATGATCCTTGCCCTTGGTCTTCCTCGTCATATTGTGGAACCCTCGTGCTAAAGCGGCACCTGTTTCGGTCTCAAGGATAGTTTAAAAAGGATAGTAAGTCTGAATACCCGATGAACCCTAGCTTTTCACTTCTGGTGTCTTTTATCTATCCCCTACTTGTGCACCGTTCACTTTTGCTCAGTTCTGGTAATTTTGGGCCATCTTGTCCCTTAGATCGAGGTGGACTAGTCTTGTCTCTATTGGCTAGCTTCCAGCATGCAATGTCGAAAGTCAAATCATGCTTTGTTGCATCCTTCCCGGCCCTCAACGTCTCTCTATCGTTCCTTGATCCGTACCCTTGTGTTTCCCTCATCCAGTTCCAGTACTCCTGACGCGATCAAACTCGGTTATCGACTTCTATGAACGATTACATTGAAACTCTGTCATCTCGGTGCCTGGCTGGATTCTCTTCCTGCTTCTCATGACTTGGTTCCCCTTCTTGCAATTTTTCTAATCGTCGTTTCTCTAAGGTTCACCAACCAAATGGTTCATTCGATATAGACTCTTTTGTTCTGGGTCCTCAGCCATAAGATGTGTGCCGCGTTGTTCTTTTTGCATTTCAATTCCCAGAGTTACTCCTGGACTACCCATCCAGTGTTGCCAGTGGTGCCTGAGAACCTGTTGAAGTGTCTCACTGTCGTACATGTCCCATGCCACTGGACGGTATAACCTGTTCACAGATTGTGAACTTTCTCCCTGGCTTCGTTCAGCCATGACGGCTACTCACTTTCGTTGACCTGGGTTTTGCTCGCACTTTGGCTTGTTCGATTCGTACCTCTTCGTACTGATCGTCGCAATGGTTTGCTCTTTTCAACAATGATTCCAGAAGTGGTTTGTCATTCCACATTGTGTGCATACCTTGTTATTCCTTGGTCAGTCTCTGACGTCTTTAGGTATGCCGTGGTGAGCTTTGTCCCAGTCTGTATGTACTACCGCTTTCTGGTTGGTAGCTGTCTTTTCCTTTGACCATTCCTTGGCTCAGGGAACCTGAGGCTTTCCCTTATAGGCGGCCCGTGTTTCCTTTATATACCTTTGGTGAGACCGGATATTGCTCTTTGTTAGAGCCCGGTCTTCCGTCTTTCAATTCATGGATGTCCCTGAAGATTCGCCCTTTTCCCGTCTTAGGTGTTTATCTTCCTCGTGATCCTCATGTTGAATCATGCTATTCTTAAACCCCTCTAGCCATAGTTCATCGTTGGGATAGATCTCGAACGATAGTCTCAATAACCCGGCCTCCGGCATCTGAACTTTAAGCATCTCTCTCCATACTACCCCTTGGAGTCCAACTTTAATGTTGTGGTTCTCCATTCGCAAAAGGAATTGTTGTCTGTCCCCATCTTACTTTTCAAGTTTCATTAACTTGTGGGTTCTTTCCGCCTCATGGGTAGGCACGAAATGTTTGCTTACTCTTTGTTCAAACAGGAACCATCTTTCATAACCGATCTCCTTTTGGTATCCCACTGCCCCCAATATCTTTTTCCTGTAGGTATCTTTGAAAGGAGCTACATTGTCTCCTTCCATTTGTCCCAAGATGTATTTGATTCAATCTACCTCAATGGTCCATAGGTGGCTGTTGCGCTCGAAATAATCTTGAACTGCCATTAACAAGATTGGAATATCCTGATAGGACTTATTTTTGAATACCCATGGAGGGTCGGCGGGCCTTTTTGTGCTTAGCAATCCTTCCTGAGCGATTGCTTTGGCCATAATGTCTACGACGTCTTCCTTCTTGTCCCCTGTCTCGGGGTCTCCACTCTCTCGACCTTTCCCTTTTTCTCTACGACTTACACCTCCTTCCTGATCCTGCCCTTCATTGTCGTTGTCGTCATCACCATCATCTGGGTCAGGGTCTCCTGTCCCGTGCATAGTCGTTGCTGGTTTCCGGCCTCCCCCATTTCGTCCACCTTGTTTGAGAGTTGGATTTGACTGTTTTTTCAGGGCTCCGTTGGTATTCCGTATGCGTCTTTCTCTATTGTCACTAACGACTATCAGGGCTACTTACCTTTGAGCCGATATAGCATCTACTTGAGATTTTAGGTTCAACATTATGTCATGAGGCCTTGCCATTACTGCTTCATGTCTTCCCTGTTGGTCTCTCTCTGCTGCTGTAACATGTATACATGTTCCGGTAACTGTATACAGGAGCGGAGTGCAGGATTTCCTATGTTTAGTTTGATTATATTGCTTACTTTGATTAGTTTGATTGTTTTACAGCCCCGGAGCTATATTAAGGTCCGGTAGCTTGTGTTAAGTTTAGTTTTGCATGTTTGTTGTTTTATTTAGGAACACAAGTGAAGGAACGGTCATGTAAGCTGAGGATAGCATTGAGGCAGTGTTATGACTCTTAGGTTTCATGTGGGATCACAGGACATGCAGGGCAAGGTGCACTGCCCGGTAATGATCGTGGTTGCAGGATATCTGATTACTATCGATCTGAGAGAGCTCTTGTATTTAAACTCATCTCCTGGCTAGCAGGAGAACGGCAGACTTCAGCAGACTCTTGATTTATGAATATACTTGGTTGAACGGCGATCTCAGAGTTCCACTTGCCCTTTAACTATTATCTCTCTTTATTCTCGAGCTCTCTGAGGACTCCCTTAGACCTAGCGCTTGCCAGTCAACCGCTAGCTCTCTATTGTACCTTTTCGTTAGAAAGGAGTAAACCTGTTACATTTTTTCGCCTCAGCAGGTGAATTCAAAGGTCTTCAGGAGAGAGGACCGCCAGGTTGGATTGATCACCCTTCCTATATCTTGATAACTAGCTAGAAGCAGGAGCGGCAGGGAGAGAGTTCCCAGCTCAGGTGCTACATTCACAATTGCAGAAAGGAGCAGAAGTACCACAAGGTCCGGCAGGACCTACGGACGCTCAACACAGACACAACAGACACAAGAGTCTACGACAGGCCCATCAGAACAACAACCAGAGCCCGAAAGCCCACCATCAGAGAGTGGCCTCCTCCCAGGAGATCTCGATACAGACTCAGAAGAAGAAAGAGCCAAACAACAACTCCTCCAAAGGGGGGCCCAACGCCAGGAGCTCGAAGCAGAGCAGCTAGCAGAAACTGTAACAAGAGCAGCGGCTACTCTACCCATACAACAATCCCCACCTCGCCCTGGGATATCAAGAAGCCAAAGCTACCTAGGAACCGCGTTCGGATCGCTGGCTTCCGCATTTCAAGCCTCCAGAGACCAGACAACTCCTGGAGCATTCCCAGACACACCTGAAAGAGCAGAAAGACCACAAGGCAGGCAACCTCCTGAAAGGCCCGGACCGCCACCTCCACCTCCTCCAGAACCCGAAACAGCCACTATGGCAGACCCTCCTCCAGCCAGAATACCGCCGCCCAAGATACCAGCACCAGCTAAGTTTAGTGGTGAAGGCGATGACCTTAAGCCAGACAAACTGAAGCGATGGCTCCTATCAGTTGAACGATACCTATCCAAACACCATATGACTGAAGCCAATACACCAGACATAGTGGATTGGTATGGCGGTCTTACAGAAGGCAGAGCAGAAGGAGCCTTCCTCACATTCATGAAAGACAGAGAACAACCTCCTACCCTTGAAGAATTTATCTACAAATTGAAACAGCTTTTCGAATCCTCTACCAATAGAGATGACCTGGACCGAAAATGGCAGAAAGTACACCAGAATTCCGGCGGAAAGCCAGGACGCATCACCAAGGTTGTTCGCGATCTAGAAGACATCAAGGCAGCCCTACCTGATGAAGCAATTACAGAATACGTCTACAAACAGTGATTTCTCGATGCTATGGATACAAAGCTTCGTGGAAATGTTAAACCACAGATCAGACCCACAGATACCATGAATGATATCATAGCTCTAGCAGAACGATTCGACGCTACCATGTATAGTACCGGAGCATACAAGAGTACAGGAGGAAGCTCAAGCTCAAGTAGCAAGCCACCCAAACCAAAGAATACCTCTACCTATCGAAAACCCGCCACTATCAAATCCGAATACAAAGGAAAAGCCCCAGCAAAGAAGAAGACATATACCAAGAATAAGAAGCCCAGCAAGGCTGAAATGGACCGCAGGAAGGCCGAAGGAGCCTGTTTCTACTGTGGCGAAAGCGGACACATGGCAAATGAATGCCCAAAGAAGGAAGTCAAAACCAACCATGTTCGCGCCTCTGAGGATACAGAGGATGAAGAATCCGAAGCAGAATCAGTCAGTACAGAAGAACTGAACGAAGATGGCTCAGTCCTGTCGTTCAAGACCACTGTGGGCACACCACTTAAGACCCAACCCTTCAAAGCCCTCGAATTTACAATTCTCATCAATGGGAAATCCGCCAGAGCCCTAGCAGATACAGGAACGATTGGCGGAACCCTAATTAGCAACAGATTTGTCACCACAAACAACATCCCTTATACAGCAAAAAAGAAACCCGTCGTCCTTAAAATGGCAGTCAAAGGATCACGATCCACTAGCAACTATGGCTGCAATGTCGAAATTCAGATACGAAGGATGAGGATCCCTAAAGTGGACATGATGGTCACTCCAGTCTCAGACTATGATGTTCTAATCAGCATGGACGATCTCGCCAGGTTTGGAGCAGAGATAAACTGCCGAAAAAGCACTATATACTTCCCTGACTACAAAGTTAGGATATACTGTGATGGAAAATCGACACAGGCTAGATCAGCCATGGCAAAACCTCAAGAAAAACCCGATTTCTCTTCCCTCTTCCCTGAAGTTTTCGTTAAGGAAATACCTGAAGAACTACCTCCACTACGCCCCATACTACACAGAATCGTCCTAAAGGACCCAACCAAACCCATAAAGACACTTGTCTTTAAATGCCCCGACGCCCTGCTAGGTGATTCAAGGACTGGATCGACAAGCAGATGGCCGCTGGCATTCTAAAAAGAGAAAGAGCACCAGGAGGTGCTAGCATGTTCGTTCAAGCAAAACCAGATGGTAGGATTAGACCACTGGTAGATCTTCGATCCAGAAATCAGAACACAGAAGCAGACCACTCCCCAATCCCCAATCAGCCGACTATCCTCAGCGCAGTAGCAAGAGGAAAATTCCGAAGCAAGATAGATCTCAGTGATGCCTATGTTCAGACCAGAGTACACCCTGACGATGTCAAATACAATACCATAAAGACCCCGTTTGGCTTATTCACTAGCGAAGTGATGATGCAAGGAGACATGAATGCGCCAGCCACCTTTGTCAGAGTCATGGAAGATCTCTTCCACAAAGAACTTGGAGATTATGTCTGGATCTACATTGATGATATTTTTATCTTTAGCAACACCTTTAAAGATCACATAGAGCATGTCACAGCTGTGTGCGACAAGCTAAGAAAAGCAGGACTCTATGCGAACCCAAAGAAGAGCATGTTCTTTGCAGAAAAACTCGAGATCTTAGGCCATATGATAGATAATGATGGCCTACATCCGGCACCAGAAAAAATTCGTTCAATAATGGACTGGACAAAACCAAAGAACCAGAAAGAGCTAGAGTCCTTCAATGGAATAGTTAACTATATATCGCAATTTCTCCCCCATGCTGCAACTATCACAGCCCCGCTTACTGAACTCACTGGAAATGCTGAATGGCTATGGACGGACCTTCATGATGCAGCCTTTGAGGCTGTAAAGCGAGCAGCCGAAAAGCATCAGGTCCTAAGATCGATCAACTATACAATTCCAGATATGGTGTGGTTGTTTACTGATGCATCGCCCACTGGAACTGGTGCATGGGTTGGCCAAGGACCAACCAGAGATGCAGCCAGACCTGCAGCGTTCCACAGCAGGAAGCTCACACCATCACAAAACGCTTACCCCACCCACCAT
>Ga0307509_10002547_pt1 | contig 29280 bp, 28 predicted proteins | sample 10_EM_MG_FD_202245 | JGI IMG/M metagenome (GOLD analysis project Ga0307509, IMG submission 202245) | Populus trichocarpa ectomycorrhiza microbial communities from riparian zone in the Pacific Northwest, United States - 10_EM | ecosystem: Host-associated > Plants > Roots > Unclassified | place...
GTAGAATGCCAAACGCTTAAACTTAAGTAGATATCAGATTTAAGCCTTTGACATTCACCACTACTTCCGACCTTGTGCGAGCACCCTGTCCTGCTCAGGGTTTGTCCGAGGTCTGCCCTCCATCAGGATTTATCCTGCTGGAAGTGTCGGACCAACTCGGGTACACTTAACTCAGTCAGTAGGATATGAGTTTCTGCAATCCATCTCCTATACAACCGCAGTTGGAAAAACTCTTCCTATCGAAGTCATACATGTGGCTAATTGTTATGACAACAACCGGAGTTAATACCTAGGTGGTGGACTCACTGGCCCAGTGGTAGTTTCGTCTATACGAGCTATGCAGTCCATTATTTAATCTACGCGACTATCCAATGTGATAAATTGACATGCAAGCTCCCCCGGTGAGATGTAGCCGATGGTTGGCCAAGTGCGCGCTACCCATAGCCAGCCTCTCAGGACATACTCTACCGTGATAAGACTCATACCTCTAGAGTCCAATAACAAGCCATTGTAATGCTACAAATCAAGGGGAGAAGTTCCCAGCTAGTTACTGAGCTATTTGTCCCGAAAGCTCCCTGGCCTCCTTGGAATACGTAAGTACCACTAGGAAGACTACCCTACTACCCGTAGGCTAAGAGAGACTCCTAGGTGCCGGAGAGACCATATATGGGTGACCTCCATTTTGGCGGTTACCCATACTCCCCTTATATATCCTGCGAACGACATTCAGTCGGACGGACGGTGACGACTTATACGGTGTTACAGCAGCTGCTCCAATGACATCTTTTAACTACCAAACGAGCAACTACACAGCCCTCTGCCTATGACGAGCTGTCCCAATGCTGGGGCCAGAGGGGGGTGTTATCAAAACCCGCCCAAGTTCAATAGTATGTTCGGGCCACTCTCACACAGGCGTGGGGCCTCCCCGCGCAGATGCGTGTGCGCCCAGCAACATCTAAGAGCCCATAGAATTTGAGGCAATCGACATCTAAGTTCTAGGATGACTTTGCCGGTGAAGGTAGGGTAACTTGGACACCCCAGTAGGGTAACTGGGGTCCATGGGCATAATGACCAAATTCCCAAGGTAGGGTAACTTTGCCCTCTTATGCCATTAACCACTTCTGAAGTCCTCCAGTCAACCTCAAAAGTCGTCTTGTAGGTCCGTGTAACATTCCCATAATTCTCTTGACCTTATGTGAATGTTCTCCCAAAAGGTTACCCTGCCTAATAGAATGCCTAAGGTCACTCTACTGTTCCCTAGGCCTTGCCCTTAGGCAAACCAACATTCTTGTATACTAAGTATACTAGACCATACCACCTTTGACTAGCTCTTGGTATACCATTTGGGCTAAGGTGGTAGTTATTGTAGCTACCTATCGTAGGGTCGTTACAACAACACTGTGAAATTGTTGAGGATGATACATCTCCTCCCAACGATTTCCCAGGTTCTTGATCGAATAATCCTCAACAAGATGACAGATTGTGTCGAACTCAGTGAAACACAATTTGGATCAAGAAAAAGACGTTCATGCTACAACTGTGTGCAAATTTGTAAAGATTTTCTGGCATTTCATGGGTACAAGAATTGTGCCGTTCTCACAGTTGACGTCGCTGGTGGATTTGACAACATCGACACTGGGCTACTGATGGACCCACTAATGTACCGTGGGTGCACTGAGAACCTAATTGATTGGGTTAGGTGATAGCTGGAAAGGAGAAGGATGAAGCTAAAATTCAACGGACAAATAAGCAAATCCTTCAACTGCAACAAGGGTGTCCCCCAAGGTTTGCCTCTATCACCTTTCCTATTCGGGGTTTACATGAGCGACATATTCGCACCAAGATTTCAATACAGCAGAGGGATGAGCCGTTTGATCTGCAGTTATGTTGATGACGGAATCATTATGGTTGCTGCACCTACTTGGAAACTCGGGACTCAATATTTGGGGGAGATGGTTGAAGAGTGCATGGCTGTCGGCAAACTACGCTGTGTGGGATTTGAGGTCCGGAAGAGCGAATGGATTGGGTTCGGGACAGGTGTCTGGCCGAGTTTGAAGATGGGAGAGGTGATGGTGGAGACGGCAGGGGATATCAGAATCCTTGGATACTGTTTCAACCAATAACACAATGACAATGCTCACATACAGTATTGGATCGATTGCAGTTATGGTGTTAGAAGAAGGATCGGTGCCTTGGGAAGGAGGTATGGGAGTAGTGGTGGTATCGGAGCCTATCAATGCTGGAAGTTGATACACGGATCATTCATGACGACAATTTTGTATGGACTGGAAATGTTGAATGGCAACCCGGTGGCACTAAAGAGATTACAGGTGGGGATCAATGATACGATTCGATCACTTTTCAGAATGCCTTTAAGGACCGCCAATAAATGTTTGAAGGGCGAGTTCAGAATTGTTCCAGTCGATATTGAACACTGATACCAGAAAAGGAAGGTGTTGAGGCGAGCGCTGAAGTACCGATATGGAGCAAAATACCCTTGGTTTAACCATGATTGGGAGAAGTGGAAAGTGGATGGATACAAACCAAGGGATGATTACCTAAATGGAAGATCGCTAATAACAATACCGACAACCATTTTGAGTAAGACCAAGGATGAAGGTTGGGCCGTCCACAATGCGATGATTGAGGAAATGTCGACCGAAAATGGGAGACTTTGGGCTTACTCAGATGCTTCGAAGAGTGGTAAATGGGGGAGTATTGGAATGGCTTGGGCAACAGCGGACGGTGTGGTGGTTGAAAGCAACGGGAGTGGATGTGTGGACAACCTAAGGATCGTGGTACACGAGTTAGCGGCGATCGACTCGGTACAGAGCGAGGGCTTGAACTAGGGGTTGAAGTAGATTGTGATGTTCTCTGACTGTAGACCTGGTTTGTTGTTGATTGGGAAAATGAAGAAAGATGGTGACGATGACCCAATAACCAACGCCATGGCACTCGCGATGAACCGGTACAACAAGATTACGATTGTCTGGATACCGGGACATCAGAGAATCGCCGGAAATCACCAAGCCGACCGTGAGGCAAAAAGACACATTGGAAAAAGAATAGATTATGGTCAGTGGGACGATTGGCAGTTTGTGGGTATGGAGAATGGGGACGACATTAGGGAGATGAGAAGGACAGAGGTATTGGAAAGTTTCAATACCAGAGGGCATTACTACTACTGAAGGAAACTGGAAAAGCCTAGACACCTGAAAAACTTGACAAGAATGGAGTATTACTGCCTGTACCGTGTACGGACCGGATCAGAGAAGCAAGGGCACGAAGATCACGAGAGTTATGATAATCGCTTCCACCTGACTGAGGGTGAACGATATAATAAGGGATCAAAACTGAGTGATCGGAACGCCCTGTTTGATGACAAAAAGACACCGCAATGGATCGAATGGATAAAGTCGAACGAATATCTTGGGATGGGAATACCAAGTACAACGGAAGATCAATTGAATACCAGTTATGTTCGGTAACCCTTTTGATGCAACCATTACGATCGAACGGAACATTGAAAGAGTTACGATGAAAACTCCTTTGCCGACATGCAACCGATGCAATGGGGAACAAAAGGGTGGATGCGTCAAGAAAATTCTGGACATGAAAGGATGATGGTTTTGGGTCAAACAGGACGACGTTCAGTGTCAAGGTTGTTGAGGTTGCTTCGGAGGTGGTAGTAACCCACGGCCAGGTGGATCTGGTCTACGTGCGCATATTACTAGATGCAAGAGCAAGTGCGGGAGACCAGTGGAGATTGAGAAATGGAAGGAGGTCGCTGACGGATGGGTGGGTTGGGACGGGATTTACAGGACAATAATGGTTGTTAAATGGATGGAAGGTTTTCAGAATAAGATTGTTATTTGTGGATGTTGTGGAACAGTTTGTAGCACGGGGGTTATATTGAGATATCACGTGCGATGGTTTGATAAGTGTTTGGATTGGTATGAGAGATTGTTATTGACAAACCCAACTGGTTTGGGTTTGGTTTGATTTGTTTTTAGTTTTTGAATTTTTGTTATTTTTTTTGTTTTGTTGTTGTTTTTATTTTTGGAGATTGTTGTATGTTATTAGGGTGTTCGGGCTGCTGTGGTGGTAGTTTATACGTCGCGCGGTTGGTATTATACCATAGATACTAAGGACTAGGCAAGTTGAGTTGGCTTATCTCGGGATTATAATGCCTTGGGGAGAGAGCTTGGATTGGAATGCTTCCCGCTTTAGATAGTTAAATTTAAGAGGATTAACACTTCAAGTGCCAACAACGCTACCCCTATAACTAATACCCTCTTCCCGACTCTGGCGTAATAGTTGTGTCGGAAGTTGTAAATTTTGTCCATCAACCAATTTCCTAATCACACAAATTTCCGCTATTAATTGGGCAGATGCACACCTAAGACCCCACCGAATCTCGTCCTCTTTCTCAACCACAGTAAGGCAATCAAGGCATTCCAAAGTAGTAATAACAACTAGGTCGGACGACTGCCGTTACCCCTTCAGCGGTCTGAGACAGTGAAATTTGCAGCCAGGCACACTCATCCTGTTGTGGAAGAATCCCAGTGTTGTGATTCGTTCCAAATTTGTGGTTCCTCAGCTGCTGAGTCACTCGGGGGTTAAAAACCAGATATTCATAACCGGAAATAGCTTAGTCTTGACTAATCTGGAGCGAGTGTGCATGGGTGCGAATTTTACCATTTCAGAAAACCCTTCTGTTCACCACCACAAGCACGGTTGATTTTCAGAAACCCCTCTCCATATTTATAACCATTTGCCTTTGTAAATACAGGTATTTACAGGCGCAACAGTGCTAGGGGGTGGTGCGGGTCTTAGGCGCTTCGCACCATAAGCAATAAGGAAGGTCGGACCCGAGCTTCATCGGCAATCACTCGCACACGTCAATGGCGGCTCGCCGTCCAATCAGTTTCTTCGCTTACCCGCCTAGGACTACCCTTATACCGCATTAACTTGAATAAGAACAACACGCGCTAGTATGTCAGTTTAGAGTGTGGCAGAAACTTGCGCAATCTGAGCATTCCAAAAGCGAAGAAATTCGATTTTCCTAGATTTTCCTGCTGATTTTAATACCCAATCTGTAATTCCTACTTCCTTTTGTGGGTTTAATTGCTATGGCCCGACCTCTCATTCTATTGCGGCATTTGTGTGGCTTAGTTTCACCTTATTTTAACCTACTAGCGCGTGTTGCTCTTATTCAAGTTTATGCGGTAATCTGGCAAAAGTAAGATTAACGCTACTGAGGATTTTCTTGAACCTGCCCAACCATTGCGGCCTATCTGTTTAAACTGTGGCGAATTCGCCTCCTTATCGCCCCCCCCTGTTGGCTTGGCTGCCTTAGTTTAGCTTTAGCTCCAATCCGACTTTTGCCAGATTATACGGTATTATATGCCATGGCTCGTCCCACCAGGCAGACGCCATAATATATAGACCTGTAGCTATTCCCTAAACTTCTGGAACATTCGGGCCTATTTAAAATGTTGAACACACGCCTCTATGAGTAATCAAGTGTAGATCTACATGGTTATGCTGGGGAGTACTGATTTTTCCCTCTTCTGAGGACTACACCCCTTCCCAAGGACCAAGTTTCTCACATCACCACTCACAAACAGGCTGTGCTCATCATTTTAAACGGGCCTGCATGTTTCAGCTGTTTAGGAAATCTCCCCGGCTGTGGATGCCTTGGGAATCAAAAAGCTTGCTACTAGATGACGTACTGTGAGGACTAGCTTTGGTATGCAGAAGGGAGGGGAAACAGGGATAGAGGAGTTTCACCCTGGTGAATTATACGATTACCCCTCCTGTCTGATCACAGGAGCTATCAGCTGTGTGACGCACGTGCGTAATTATATAGCTCATTGATAATGCCTGAGGTATGGGGCTGTGTATCAGGTAAAATTGGAAGGGTATATATAGAGGATTTCCCCTCCCTTTAACACATAGTTTGATAAGGCCACTGGCACCAATTTTCCGTGAAGGAAAATCGTCCGTCGAACTCTTAGCCCAATGGGTGGAGCAAGCACTGTCCTCTGAGTAGTTTAGAAGGCCCTCGAGGCGGCCGGCGGAAGTTCGAAAGACCCACCTTTCATGCCCCACCTTTCATGCCCCGTACGATGCGAAGTCAGGGTCTAATAATTTGAGCTACTCTTGTCACAGCAGGGTACCTGGTATCTTTCTAACTTCTCATTTTCTCACAGTTCTACCTAAGATTCACTAACACTAAAAATACAAAACAACCGGAAAAAAAGAAAGAAAAAAAACCTTACGTTGCAGGGGTTTCTCGATTGATCCGAGAAAGGGGAATCCTTCCGTTCTACAAGCCCCGTCTCTCTTTTGCACTCCTCATCAATATGTACCCAATGTGCTCCCTGCTTCCGCTCCCTCAAACCTTCTAATTACAAGACCTCGCTCACTGTACAGGATATTTTACAAACTATACAAAATTAACCCTCACTGAATATGACGAACTCCCGGTTACCTATTCTAGTAGGAGTACTAGATTTGCACCGGTAGTGTGCTCCGTGCAACATCTGATTGGTGCCAACCACCCTTATATTAAGCATATCCAGAGTTGTCTTCGCAGGAGTCCCGGGAAACGAAGGCTATAGATTGGAAATAGACCTCGATCTAGGGGATACCCGACTCGAACTCCTCGTGGTCAGCTATGTCGGAGGGTAACTGCTCCCCCCGGGCAGGAGCTTGCGAACCTACCTGCGACACCATAGGAGTGAACCCAAGTGCCCAGCCCATCTGTCTTCAGGGCCAGAGGGGGAAGGATGGCAGTACCGAGAAGGATATATAGGATGGGCGGGTATCTTGGCGTCAGTCCGAATGAGTGCCTGGGAACAGACGGTGGCTCCAGGCGGCTCAAATTATGGAATCTGCTGGGGGTTTCCAGCCGGTTGGTGCGCCGTACATAGTGGTGGCCCTACGTTTCCCCCCGGAGTTATTGTTCGGTCGACGACTGGGGCCTGGCTGCGCCGCATGCAACCCTTCTAACCTCCTCCGCTCAGCTGCAGCCTTCTCAAGCTTCTCCTGAGCTTTTTCTTGCTCCACCGCAAGGATCCGGTTCATTTCGCCATCTTTTGCCCTTATAGCTTCCCGAAATTGCTTTTCCAAAGATTCCAGTTCCTTTCTAAATCTCTTCTCTTGAGCAGCCAATGCCTCGTTAAGGAATTTTCCTGCATCGGTATCGGGTAGAGCCATCTGTTGCTTGACAATTTGATGCTGGATATTGAGGGGTTTCCGTGTGTTTGACGCCAACTTTTGGATAAGCTCTATTCCGGATTCTCTGGTGCCGTCAAATCTCTGAAGAGTGGCGCCCTTGCCAATAAGCCCCCCCCACAAACCCGGATCTCGGAGGTTATCTTCACGAGCCTGCCCCTCCACCGGGTCAACGTTCGACCACTGTGTTGTTGTAAGAAGCACGTTCTCCAGTACGTCCTGACCGCACAACCTTTGGAACATCCTAATATTCCTCATGGAAGAACCTTCCATGCGGGTATGGGTGATAGGGTGGAGGTAGATGATGCCGGAGAGGAGTCGTTGCTTTATGTAGGTCTTCTCAGCCCACTCAGCGATCTCTTCCAGGACCTCGGTATCGCTTCTCTCCGTATCATTGAAGCCAGGAGTGTCGACCAGTGTGACTTTTACACCGTCATGCTCAAAAGAGTAAGATTGGACCTTGCTGGTGTCTTCTTCCCATCAACATTCGAGTCCAACTACAGCGGGGGGGCTATCTTACGAGAATAAAGACCACCGCTCACTTTGACCTCCGGGTTACCAGTGACCTCCCTGATGAAGTAGCTTTTACCTGCGCCTATCACTTCTCTTAGCCAAGCTATGCAGGTTTTGAACAGTGTTTGAATTTTACCCGTGACTCCCATTACAGCTATGATGACCCTGTCCGATTGGTAATGTGATTGTCTTTTAGATGTTCGCTGCGGGCCGGATCCTGTGGGCTGGCGTGATTCCCGGGGGTTGAGTTGAGACGTGCTGCGCGCCCGGCGCACGCGGGGCTCCCGGGATGTCTGTGGGCCATCTCCAGGAAGTGCTGGCAGCTTGCCTATGTTTTGATGAGTGGGGTTGTGTACTGATCGTCTTCTGGACGCGGACGCTGGCCGTTGGCTGGATGCTGGACGCGGACCGTCTACCGGGCCGCCCTTTTCTACTCGTACCTGGCCGGCCCCCGGCTGGGGTTTATCTTTCTTCCCAAAACACATTGGCGTAAATCCTGAATAGGATGCTCACTCCCTTTCTCCTGCAGGACTCTTATTTCAAGTGTTGGAGAATCGTAGACTGATGAATGACAGCTTTTCTCTCAAGATAATCTGGCTTTTCAAGTGTGAGATGTGGGACTCTTGCGAGGTACGATCTGGCTTTGGTGCAATGAGAGGAACAGGCAAGATTTCAGGGTGTGGTTGTAGTAATTGTAATAGTGTGCCAAAACTCAATGGTGATATAGGAACGCTCTGTTGCTCGAAGGACAACACACTTGTATCGGATTCGCTTGCCCTACGAAGTCAATGCCTGTGGAGAGGCATGGTTGGTACTCGAGTACTGTTTAGCACCCGCATCAGGGCGCCAAATCCCTGTATCGGGTGTCCGCGGCAGTTGCTTTTTCCCTTCAATCCCAGCGACCTGCAGAACTCTTTCGAAAAGCAATTCGACACAACGAGTGCGATCCCCTCTCTCCTTGCAGGGGGTATAAAGAGAGAACATCTCATCCCCCTGTCTCACCGTCAGCCATCACAGGGGGTAACCGACCAGTACTCGTAATTTTCTGACGTTTGCGAACACAACTGCTATTGCATACGGGCACAGAAACGGGTGGATCCTCAGGATTTTGGTGTTATGCAATATTCAATCTAATATATTCTTTATGATGGACATGCAATAGCAGTCGTGTTTGCAAACGTCAATTACAAGTACACAGAAGTAGCTTTCTAGAAAAAAAAACTGCTCTGAACTTTAATTCTCCCTGGAGCACAGTACGAGTAACCCCTAGACCTCGGTCACAGCTTCTTATTTTGCGCTTTGTTGGGCTCTGCGTTGTTGGGCTCTGTGCTATTGGTCTATTGTGCATATGTAGGAATATGCGGACCCAGCCGCGTTCACAAACGTCGGAAATTACGAGTGCCGGTGTATATTGTTGGCGCATCACTCCTCGAATATGGGAGCACTTTTTTATCTATTTTTTCTTTTCAACAGTTCGATGAGCTCAAGGACCGTGCGGAAAGAGATGCAGATTCATGATTCATAGCGACAACTCCAAAAAGACGTCATTTGACACGTGTCAACTCACCTTCAACCCTTATGGGGTATCAAGACTTGAACCCGGAGTTGTACGTATCAACATAATGAGGCCCCGCTTACCTAACCGCCTACCGTAGTCTTGGAATTTAGGCGATACACTAGGCGGTGGAGTCTCAGCCCAATTGACGGCGCAAAAGTGTTTACCCAACTTTCTATGCGCCATCCTAAATCCTTGCTGCTAGACAGTCAAAACGTAATGTTGCTTTGGAGGTGAGTTTGAAAATTCCACAAGACTCTCGATCGCAGACATGCGAAAAAAAGTGCAGTTCACTCTTATGGCTTGGCACACAGCGAAGTATCATAGTAACACCCCCGCTTTCCCAACCCATTGCTCCTCAGCGACAAAATGCCTTTCTCTGGTAATGACAGAAACCGAGGGTTAACCACTCCAGAGAGTATGTAAACATGTGTTGTAGTAGGGTTCATAGCTGTGGGTGCAGTCGTTCTCTCTTAGAAAACAAAAGTAGGTCGGTGGTTGTGGTTGCGGGACTTCCGGTGTGAACTCCACTTTTTCCCACGACTGATGGCACGCCACGGTAGGTACAAGTACTCGAGTAAACACCATCAACTTGCCTGCGAATCTCCAACCGCCTCAAGTCGCTATGTGGATGTCTACAGCATAGGTAACGAGGGGCTGAGTTCTGATTAGGAAAATCAGGTAGCGTCACCAAACTTGTAGCAAGGTCCGCGCTTCTCGAGAGACTTGATCACTTCATGGCGAGAACTTGCAAATAATTTCTCGCTGGCAAGAGGGGCTATAAGTTTGACTGTGTCATCCGTCCGAGGGATAGATACTCATGTTTTGGGGACGTTTGAATAGTAAAATGGGCGGCTATTGCATGCTCCCAGGCCGGGGGCTCAGCCCAATTTTTAGCTGTTCAAGAGCAATCCGTTTTATAAACGTCATGGGACTACGGGTAGACGTGTCAGTTGACACTAAATGGTGCGTTTTGTTACCATCGGACTCCGAAAGCGCTAAAATCACAAAACGTGAGTTGTATCCCCGGGCGGGTGCTTGGGGTGTCCTCAAGTCAATTGAACTCTTGGTCAATGGCTGGAACGAATGCTGTTCTCTGAGTTCGACAGGCTTGCCCTTGATGCTCAATACGAGTACAATACAAAATTAAAGCCCGGTGTTCTAACCGCGGTTATGCCGTAACAAAGTAAATTACCTATGATAGTACCAATATCTTACTGAACTTTGTCTCGTTTCCCCACTGATCTACCTCACATTGTCTGGCATCGAAATTGCGGCACTGGAGAAGAAAGTAGAAAGTACAGGAAAAAGAAAAAAATTACCCCGCGCCACAGAGATTTTTCAATAGGTCGAGGAAAAGGGAATCCTCCTCTCCTCGAGCAAGCCCCACTCCCCCTTTGCCTCATCAACACAGGCCCCCCAATGCACTTCCGACCTGCAGCCTAAATGCAAAACACTCTCCGCCAACACTTACAGCGTAGCACTAATATTACTCGTAATTACCTAACATTTGTATATATGTATATAAAAAAGGACTGCTATTGCATATGGGCAAAATTTTTTCCCGGAGCCTCACGATTTTGCCCATATGCAATAGCAGTCGCTTTTACAAACGTCAGGCAATCACGAGCATATCTCACGAGCAATCCAAAACTAACTCTTACTAAAGATAACGAATTCTTGGCTGCCTACCCTGATGGGGGTACCGGATCTGCACCGATAGTGTGCTCCGTCAAAGATAATGTAATTGGTGTCACCGATCCCCGGATCAAGCGCCTCCCTAAAGGTCCCTGTATAAACTCGAATGCCAGAAAACAAGTTAAACTGGTAATTGATGGTGACCTCGATGGTATCCGACTCGAATTCCTCGTGGTTGTCGATGTCGAGGATTAAGCGGCCTCTGGTTTTATAACTTTTGAGCACACCTGTGATACCAGTGGTAATTGCAATATCCCGGATAGCGACAGCAATCACTGCCTTACCGGACCTCCTCGCTTCCTCCCCCCTCTCCCTGGCTTCGCGCTTTTTTACCTCTGCTGCATGCGACTCTTTTAACAATTTCATTCCCGCTAGAGCCTTGTCGAGCTGTTTCTGGGTTTTCTCTTTCTCATCCTTAAGAGCCCTCACTTCATCCTCTTTCGCCTCTATAACTTCCCGAAATTGCCTTTCTAGGGATTCAATCTTCTCTTTATATTTCCTCTCTAGGTCAATCAATTCCTCGTTGATGCATTTTCCTGCATTGGTCTCAAGCAGGGTCATCCTTTTCTCAACCATCTGATCCTGGATATCGAGAGGTTTCCGTCTGTTGGACATCAACTTGCGGATAAGGTCCATTCCGGATTCTCTAGTACCGTCGAATCTCCGAAGAGTGGCGCCCCTGCCAATAAGCCCACCCCACAAACCCGGATCTCGGAGGTTATCTTCGCGTGCCTGCCCCTCTACCGGATCAACGTTCGACCACTGTGTTGTTGTGAGAAGCACATTCTCTAGTACTTCCTGACCGCACAAACTTTGGAACGTCCTAAGGTTCCTCATGGCAGAGCCTTCCATACGGGTATGAGTGATGGGGTGGAGGTAGATGATACCGGAGAGGAGTTGATTCTTCTTGTAGGTCGTCTTAGCCCAATCAGCGATCTCTTCCAGGACATCTGCATCGCTTCTCTCTGTGTCATTGAAGCCAGGTGTGTCAACTAGTGTGATTTTTGCACCATCATACTCAAAAGAGTAAGGTTGGACGCTGCTGGTACCTTCTTCCCATTAGTATTTGAGTCCGACCTCTCCAGTGCCGGGCTACCTTACAAGAATAAAGATTACGGCTCACTTTGACTTCCAAGTTACCAGTGACCTCCCTGATGAAGTAGCTTTTACCTGCGCCTGTCACTTATCTTAGCCAATCTATGCAGGTTTTGAATAGACTTTGAATTTTACCCGTGACTCCCATGAGTGCTATGATGATTTCATTGCTAGGGATACCATCCGGCTGCACTGTATGGGTCCGTGGACCCCGCTCTTGAAGCGGTTGCAGGCTGTATCTGGCATCGTTCACATGAGGCTCTGCCATGTGGTCTTGCCCTCGAGTACCAAGGTAGTTAAGTTCTGACATTCTTCTAGACGCTTGCGGCCAGCCGGGTTCTCCGGGCTGACTGACTTGAGGCGGGCTGCGTTCTCGTAGTTGGGGGTTGTAGCTAGATATTCGCTGATTGTCGGGCAGTTCTTGAACGCCATGCATTTGTGGATTGCTGAATTCTGGTGGGACTTGGTGGTGTACCGTGCGCTTCTTGGAGGTGAACCCCATAATAGATCGGAACACATGCTTAAGTTTTGGACGGGGCGCTTGTTCCCCTTCCTTCGCCGTGTGCCCTCTAGGGGTGTTCTCCATGGGGCAGTAGTGTGGTGGACTTTATGCCGATGGCCGGGAATTCGCCTCAAGATAATCTGGGTATCCAAGTGTCGGATATTGGGTCCTTGCGGGTTACGATCTGCTCTAGCGCGATGGGAGAAATAGGTTGAAAGCTCCAGGGTCTCAGGGTGGGTTGTAGCAGCTATCCTAGGAGTAAGGAGCGATCCTACAGTATATTAGGGCCCGAATGGTGGGTTTTAGCTTTGCTACGGCACTGGAGTATCGAGTTACCGAATGTGGGAGTCCTTAGGGGGCTCTTACTGGAGCCAAGGGTCCCATATGTTGCTATGCTTAAATAGAGAAATGGGGACTCGGCCGAACGCTGTCACAATCCACCAAGCGTAATTACGCATAAAAGCCAAGGCTCGCACCGCAAAGCGAAAATTCAACTGGATATATATGACGGAAAGTGAATTTCCAGCTACGAATGAACCACTACCCCTTCCCCACCCCCCGGGCATCTGCCATTTTCCCCCTTATCTTAACCTAGATGAGTTGGAACTTCCCTTGGCTCGATCAACCTTTTAAAGCGGAATAAATTGATCCCACTCTCGGTGGTCCAGAGTTCCCCGCCTCTCTTGATTACCAGTATGGGGGAAGACATTAAGAAAGTTGTCTTTCAACATTCGAATGAAATAAATTAAATGAAAAAAATATCACGACCCAACTAGGGGAAGCAATCCGCCTCACGAGTAGAGCGAGGTCTAATTACTCCTGTTTGTTTTACAATAGTTAGGAGCAGTGCATGTGCAGCCTTGAAGATACCCCACAAAAACTACATCAGGATAGTATTGCAAGGCTCAGTTGGGGTAGTAATTGCTATTGCCTGGTGCTAGTGGTTAATTGCCCCTCCTTTGAATCCGCCCGTGGGAAGGACTTGATCAATGACCGAATACTAAGAGGCTGCAACAGGAACGGAAACGACGGAGTGATACTGTCGCATGTTCTTCTTTCTTATTTCCCTCAAGTACAAAAATATCACATATTATCACACGCTCGGAGTCTATTGAATATAATAGACCTACAGTTCTTACCCAGCGGTTGGATCAAGAAGCGGCATCTATAGTACAGCCAAAGAAATCTCAACGTTAAAGACTTAGCCCAATTCGATGTCTAACTCTGATTAAAGGCCACCAAAAGACCTATATTTTGTAAGTTAATTTCATTCTTGCTCGCAGATCTGTGGTTAGCCTACAATGGGTTGGGCAATACCATCCAGGCTAAGCATCTGAGTGCGTGCGTTCTTTTACTGTACTGTACGGACAAAAAGATTCGTCAGATACTGGTTTTTGCGCCAAATTTAACGTTTTCAAACCGACAACCCCAAACACTTCAAATCTTTCCTCTAGCTAAAGAGTGACAGTCTATTCAACTCCAGAAGTAGAAGTGCAGGGAACAAAAGCTGTTTCTATTGTTTATAATTGCATCAACCTTGCCTGGAAGTATGTTGTTCCATACAAAAAGCTACATGGCAACCAATTCCTGATACTAACTGTCTTTTATCCATCTTTTTGTGATATTTAAGAGCTTTGTAATGTCCAATATATTATCTATGGATTTTCTAATACATAGCCAAATTTTTATGGGTTCTCATAGGAATTGTGGCCTGGAGGAGGGTGGCGAAGTCGGGTACTTTTGGTGTAAAATGGGCATCGGACGACCTAGTACGGTACTGTATCTCGACAGCAAAGGCACTCACTAAACCGCTTTTGAGGACATTACAACCACGACCCTTGGGTTGTACAAGGTCCGCCAAGAAGTTATGGAATGGTTATTTGAGGTTAACCAGCCAAATATATCCCTGTCCGTTCCGGTTAATGGATTCCGGCTCTTGTACCGGGATAATATTATATTGAATTAACAATGGCCTCTTCACGCTGCAAATTAAGAGAGCGAAAAGACATGTTCATTCACAGGAGCAAAGACAAAAAAAGCGCATGATGGGCTAGAAACCGTATTTTAGACGAGGGAGAACACAACCTAAACCCCGCACAGAAAAATTATTACCTGTTCAACCGCAAGCTCTACGTTTCCTGTAGTTTGCGAATAGAAGAACTGACACAAGTGCTTGACCTCAATTCCAAGCAATGACTGCGCGGCTTAAAAAAAAACAAAAAAACAAGAAGCAAAAACACTGCGGTGCTTGGCGATAACCTTGAAACTATCCCGGGGATGTTGCCAAGTGCAATTTTCCTAAGGAACTACCAACCAAAAGGTAACTAATTTCAAGCCAACCCGGTCCAAAAGTTCACTCACTCGAGCACAACACATATCTGCAGAGTGTCATAACAGCCTTGGACACGTTCGTTTCCACATGGCGAAGGGCTTGTTATCACGAAGAAAAAAAGGCCAATAGATAGCTGTGTCGTAAGGCTATGGGCAAAACGCATCAGTGATGACGAGTTATGCCAATACCGTAGAAGGCGGAATGTGTGGATCATGCACTAGCGATCCGGAGTTGCTTCCCCTACCGGTAGTAAGGTTTGGCCCGCTTCTTTTTCGTTGTCTCGGAGAACTGAAAGACTCTTTCCCAGCGTATTTTTTTCCCCTTCAATCCAAAGGGGAGGATTATGGAAGTCTTGGTGGGATAGTGCTGTACTCAAGCAGTTAGGGTGTCCCTAAGTCCGTCGAACCCTTGGCCCAGTGGGTAGAACGAACAGTATCTCCCGAGGTGTTGTAAAGGATGCCCAACAGCCTTACCCTCCCCATTGATACCCGGTACTGTACTGTGGAAAAGGTCATGCTGGCAAGCTTGGCGTGCGCAGGTTTTCTCTACCAATACAAGTGTTCGTCAGAACCCCGCACCGGGGAGGTTGTGGAGTGCGTGTCAATATGAACTGAAAATTGTGGTGCATGGAGAAAGGATCAGCCTTTACTCGAGTAAAGAGAGGAGGCTCTGCAGTCTAGTGTGAAATTTGCTACGGCACATGTGACATAAAAACAAAAAACAATAAAGTACAGTACATGAAACCAGACATCGAGCGGCTAGCGAACTGACTCAATGCCTTCAATCGAACCTTCTCAGTAGTCCAACTGGAAGATGGCCTGGGAATAGAATGGGTGGGCGAGGGGGGCATATCGAGTTTGTGTGTGGGGAGGAAGTAATCTCCTGCAGTCGGAACATTCCTAAGCGGGATCGAAAGGCTCTTGTTTTTTTTCTATATTGCGACCGATAAGGTGTCGAATGAAAGTGACTGTGGCCCCATCCGACACTTGAGTAAACCTTGAGTAAAATTGGGGAGAGGTCGCTAACGAACAATCCCTGCCCACATTCGAGGTGGTTCGCATCAGAACATGAACCACCGGCACAGGACACAAGTCCACATCTATGTCCGCCCACAAAACCTGACCATTACTATCCCTAGCGTTTCGAGATTGATTTCAATTGCAACGGCAGACTGTGCTGGTGGTGATCTTGACTGTCAAATAACGGTGCTAGCAGTCGACTGCAGACCTTCCCCTTGATCACTAAGGCATTAACTCCAACCTACGTTCGCAGGCGGCCAAGTCGGGCTGCAGATAGCCGATAGATACATAGTCCGCCAAGGCCATGCTCTGGGGAAGCCTGCGGGCTCCATGGATTCTCCGCGGTGCCGTAGGCTTTCGGTATATGCCATCTAATTAGTAAATATTTTGTTAATGGGTAGCTTACATCGCCAGATGTCCACAAATACCTGCAGATATCCGAAGACGCCCGTAAATATTTTGACTGCCTGAAGATGTCTTTTGCTAGTTCCACCTTCAGATAGATACAACAATATCTTTAATGTGGTCCCAGTACGGTAGTGTGGGTACTAGGTAATTACCTATCACTCAGTATACTCACAATCTATGGATAGATTACTTATCACTACGCTCCTACTCTCTGACTATTATTCTATCATCTCATACCACCCCATAGGCTCCCCCCACCGCGTAGCTCTCTAGGATGAAATAAGATTTACGAGTAGATATAGGATAATTCTAGGGAATACCAGGCGATGCAAAATTTGGATTTCATTTACTATGGTCCAATTAGCCTATGAAGAAGTTGAAGTTTGCGATTGCCTTTTTTCCGATATTTGAAGAGGCCACATGTAGTCAAGTGTGCTTAATTCATATCAGTGTTGACACTGGCCTTGGAATATTTCTGGACTCTATGTAATCATGCTCGATCACTCGGAGGCCCTCATTGTCATGTATCCAGGTTGAAAAATAAGAAATAGTCGAGCTGTATACCGGAAACTTGGGAGAGAGATGCATCAGAACTACATTCTATCTTAGGGAGTTAGAGGGAGCGACTACCGGTATTTATGCAGAGAAACGACAACATATATCCATAGAGGGGAATAGATCCGAGATGAAAATATGGAAGACAAGAGGAGACAAATGAAAACAGAATTTCATATATGATCACTTGATCGAGTAATAAAATGAAATAAAATACAAACAAAATAAGCTGAACACTGACAGCATTGAAGCCGAGCTAAGGCATACCGACCAGGGCTGTCGTACTCGGGAGGTAGAAAGTGCATAGCCGAAAGTATAATTTCAACAATCTGCAGCCCAGTTAGGCTAGTGCAATACTAGTAACATGGGAGGCCCGACACGACAAATAAGCGTAAAAAAGTGCTCCCAGTAGGACATCGTTCTAATGTTGCACACTGAACAAAATAGTCACTACTCTTAATCTGGGCTAGGATGCCAAGGGCGAGGAAGGAGTTTATGGCAGAAAAAAGTGGGATTTGGGCTTTGAAGAGGGTGTGATTGCACTAGTGGATTTCACCAATCCATATCTGGAAGTTATCCATCAGAATCTTGGTAGGCGTAAATTTTAGTGTTGATGCGTGACAAGGTTTGTTACCGCATGATTAGGATTGCCGACCCAAAGTATACCTTTCTGCCATTACAATCATTGATACTCGCAGGAGCACGGAAATCTGCCTCTAACCATACAGTCCAACCACCGTAAAAACTTTTAGAATCCACTACCAGATTATCAACCCATGGGCACTCGATAGGTTAAGAGAACAGCGAACACCGGTTAGCGAGATCCAACACATTTAGCCCGCCGATCTTACACCGTGTCAAGCAGCGCCAGCCTTCCCCGGAGCTCCAGACTCAGAATCTGGAGACCGCAAGGTCGACGGAGAGAATTGACAAGAAGTGCTCTTACCGTATATCTCAAAACTTGGGAGTTAGGAGAGACTTCCGGAAATAGAATAGCAGTAGGTATTGAACCTCTATCCGAGGGTGATTCTCATGGGACTTATGAGATTAGTACGCCCCCTTCTTCCTATCCCCTCGGAGAGAGAAAAATCCGGACTTCAGGCATGGAACAAAAGCGACCACAAATGCCATACATGACAGCTCGTGCCTAAAGCGCCCTAGCCCTATCACTAAGATGACGGGATGGCACCGGTCGTTGTAAACTCAGTATATCAACAAACGTTCCAGCGATCATGCCAAATCAGGCTACTAACTGAGGGGTGCCCTCCTAAGACACTACTAAATGCCAGTATTTTTCTCATCCCTATTCAGAGTATATCAAGACTTTCTAATATCGTAATAGCAGCTCCTCATGCAAGGTTGCCGCTAGGTGCCGCAACCCCCGGATGCTCGCAGTTTCACAACTGGGAGCACCCTTAAGAGTGCCTGACCGCTTAACCTGACCTTTTGGCTTAACATAAAGTCGGACTGGGGCCAAAATCGATTTTACACCAAAACCGAGCACTCCATACCAACCATTTAACCACCCCTACTGAACCAGGAGTTCCACTTTAGGCCAAATCAAACTGGGAAACAGGTAGAGAGTAGTTTTCAAGAAGAAAAAATTATGTAGAAGGTTTATGGAATTAGGAAACTAGAGAGAACCTATAACAAAGATTGTTATCATGTATCTTTTGTATAGCGGCCTCCTACAATGCCTCAGGCCACTTTCCGATCTTGCCACATGATTGCACAAAAAATCATGCGTTATTCATTTATAGGTTTGATATTTCCAGAAATTTCTTAACTAGGTTCATAGTGTCAAGCTATGAGTTTCTGAAAATGGCAGTTTTTGGTGTAAAACAATTAACGGCCCGAGTTTTTTTGTCACTCAACTTTAACTTTGCAGCTCAACACAACAATGTGGCTCAACAAGAGTTTGTGGCTTCCCCCGGCCACAACATTATTGGCCGACTCAAAGTTGGTGGAGGTGAATTGAAGCCAGACCCTTTGGCCCAGTGAGTATAATATTCCAGCCCAACATGCAGATAATATGAGCCCTTTTGTTGAAGCCCATGGTTATCCGCGTGGCCCCTGAGACACTCAGTCTAGTTTTAAATATTGAAAGTTAGCCTACTTGAAGAACTGGGAGTAAATCCAAGCAGACCCTCTCGCCCTTGTCATGATAGTACTCAGCCCTACAGACTTCGTAGTATTCTGAGCACTACGCTACTTTGGAGACACAAAGTTTCTCCTATGATATATACCAGGGTTCCTAAAATAACTTAGTTTTTAATTGACCCAATTTCCCAGTGGCAGAGGGGATCGCAACAAAGTTACATTGAGCCTCAAAGTCATGTGACCCAAAAAGTGATTTTGAGCCACAAAGATACTGTGGTCAGCCACAAAGTTAGGCCGGGCCGTGAGGTCACGTTGAGCCCTCAGGCACTCTTTACTTGGAATGTTGAAGCGTTTTTTAAAAAAAGACTGCTATTGCATGCTAAAATTTGGCCTCTTGCTTGGACTTTGGCGGTATGCAATGCCGGTAGCAGTCCTTTTTAAAAACGCTTCGACATTCCGAGTAGAGTTTCCCCAGTTGTGAGCCTGCGAGCATCCGGGGTGTGCAGCTCCTCACCGCAACCTTGGCACCAGCATACGCAACTCCAGGGTCTGCATGATATTGACTCAATTTGGAACCTTTGTGTCGCGAACCTATGCTATGGTACGTTGTAGCTAGCCTAGACTCCTCAAGATCTCCAGGGAGTGTAAAACAATTAGCCCCTTTTGTAGCTAGCCCGAGATCTTTGACTTAATAACCCCCAACTCTAGAAATGTGGAGCTCCGGAAAGAAGCTTTCTTTTGTATTTTGAGCCACGTAAGTTAAGAGATATCCGTTTATCCTGTCTTTCCTCTATCATAATTCCAGCCGCTTTCTTCCTTCCTCTCCGCCCGGATTGCTAGGGGCCACTTGTCGGGGCTAGGGCAGACGGACGAAGGGGATCCGATTAGAGGTATTCTATCCTATGGCCAATTTGAACTCTTCAGCTAAGCTGGGCTCTCTGGTGCAGTGCAATGCGGCCTAAAATTGGATCACTTGGTGGCATTATGTAACACCTCCATTTATAAGGGTGAAGAGTTATTGGCAAGGAGAAATATTATAATCCAAGGGTTCGAAGGATAATACGACAAAGGGGGAAAGGGCTGCACAGCGGTGGACGGCAGAGTGAGGGGATTCACTTAGAATTTATGCACTATGTAGGAAAGGTATTAGATGTTGCCCCCACAACCTCATTTGCTAAATTATTTCCAAAAAACTAAACTGACGGTAGAGACCGGGGTGCAAGTAAAGCACAAATAGCGCGCCCTAATCCTTCCACGAACCACCATACCTATCCCTATATCCCTATATCCCTATATCTCTCCACATTCCCGATTTCTCCGCTCACTCCCGTGATAACAGAGGAAAGGCATGTTCATGTTGGTGAGCATCTTTTCCGTAAACTACTAAACAATCTGTAACGCCTCCGAATAATCTACAATTCTCCCGAACAATCTATGACACTCCGCAACTTCCGGAATCAACGGCATCCTTCTAACACAGTAGACATCGGATTAATAATTCCTTATCATCATACTTCACCTCCAATCAATACTCCGAGGGAAACATTAGGTAAAGTGGTCGAGGCAAAGGATAAAAGATAAGGATACCTCAGCCAGAAACAGGAATTGAACGTGGGACTTTCAGAATCTTTCCTTATAACCCTTAACCCTTGCGGATAGAGGCATTGCATGGTGCAAGGGGCTTAGTCGACATTTTAGGCGCCTCGCACCATAAACAATAAGGAAGATTTAGTGAGGGAAAATTAGATCTAAGCATCATAGGAAATCACCCGACCCACCCTGATGACCTTGGACTATCCAATCGGTTTCTTCGTCTACTCGTCCATGATAGTTATGGAGGATAGTCCGATCTGCCTCACGAGCGTCTTAATATCGAGTACCGTAAGATCTCTTTAAACCCATCATCGCCGTCGGCCCCGTGATCGCCGGTTCCTGAGTCAAAAGCTCAGGACAAGGGCTGTCATTCCTTCGAGAGGGAGCAAAACAAGAACATTGGATGTGTTAGATCTCATTGGCCAGTACCTGAAATTCTTTCAGCTTGTCAAACCAAACCTATCCTGGGCTGACGGACATGCTGGTTCCTACGAGATTTCACGGTAGTTATCCCTTCAACAGCTGAAACATTCAGTCCCATTTGAAATTTTGAACACAAGCCTATTTGAGTAATCGGGAGCAGGTCTATGGTGCATGGTAAATCTCTCTTCAATCATGGCCATGTTGGAGAGCACTGGTTTTGCCCTTTCCTAAGGAATGCGCCCCTTCTCAAGCACAGAGTCTTTCATATGACCGTTTCACCAATAGGTTAACTTTAGCTTTCAACATTTTAAATGGGTCCTAACGTTTCAGCAGTTTGGGGGGTGCCCACGGCAGTGGGTGCCCCAGGAACCCAAAAGCTCTACTACTAGATGGCGGACCGCAATTCTCGGTTTTGTGGTCCAGAAGGGGGGTGGGGGGGGGATAGGAAAGGAGGAGTTTGACTCTGTTGAATAATACGACTTCCTCTCCTGCATGATTACAGGAGCATTGGTCGTGTGACACACCTAAGTGATTATATGGCTAATAGATACCGTATTTACTCGTATAATCCACTATCTCCGTACGCAAAGCTATCTCCATGATCAGAGACAAAAACCCCTAAGGAGGATTAGTGTTTTCCTCACACGGTCAAGCCCGAGTGTGCTGAGTGTGCTTGATCTCGCTAACTGGTATTCGCAATTGTGTTAACCTGACTTCTCACCTTTTTAAAAATTTTGTGATATATCACATTTTGAGTTGTTGGCGGATTGTTACTGGTTACGAACGAGGCTGAGTGGACTTAACTGGCTGAGAGGAAAAGAAGAGGGGAAGTGTGAATAGCTTCAAAGAGGGGAAATTAAAGACTTCGCTTAGGTTCAGGTTGAGATATCTTGGTTTACCGAGTAATACCTGGGCCATAAGGCGGGGGATTTGATCCCTGTGAGAAGGAAAAGAGTTGGATTCACCTTGAGAAGGGGTCAGCACCCATTACAAGTGCTGAATTCCGGAAACAGGGTGGAAATGTCGGGGATGAGTGCTGGGCGTATTACGCCTGAAGGATACGAGGGGGGAAGAAGGGAAGGGGCTGAGGACGCCCAGAAGATGTTAACGAGGATGCTGGTCACCTCGTACAAACTACCATGCGGGTAGACTTTTCAGTTCGCCCATACGGACGAATGCAGGAGTGAAGGGAGAGATGAATCTTGGAACGTATTCATCCGAAACAGCGACCGGAGGACCATAAGCGAACTTAACGCGGTCATCAGAGGTCTGATGAAGACATCAGGTTGTAGTGGATGCTCCCTGGTTAAGGATACAACAATGGGGATACTGTTTGACCATTCTCAAAACTCGGAATACGTACCGTCGACCCATTCTACTCAGGGGGACTACGTATCGGTCATGTCACCAAGTTCGACTGCGGCGAGCTGGCCAACTTCTGATGGACTGGGGAGTATCCCGGATTCCGAAAGGGCCCTGTACGGAAAGAAATTCAGGTTGGACAGATCGTCCGACTCTGACTACGCACCACCCCTGAGCAAGAGGACGGTGAAAGCGATGGGTTCGAAGGTTGACATACCTATGACCCTCGAAAACGGAAAGGACATGGAAGATTCCGGTATGGGAAACAGCAAGTGGGCTGTGATCCCTGAAACACAGGAAACCCTGCCGGAGAGTGTCGGATACACTCAATCCAAGTCCCAGAACGAGGCCATGTTGGAAGAACTGGCCAAGATCAACACCCCCGAAGCCGTACCCGCCATTGAGGATGACACCCCCATGATGGATAACAAGGGGGGCATGATGGAAACCCGTATGGAAATCCGAAGGGAACGGGTTGAAAAGAGGATCCTGGATCTCCTGGAGGAGGTGGACGAACTGAAAGACAGGATCGTGGATCCTGAGGTCGAATTGAAATGTCGACCTGAAAAGATCATTGAGGTTTCGAAAGAAACGAAACCGGCAATGCCCATCCCCACCCCAACCACAAAGAAGGGGAAAGGGAAAAGTACCGAGAAGACGGGGGAGGAATGTCTGGTTACGGCAGTTCGTCTGGTGAAACCGGCATACAAACATGGTATCGCCGCTGGCCCGTCCACTGCGATCACCTACAGCAAGGTCGCCGCCAATGCGAGTGGAATCAAGGAGTTCAGCATCGTCAGACGACGGAAGAGATTCGAGAAGAAGAAACCGGTGACAGTTGTCGAAACCTAGAAGATCAAGGAACGGGAATGCCACCTGAAGATCAGGTACAAGACTGCCAAGGGTGTAGTGACAAAACTGCCAGTCGGCGTGAACCCGGAAACCATAAGGAACGGGTTAAACGAGTGCCTTCGAAACCTTAACGAAAGGAAGGCATACTTCTGGAAAGCCAGCCTGAACAGATTCGGGGATGTGCTACTTTCCCTAAGGGACACTAGTATGGAGGACATCCACCACTACCTGAATGCCCTTAGTAAAGAACCGGAGAATATGGGCCTGAAGGACTTCCGTTTCGAGAGGGACGCCAAAAAGGTGAAAATCTTCGTCGGAATGGTTCCACTAGCAAGAGCTGGGAAGGGGTCATGGTCCCCAACCGACTGGGAAAGCGAAGACGCGTTCCGTTCGATGGCAAGCGACATCGAACAGAGCAACATGGGGATAACGTTGGCTGCGAGACCATCTTGGGTGGGGAAGTTGGAAACATTCCACCGAAGAAAACAATCCACAGCCGGTATACTCCTGGTTGTCGAATTGAGCCCTGAGGTTAGGGTGATAATGGCGAAGGATACACCACGGATTATTATTTCCGGCAAAGCCAGGATTTGCTGACTGTGGAGAGGGGAAAACAACAGCATATTGTGCACGAGATGCATGAAGATTGGACACGTTGGGGCCGGATACAGGGCCGAACCAGTATGCAAATACTGCAGGAAAAGCCACGTTTCCACGGAACACAAGTGTACGGTGACGGGATGCCCAAATACCGGGGCAACCTGCAAACATTACCGGGTATGGTGCATGCAGTGCGAAAGCAGCGAGCACATGACTGGGGACGATGGGTGCCCTGCCATTAGGAAGAGCTCGAACTCACCTAGCAGATTGGGACCCAACACCCCTGTGATATCTGACCCGACTTCTGTGACCGGTGTTGCCGACAGCACCAGAAACCAGGAAAGAAACAAGACCCGGACCGGGCGGGGCACCCCACTGATCGACCAACAATCCAGGAGCAATGGATCAAAACCTGTCGGTAAGGCCAAAGTGGAAACGGAGAGATATGAGCTCCGCAAGAGAGAACACAGCGTCATTAAACCCGGTGCCAAGATTGCCGAATACAAAAAGATGGGCGAATCGGAAGGGATTCCTGTGGTTAGAGGTAGACCGCTGCGGAAAGGAAAAGGTAAGGAAGTGGCCTGACCATCGTCGGTACCGGCCACATGCACCCAGACCGACCAGGACGGATCCCAATTTATGAGGGGATCTTTCTTGTTCGGCGAAAAGAACTAACTCTCGTCAACATGAGGGTTACAACTTGTACGATAAACGTGGGGAAGAGTTTGGGTAACCGGGAACTAGGGATGGAATTACTTTCTTTTGTTGATTTATTTTTTATTTTGAAAGCCCCCGCCAAGAGGAATGACGAAAAGGAGGAGTGTGAGAGGGCGGGGTTTGAATTATTATCCTTTTGTAAAGGGAGTGGGGTGGAAGTTTTGGTTAAAACGGACATTGTAGGATTAGTTTCATTGGTTAGACATAATGAGTTGAGCACGGTGGTGAGGTACAACAACGCGAAAGGGGAGGAAAAGTTATTTGGTGGGGTGTATCTCAGACCGGGCAAGAAAAAGGAGGAAGCGATGGAGAAGCTGGATTCGTTGAACGACTGCGACATAATTGTGGGTGACCTCAACGCCAGACACCCCAGGTGGGGGTCAGGGGGGGGACAACCACAAGAACTCATACGGATACGCGGTCAACGATTACGCCAACAACCATGGATACCGGATCGACGCACCGGATATGCTGACGTTTAGAGACATATCGGTAATTGACATTTGCCTGAAGAAAGGTAACGAGCGCTCTACATGGACGGACAAAGCAGCTTTGGAACACCAAGGGATCATTACCAGACTGGATATGAACATTCCGAGAAACTACATCGAACCCCAGATTGCATGGAAGAAGGTTGATTGGAAAGAGGTGGAACATAGACTGGAGGAGATATGCAAGAAAGGGGGTGGTTAGGACAACGTAACAGAAATGGTGAATGAGCAACTGTTAGGCATACTGGAAGGCTTAGCCTTCCATTAGTGAATAAAGACCTATAGTTACCCTACCTTAGGATTCTGAGTTCAAAAGGACAAGCCAACACCCCCCTCCCGCACCAGGGTTGGGACGGCGCTATATCGGCAGACGCCGCCCTCGTTGCGTCCCCTCACCAAAGACATGATCATTGGAGCCCTCCTCGTAACCCCGTATGCGTCGCGGCCGTCCGTCCGACCAGATCCCGTTCGCAGGATATATGCGGGAAGACCTTTGGTGAGCTTATGCATGTGGTTCGAGCCAAGTCGGTCGACGTCGCATGAAGTTACTGAACACTAAAGACGAGAGTCGCGAAAGTGGTCACTAAGTAACGGGACCTTTTTACGGACAATGGTTAGGCGACACATTCTATACTCCACACTCTCGCGATGAAAATCGCAGAAGTGAATGGTGTTGTCGGATGAGGTAGTTTGAGAAATCAGGCATACCCGCACTCACACACGTCAATAGTATCCATAGGATGCTGACGGAACCATACGATAACGATATGACTATGGAGGGATAATGGCTATTGGTGCGATTATCGTGACAAGTCTATCTTATGCCTCGCAGATGGCGGCTGCAGAATATGTCTGCAATGCTGAGAGGTTCGATGACAAAGCTGGCCCCTTTGTTGGTTCGATCATGGAGACCATTCTGCGTATGCAAATGGAAAGCAAGACTCCATGCCGACGAAGATGGATCGTAACCAATGGACTGATGTGTGGGAGCACCGTCAGATAATTTCATGGTGTTGCGATTCGGAAGTCGAAGTGAGATAACAGAATTGTCAGGGTTAAATAGTGTTCGCACTTCTTAGGAAAAACTGGAGTTGTTAGCAGGTACTTAGATAGTATGAGAACTAGATGTAGCCCGCGACCACCCAGACATGGCATATAAATATCGAGGTGCCTCCCGAGCTATTTGAACATTATCAAGCAACGGAGAAGAGATCTTATCAATATAAGTTCTTACACTATAAAAATCTTTATCACTTTACCTACCTCTACTTTGAATCATTGAGCCTTCCTAGACAATCTCCGTCTACGATTAAGATCATCGGCCTGAGTTATCTCGCAAGACTTTGAGATAGGCTCCCGCCTAACAGTATATTGATAGTTCTCCTTGTTACCAAGGCTCACCATATGACAAGACTACTCGACGAGATAAGTCAAGCCATCATTTTCGAACCCTTATCTCTTGTCGATTCTATCTTCGAACATCGATTCTACACATTTGAAGAACTTTTAGAAGATACACCTCACATTCTCCAAATACTTTACCTTTTCCCGCACGGCAATACTGTTGCCGCTGCCCCTGCAGCTGTTCAGAAAAACGAAGTTCTGGTCGAACAACCAGATGAGGAGTGGAATACTCCCTATCCCACGGTGGATATAAAAACCTACGAGTTTCCAGACGACCTCTGGAATACCCCATACCCTACGTCCACAAGGGACCACAAGATTCCGCTTATTTGGCTTAATCCCAAGTCAATTCGATAAGCATCATCACATACCCTCCAAACCAGTACGACAAAGCACAAAGAAATTCCCGGTGTATCGGCGACCTGAAACATCACGATCACCAATCATGACAGAGGAAACACACGATTCCGAGATGACCGGTGGGGATGAGACTATCATCCATAGCAGCAGCCGAACCCCTGGACCACCAGACACCAGTACAACGGGCAGGTTAGATTTTGGACGACTAGTACGAGCACGTTCTAAGACGCCTACTCCCAACTTTATCTCAAAGGAAGAGTTAAACCAGTTCGTGGGCCACCTTGGAGGAGTTCTCGGAAGATTTTGTCAACGAATGGCTAGAGAACAGAAATCCATGTACCTAGATATCGGACGACTATCTAACGAAGGCCAACAACAGGCAAGAGCGCTAGGAAAACTCCAACGCCGGTTGGAGTTAGGTGAGTCCATACTGGTCGACGAATTAAACTTGTTCGAGAAGACCATCGACATGCTGGACCAAGAGTCCAGAACTATTCAGGCGGAAATTGTGGCAAAGGTCCAAGTAGAATTCCAAGCCCAACAAGCTCGCCAAGCAGAACAGGCAGAACATAGCCAGCGACAGGACGAGCAGCTTCGGGACCGTATCCTCGAAATAGAGGAAGCCCGACCAAAGGACAATGCCAATTATGTGTCGGTTATAAATCGACACAAGGAGGAACACAAGGAGGCTGCAAGGAATTAATAGGGACGACATGAAGCAGAAATGGTGAAGCTTCATGATATCCTTATTGATTTAAAGGCCCAAGTAGGAGTCATATCGGCTCAAAGGTCAGCAGCCCCAACTGTAGTTACTGACAATAGGGAACGGCCTGTACGGAATACTGACGGAGCTCCAAAGAAACGGTCAAATCCGACTCCTGAACGAGGAGGAAACAGGGGAGGCCAAATACCACCAACGACTATGCACGGGGCAGGAGACCCCGACCCAGATGATGGTGATGATGACGACGACGATGAAGGGCAGGATCCGAAAGGAGGCCCAAGTGGCGAAAAAAAGGAAATGGCCGAGCGGAGCCAGATGCAGAAACAGGGGACGAAGAAGAAGACGTCGTGGACGTCATGGCAAAAGCAATCGCTCGAGAACGATTGCTACATACCCAACGAGCCTCCGACCCTCCATGGGTATTCAAAAATAAGTCGCATCAGGATATTCGAATATGGTTAATGGCAGTTCAAGATTTTTTTGAACGGAACAGTCACCAATGGACCATGGAAACAGATCGAATTAAGTATGCCATGGGACGAATGCAAGGAGACGATGTAGCTCCTATCACAGATACCTATCGGAAAAAGATGTCGGGGGCATTGGAATATAGTAAGGAGATCGGTTACGAACGATGGTTCATGTTTGAACACAAAGTAACCGAACGATTTGCGCCTACACAGGAGGCGGAAAGGACCCACAAGTTAATGAAACTTGAAAGATATCACGGGGATATACGACAATTCCTTTTGCGAATGGAGAATCACAACACTAAAGTTGGATTCCAAGGGGTAGCATGGAGAGACATGCTTAAAGCCCAGATGCCGGAAGCCGGTCTATTAAGACTATCATTCGAAACCTATCCCAACGACGAACTATGGCTAGCAGGTTTCAAAAATGCTATGATTCAACATGAGAATCACGAGGAAGACAAACGCCTAAGACATGGAAAGGGCAAATCCTCGGGGACATCGATAAGTCGAAAAACAGAAGACCGAGCATCGACAAAGAGCAATCCAAGACCCCTTAAAAGGTATACGGTGGAAAAACGGGCCGCCTATATGGCAAAGCCTAAGGTACCCCATAAGAAGAAGGAGTGGTCGAAAGAAAAGACAGCTACCAATAAGAAAGGGATAGTACACACCGACTGGGACAAAGCTCACAACTCCATCCCTAAAGATGTTATTGATCGTCGACGAAATAACAAGGGATGCACACAATGTGGAATGAGAAACCATTTCTGGAAACATTGTCGAAAAGAGCAATCTGTCGCGACATTCGGTACCAAAAGGTACGAATCAAATAAATGAAAGCGCGATCAACCTCAAACCCAGAGAAAAAGGGTAGCTGTCGTGGCTGAACGAAGCCATGGAGAAAGTTCACAAACGGTGAACAGAATAGATCGCCCGGTTGCATGGAGGATGTACGACGGCAAGGAACTATGAATGTTCCAGGCACAGCCGGCGACGGCGGATGGGTAGTCCGGGTGTAACTCCGGGAATCGAAACTCAAAAAGAACAATGTGGTGCACGCCTTATGACTGAGGTCCCAAAACGAAGAATCTATATCGAATGAACCCCTTGGTCGGTGAACCTCCACGAACCATCTCCCCTACACCTCCGGCGATTGAAATCTCAACACCAGGGAAATCATCGTGGGATTCCACCACCACCCCCTCTCCTCCCCCGTGATGGCTTCTGCCTAGGGGAGCGATGCTAAAACCCCTCCACTCACT
>Ga0307509_10002548_pt1 | contig 29277 bp, 41 predicted proteins | sample 10_EM_MG_FD_202245 | JGI IMG/M metagenome (GOLD analysis project Ga0307509, IMG submission 202245) | Populus trichocarpa ectomycorrhiza microbial communities from riparian zone in the Pacific Northwest, United States - 10_EM | ecosystem: Host-associated > Plants > Roots > Unclassified | place...
TTTGTAGTCTTTTATTTTTCACCTTTCATCGAATTTCATCAATTGACGCCAAGCCTGGGGGGCTTTGTGGCTGGGCTGGTGTACCTTCCGGAGGCAGATGAATAGGAAAATGGCACGTCAGCGTCAGCAGGTTAGGAAAGTCGATGATCAAGAGGGTTATAGATCCCCATCACGATCCTGCCAACGCTCTATTTCTCATTGGGGCTACTGCAGATGTGGGTGGCCACGACGTGTCTTTCCTTCGTTTGGTCCTTTCATTTTGGCTCCATCGGCCCATCACTGTCATCGCCCATGACAGGCGAACTCTGAGCAGCCTCCCGAGTCGGATTCTCCTCGCCCTCCATCTCTGCCTCCGCCTCCATCTCCAACCTGTCCTTAAAGTAGTCCCACCTCGGCATGATGTGCCGGCTAAGCTGGAGGATTGGCATCCACGTCCCCCGCGAGACGTGCAGCAAACCGATGATGGTGATCTCGTCCGGGTGAATCCCGTCATCGTCACCTAACTTCCAGCGCTCGTTGAACGTGTCCGGATCGCGCTCGCCCTCCTGTCGCACACAGCAATCCCGTCACATGTGAGCAAAACGCCTCCCCCAGAAAATAAGATAACAAAGCTGTCGACCGGAGTCGACATTTTTTTGACTCACCAGATATAGACGATGGAGTCCCCGGGCGACGCGTTCGACCACGCGGAACATCGGGACAGGCGCGTGTGCCCCGAGCTTCCGGTCCATTATCCTAAACTCGTAGTGGAACGCTTTATATCCAGGCCACTACGCGATATGGGAAAAAACGAAAAGCAAAAGGATGGCAAAAACCCCGAAGGAAGGATTAACGGACTGTCACTGGCTGCCCGCGCCTCAAAAGAGGGGAAAAGGAAGCGGGTGGGAAAAAAACGGTGGACACACACCTGTACCCTCATTCGCAGGTTCTGGTTGTTCCTTCTGAGCACCTCGGGCGCAAGCGCCATCTCATCGCGCAGCAGTCCGCGCACCTCGCCGCATTGCGCAACCGCGTACGGCACGCCCAGCGTGCCGTCGTGATGTGTGAAGTAGATGGGGCAGATGACGCCCGTGATCTCGGTGACGCCGAACGACGTCGGCTGCGGTACGATGGTGCCACGATACAGGTCGACCATGTGGTCGAAAGCCTCTTCGCAGGTGCGATGCGGATGAGCGTCATCTGGGTGGTGCTTGACCAGGCCAGGCCGGGGCGCCAAAGACCGAGGTGGTGACGGTGGTGGTCTGTTGCAATCGTGATGTTCGAATAGACGCCTTTGTCGTTGGTGATGGAGCTGGTCCTGGAATTGGTGCAGCATCTGCGCCGTTTTCGAGCATACGACGAACCACCCGGCGTCCCGCGCAACGAGCGATGCGTCCCATTTTCTCTCGAGGTACTTTGTGAAAAGGTATATGTATTTTTGTGCGTATTGAGGCGTAAGCGTATGCGATATGTATCCATCCACCAAGAGGTCCATCTGCTCCAGTGTTGGTGAGCAAGGTTCGGTCAGTGGCACTGCCGACGGCCAGAAGTCAAGCTCTGTGAGCGAGGGGTGCAGCTCGGGGTTCGCCATAAGTGTCAACATCGTAATCTGCTGTTAATGTTAGTGGCTTAAAAACGGGCCTGTGAAGGAGGGACTGGGGAAAAAGGAGCGGTGGCCCCATTAAAAACAGAGATTATACTGCCAGATGGTGTTACTACTGTGGAACCACACATATCGTCCACAATCCACAATCACTTCAGGGATGCGCGGTTGCAAATCTAGATCGGGCAAACCCCAACCCTAGCTTGTCGAGAATGTGGCCGAGCCACGCGGTCGTCGTCCATCGCTTGCGCTATTGAAAGAGGTGGTAGGCGAGAGGAAAGCATGACCAGCAAGGGTATTATTAGTTTATTCGCATGTAGACAAGGGGGTAAGAGTAGAAAGACAGGACTAGGTAAGGACAAAAGAGTAAGATGCGACACAATCGAACCCAGAGTCCCAAAATCCTCAGACACCCGCCACAATCCTGGGGAAAAAATGTGGCGCGTCAGGGACCGGACACAATTCGCAAACAACTTAGAATAAGGGACGTACTCCTCGGCCTTGTTGAGTGCCTGGACCATACCGACAACCTCCTTCCGACGAGTGACGACGAGCTCACTTTCCTTGAGTAGATCCTCGAGTACGTCGGGCTTGTATAGCTCCTGTAGGAGTTCGCGCTGAAGGTTCTCTTTCGAGTGGTTCACGAGCGTCAACGTGATCGCTTTGGGCACCATGTCTATCATTTCGCGTTTCACGATGTTAAAGTAAGAATGGATGAGCAGCTCTACAAACGATAGGGTGGGTCAGCTACGCGCGGCGATGGAAAGAAATTTTACAAGTGGACGCACTGATGACCTCGGTTTCGAGTGTTTCGCGCTCGTTCAGCGCAGTCTGCGGACGAATGACCGGGGGTGGCTACATTTACGGAGGGATAATCAGTTAATGTCATGAGCCAAGATAAATGAAAAGTCTGAATACCGCTTCCATGACCTGCGTGCCCTTCTTCGCCTTCTGTTGTTGGCTCTTGGCAGAGCTGAAGAAACTACCAAAGAAACTCGGCTCTTCCTTCTTGATATCAACCTCAAGATCCTTGTTGTTATTCATCTGCGCGGCGGTCAACTTCCCGCCTTTAGTAGGCTCGGGTGTTGCGGGTTTGTTCGCATTCAGGCGGTCTGTCACGATCGCCATAGCCTTCAAAGAATGGTTTGTAAAAGGGGCAAAAAGTGTGTCTGAGGCGCACCTTGTGACCGTTGAGGAAATCTGGATGTGTCGTGTTGACATAGCAAGCCTGCATTGCGACCATATCGGATACAAGTTTCGTTGTTGGCGCCATCGAGTTCTTGAAGAAATTGACGACGACACTGTTGAAGCGCTCGCGCAACGCTGGATACCGACGGAATGCTTGCTGATGTCACATAAAAGACACATTTAGGGGACGGAAGATACACTATGGTCAAAGCACGTACGATCTTCGTGAGGAGTTGGCCAAGAATGCGGATAAGCTCATCGTAGACGAGCTGGCAGCATTTAAGCCCAGGTTCTTCGAGTCGCTTGATCTGCTGCTTCACAATGACTTCAAAGGCAGCAGTCCCGACGAAGAGGGCAGGAGTTGAACCCTAGTGAACTCTGTGAGTACGTGTGAGGTAAATGCAAGCTTCCTCACAAACCGAAGAGTTGTATAAGATCGTCCGGATGTCGCCGTCTTTAACTTGGTCAAACGGATCGATGCTCTTGACGCCATTATTAAATAGTTCATGGAATACGAACGAAATGCGAGCGCCACCAGAGAGCTCGTTAAGCGATAAGTCATTCGTGTTACCGTCGATCACTGTGCGGAATTCGTTCGTGAACTCGGTGATGATGCTAAGGACGATGCTCGACGAGTTCCCGTCACCAAGCGGTCCACCGAGCGATTGTAATTCTGCGCTGTATTTTTGTAACTGTGAGGTGATGCGCGCTTTGATGTCGGGAAGTGTCGCTCGGATGTGGTGCATCAGGATCTATAAAACGCATAAGCGTTGACACCTAGCCAGCAGGATGAAGACATGGTACATACCATATTGAGTTTGCGTGCGAGGAAGGGTGTGCCGCAGTACTGCGACTTTCCTTGGTATGCAGGATGGCTCTCAAAGAATTGACGCTCAGCATCAAGCGCCTGTTGGATTGGCTTCGACGTGTCGATGTCGCGCTGACCACGATTGACAACAGGAACGTAGCCCAGACGTAGAGGAATGACGCGACCAGCCAGAATGTCAACGACATCAGTGCCAGCATCCCTGTTTTTTTCTCGGAATCAGCGTCATCCAAGGTAGCATATCACACGCGGCACTCACATGAGATCAACCTTGGTAAGAACACCGATTGTCCGGGTTCCCTCTGGATCGACTTCACGGGCCATCTTGAGACCGTCTGAATTTGCCAAGTCGGTGTTGGCTGGAGTGACTGCGAGAACGATGCACGCAGGCTTGGAGATGTATTTGAAGAGCATATCACGGATTTGCTTTTCGATATCTTTGGGTTGGTCACCGACGGGAACTTTGGTTAAGCCCGGCAGGTCAACGAGGGTTAGGGTGAGGACGTTGGGCGAAAAGATGCGCAGATTGATGGGCATTGGCGAGATGCCGGCGTTGCGGCCTGTCTTGGCCTCAGTGTCGCGGACGATCTCGGCGCGAATCTTGTTAAAGTCATAGAATTTCTCGTTAGGGAGGTGGAGGAATTCACCCCATTCGTTGTCGTTGATCCGTGGGTCTGCGTTGGGGCCGGCAGCTAGGCTATCTATTAGGGCTGAGGGGAATTTGAGTTAGGGAGGTGGCCCACCTGGGACACCATTCGGCATTGGTGCCGTTGCAGGTCGATGTATGAGTTGTAAAACCTAGATCTTGAATGAGAAATGGCCGTAAAAGCCTCCTGGACGACATACCAGTGGTCGGCGAGTGACAATGCCAGAGCCTCGTGGCAAGAAATCTCGGCCGACGATATTCTAACGGACACGTATTGGCAACCCCTCATGGAAGATATTATCACGACGTACCTCGAGAACAGAACTCTTCCCACTACTCTGACTGCCCAGCACGCAAATCTGCGGGAGGTCTATTTGCGCAGCGCTCGAGCCGACAGCACTGAAGACATCTTGTAATTTGTTTATAGTTGCAACGATCTCTGTGCCAAAACCGGTCGACATATTCGAGGGAGGTGTCTATGGATGGGACAAATTGGCAAGGGGAAAGAGAAGGGGAAGAGAAGGCACGGACACGAGCACGAGTATGAAGCAGAGCAGGATGTGTTCCGACTTTGCGAGGCGACCGGCCGGTGGTGACAGAAATGGCAACCATAGCTTTTTATAGATTACAGCCACAGACTTTCGGCCGGCGGTACCACAACGAGTCCGTGACTTGGTGCGTACTCGGTTCGCATATGAATTGGTCACATTCACTTGCACACTACTTGCACTCAACATTGTCATGGCAATTTCGATGTGGTGGTATTTCTCCCAGTTGACCCACAGGCCCTCATGGCCTTTCTCCGCGGGGTATCTCTCGGTCGGTGATGGGTACATTTGGACCTTCCATTACCTGGTTCGATGCGCCACCTTACCGTGGCGTCAAGAATTAAGCTAAGCCGTGACTAGACTGGTCTTGTTCAGTATAAATACGTTACTGCAACATACTCGGCTCTTGGCTGGAAACCTGGAGGCCATGCGTCTTTTGCTCCTCTCTACCGCACTGTTCTTAACCTCCACCTTTGGGTCCCCCCAGCCCCCTCCTCAGCTCTTCGACCCTCTCATCTCCCAAAAACTCCTCGCTACTGCAAATCTTACACCAGGAATCCCCACTTCATACCCGCAGTACACCACGCGTGATACTGGGGCGTGGGTCCTCTTCGGCGCAGACACGTGGACGTCCGGCTTCCTTCCCGCGACGTTCTACGCCCTCGCGGAGCGCGCCACGCTATGCCCATATTCCATAAAAGGCACAACCCGTGACCGATGGCTCGAGATTGCCCGCACGTCCGCAGCAGGTGAGATCCCGCTCGAGACACGCACGAGCGTCGGGCATGACGTCGGGTTTCTGAGCTTCCCGTTTGTCGACGAGCTTGCATTGTACGTGACACCCACTCTCTATCCTGACATTGCGCCTCCCTCTCTTTACCTTATTCACGTCTATTTTGATCACCCAGCAACCCGCGTAATGAAACCGCACGGGATGCCGTCAAGAAGTTCGCTGCGGCGCTGGCGGCGCGCTTTGACCCCGCCGTTGGCTGTACGCGCAGCTGGGATAAGGGAGATCCGAGCGATTTTCAGGTTATCCTCGACAACATGATGACCCTCGAGGTACTTTTCAACGCCGTAGATCTAACGGGCAACGACACGCTGCGCCAGATGGCCATCTCGCATGCTGACAAGACTATGATAAACCATGTCCGCGCGGACGGTGCGCCTCCCTTCATGAAACGTATCGCCCTGTATCCTGCCCTCATGACTACGCTTGCGAAGGGTCGTCATTTCATGTCGTAGAATACAACACCGCGACTGGCGCCGTCATCGCACAGTACACGGTGCAGGGCTACTCCAACTCGAGCACTTGGAGTCGCGGTCAAGCATGGGGCATCTATGGCTTCGCCAATAGTATGTGATGGAATAGTCTCTCATTTATTTACGTTTCCCTCCTCATCACGAACCTCTCATCGTGATGGCCATAGTGTACCGCCGAACACGGCTGGTGCGCTATCTCAACACAGCACGGAGTATGGCAAGCTACTTCCTGAATAACATTCCTGCAGACGGGATCATCCCGTGGGACTTCAATGCGCCACTCATCCCAGCACGACCCGCGGATAGTTCTGCGGCGATGATAGCTGCGAACGGGCTCTTGCTACTTGCCGAACAAGAAGGGTGCGTTATCCCCGCCAACAAGAGCGCAGTATCATACTATCGCAATGCGGCAATCCAGGTTCCTTTCCATCTTCGCCCTTATACGCATTTATGAACGTTGTTGTAGATTTTGCATGACACAACGAACGCATTTTGGGCACCTACACGGCAGAGCTTACTGTCTAATGGGACGGTTAACAATCCCGCATCACCACCGAACAACCTGACAGGGACCATCTATGGTGTATAGCATTCTTGTGAAGGACTTGTTTTCGAGCTAATGATTGCGTGCAGGTGATTACTACTTTATCAAGATAGGTAATGATCTGGTGAAGCTAGGACTTGCTTCGTGTAACAAAGCAAGTTGACTCGGATGAGACACTACTAGAATACTAGGCGGTGAGAAGCGTGATTAACAATTGAAAAGCCATTGCAGTACCAAGCAACCTTCAGAGGTGCAAATTTGAGATGTCTGTGTCTAGTTGGCTCGTTTCAAAGGATGTTCCTAAAAAGGCAACTTCCGGAATGTTCTCCGGGCGCTAAACACGTCCAAATAAGTGCAAATTCGACGCTCGGACCATGCTGTGTTGCCGGAGCGTCTGAGAGTGAGTCAGTTGAATGGCCACCGGCCCACCGGAACACCATGCTGCGGAGCTCCGGCTCCAGGAACGGGAAAGAAATAGGACAGGGCATCATGCACAGCATATGATACCGGGGACAGCATCGACGAACGGTTGATAAGCCTCTTTAGAATGTCAATAGATTGCGAGACGCCAAAGAATGCGAAGGGTTGGGGATTTTGTATGATAGGCTACTTCCAGCACTCCAGTAGCGTGGAAAATTGAATTGTGTGTGTGGGTCGCCCGAAGCGAGTGCGGACGGAAGAAAGCAAATAGGACACAGTCGCATAATACACAGACAGGTAACCTGAAGTCCCAAGACACACCAGGGAACGTCAGCCAAGCTGGAAAGAGGGAGGGAGGGACACAAACGAGCGAGGGACGTCAATGTCGCCATCAAATGACAGATGTGAGATCAAGAGGTGAATAAGGTTTGACTGACTAGTAACGGTCGGAGTTCCAATTCGACTGGGTATATAAGACCTCAGCTCGCGACGCCTTGAACACTTCTTTTCCCCCCGGCGCGACTTTCCCACGCCCTAGAAAATTCTCTGCTCGTCGTTGCTGTTGTTCATGTCCTCGTTCTCACTTCCTACTCGTCAACTCAACTTTGGTGGTCGCTCTCAATATCAGCCCCCGCAGTCCCAGACACAGGTACAACAACAGCAATCGCAACAGCAGCAGCAACAACAGCAAGCGTCGACCAATGGGCTCGCACTTCCCTCCGCATCTAACCCCTATTATGGTGCCTCTGGCCTCGTTCTCCCAGGACCGGGGCCGGTAACGGCTACCCCTACTGTACAACCTTCATTATTTTATAATTCGCAGGCCGTCGCGGCAAAGCTTGCCCCTCCCCCGTCTTCCCAGACATCGACCTCTGCTTCGCAGGCCCCAACTCAAGGTGCCACAACAGCAACGGCAGCTGGACCGTCAACGCCACCCGCTCAGGTCCCAGCTACTCCTGCTCCGCTTACCCTCGAGCAACAACACATTACCGCCGTTGAGGGGATCGTTCCCACTCTTCAGAACATTGTCGCGACAGTGAACCTCGATTGCCGCCTAGATCTCAAAACGATTGCGTTGCATGCACGCAATGCTGAGTATAATCCAAAGGTTGGTACAACCGACTGATCTGACGCGTCGCGAGCGCGTATGCTACCCTTTTGTCTCATCCATAGCGTTTTGCCGCTGTCATTATGCGGATTCGCGACCCCAAAACAACGGCGCTCATCTTCGCCTCTGGGAAGATGGTCGTGACTGGTGCCAAGAGTGAAGACGATTCACGCCTTGCGTCGCGCAAGTATGCGCGCATCGTCCAAAAGCTTGGCTTCGACGCCAAATTTTCTGAATTCAAGATTCAGAATATCGTGGGCAGTTGCGACGTCAAGTTCCCGATTCGTCTTGAGGGTCTTGCGTACAGCCACGGGCAGTTCAGTAGTTACGAGCCTGAGGTGCGCTTAGCAAGCGTCGTGTTTTTCTGGAAATTCCCGAACTGACTCCGCTGTAGCTTTTCCCTGGCCTTATCTATCGCATGATTAAACCCAAAGTTGTGCTCCTTATCTTCGTGTCAGGAAAGATTGTCCTCACCGGTGCTAAGGTAACTGGTTGTTCCTTGGTTGCTAGCTTTGTGTTATTGCAGAAACTGACATTTCCGTCCGGGTGTGAAGGTGCGGGAGGAGATATACACGGCGTTCAACACGATCTACACCGTGCTATGCGAATTCCGCAAGCCGTAACGACCGCGTGGCCCGCCACTCCTCCCCGCCCTCGCACGGGCGGGAGTGTTAAATCGCGCTTCGACTTTGTTGAACGCACATGGATACCTTTGGACCTCAGTCTCGTTTTTTTTGGCACCGCAAAGAACGCTTGCCAGTTGAAAAAGCCAGCTTTTGAGCTCCCTACACATGCACACTCCCCCTTCCCCCTACCCTGCAAGTATATATTGGCAAATACCATACTACAAAATACGTATTCCTGGACCCTTCGTCCCTTTGTTTTAGTAATAGCTCTATCAATGGCAGTGTATAGTGAGGCAATTAGACTTGGGTGAATAAGCGCGTTGAGAGAATTATTGGCACCCTAAATTTGAAATTGTAAGACGTTGATCTCAAGACCCATTTCCCAAGTTTACGATCATTTATTGGCTGTTCGCTGGTCGGTTTACCGTACAGTATGAACGGGGTTGATGTCCCGAGCCATCAGAAGGATTGCAGCATCCAGAGATGAGTACTTATTGTCCCGTACGTACTGTAGGCAACGCTAGAAGCCGGGAACCTCGACTGTGTCCGAAATTAAGCGCACGAGCACATGGACGCTTTCATGATACCATTCCAACTTGACGGTTCTTTTGATGCCTCTCCACTTTAAATGCCAACAATTCTTCATCCTACTCCCATATCCCCATCATGCGCCCCGTGCCCCGCCTCTGGGGTATATTCACCGTACTTCTCTCTTTGCTTGGCCCCGCCACACATGTCGCACGCGCAGAGGAAGTAGACCCAGCCCTGTTGGACGCCTGTCCAGGGTACAATGCCACCAACGTGAAGGTCGACGGCCTCAAGCTGACCGCTAAGCTTGTGCTCGCCGGCGCACCCTGCAAAGTCTTTGGCAACGACATCAAAGTACTGGATCTGACCGTAGTGTATGAGACCGGTAAGCCCTCGTCACTTCACATGGTGCAAGGGTGGCACCATTTTAACGACTTCTCTTGCTCGCCCACCTCCCGCCACACACCCACACAACACCCCAGAAACGCGCATCCACCTCAAGATAACCGACGCGTCTAACGCGCGCTACGAAGTCCCTGAGTCCGTCTTGCCGCGGCCCGCGGCAGACCCAAAGACGCTCCCGGACGCGGCGCAAATCCGTTTCACATACAGCCCTGCACCGTTCGCGTTCAACATCTCGCGAGCGCACACGGGCGACGTGCTCTTCACGACCGCGGGTCACCCCCTCATCTTTGAACCACAATTCCTCCGCATCAAGACGGCCTTGCCCCGCGATGCGAACATCTACGGCCTCGGCGAGCACTCGGATCCCTTCCGGCTTGACGTGGTGAACACGACGCGCACGCTGTGGGCGCGCGACGCGTATGGCATTCCGCAAGGCACGAACTTGTACAGCAGCCACCCCGTCTATTTCGAGCATCGTCCCGCCGGCAGCACGCACGCTGTCTTTCTCCTCAGCTCGTCCGGCATGGACGTCAAGATTCGCGAGGATGGCAATGGCGCTTCGCTGGAATATAACGTCATTGGCGGCGTGTTCGATTTTTACTTTTTGGCTGGGAGCGAGACCGATCCGGCGGAGGTGTCGAGGCAATACGCGCAGGTCGTCGGGACTCCGGCTGAGGTACCATTTTGGTCTTTTGGTCTGCATCAATGCAGGTATGGATACAAAGGTGGGTATTTCTTTCCCTTTTCCTTTCTCTGAGCTCGGCGAGTGACAGAAGCTTAAACCTGACTAGATTATATCGACGTGGCTGGCGTCATTTCGAACTACTCTGCCGCCGGTATCCCGCTTGAGACAATGTGGACCGACATTGGCAAGCTGCCGTTACTTTACTGTGCTGGCATGTCTATTAACGGCTCACCAATTAGATTATATGTCCAAGCGCAGGATATTCACAATGGATCAAGATTATTTCCCAACTCCCCGCATGCGTGAGATCATCGAATACCTGCATAAGCATGATCAACGTTATGGTATGTCTCGTATATATCAGCGGTAGCGCACAGCGTGATGACTTGAGCACTTCAGTTCTTATGACGGACCCCGCCGTTGCATACGCACCTGGGCAGGGATATGAACCCTACGACCTTGGCACTCAATTGGACCTCTGGCTCAAGGCTCCAAATGGCAGCGCTAGCTTGGGCGTTGTCTGGCCAGGTATGTTCCGATCAACTGGTTTGGATGAATCAGGGCCTTAAGCGCATTTATACAGGCGTCACCGTTTTCCCTGGTAAGAGGGTCCTATTTAGATATGCGATTCCCTCGTTTTAATCACAATCGCTTAGATTGGTTCCATCCGAAAATTGGAGAGTAAGTCCCTCCTTTATTGTGTCGGGTACTAGAATGTGGGACGCTGAGCCCCGCGCTCGTTCTAGATACTGGACGGGCGAATTCGAGAGCTTCTATAACCCTACAACGGGCTTTGACATAGACGGTGCCTGGATTGACATGAACGAGCCTGCAAGTGTACGTCGGACGCACTTTCTCTTTCGTGGTCCTCATACCTGGATTCACTTTTGTCGAATTAGTTCTGCGTATATCCTTGCGATGACCCCTTCGCTCAGGCCGTCGCGAATGACGTCCCTCCATCCCGTACCTCATCACCGCCTAACCCTACCGCTCCCATTCTCGGCGACGGAAGCGCTTCCCACGCAAAGCGAGACACCCCGATCCATGCAGGGGAAGATCTGCTCAACCCGCCGTATGCCATTAACAATACCGCGGGTCCCCTCTCCAGCAGGACAGCATATGTGGGTTTGTTTCTGGTTGACATACGCGCGTCACATGCTGAGTTTACAAGACGGATGCTCTTCACGCAAATGGGCTCGTTGAGTATGACACACGTGAGTGCCCTGCTCATTTAGGACTGGCTGCTTGCTTAACTCCTCGAGACAGACAATCTGTATGGGACGATGATGTCTGTTGCAACCCATGATGCCATGCTCGCTCGTCGTCCTGGCTTACGCACCCTCGTCATCACCCGTTCGACATTCGCAGGTGCCGGACACAAGGTCGGGAAATGGCTTGGGGACAATCTGAGCACCTGGGACCACTATCGCATATCCATCGCGGGCATGCTCAACATGGCGACTTTGTTCCAAGTACCCATGGTCGGAACCGACATCTGCGGTTACGGTGAGTACATGAATGTTTCCTTATCCTGAACGCGAGTCAAACTATGACGGGACAAGGTGACAACACAACTGAGACGCTGTGTGCTCGTTGGGCGATGCTTGGTGCATTTTATCCCTTTATGAGGAATGTGAGTATCTTCTACTGGGTTTATTGAATGACCTTGACGAGATCGGTACTGTATGCCAGCATAATGCCATCGATACTATTAGCCAGGAATTCTATCGCTGGCCATTGGTTGCCCAAGCTGCGAAGAACGCGCTCGAAATCAGGTCGGGATAGTTTCTCATGAGAACGGGGCTTCCATTTTAAAGCCATCTATAGGTACCGCTTGCTTGATTACTTCTATACCGCCGTCCATAAAGCGAGTTTGGACGGATCGCCGGTTCTCAATCCGCTCTGGTTCAAGTATCCGACAGACGCGTCGACGTTTGGCATCGACCTGCAGTACTTGTTTGGCGACTCTATCCTCGTCTCGCCCGTAACAGAGGAGAACGCGACGTCGGTGACGATCTACCTGCCGAAGGACAAGTTCTATGACCTCGTGACGCTCACGCCTGTCGAGGGCACTGGACAGCCAGTCACGCTCACAGACGTCAACTATACGACGATCCCGCTGCACATCCGCGGGGGTGCGGTGCTTCCGCTTCGGGTGGCGGGGGCGAATACGACGACGGCACTGCGCGCCTTGGACTTTGAGTTTGTCGTCGCTCCTGGGACAGACGGCAAGGCGAAGGGGTCGGTGTACGTCGACGATGGGGTGAGCATCGTGCAGAAGCAGATGACGAACGTGGAGATGGCGTTTGCGGACGACAAGCTTTGCGTGCATGGCTCGTTCGGGTTCGATGTCGGCGTGAAGGTTGCCAAGGTGGTCTTCCTGGGCGTCGAGAAGGCCCCCGCATTCGTCACGGTCGGTCCGGAAGGAGGAAAGGGGCAGAAGGTGCCGTTTGAGTATGACGGCGCGTGTGAGGTGTTACGGGTGCAAATCGATACTCCGTTGACTCACGGATTCGAAGTCATGTTGCACTACTTGCACTACTATTAGTACGTCTGATTTGGCGACGGCGGGCGGGAACGCTTCTTTAGCCCGCCTTACAGTACTGTACAGACGGTACAGTATGATGTATCGTTATGTTCGAGTCCCGGGACGATGGTACAGTATCGCCTTGAAGACGAAAACGAACTATGACGATCCATGTAACGTGATGTACAAAATGCTGCGAAATCATCCCCCTCTTTCTCCGCGATGTCTTCAAATTCACAGCGTTCGAAGTACTTCTGGTGGTCTCTCGGAATAGCGTGTTCCTTGTGTCTTGTCCATACAAGAATAGACCCGTAAAAAAGACTAATAACCCCGAGCCAGGGCTGACAGGCCTCCACATCGCGGAAGAGCTAAGGGCTCACTCGCACACAACTACACCCTGGACCTGATCCAGTCCGATTGCTCCTCATTTTAATCCATCATTTGTTTTTTTACATTTAACTGTTTCATGTAGTATGCTACGCTTCTCTCGCGCACCTGTCTTTCATCCAGACCGAGTCCCCGTTCTCATGCTACATCGTCGGGTATGGTAATTGGGGAAAGAATTGCTAAGAACCTGAAGGATGAAGATGTCAGAACGCCACCTAGTACAATTGATTGATAACGACCTCTCATTACGATTAACGAAATGGAGAGCGTTATGGAAGGTGCAGATGGATGGCTTTGTCCGAGCCCTGCCCGGGCCGGGCCGGCTTGTATATACATGGCTTCCGAAAAAAAAAACACTGCCGCTGCGGCGGCGGGCCTACACCACTGGCGGAACTTGACGAAACCAAATGGACCCACCCTTGTCTCTGATCAAACGTCCTTATTTGTTGAAAAGTCCAAGACAAACGCTTCAAGGTCCCCAGTGAGTGCGGCATATGTGTGTTCTAGGCTGGATGGGCAGTAGGCTTAGAGGTTTGGAGGCGGCATATTTCTTTCATACCACAACGCCCCTTTCCCTCGCTCAAGGATGAATAATCAAGACGCGTGGCATGACTCGGAGTTTATGTAAATACTAACTTGGTCCTCCTAGATTTACTGAAAAGCGGATCCATTCAGGGTGGCTGTAATTCGTTCATAACTTTGCGACTCGCATTGTTTCTCTATGGGATGTCTTCCATCAGAGGGAACAACAACAAATGACGTACTACGGCGCTCAATGCTAGAAACTGTAAAATGCATGTGAACCTCCGGGTCTGCCTCGAAATTCGCACGTGAGCCACACATGGTGGTGACAACGAGGTCTTCCTCTTACGACACTCATCTAGTATACAACCCAATGATGGATTCCCACTATAAATGCTAAAGGTTTTTCATCCTTCCCAGTCATTCCACATCTACCCGCGATGCGCCCCGCGCCCCGTCTCTGTGTCATAGTCACCATACTTTTCTCTTTGCTTGGCCCCGCTGCGGATCTCGCATGTGCAGAGGAATTAGACCCAGTGCTGTTGGATGCCTGTCCAGGGTACAATGCCACCAGCGTGGAGGTTGATGGCCCCACGTTGACCGCCAAGCTTGTGCTCGCCGGCGCACCCTGCAACGTCTTTGGAGACGACATCGAAGTCCTAGATCTGGAAGTAGTGTATGAGACCGGTAGGCCTTTGCCACAAGGAGGAAGGGTAGCATTCCCAACTGATGCACACTCCTCACATCGTTGCGCCCCCACGCACCCCCTCAGAAACACGCATCCATCTTAAGATAACCGACGCGTATAGCACACGCTCACGCCGTCCTCCCGCGGCCCGCGGCGGACTCAAAGACACGCCCAGATGCGGCACAAATTAGATTCACATATAGCGCCGCTCCATTCTCGTTTAATATCTCTCGCGCCCGCACGGGCGACGTGCTCTTCACGACGGCGGGTCATGCCCTCATTTTTGAACCGCAGTTCCTTCGAATCAAGACGGCGCTTCCCCGCGTCACGAACATCTACGGCCTCGGCGAGCATTCGGAGCGTTTCCGGCTTAACGTGGTTAATACGACGCGTACATTGTGGGCGCGCGACGCGTTTGGCATCCCGCAAGGCACCAACCTGTACAGCAGCCATCCCGTTTACTTTGAGCATCGTCCCGCCAGCGGCACCCATGCCGTCTTTCATCTCAGCTCGTCGGGCATGGACGTAAAGATTCGCGAGGACAGTGCCGGTGCTTCGCTTGAGTATAACGTCATTGGTGGCGTATTCGACTTCTACTTCCTAGCTGGAAGCGAGACAGACCCGGCCGAGGCGGCGAGGCAATACGCACAGATTGTGGGGACTCCGGCTGAGGTGCCGTATTGGTCCTTTGGCCTGCACCAATGCAGATATGGGTACAAAGGTCGGCTTTGTTTCTTCTGTATCTGAGCTTGGCGGGTGACCGGAGCTACTACTTGGTTAGATTACGTTGAGGTGGCTGGTGTCGTCACGAATTATTCGGCCGCTGGCATCCCGCTCGAGACGATGTGGACCGACATTGGTGAGTAATCGTCCCTTCACCGCGTCGAGTTTCAATTTATGCGCATTAGATTACATGTTTAAGCGCAGAATATTCACCATGGACCAGGATTATTTTCCAACAGCCCGCATGCGTGAGATCATCCATTACTTACACAAGCACGGCCAACGTTATGGCATGTTTAAAATATATACAAGTGGCGCACAACGCGCTGACATGAACATTTCAGTTCTCATGACGGACCCTGCCGTGGGGTACTTACCTGGGCAGGGATATGAACCCTACGACCGCGGGACTCAATTAGATCTCTGGCTCAAGGCTCCAAACGGAAACGCAAGCTTTGGTGTCGTCTGGCCAGGTATGTTCCGATCAACTGTATTTGAGCGAAACGAAGCCTTGGACTCATTTATGTAGGTGTCACCGTTTACCCCGGTAAGAGGCTCTACGTAGAGATACGCTATTCAAGCAATTGATCACGATCGGCTAGATTGGTTCCATCCAAAAATTGGCGAGTAAGCGCCTCCTCCTTCCTATGTCAGGAACTGGAATGTGGAGCGCTGATTCTCCTACTCGTGTTAGGTACTGGACGAGTGAATTCGAGAGATTCTATGATCCTGACACGGGGTTTGACATCGACGGTGCGTGGATCGATATGAATGAGCCTACGAGTGTACGTCACCTGTGGTTATCTTTCGCTGTTCTCATATCTGGTGGTTTTGTTTTTTGGGTAGTTCTGCCTTTACCCTTGCGACGACCCCGTCGCTCAGGCGATTGCGAATGACTTCCCTCCTTCCCGCACGTCGTCACCGCCTAACCCTACTGCTCTGATTTTCAACGGAAACAAGGAGCACGCAAAGCGAGGGGCACCAAGTCACGCAGGGGAAGGTCTACTCGACCCCCCGTATGCCATTAACAACTCAGCCGGTGTCCTCTCTAACCGGACTGTATATGTGAGTCTATTCCTGCCTAGGTACGATGTTTGCATGCTGAATCTACTAGACGGATGCTATTCATGTCAATGGGCTCGTTGAGTATGACACGCGTAAGTCCCTGTTCGTGTGAGACCTGTGTTCTTTCAAGTAGTTTGACACCTCGAAACAGACAACCTGTATGGCACAATGATGGCCGTCGCAACCCATGAGGCCTTGCTCGCTCGTCGTCCAGGGTTGCGCACCTTCGTCATCACCCGTTCGACATTCCCGGGCGCTGGGCACAAGGTCGGAAAATGGCTCGGTGACAATTTGAGCACCTGGGACCACTACCGCATATCCATCGCCGGCATGCTCAACATGGCGACCCTGTTCCAAGTGCCCATGGTCGGAAGTGACATCTGCGGGTTTGGTGAGTATATGAACGTTTCCTTATCCTGAATCGAAACGAACTGTGATTGGACAAGGGGACAACACGACTGAGACGCTGTGTGCTCGTTGGGCGATGCTCGCCGCATTCTATCCGTTTATGAGGAATGTGAGTTTCTTCTAATGAGTTTATTGAATGTCCTGTGACGACATCGGTACTGTATGCCAGCATAATGCCATCGATTCTACAAGCCAGGAATTCTATCTCTGGCCATTAGTAACTCAGGCTGCGAAGAACGCGCTCGAAATCAGGTCAGGATCGTACCTGATAAAGACAAAGCATTCATGTTAAACCCATTCAAAGGTATCGCTTGCTTGATTACTTCTATACTGCCTTCCATAAGGCGAGTGAAGACGGTTCCCCGGTTCTCAATCCGCTCTGGTTCAAGTATCCGGCGGATGCATCGACGTTTGGCATTGACCTACAATATTTCTTCGGGGATTCTATCCTCGTCTCACCCGTAACAGAGGAGAACGCAACGTCGGTGACAATCTACCTGCCGAGGGACAAGTTTTACGATTTTGCGACTCTCACGCCCGTAGAGGGCACCGGACAGCACGTCACGCTCACGGACGTCAACTTCACGACGATCCCGCTGCACATCCGCGGCGGGGTGGTGCTTCCGCTTCGGGCATCGGGGGCAATGACAACAACGGAGTTACGCGCGACAGACTTCGAATTTGTCGTCGCCCCCGGGGCGGACGGCACGGCCAAGGGTGTGCTGTATGTCGACGACGGGGTCAGCATTGTGCCGGAACATGTGACGAGCGTGGAGATGACGTTTTCGGACAACGAGCTGTGCGTGTATGGCTCGTTTGGGTTCGATGTCGGCGTGAAGGTTGCCAAGGTGATCTTCCTGGGCGTCGAGAATGCTCCCGCCTTCGTCACGGTCAGTCTGGATACGGGGAAAGAAGGAGCCGAGGGCAAGGCGTCATTTGAGTATGACGGCACGTCCAAGGTGCTGCGTGTGCAAATTGATACTTCATTGACGCACGGGTTCGAAGTCGCGTTGCACTACTAAGTCGGGTTTGACAAATGACGACAGTGGGAGGGGATGGTCCTAGGAATACAGAGATGACACAGTGATGCAATGCTATGCATTATTCTCACCTCTTGAGACGACCTTATCGCTCACAAAAACATACATACGTATCACCGCGCCAGTTCAAGTCCGAACCGTTCACTCTCTCAACACAGTCGAAATGAGGTACGATTGGTCATCCATGTGGGCATGTGGGACAAACGCCAGGCTAGACATTTCTATGGATGAAACAAAAATCCCTTCCTCCCCAAGAGGTTCCACACCAGTGCAAGGCGCATAGACGGACCTTCTTCCTGACATCATATTCCCTGGTGTCACTGCATATGTATCCCATCGCATGCAAGAGCAGCGAGCCATCCATTCGTGCCACTCACATCAAGGTTCCGGCATTCTTTGCTTCTGTAAATGTGGGCCGTACGCCCGACACTCTTTGCAGTCGTCCATATGTTGAGGAGCAGAAGAATGCATGGGAGCCTGAGGCGCCAGAAGACAGGCAGGTCCCGCCGGGCCGCCTGAGCCGTCACGGTGGCGGCACCGTACTGGCCTGGGGATCAACTGAATGATACTTGGTAAAATCGCTGTTCTGTGCTGCCTCCAGAAGATCTATTGAATTATGATCCTCACTACTTAGCCCACATCGTCGAAAAATACGGCATTTTACACAACATCCGTTGACTTCGTACCACCTCATCTACTAGCGAGTCATTCAAGTTGTGATCAGCATCTTTTGGTGTCATCTGTTGGACTACTGCCAGTGACTAAATTAGCCCGGTGGACGGTATGGCTCAAATACCAGGAATTGGACACCCGAACAGGACAAAGACCCCGACTAACGTGAGACTCACTTGGACCTCTGACTCAAGGCCCAAAATGGCAGTGCAGGTTTTGTGACCGGAGCACTCTGGAAGGGTTGATCCGATCATTGTTTGGACAACAACGCTTTAAAGGCATTAATTGCATTTATACAGTCTCCGTCAGTCCCGTTAGGATCGTTCTATATGGGGGGTTGTATTTATGTATTTAATCATAGTCGTCTGGGTTAGTCCCATCCGAAAAGTCGGCGAGTGAGTTCCTCATATTTACTATGTCGGGCCTGGAATGCGGGGCGCTGAGTCCCGCACTCACTTAAGGATTCAGACAGAGGTATTGACATCGACGGGACCTGAGTTGGCCATGACTTGCCTTCGAGTGTACGTTTGGAACGTTCCTCGCACTTTGCTTTCGCCCGTCCACACGGAAGCGTTTCGTTGGACAGTTCTGCATTTCCCCCTCACACAGGGCGCTGAGAAGAAACCTTCCATCACCTTAGCACACCGCCGTCTACTACAAATACACCTTCGGAAACGTGAGCGTGAAGCCTGGCAGCGAGGGCCGCCAAGTATTATAGACGATGACGTGCTCGACCTGCCGTGTGATGGCGCTTCCGTGCTTTCAACCGGGCGGCGGATGCAGGTTCATCCCCACCAAGCTACCATACGACCCGTCGGGTGCTGAATTGGCTAGATGAACTATTCACAAATGGGCTTGTTGAGTATGAGACAATGTAAGTCCTTGCTCTTGCAGGATCGGCGGTCAAGCGGGTTGCTTGACATTTCGTGACAGACAACCTATACGGCAGCGCCGTGATTCCCGTGGCGATCCCCATGGGGCCATGCACACCGAGTCCTAGCATAAGCACGCCCATCGTCACACAGTCGAAATTCCACGTAGTTATACATATACATAGTAGGGAAATGGCTTGGCGATAATCTGAGCACCTTGAACCACTGCCGCATATTCATCGTGGGCATTGTCAACACAGCAATCCTGTTCCAGGTACCCATGGTCAGGAGTGATATCTGAAGGTTTGGTGAGTACCGGATGTTCCTTGTCCTGGATGGGCGTCTAGCTGTATGGGACCAGGGTTACCATGACGGAAACGCAATGTGCCCGCTGGGCGGTGCTTGGCAAATTCTAACTCCTGATGAGGAATCACTGGGGAATCCCAGTGTTACCTACTGCGCCGATTGGATACCGTTGATGAGTGATGAGATAAGATTAACGCGATATACCGCTGCAGAATAATAGCGTGGGCAAGAAATTCTGTTATTATAGCCGTTGTGCGCTCAGGCCGCGAAGTACGCTCTCGAATCAGGTTAGGACCGCTCTTGGAGGAGGGTGACTCGCTGATCCCAAAACCATGGAGGTGCTACTCGAGTCTATACTGCCTTTCTTAAAGTGTGCGTGGATAAGTTGCCGCGCGGGTTTAGACCAATGTGCTCCAAGTATCCGACAGACACGTCGGCGGAGAGTATCAACCCACAAATTTTACGACCCCAGGACGCTCATACCCGTTGGGATACTGTAGAGCACGGGGCAGCACGTCACCTATAGACATTATCTTCACGATGATCCCGCTACACATTCTCGGCGGCGCGGTGCTCACGTACCGGGTGGCGGGGGCGATCACGACGACGGCGTTGCAGGTGGCGGACTTAGAGTTTGTCCTCGTGCCTGGGGTGGAGGGCACGATAGTGTATATACTATACACCAACGACATTGCGGAGCGTCATGCAGGAGCGGGTAACAAGCGTAGGGTTGGCATCTACAGATGGCAAGTTAAGTTATACACCATGGCTTGTTTGGGCTGTCAAAGGTCTCCAGGGCCCTTCTCCTTGTAAGTTATGTCGAGAGGGCTCTTGTGTCCATCACTGTCAGTCCACATACGGGGAAAGGTGGAAGAGAGACAAGGTGCCGTTTGAGTATGGTGCACCATGCGAACCTCGGATGCCGTGTGCGTGAATTGATCATACCCGGGGGTTCGAAGTAATTTTACACCACTAAGCCCAATTTGGTGAGGGCGAGCGGAAACGCACTCGCAGTCGTATGATACGGTACGGCTCTGCTCGAAATTTTTTATGTGGAAAGACACAAGAAGTGCGGTGTGATCCAGCGGAGGCCTCTTTGTAGCATTTTCGGAACCAGATCGAAAGGAATAATGGATTTTCCGTCCTGATGGGAATAGGCCGATGTCGACCAGATACTTTCCTGTAGACGGATAAAAGTATTTCCCCTTGGTCCAACATGTGGGGTTGGGAGCTGCAGTTAGAAAGGAGACATGCCATCCGAGTAAGTGGTGATCCTGTACAATTCCTGTAGACGGCGAACATCAAAACCCTCTTCAGACACTGTTTCCGCTCTACTCGGACAAGGACGTCTTCCGGGGTTTAAGCCTAGGTACCGACGGGAGTGTAAACACGGTATCCAAGGTACCGGTGACCGGTAAACCCGGAAAGCTGAAAGAAGATGCTGGGTGATGGAGGATCTAGAGATGGACGGAGACAGATGTCCCTTTGAATGTGAGCGAGAAAGGACAAAAAACAGACAGGCCTCAGGCCCGAGCCGCCCGTTCCATTAACGTACAGCGCAACCTGGACCTCGATGTCGAACTTGAACAGGGTCCCTGAGCTCAGCTTTTTTTCCGTCGGAATTTCGGAACGGAACACTTACGTTGGCCACGCGGTGCAACGGAGTTTGTATTTATAAACACCGCTCGTCCAGCCACCGTAGTCTAGATACGTGATTGGCCATTTTTGTGATCGATAGAAACTCCGACGCGGCATTGGTTGGCGGTGACAGTTTCTTTTCACCATACAACGCGATTTCATTCACATGAAGCACATGCCAAGACTGACTCGATGCGTGAAAACTTTTCTGAAATTAAACGGAAAATGAGGGAGAAAATCGATGCCTGGCTCTGGTCGATACAGCTCTGTATCGTGGTCCATGATACCACAGTGTGGGACTTCTGTACGTTACTGCATTACGACACAGATACTGGCACGAAGAGATACGGGTATGGTACCTCGAAACCTCAAGCCTCCTTCGGATCCCCGAGGTCTGCCAAGGCACGAGAATCCCGTCACTTGTCCCACGACACGTCGAACTTCTACCTGATCTAGACTATCGCAGTTTTGGGTAAATTGACACATTGGCCGTCTCACAATGGAAGCTCTCTCCCCTCTCGTCTCGTCAGCAAACCTTAGAGAAGGGCTAAGAGAGGACCCAAATGACGAACCCGGGCCTTCGGTCCTCAGAATAGGTCGCCCCGCCACGACCCCTCGATTTGGCCCTGTCACTGTATTTGACAACAGACTAAATTTCAGTTTGCTTTTGGTGCCCCTCTCTCTCCCGTTACGAGAACCTTTTCCCCCGGTTTCAATGGGCGCGCCTATGCTGGCAGCGGCGGATGACCCCCTTTGTCGATGGCAGTGGGACGGAACCTGAGTATAACATCTAGCCCTGCACCGCAGTACCATGTCCCCATTTTCCTGATTTCTTTTCCCTTTCAAGTGCAACATCCCCCATCCCCGTCCCCCGTCCACCATTCAGCCCCCCTTCCCTCTCCCGGAAATGGAAGATCTGCCTCTGTCCGCACTACGCAGACGATTCGTCGCGGTCGGGCTTGGGCTTGGAAACCTGCCAGTGCGCCGGGACAATTCAACAACGATTCCCGAAGTCGATGCCCTCGGCGTTGCGTTTCTCGGGCCACATGCTCTCGCGTCGTTCATCAGCGCGATCGAGATGGGTGTCATCATCGCGTGCTTTGCGCGTTTTCTTGCACGTTCGGAGAGGGAGAAAACGCGGATCAAGGGCTTGGTGTATTTCCTTACTTGCGTAGCAATGTGCGTGAGGTTTTCCTCTTTGCTTGGTGGCGGTTTTGTTTTATATGTCTGACACCTCGACGTCAAAACCTTCTCATTTTATACTACCTGATGGATATTGCAACACACCACACCACCTATTGATCTTGGGCTTGGACGGACAGATTTCAGACGGGAGCTACCTTCGCGGCGTGGTGGAAAATATCTGTTCATGATTATGGCAATTGGGTAAGTAAAACCGTTTTTGATCTTGGTGTCTCTTATCGAAAACCTCGCCCCTTTGCGTGACATGTTTCCTGAATCTCCCCTCTTCCGCCTTTACGTGGATAGTCTGCGGCTGCAGTACCCGGGTGGCCTCAGAAGATACACTCAGTGCTGGTGCGTGCTGATCTCATGATGGCTCTCTGTTTGCTTCGTTGACAGACGAGCCCGCGGCGGCCACCCCGTCTTAGACGACCGTGTTAGCTGCTCCGGTTCAGCTATTTCTCATATGGCGCTGCTGGCATGTGAGTGTTTCTTTACACGAAGCAAGGCCTAGTTTTCCTTTGAGCGTGCCCTTTTGGTTTACTACCTTCCGAACAGCTTGTGAAGCGGCGATTGCTATTTGTCGTGAGTGTTCAGCCCGTTTCGTCGATAGGGAAATGGTTGACTGCTTATGTTTATGCTATCCAATTTAGTTACCCCTCGTCTTCTTGGTCATTGGGAGTGTCGTCACTACTATCTACGTCACGGTCATACTTTTTCTCCTTCAATTCCAGAGCAAGCATACAAAGGCGCTATCACTGTCGACCTTTTTCACATGTTGTACGTCGTTTTTGCAAGTGTCCGAGGTCTTGGGTTCTAAATCTGATCGCTTGTTCCCCTCACCCTAAGTCGTTTTATCTTTGGCCCTCTCCGCAGGTGAACTCCATTTGATGGAAACGAAATAGCCCGTTTGACAGTTGACAACGTATCTCCTTCAGTCGTTGACATCGCCGTCACCAGCATCCGTAAGTCGTATCCGAATTTGACATAGTGACTATGCCTAACTTGGGATCATCCCCATATGCTACCCCGACCCGATCACTTCCTAGTTCTTGTGTTCCTCCTCAAGTCACGATCTAAAATACACACAAGACAATTTCGCAGGGTACGGGGTTGTATCTCGGTACATTAACGTTGAGCGAAGCTTACCGATTTCCAGGTGTTATCCCAACTTATCATTATCACCTGGGAATCAGCGGTCCCACCATGCGCTTGTGCGATCGCTGCCTTGATCGCTTGTGTCGTTGGGGTGTGTGATACTCCTTCATCCATTCAGAAATGTGAACTAAATACAACACGGTATTGCATCCAATTTAGGAGCCATTTGTCTCCTATTGGGCGGTTATGCTGCAAGTAATTCTTGGAAAGTTATATCTCATCTCACTATTCGTAACATTGTAAGTTCTCTCCCCAATATCTTTTGTTCCCTATCCCAAGCGACCGTGTTGCCATCTCGTAGGGAGGGTCGCGCACATCTAGCGAGGGTCGGCCAGCTGACCCACTTCCCGACTCTGACAAATGCGACTCAACGCGATGGAACTTGGTCTCACCAGCCAGACGAAGCCGGAAAGCATGCTCCTTTGAAGCAGCCACCAGTGCCTGTACGTACATTCTACTCCCCAATTGTTGTCAGAAGAAAGAGATCTCACCTTATTTACGAACTTCTTTTGTCAGTTAAAGTTCCTATCATATCAGATGGATGCTTCGAATGATACGAGCGCCGAAGATGCTATATCGGGTTCTGACCCTTCCCAAGAACCAATGTTGTGATCCGACGCACACTTGGCACTTGTTGTGGCTTCTATCTGGTTTGCGAGGCTCCTTGACCGTGGGACATCATACCAGTATCGCCGTGTACGTGAATGTACATATCCCATCGGCAGTCGACCACTCCTTTATCCTTCAATGATGGGTTCCTCCGCGTCTGGGAGTCTCGCTCGTAGTCTGATCAATCAAGAACTGACCTTTTGACGGGTGGCTATGGGGACGACAAGCCTTGACTTATTTTGCAGATACATACACTGTACAGTATACGTTCCTGTCATACTTGCCACTAAAAATACATGCATATCACAAATCGAATATAATTGATCACCACCGCCGTTCGTGATCGTACCTTACCGCATGACACCTTCGGGGCATGTGCCTTCAACCCTTCCATTTACTGTATTGAAAGCCAGGACGTCATTGTTTTCCCGAGCATGATAACGTACCATAGTACTGTGGGCCAATTGTAGACCCACCGAGTGCTCAGGAAGCGCCGTGCCACCTGCTTCAAGTCGAGTCGCTTAGTTGACACGATCACCGAGCTTAATTCACTCCCCAGTAGGGCTAACCCGTTTCAACATAGCCTATGGGTCGGGGTGAGCTCGTCGTATCAGTATTTTTTGTTCAGGGTAATCCAAAATAACCCTGAATAGTACTGAATACTGTACCGCGCGCTTCGTTATTTGTACTGTATTCCTTGAGATGTTTCAAAACCCAATTCCCCGTTCATATTCAAGTTAGCAGTAATAGCTGGAGTGACGTGCGGTGGTACTAGCGCGGTTGCTTGTTCGACTATTGTCAGAGATATGCTGTAACACACGATCTCTGTTCGAGTGTTCAGCTCGTTCACGCATAATGACAACGCCTCGTCGCCGTTCATGTAGATCCCTGGTTCACTGGCGATGCCTTTCTAGTCTGGGCGGCAGTTGGAAGAAGCCGGGAAAGGCGCAACGTTGCGATGGAACCTCCTCTCGACATGGAAAGCGAGCCATTTTGTGCGCATGGCTAAGACTGAGTGCCACATACGATTGTTGGCTCTAAGGCAAAGAAACCTGCTTTCGGCTGAATCGGTGCAAATCAGGTTGTGTAGAATCATTGAGAGGACTCAGTAAGCTACCCCACGTCAGGTGTCACCGTTTATGCCCAAGCTGGATTCAAGATACCAGTACAAAGTGTCCGGGGGTATGTCTATTATTAGTAACATCAGGCCTAATCACACTCCCGCCGCGTCTGTTGTAGTCATCACAATAGGTGCATGACGAACCGGGTAAACGGAAAAGCTGTCGTGTAGCGTCGACAAGTGGCCTCAGGGCTTCCCCTCCAACGAGAGAGAAAGTAATCTCTGCAGCTCAAGTCACATCACCTCTGTCTGTCAGCCACGTTTTCTGCGGCCACGGTGTATCATGTCATGTCGGCGCGCAAAGAGACAGCAACAGGACGAGCGAACCTATGATTTTCTTTGTACGAAATACAGATCCTTGACACCAGTAACAAGGCGCAACATGGTTCCGGCAACCATGGCGTAGTCTCAACGTTGTCTGGCCAACGCGGATGCGGGCGTTCACCTTCGTGGAATGAAGAGCCGGTTCAACACAGAAAGAGGCGATGGCGAGTTGCATACATGCCCTAGGGAGGAAAGCTGGCTGCCGGGCCCAGTCCTATGCACGAAGATCCCCCCACGCGAGCTTCCCGTTGAGGTAATCAACTGTCTCTCTGTCAAATGTGATAGGACGGAGGGCGATCAATAACTACATGTCCTTGATTGGGCGTGAAGCTTGTGAAGCCCGAGGGCGTTTCAAGTTTTGCTGCCGTGCAATGTGACAGTTGCGAAGTGAAAGCCCGAAACTCGGAAGCGGAAGCAAGGTTAAGTCCGGTTGGCACGTGACCTTCCCTTCTGTGAATCGCACCTTTGAACGAACGAAGAATGAAAATATCAACGTATCAACTGCTCAGTACCCAGGGGCTGGGTCCAGCTAGGAAACATCCAGGTGGTCGTAACATGTTTCTCGATTATGGCGGTTGAGTGAGGGCAGTGAGATGAAAAAAAAACCCCCACCGTCATCTGACATCCGCCGTGACTTGCAATGGAACAACTTTAGGTCGTATGATCGACCGACGGATCGACTCGTCGGTTGAGTTAAGTTGCCACCTCTCGCCGATCGAGGCGGAAACGGATGATGCAGAATAATTGCCCGATTAGGGATATGGCTCAGTATCATATTATTTGGGTACGAGATGTTCGAGACGAAGGGAAGAAAGTACGACGATTATTTGATGAGATACGAAAGGAAACGTGCTGTATTGTAAAGGAGTATCGACGTGCGAGGATAACGTACTGTGTAGTGATAGAGAGCGGTATGCAAGCTTTAAGTGATTGATATGTATAAAGTTTCCAAGAGCAGTTCGACGCGACGACCAAGACAAAAGGACAACGTCACAGCACAAAGGACAGCGCAGCCAATGCCGATAGACAGAAAAAACGGATCACAGAGAGCGATTATTAGAAGGACGAAAGCACACATAAAAGGGGAAATTAGGGGAAATTAGCCGAGAACGCGAATAAATCGCCGCGGAGCGTGGTGATGGATCCGTCGCCTATAACGCCTGGACGATGATGGTCGTGTCGTCCATCCACGGGGTGTCCATATCGAGCGTCATCATCTGCGAGACAGACACGAGGTCCTCGCCGCCAAGCACATGTCGAAGCAGCCGCAACGCAAGGTTCTCCTCCTTTCCTTTCCCCCTCTTCGCGTCCGCGGCTGCCGCCTCAGCGACGCAGTGCGCCCAGTCGGCGACCATGTCCGCGCGGCCGGCGCCCTCGCCGGCATCGCATAACTCGCTAAGGCCGTCCGTGGCGAGGATGAGGAAAGAGCGCGGGCCAAGACGCCGGTGGACGACATCCGGCTCCGAGGATATGTACGGCGGGGTGCAGTTGCGCGCGAGGAAGGTCTCCCATGGCGTCGGGTCCGCTACGCCCGGGTAGAGGTTGTAGAGTATGCGCCGTGTGAAGAGCGGCGATTGCTTGAACGCTGTGTCGCCAATGCCTGGAGTGGAAAGGAACCGATGATGGGGGGAGGGGAAACGAGCGGTGAATGGGACGAGCCGCGGATTGGGTCATGAGTTAGTGTGGCTAACTGCGGCCGGAACGGGAGACTCACATCGGAAGGGTGCGATCGTGCCGAGCACGCGGCCGTTCATCACGCTGTCCGGCTCGCCGGGGTGATCACGCCGGACACGTGCGATTTCCGCAGGGTTGGTGCCATTGTGCAATACGTTGAGCACCTCGTGACGAGGTGGACGCCCGTCCGTATCGGGCGTCACGAGCACTGATAATGGATGGAGGAGTCAGCCGACTTTTGTTCGGCGCGGGCCAAGGAGGGTATAGCGAAAAATGGAGACAGGGATGGATGGAATGGCCGGACGTACCGGCTTCGCAATCTCCGAGGTTTGCGACCCACAAATTCTCATGCGTGGGGTCGACGAGCGCGACGAGCGCAGTGGTGCCGTAGAGGCAGAGGCGGGCCTTCTTATAGTTCGCTCCCGCACTCGGGCCCGTGAAATCGTTCACGACCGCCTGAATCTCCTCATCGGAGCGACTCGGAAGCGAAGCGAGCCCACCAGGGAACAGCTCAAGCACGTCACCAGCGATGGCATCGTCGAAGGCCGTGATCCCTTTGGCGAGCATGTCGCGCACGATCTCGGGTGCGGGCATGGGTACACCGGGACCCGAGATGACTTTGTAGAGAGACTCTTGGACGATGATGGGGAGGTGGTACGCCGCGTGCTCAACGGTGACATCTCCGAGGTGGCCTTGGTAACCAGACATGTCCGACGTTTCGTCAGCACTGCATCCCGACCGTGCCGCCTCGCCACGCGGCCAAAGAGCAACGCACCGTCAAAGACCCCCGTGAACGTCCACTTCATCCCGTGCACGTCGATCTGCCGCACGACGAAGCGGTCCTGCGATTTAGATCGCGTGCAGGGCTGAAACGCAACGGCGTCCGCGAGGTGGCCGCGCGCGGCGTCGAAGATGGTCCGCTCTGGCTTTGCGAGGGCGGTCAGGCACTGGGCGACGTCGTGTTCGGAGAGGGACACAAAGGCACAACGCAAGGGAGAGTCGTCGGGCCGCTCTGCGAGCTCGACCTGCACTTCTGTGACGATGTCGGGGGCGGGGCCCATGGTATGCGTTGGGTTGAAGGGTTTAGGTATAAGTTAAGAGAGTGTGAGCTGTGTGGTTACTATGGAAGACCCAGCGCGTGCTGCTGTCGAGAGTTGGATACGGTATTATAAGCGATGATGGTAAGCAGGTTTGTGGTTTATTAAACCGGGTTGTTGGAGGGTGACGCCACAATTGGTAGTTGGGATACTGGTTTAGAATTTCCGGGGCCCGTAAAGCTGAGGAAATATTAACTAGCCACCGCTTCGTTGACTGGCCAGGGTGATGTTGGTGGTCACAAGTTGCTCCGCGCGTACGGTTGATCGCGGAAGTGTGCTGGGTCTGAGTTGGGTGGGTGAACAGCTGAGAGTGGGTGACAAAAGGAACGCGGTGCAAGCGGTGGACAACTAGGGAGGATACTAGGATATGGTGGGACTGGTGTACCTATATACCGACTGGCACAACACTTTGACCGTGTAACGGTCAAGTGCCAGTGCCTCGCGCCGGGAGCGGTGTCGACCCATCGCATCGGTTCATTCTGGACTAACTTGGTAATCAAGAATTTCACCGGGGACATGACAGCCACACGTGATCGCGACCATGGGTTTCAAGTCACGGCAAGTCCCGAATTTGGAGTGTCAGCCTTAATGGATTGGGTAATTTGGATTACTACACACGTTTTGTTGGCCTGTCCACATCATCCACACGGATCATATCAAAACACACATGTTTACGCTCCCATAATGTCATACCGATTATTGGGACCACGGAAAATCGAAACAGGGGTACGCAACAGCGAATTTTCAGGTACACCTTGCTTATCCTGTGTCTCCACACCACCGCGGTCTGGATTCCGAATCCACAACTGGCACACACCTTATTGCTTGTTTCGTTTCTGGAGACGTCACGGAACGTAAAGCTTGACGTTATTCTCCTCTTTCTGGTCTGTATCTAC
>Ga0307509_10002549_pt1 | contig 29262 bp, 28 predicted proteins | sample 10_EM_MG_FD_202245 | JGI IMG/M metagenome (GOLD analysis project Ga0307509, IMG submission 202245) | Populus trichocarpa ectomycorrhiza microbial communities from riparian zone in the Pacific Northwest, United States - 10_EM | ecosystem: Host-associated > Plants > Roots > Unclassified | place...
AACCGTGGGCTTCGCGGCGGGCACTGCCCGGTGGGGGCGATTTGGGGGGCGACGAGCAGCGCAGGGCTGGGGGCGGCGCGCGCGCAGCGCGTGCTTCGTGATCTGACTCGTCGCGGTTGTTTGAGCGGAATGAGCGCAGCGAATGCAGCGAGTTCGGCGACGCGACCCCGGACCGAGCAGCGCAGTGCAGTCGGTGCGCAGCGCCGACCGCCACCGCATGAGCCCCCGCCGGGCAGCGCCCGCCGCGACGCGCCGACCTGCCGACGAATGGCAGCGATGGGCCGCAAGCAGACGACCAAACCACGACGCAGCCACTGACTGACATGCTCGCACCAACCGCATCACCGGCCGCCGCGATCGAAGTCCTCTCGGCCGAGAAGACCTACCCCGACGGCACGCGCGCGCTGCAGGCGGTCGACCTGCGCATCGAGGAGGGCGAGTTCGTCACGCTGCTCGGCCCCTCTGGCTGCGGCAAGAGCACGCTGCTGAAGATGATCGCCGGCCTGCTCGAGCCCAGCGACGGGCGGCTGCTGCTGTGGCGCCGGCCGGTGCGCGAGCTGCACAGCTGCCCGAACAAGCTCGCCTTCGTGTTCCAGTCGCCCACGCTGATGCCGTGGGCCAGCGTGCAGGGCAACGTGCGCCTGCCGCTGGACCTGGCCGACGTGCCGCGCGCCGAGGCCGATGCGCGTGTCGCCAGCGCGCTCAAGCTGGTCGGCCTCGACCAGTTCGCGGCGGCGCTGCCGCGGGCGCTGTCGGGCGGCATGCAGATGCGCGTGTCGATCGCGCGCAGCCTGGTCACCGAGCCGCAGCTGCTGCTGATGGACGAGCCCTTCGGGGCGCTCGACGAGATCACGCGCCACAAGCTCGACGCCGAGCTGCTGGGCTTGTGGTCGGCGAAGAAACTCACCGTCGTGTTCGTCACGCATTCGATCCACGAGGCGGTGTTCCTGTCGACGCGCGTCGTGATGATGGCGGCGCGCCCGGGCCGTGTTGTCGAGGAATTCCACATCGCCGAGCCCTACCCGCGCAGCGCCGACTTCATGGTCACGCCGCAGTTCAGCCGCTATGCAAAACAGCTGCAGGACAGCCTGCTGCGCGCGAGCAGCGACGCACCCGAAGCGACCGCGCCATGAGCAAACGCGCGCGTCCCTTGCTGCAGCAGCCGCGCGTGCAGCGCGTCGTCTACCCGGGGCTGGTCGCGGTCGTGCTGATCGCCGCATGGCAGGGCCTGGTGACCGGCATGGAGCTGCCGCCCTACCTCGTGCCCTCGCCGTTTCTGATGATCAAGACGCTGTTCACCGACTGGGCCGCGCTCGGTTCGGCGCTGCTCGTCACGCTCGAGATCACGGTGCTCGCCTTCGTCGTCGCCACCATCGCGGGGGTGCTGATCTCGTTCCTGTTTGTGCAGAACAAGCAGATCGAGACCGCGCTGTTCCCATACGCGGTGCTGCTGCAGGTCACGCCCATCGTCGCGGTCGCGCCGCTGATCATCATCTGGGTCAAGAACCCGACCGCGTCGATGGTGATCTGCGCCTCGCTGGTCGCGCTCTTCCCCATCATCTCGAACACCACGCTGGGCCTGCGCAGCGTCGACCCCGACCTGCAGAGCTACTTCCGCATGAACCGCGCGACGCGCTGGCAGACGCTGGTGCGGTTGCGCATTCCGAGCGCGCTGCCCTACTTCTTCGGCGGGCTGCGCATCTCCAGTGGCCTGGCGCTGATCGGGGCCGTCGTCGCCGAGTTCGTCGCCGGCACCGGCGGCTCCGGCGCGGGCCTGGCCTATCAGATTCTTCAAGCTGGCTTTCGCCTGAACATCCCGCGCATGTTCGCGGCGCTGCTGTTGATCTCGCTGACCGGCGTTGCGCTCTTCGCCGCGATGGCCTGGCTGACGCGGCGCGCGCTGGGCGCGTGGCACGCGAGTGAAAGCTCGCACGACTGAACTTCCTCACTCGACTCATGAACGCCGATCCTGCCCTCGTCGCCCGCCTGCCCATCGACCTGCCCGCGCTCGACTGGGTCACCGACGCCGCGCGCGTCGCGCGCCTGTCGCAGGACTTCGCCTGGTTCAGCCCGGTGCTCAAGCGCCAGCTCGCCGACAAGACGGCCGAGCTCGCGGTGCGTCCGCGCACCGAGGCCGAGGTGCGCGCGGTGGTCGCGGCCTGCGCGCGCGATGCAATCCCGATCACGGTGCGCGGCAGCGGCACCGGCAACTACGGCCAGGCGATCCCGCTGCACGGTGGCGTGATCCTCGACATGAGCGGCTACAACGCCTTCGGCTGGGTGCGCGGCGGCACAGGGCGCGCACAGGCCGGCATCCGCCTCGCCGACTTCGACCGCCAAGCGCGGCCGCAGGGCTGGGAGCTTCGCTGGCTGCCGTCGACCTTTCGCAGCGCCACGTTGGGCGGCCTGTTCGGCGGCGGCTTCGGCGGCGCCGGCTCGATCACCTACGGGCCGCTGGCCGCCACCGGCAACGTGCTCGGCGTGCGCGTGATGACGGTCGAGCCCGAGCCGCGCGTGATCGAGCTGCGCGCGCCCGACGCGATGCTGCTGCACCACGTGTACGGTACCAACGGCATCGTGCTCGAACTCGAGGTCGCGCTCGCACCTGCGCTGGCCTGGGTCGAGAGCATCGCGACCTTCACGTCGTTCGACGCGGCGCTCGAGTTCGCCAGCACCCTCGGCGCCGCGCCGGGCCTGGTCAAGAAAGAAGTCTGCTTCCTCGGCGCGCCGGTGCCCGACCACATGACCGCGCTCGCCGAGTACCTGCCCAAAGGCTGCCACGCGGTGCTGATCGTGATGGCCGAGTCGTCGCAAGCCGGCATGGAAGACATGGCCGCGGCCGCCGGCGGGCACATCAGCTACCGCAAGACGGCCACCGAATCAGGCAGCCGCACGCTGCTCGAATACACCTGGAACCACACGACGCTGGTCGCGCTCAAGGTGGACCGCAGTCTCACCTACCTGCAGACCGGCTTCGACCCGGCGCGCCACGTCGAGCAGGCCAAGGCACTCGAGAAAGCACTCGCCGGCGAGGTGATGACGCACCTCGAATTCCTGCGCACCAAGGACGGCGCGTTCAACTGCAGCGGCCTGCAGCTGGTCCGCTTCACGACCGAAGCCCGGCTCGACGAGATCATGCAGGTGTTCCGCGACCACGGCGTCGCGATCAACAACCCGCACGTCTACATCCTCGAGGACGGCAAGCAGGGGGCGCTGAACCCGGCGGTCGTCGAACTGCGGCGGCGCTTCGACCCGCAGGGGCTGTTGAACCCCGGAAAGATGCGCAGCTGGACGGGCAGCGCTTAACGCGCCAATGCCGCCACGCCGTCGACCTTGAAGGTCCCGACCACTTGCGCCAGCGCGGCGGCCTGGGCCTTCAGCGATTCGGCGGCGGCGGCCGACTCTTCGACGAGCGCGGCGTTCTGCTGCGTCATCTGGTCGAGCTGGGTGACCGAGCCGTTGATCTGGCCGATGCCGTCGCTCTGCTCGGCCGAGGCCGCGGTGATCTCGCCGATGATGTCGGAGACGCGCTTCACCGAGTTGACGATCTCGTTCATGGTCGCGCCGGCGTCGGCCACCAGACGTGAGCCGCCCTCGACCTTCTCGACGCTCGCGCCGATCAATGCCTTGATCTCGCGAGCAGCTTCGGCGCTGCGCTGCGCGAGCGAACGCACCTCGCTGGCGACCACGGCAAAGCCACGGCCCTGTTCGCCCGCACGGGCCGCTTCGACCGCGGCGTTGAGCGCCAGGATGTTGGTCTGGAACGCGATGCCGTCGATCACGCCGATGATGTCGCCGATCTTCTTCGACGAGGCGTTGATCTCGTCCATCGTCGAGACCACCTGGGCCACCACCACGCCGCCACGCTGCGCCACTTCGGCGGCCGAGCTCGCGAGCTGATTCGCCTGGCGCGCCGAGTCGGCGCTTTGCTTGACGGTGCCGGTGAGCTGCTCCATCGAGCTGGCGGCCTGCTGCAGGTTCGAGGCCGTCTGTTCGGTGCGCTGGCTCAGGTCCTGGTTGCCGGTGGCGATCTCGGCGCTGGCCGTGCCGATGCTGTCGCTGGTGCTGCGCACCTGCCCGACCAATGTGCGCAGCGACTCCTGCATCTGCGCGAGGGCGCGCAGCAGCTCGGCCGATTCGTCGTGGCCCTGCACGTCGATCGGCTGGGTCAAGTCGCCCTCGGCGATGATCTGGGCGGCACGCCGGGCGGCACGGATCGGGTCGACGATGGAGGCCGCGTTCAGCAGCGTCAACGGAACGACGAGCAGCACCGCCACAGCCAGCACCGCGGCGAACGCATAGAGCGTGAGCAGCATCGCCTCGTCGAACTCGCGCTGCGCGGCCAGGGCCTGGGCCGCGACCCCCTTGGAGATCTCGGCCACCGCCTGTTCGACGGCGACGACGTGTTCCTTGGCCTTGCCGAGCATGCGGTCGGCCACCTTGGCGGTGTCGAACGCGCCGTTCTGGACCTGCTGCAGCACTGGCTGCGAGGCCTTGGCATAAGCGTCCAGGTGGTCGAGCGACTGGCGCACCAGCGCGCCGTCCTTCAGCGTCTCGAGCGCCTTGCGCGTCCGCCCGATCGCCACCTCCCAGGCTTCGCGCGCCTTCAGGACGGCGATGCCGTTCTCATAGTCGATGACCATGTCTTTTTCGAGGCGGCGCACGTCGCCGAGCGCACCGCGCAGCTCACCGATGGCTTGCTGCTGTTCGAGGGCACGCGCGACCCCGTCGCGATTCAGGACCTTCAGGCGCGACCCACCGACGATGGCGGTGGCGCCGACGAGCAGAAAAAGGGCCAGCACCAACAGGACCGCACCGCGCATGCGCGTGTGGATCGTAAAGCGGCGCAACAGGGCTCGCACAATGTTCATCGCGGCGATCTTCCGATAGAGGCTCCCGGCAAACACGAGCCGGTACACCCCGATATCGGCGGTTCGGACTCAAGCCTGAGCCCGAACCTGCAAGAACTGCTTCACGAATCGTGCGGACTCTCACTCCTCCTGGAACGTCGCCTCGCGCTTCTTGCTGATCGACGGGAGCATCACGATGATCACCATCAGCGCCGCGGCGGCCAGCAGGCCTGCCGACAGCGGTCGCGTCACGAACGCGCTCCAGTCGCCACGCGACAGCAGCAGCGCGCGGCGCAGGTTCTCTTCCATCATCGGGCCGAGGATGAAGCCCAGCAACAGCGGCGCGGCCTCGCAGCTGAGCTTGTAGAAGACATAGCCGATCAGCGCGAACAAGGCCGTCAGGAACACGTCGAAGGTGTTGTTGTTCAGCGTGTAGACGCCGATGCAGCAGAACAGCGTGATGGCCGGGAACAGGAAGCGATAAGGCACTGTCAGCAGCTTGATCCAGATGCCGATCAGCGGCAGGTTCAGGATCACCAGCATCGCGTTGCCGACCCACATCGAGGCGATCAGGCCCCAGAACAGCTGCGGGTTGCTCGTCATCACCTGCGGGCCAGGCTGGATGCCCTTGATCGTCATCGCGCCCACCATCAGCGCCATCACCGCGTTCGGCGGGATGCCCAGCGTCAGCATCGGGATGAACGAGGTCTGCGCGCCGGCGTTGTTGGCACTTTCGGGCCCGGCCACACCGCGGATGTCGCCCTTGCCGAAGCGGCCGCTCGCGCCCGCCATCTTCTTTTCCATCGTGTACGACGCGAACGACGCGAGCAGCGCGCCGCCGCCCGGCAGCACGCCGAGGATGGAGCCCAGCGCCGTGCCGCGCACGACCGCCGGCCAGGCCTCCTTGAAGTCCTGCCTGGTCGGCCACAGGCCCTTCACGTGCTTCGTGAAGACCTCGCGGTGCTCGGCCGGCTGGCCGAGGTTGGAGATGATCTCGCCGAAGCCGAACACGCCCATCGCGATCACGACGAAGCCGATGCCGTCGGTCAGCTCGGGGATGTCGAAGCTGTAGCGCGCCGTGCCCGAGATCACGTCGGTGTTGATCTGCGCCAGCAGCAGGCCGAGGATGATCATCGCGATCGCCTTGACCAGCGAACCCGAGGCCAGCACGACCGCGCCGATCAGGCCCAGCACCATCAGCGAGAAGTACTCGGCCGGGCCGAACTTGAACGCGAGCTCGGTCAGCGGCGGCGCGAAGGCCGCGATGATGACCGTGCCGACGCAGCCGGCGAAGAACGAGCCCAGGCCAGCCGCGGCGAGCGCTGCGCCGGCGCGGCCCTGGCGGGCCATCTGGTAGCCGTCGATCGCGGTCACGACCGAGCTCGATTCGCCCGGCACGTTGATCAGGATCGCGGTGGTCGAGCCGCCGTACTGCGCGCCGTAGTAGATTCCGGCCAGCATGATGAGCGCCGGCGTGGCGTCGAGCGCGTAGATCGACGGCAGCAGCATCGCGATGGTGGCGACCGGGCCGAGGCCGGGCAGCACGCCGATCAGCGTGCCCAGCACCGAGCCGAAGAAGGCGTACAGCAGGTTTTGTGCGGTGAAGGCGACGCCGAAGCCGAGCGCGAGGTTGTTCAACAAGTCCATGGGGGTGTGCCTCGGGTCAGCCGGTGATGAAGGTGGGCCACATCGGGATGGTCAGCTTCAGTCCGTAGACGAAGATCAACCACGAGAAGACGGTCAGCACGACGGCGTTGACCACCACGCCCAGCCACTTGAACTCGTCACCGGCCAGGCTGGTGATGAGGATCAGGATGGGCACCGAGACCACCAGCCCGAGCCGGTTGATGCTCAGCCCGAACACCGTGATCGCGACCACGATCACGATCAGCGGCCGCCACGCGATGCTGCCGATCGGGTCGCCGCCTTCGGTCTCGATGGTCAGCGACTTGAACAGCACCACCGCACCGAGGATGGCCATCAGCACGCTGAGGATCAACGGGAAGTAACCGGCACCCGGCTTGGCCGAGCTGCCCATCGAGTAGTTGGTCGCGCCGACGGCGAACACGACGCCGACGACGATGAACATCAGTCCTGAAAAGAAATCCCTCTGACTCTTGATCTTCAATTGGCTCTCCGAACATGGTTTGGGCGCGATTCTAGGCAAGACCCTCGCAGGGCCGTGTCTGGTTTACGCCAATGGGGGCCGACGGCCGGGCCAGGCCGCACGGCGGCGCGGTCAGTCGGGCTTGACCTTCGCCCGCGTCACCACGAGCTTCCAGCGCTGCTGCTCGAGCGCGATGAAGCTCGCGAACTCGGCCGGCGTGCTGCCCACCGCCAGCGCCGCATCGCCCTGCAGGCGCTCGATCGCGCCGGGCTCGCGCATCGCCTTGGCCGACGCGGCGGCGAGCTTGGCCGCCGCCTCGGCCGGCAGGCTGGCCGGCGCGAGCAGCCCGTACCACTGCGTCATCTCGAAGCCGGGGTAGCCCTGCTCGGCGACGGTGGGCACATCGGGCAATTGCGGAATGCGCTGCGCGGTGCCGGTCGCGATGCAGCGCAGTTTGCCGGCCTTGATGAACTGCAGGATGGCCGGCGCGCCCACCGCCGCGGCCTGCAAGCGCCCCGCGAGCAAGTCGGTCAGCTGCGGCCCGGTGCCGCGGTAGGGCACGTGCAGGATGAAGATGCCGGTCGCGATCTTCAGGTACTCGAACGCGAGGTGGCCGGCACTGCCGTTACCGGCCGAACCGTAGTTCAGCTGGCCGGGCTTGGCCTTGCACAGCGCAACGAACTCCTTCAGGTTCTTCGCCGGCACGTCGGGGTGCACGACGTACAGGCTGGGCACCTTGGCCAGCAGCGAGATCGGCTTGAAGTCCTTGACCGGGTCGTAGGGCAGCTTGTCGAAGATGTAGGGGTTCACCGCCAGCGTGCCGATGTGGCCCAGGATCAGCGTGTGCTGGTCGTCGGCACGCGCGACCTCGCTCATCGCGACGTTGCCGGCGCCGCCCGGCTTGTTGTCGACGTACACGCTCTGGCCCAGCAGCTTGCCGAGTTCGTTCGCGGTGGCGCGCGCGACGATCTCGGAGCTGCCGCCGGGCGCGAACGGCACGACGAAGCGGATCGGCTTGCTCGGCCAGGCGGCTTGCGCCCAGCCCGACGCCGGCAGCAGCGTGGCGCCGCCCAGGCCAGCCAACAGGTCGCGGCGCGCGATCATGTTTCCCACGCCGGTGTGGCGCGCAGCACTTCCTCGAGCGTGCTGACGCCTTCGGCAACCTTCATCGCGCCGGCCAGACGCAACGGGCGCATGCCGTCGGCCAGCGCCTGCTTGCGCAGCTTGGCGGCATCGATGGTCGGGTGGATGGTGGCGCGCGCCGCGTCGGTCACGGTCAACAATTCGTACAGGCCGGCGCGACCGCGGTAGCCGGTCATGCGGCATTCGAGGCAGCCGACCGGCTTGTAGGGCTTGACGGCACCGTTCAGCCGCCAGGGCTTGACGACCTCGTCCAGGCTTTCGCGCGTCAGGCCGTCGTCGGGCTGCTTGCAGCTGGGGCACAGCGTGCGCACCAGGCGCTGCGCGAGCACACCGATCAGCGTCGAGCCGATCAGGTAGGGCGGCACGCCCAGATCGGCCAGCCGGGTCACGGCCGACGCCGAATCGTTGGTGTGCAGCGTGCTGAACACGAGGTGGCCGGTGAGCGCGGCCTGGATCGCCATCTCGGCGGTTTCGAGGTCGCGAATTTCGCCGACCATGATGATGTCCGGGTCCTGGCGCATCAGCGCACGCAGGCCTTCGGCGAAGTTCAGGTCGATCAGCGGCTGGACCTGGGTCTGGTTCAGCGCCGGCTGGATCATTTCGATCGGGTCTTCGATGGTGCAGACGTTGACCTCGTCGGTGGCGAGGCGCCGCAGCGTCGAGTACAGGGTGGTGGTCTTGCCCGAGCCGGTCGGCCCCGTCAACAGGATGATGCCGTGCGGCTGCGAGACGAGCGACTCCCAGCGTTTGCCGTCGTGCGCGCCGAAGCCGAGCGCGTCCACCGTCTTGACCGTCGTGTCGGGGTCGAAGATGCGCATCACCAGCTTCTCGCCGAACGCGGTCGGGATGGTCGACAGCCGCATCTCGACCTCGTCGCCCTGCGGGTTGCGCGTCTTGATGCGGCCGTCCAGCGGACGGCGCTTCTCGACCACGTCCATGCGGCCGAGCAGCTTGACGCGCGCGACCATCGCGTTCATCACGCCCGGCGGCAGCTGGTAGACGGTGTGCATCACGCCGTCGATGCGGAAGCGGATCACGCTGCGCTCGCGCCGCGGCTCCAGATGGATGTCGGACGCGCGCTGGTCGAACGCGTACTGCCACAGCCAGTCGACGACCTGCACCACGCCCTGGTCGTTGGCGTCGAGCTGCTTGTTGGTCTTGCCGAGCTCGACCAGCTGCTCGAAGCTCGCCAGCGCCGAGGTTTCGCCGGTCTTGATCGCGTTGCGCACCGAGCGCGACAGCGTGTAGAACTCGGTCGTGTAGCGCGCCAGCTCCATCGGGCTGACGACGACCAGCTTGACCGTCTTGCGCACATGCGCCTCGATCTCGGGCACCCAGCCGATGTCGAGCGGCTCGCAGGTCGCGATGGTGACGTCGTTGAGGCCGACATTGAGTGGCAGCGCGCGGCGCCGCTCGGCGTAGGTGATGGACATGATCTCGGCGACGCGGCCGACGTCCACGCGCAGCGGGTCGATGCGCAGGTAGGGCAGGCCGCAGCGCGCGGCCAGCCATTCGGTGAGCGCCTCGACATCGAGCAGCTTCTCGGTGCCCTGGCGCACCAGTTCGGCGGCCGCCAGACGCACCAGCGGATGCTGCTTGCTGTGGCCCACGGCGAAACGCTTGGCGGTGGCGTCGGCGTCGCTCGGGCTGATCAGCCCGTCCTCGCGCAGCCCGTCGATCAGCGGGCGCAGTTCCAGTCGGCCGACACGCATGGTCTTGACGGGCGCCGGGGCAAGAGGGGAAGCAGCAACTTTCATGCGGTCGTCAGGTTGGTGTCCGTGGCCACGGGAGCGAGCGGGCGGATCATGCGCAGCCATTTGCGGGCCGGCAGCTTGAACCGGGTCTCGATGTTATCCGCGCGCGCCGCCAGGGTGTCGCGTTCCGGCATGGTCGCGTTCTTCAGCGCGACGACGATGGTGTTGCCCTCGCGCGTCGGGCGCAGGCTCCAAACCTGGTCGGCCCCGAAGGCCGCGGCGATGCGCTGCGCGCTGCGCTCGAAGCTGGCGTCGCGGCCGAACAGGTTCACCGTCATCACGCCGCCATCGGCCAGCAGGCGGTGGCAGTCGCGGTAGAACGCGGCGCTGTCGAGCACCGGCGACGCGGCGTCGTGGTCGTAGAGATCGACGTTGAGCACCTGGGCCGATTCCGCGCGCGCCGCGTCGGCCACGTAAAGGGCGGCGTCCATCTCGACGACCTCGCAGCGCGCCGAGTCGGCCGGCAGGTGGAACCACAGCCGGCAGGCGGCTATGACGCTGGGGTTGAGTTCGACCGCGGTGCAGCGCATGCGCAGCGTGCTGTGGCAAAAGCGCGTGATCGCTGCGGCACCCAGCCCGAGTTGCACGGCCCGGCCGGCGGTGAGTTCGGCAGGGGGCCGCAGCAGCATCCACGCCATCATGCGCTGGATGTATTCGAGCTCGAGCGCCAGCGACTTGCGGATGCGCATCGCGCCCTGCACCCAGGGCGTGCCCAGGTGCAGGTAGCGCACACCGTCGGCTTCGGAAATGGTCGCAGGCGCGAGCTCAGGGTCGTTCTTCTTGCGGGCGTTCATCGGGACGTTCAGACCACTCCATGTTCTTGCAACGCGGCGCGCCACGCGGCAAGCTTCTTCTCGAAGCTCCAACTCGCGTTCGCCGGGCTCGTCGACGGCAGACGCAGCACCGGCAGGCCGAGGGCGCGAGTGTGGCGCATCGCGCGGGCCGACTCGCCGCCGTTGTGCGCGATGGCGCGCAGGCCCGGCGCGAGCCGCAGGAGGCCTGTCAGGTCGTTGTACTCGGCGTCTTCGATCGCGCTGTCCAGGCTGCCCTCGCGGCGGCAGCTGGCGTACACGTCCCACAGGCCCAACCGGTGGGCGCGCGCTGTTTCCAACCGTTGCACATAGGTCGCGTGTTTCAGATCGACCTGCCAGAGCGCGCCCAGAATGGCCCAGAAGTGATTGCGCGGGTGGCCGTAGTACTGCTGCGCCTGGAGCGAGGCCGCGCCGGGGAAGCTGCCGAGCACGATCAGGCGCGTGTCCGCGTCGACGACGGGGCCCAGGCCTTCCAGCACCGCGCTCACGCCAGCCCCGGCAAGGCCGCCCGCGCATTGGCCGAGGTGGCGTGTGCGAGCTCAGCCAGCGACAGGCCCCGCAGTTCGGCCAGCGTCTGCGCGATGCGCGGCAGCTCGCCGGGCTCGTTGCGCGCGCACAGGCCGGCGGTGCGCTCCTCGCGGGTGCGGTACAGCCAGTGCGGCGGGATGTCGGGCGCGTCGGTCTCGAGCACGATCGCATCCAGCGGCAACTCGGCGGCCAGGCGGCGGAGCTGCAGCGCCCGGTCGAAGGTCATCGCGCCGCCAAAGCCGAGCTTGAAGCCGAGTTCGACGAAGGCCAGCGCCTGCTGCGCACTGCCGTTGAAAGCATGCGCGATGCCGCCGCGCACCTTGACGATGCGCAGGTGCTTGAGCAGCGTGTCGGCCGAGCGCCGCACATGCAGGATCACCGGCAGGTCGACGCGGCGCGCGAGCTTGAGCTGGGCGGCGTAGAACTGCTCCTGGCGGACCGGGTCCAGGCCGGGCACGAAGTGGTCGAGGCCGATCTCGCCGATGGCGACCAGGCGCGGGTCGCCGCGGACCTCGTCGAGCAGGTCACCGAGGTGGCGCAGGTCGTCGTCGACCGCACGCCCCACGAACAGCGGGTGGATGCCCAGCGCGTAAGCGAAGCCGTGCGTCGCCGCGAGCCGACGCACGGTCTCGAAATTGCTTCGCTCCACTGCCGGCACGACGATCTGCGTCACGCCGGCGGCGCGCGCACGGGCCACCACCGCGTCGCGGTCGGCGTCGAATTCGGGCGCGTCGAGGTGGCAATGGCTGTCGGTCCACATGGAGCGTGATGATGCACTGGCCTTGCGTTGTGACAGGATTCCCGCTGCGTGCTACTGTAGGCACGCGATGAAGAAGGCACCGCTTTACAGCCGCTCGCGCGCTCCGGCCCGGGCCCCTGACGACGCTCTCCCCGAGGCGGCGCCGGCCGTCGTCACGCGGCGCGCGCGCCTCAAGGCCGTGCTGGTCCGCCACGAGCGGCGCCTCTGGGCGGGCGGCGTGCTGTTGCTGCTCGCCGCCGCGCTCGCGCTGAACTTCGGGCGTGCACCGGCCAAGCCGCCGCTGACCATCGAGCAGATCGACGCCGCGGTCCGCCAGTCCATCGACGACAAACCCCTGCCCTCGCCGGTGACACGCGCCTACGAGACCATCCTGCCGTCCGTGGTGCGCGTGGTCGGGCTGATGACCGAAGGCGACGACGGCAGCGATGCCGACGAAAAAACCGGTGACAAGGGCGGCGACAAGAAGGACGACAAGAAGTTCCACGGCCCGGTCGAGCGCGGCGTCGGCACCGGCGTCGTCATCATCGACAACGGCACCATCCTGACCAACCTGCACGTGATCAACGGCGCCAAGCGCATCAAGGTCACCTTCATGGACGGCACCGAGTCCGACGCGGTCGTGCAGGGCACCCAGCCCGAGAACGACCTCGCGGTGCTGCGCGCCAAGACCATCCCCGACGACCTGGAGGCGGCGACGCTGCGCTCCACCGCCGACCTCGCACCCGGCGACCAGGTGCTGGCGGTGGGCTTCCCGTTCGGCATCGGGCCGTCGGCCTCGAGCGGCATCGTCTCGGGCCTCAAGCGCGAGTTCCGCTCGCCCGAGGGCCAGCAGCAGCTGACCAACCTGATCCAGTTCGACGCCGCCGCCAACCCCGGCAACTCGGGCGGGCCGCTGGTCACGATGGACGGCGAGGTCGTCGGCATCGTGACCGCGATCCTCAACCCGAGCCGCCAGCGCACCTTCATCGGCATCGGCTTTGCCGTGCCGATCGAGAACGCCGCATCGGCCGTCGGCATGCCGCCTTTCTGAACACCCAGCCACGAGCCCACCGCATGGACACCGTCAACAGCAGCAGCGCGCACGCCTCCACGTTGATGGAGCAGATTCTTTACGAAGTGAAGCGGGTCGTCGTCGGCCAGGACCAGTTCCTCGAGCGCGTGATGGTGGCGATGCTCGCGCAAGGCCACCTGCTGGTCGAAGGCGTGCCGGGCCTGGCGAAGACGCTCACCGTGAAGACGCTCGCGTCGACCTTGCGCGGCACCTTCAAACGCATCCAGTTTACGCCCGACCTGGTGCCGGCCGACTTGGTCGGCACACGCATCTTCAACCCGCGCACCGGCGAGTTCTCGACCTCGCTCGGGCCGGTGTTCACCCACTTGCTGCTCGCCGACGAGATCAACCGCGCGCCGGCCAAGGTGCAGAGCGCGCTGCTCGAGGTGATGCAGGAACGCCAGGTCACGATTGCCGGCGAGACGCACAAGGTGCCCGAGCCCTTTCTGGTGATGGCGACGCAGAACCCGATCGAGACCGAAGGCACCTACCCGCTGCCCGAGGCGCAGGTCGACCGCTTCATGATGAAGGTGCTGGTCGACTACCCGAGCGAGGAAGAAGAATTCGTGATCGCACAGCGCGTGACCGGCCCGGCGACCACGGTCTCGGCCGTGGCCAGCATGGGCCAGCTCGCCGAACTGCAACAAGAATGCCGCAAGGTCTATGTCGACCCGTCGCTGATGCAGTACGCGGTGAAGCTCGTCAGCGCGACGCGCCGGCCCGACCGCTACGGCCTGGCCGACCAGGCCAAGTACCTGACCTATGGCGCGAGCCCGCGCGCCACCATCGGCCTGATCGAGGGCGCACGCGCGCTGGCCTTCATGCGCGGCCGCGCCTACGCGCTGCCCGAAGACATGACCGGCCTGGTCGGCGACGTGCTGCGCCACCGCCTGGTGCTGTCGTACGAGGCGCTGGCCGAAGGCCTGACCGCCGACCAGCTGGTGCAGCGCCTGATGAAGAAGATCCCGGTCCCCGACAAGCCGCTGGCGCCCGGAGCCTGAGCATGGAAGCAGTCGCGTCCGATGCCCTGCTGAAGCGCCTCGAATGGACGGTGATCCGCCGTCTCGACGGCCTGCTGCAAGGCGACTACCGCACGCTGTGGCGCGGTGCGGGCCTGGACCTGGCCGACCTGCGCGAGTACCAGCACCATGACGACGTGCGCCACATCGACTGGAACGTCACCGCGCGCCTGCAGCAGCCGTATGTGCGCCAGTTCACCGAAGACCGCGAGCTCAACGCGTGGTTTCTCGTCGACCTGAGCGCGAGTGCCGACTTCGGCTCCGACACCTTGAGCAAGCGCACCGTCGCCGCCGAGTTCGTCGCGGTGCTGGCCAGGTTGCTGACGCGCCACGGCAACCGTGTCGGCGCGCTGCTCTACGGCAGCGAGGTCGACACCGTGATCCCCGCGCGCGGCGGGCGCATGCATGTGCTGAACCTGCTGCAGCGCATGCGCGCGCGGCCCGAACAGTCGGCGCCGGGCGCGACCAACCTGCGCGACCTGCTGCTCGCCGGCCAGCGCATCGTGAAGCGCCGCAGCACCATCTTCGTCGTTTCCGATTTCATCAGCGCGCCCGGCTGGGAGGCCGCGCTCGCGCAGCTCGCGCGCCGCCACGAGGTCACCGCGGTGCGGCTGTTCGACCCGCTCGAGATGGACCTGCCCGACCTCGGCCTGCTCACGCTGCGCGATGCCGAAACCGGCGAGCAATTGCTGGTCGACACCCACGACCGCGGCTTTCGCGAGCGCTTCAAGGCCGCGGCCGAGCGGCGCGAGACCGCGTTGCTCGACGGCCTGGCCAGCGCCGGTGTCGACACACTGGAACTGGCGACCGACGACGACCTGATGGACGCCATCCTGCGCTTCGCCGACCTGCGCAAGCAGCGCAGCCGCCTCGCAAACTGGAGTGGCAAGCCGGGACGCGGCGGCTTCCCCGGTCACCTGAGCGCCGCAGCGGGAGCCGCGTGATGAAGTCGCTGCCGATGACCTTCATCTGGCCCGACATGCTGTGGGGCCTGATCGCGCTGCCGCTGCTGGTGCTGCTCTATGTGTGGCTGCAGCGCCGGCGCAAGAAGACGACGCTGCGCTACGCCAATCTCGGCCTCGTGCGCGAGGCGCTGGGCAAGAGCATCGCGTGGCGCCGGCACCTGCCGCCGGTGCTGCTGTTCACCGCGATCGCCGCGCTGCTGCTGGCCGCCGCACGTCCGGCCGCGGTCATCACGCTGCCGTCGCAACAGGAGACCATCATCCTCGCGATGGACGTGTCCGGCAGTATGCGCGCCAGCGACGTGCTGCCCGACCGCATCACGGCCGCGAAGGAAGCCGCGAAGTCCTTCGTCGCCGAGCTGCCGCGCAGCGTGCGCATCGCGGTCGTGCAGTTCGCCGGCACCGCCGCGGTGGTGCAGGCGCCGACGCTGAGCCGCGAGGACGTGGTCGCCGCGATCGAGCGCTTCCAGCTGCAGCGCGGCACGGCGATCGGCAGCGGCATCGTGCTGTCGCTGGCCACGTTGTTCCCCGACGCCGGCATCGACCTGTCGCAGATCACGGGTCAGCGCGCGATGCCGCCCGGCCCGGGCGACAAGCCCAAGCCCGAGTTCACGCCGGTGCCGCCGGGCTCGTACCCGTCGGCCGCGATCATCCTGCTCACCGACGGCCAGCGCACCACAGGCCCCGACCCGATCGAGGCCGCGAAGATGGCGGCCGACCGCGGCGTGCGCGTCTACACCGTCGGCGTCGGCACCAAGGAAGGCGAGACCATCGGCTTCGAAGGCTGGTCGATGCGCGTGCGGCTGGACGAAGACACGCTCAAGGGCATCGCCAACCTGACCCGCGCCGACTACTTCTATGCCGGCACCGCGGAAGACCTGAAGAAGGTCTACCAGGGCCTGTCGACCAAGCTGATCGTCGAGAAGAAAGAGACCGAGGTCAGCGCGTTGTTCGCCGCATTCGGTGCGCTGCTGGTCGTGGTGGCCGCCAGCTTGAGCGTGTGGTGGTTCGGACGCGTGGCGTGAGGCTGTTGCCTCACCCGAAGCGGCCCTGCAGAAACCAGCTCGGCGTCTGCGGCGCCACCGGCCGCCGCGCGCGGTAAACCCACACCAGCGCGCCGCCCGGCTGCTGGGCGATGTAGTAGTCGCGTTCGACCAGCGCCGCGTCCCACCAGCCGGTCTCGATGCGCTCGGGGCCGCTGAGCAACTGCAGCAACTGCCCGTCGAGCACCGGGCCGCTCGGGCGCTCGTGCAGCGGTTCGGGCTGCTGCAGCAGCCAGACCGGTCGCACGAGCGGGGTGGCCACGAGGTGGGGCGGCGGCTCGCGTGTCGACCGGGCACGCGCAGGACGCATCTGCGCATCGGCGACCCGCCACACGTTGGCGCGTTCGGGCCGGTGGTCTTGCACGGCTTCGAGCCGCAACACCTGCTCGGGGCCGAGCCGAGCCTGCAGGCGCTCGATCAGGCGGGTCAGGCCTTCGTGTTCGGAGGCCGGCGTCGGGAAGAGCTCGGCATTGGGCGGTGCGCGGCGCGCGATGTCTTCGGCATGCAGCGACAGCTCGAGCGTGGGCGCGGGCAGCTGCAGCGGCGCCAGCCGTTCGCGCAGCAGCGCCAGCAGGTGGGCGCTGTCACGCGAAGGTTGGGCCAGTGCGATCTCGAGCGCCGTGAAGCCGGGGCCGGGTGCATCGCGGCGCGAGCGCTGCTCGTGGTGCATGTGCAGCGTGAAGCGGCGCACGAAGGCGTGCTGCGCCGACAGCCACGCGACCAGGCGCTCCAGCAGCACGGCCGCGCCATGCAGCAACTGCTCGCCGGTGTCGGCGCGGGCGAAGAGTTCGAGCCGGGTGTCGAGGGTGGGCGGCAGCGTGAGCGGCTCGCGCGGGTCGGGCCGCGTGCCCATCGCGCGGTCGAGCTCGTCGAGCACCGCCTCGCCGAAGCGGCGCGCCAGCCCGGCGCGCGGCACTGTGCTCAGGTCGGCGAGCGTGCGCAGGCCCATGCCTTCCAGTGCTTCCCAATGGGCACGGCCGGGGCCGAGCAGCCAGACCGGCGCCTGCGCCAGCGCGCTGCGGGTGGCGGCCGGGTCGGTGCAGTCCAGTTCGCGGTGCACCCGCGCCAGCAGCGCCGCGCCCAGCGGCGTGGCGGCGGTGACGGTGTGCAGGCGGTGGCCCAGCGGCGCGAGCGCGGTGTGCAGGCGCTGCCGCAACGCCGGCAGGCCGCCGAAATAGCGCAGGCTCGCTTGCACCTCGAGCAGCACGGTGTGCGGCGCGGTATCGGGCGCCGCCGGTGCGATCGTCACGCTGGGCGTGAAGGCCAGTGCCGCGTGCGCGACCGCCAGCAGCGCCTGCGCGTCGCGAGCCGGGTGCACCTGACCCAGCACGAGCTGCGGCGCCAGCGCGAGCGCCGTGGCGCGCTTCAGCCCGGGCTTCACGCCGAGGGCGCGGGCCGCGGCGTTGGCGCTGACGATGTGGTGGGCGTCTGAGAGCGCCAGCGCCGCGCCGGTCAGCTCATGCGGCAGCGTCGCCGCGAAGGTTTCGAGCGACAGCAGCGGCAGATGCAGGGCGATCCAGAGCACGACGGCAACACCAGCGGGCCGGCATCACGACGCGGCGAGGTCGACGAAGGTGGCCGCGTGCAGGCCGGACTCGCGGCTCGCCGGCGCCAAGGGGGTGAGTGCACGCAGCCGTGCCGTCTCGTCCAGCACCGGCGGCAACGCGAGCTGCAACGGCAACGCGAGCGGCGGGCCGCGGCGCTTGAGCATGCGCACCGCGAGCACGTCGGCGCCGTGGGCGCGCAAGGCCAGGCGCAGCGGCGCCGCCGTGGGACGCTGCGCCGCCGCCATGTCGCGCAGCACGAAAGCCGGGCCGTCGTGCGCATGCGCGGCGAGTTGCAGGCGGCGCAGGCGCTCGGTGCGCAGCCGCGGCGGCAACCACGCGAGCACAGCGCCGACATGGCCGCTCTTGAGCGCCTGCTCCAGCGCCCACAGGCTGTCGCTGCCGGGGATCACGCGGCTGCGCGTGTTGATGACCAGCAGCTGCTCGACATCGAAGCCGAGGGCAGCGAGCGCAAGCGCCGACAGGTCGGCGGGCGGATCGAACAGCATCACGATCCGGCCGGCCGCTTGAGTGGCCACCAGGCTGTCGGCGAGCAGCCGGATCTCGCCGACACCGGGATGCGGCAGCAGCAGCTCGGTGAGGGCACGCCGCGGCCAGCCGCCGCCGGGGAGCTGCGCATCGAGGGACGCAAAGCCGCTGGGCACGGCGGCCTCGGCATGGCGGCCGAGCTGGTGGCCCAGCCAGAGCGCGGGGTGCAAGCGCTCGGGACTCAGCGCCTGCGGAGGCGCAGCCACCGGGGTGACCGTGGCCACGGCGGCAGAAAGGGTGGCAGGCATGCGGTCCATGGAAAGACTGTACGTTTATACAGCTATCGATGCAAGCTCGCCCAGATTTCAATCCATGCTTCAAGTCGAGTTATTATTTGCTTCAGTCAACTTGTTGCAGAAAATACCTGCCATGACAGCCGCTGATCTTTCTCGCATCGAGGCCGTCCGCCGCTTCAACCGCTTCTACACGCACCGCATCGGCGCGCTGCACGAAGGCCTGTCGGACTCGAAGTTCACGCTCACCGAATCGCGCCTGCTGTGGGAACTGGCCCACCGCGACGCGCTGACCGCCACCGAACTCGCACGCGATCTCGACCTCGACGCCGGCTACCTGAGCCGCCTGCTGCGTGGCTTCAAAGACCGCGGCCTGATCAAGAGCACGCGCGCCACCAGCGACGCGCGCCACCAACACCTGAGTCTCACCGCGGCAGGCAAGCGCGCGTTCGCCCCGATCAACACGCGCTCGCAGACCGACGTGGGCGGCCTGCTCACGTCACTGCCCGAAGCGCAGCAGCAGCAGTTGCTGGCGGCCATGGCGAGCATCGAGCACCTGCTGAACGCGGCCAAAGCACCCCGCCCGCTGCTGCTGCGCGCGCACCGGCCGGGCGACATCGGCTGGGTGATTTCGCGCCACGGCGCGCTCTACGCCGACGAGTACGGCTGGGACGCCGGCTTCGAGGCCCTGGTGGCGCGCATCGCCGCCGACTTCGTGGAACGCTTCGATGCGGCCCGCGAGGCCTGCTGGATCGCCGAACGCGATGGCTCGAACGTCGGCAGCGTGTTCCTGGTGCAGGCCCGTGACGAGATCACGCAGGCCCCGCTGGACGGCGTGGCCCAGCTGCGCATGTTGCTGGTCGAACCGTCGGCCCGCGGCCTCGGGCTGGGCGAACGTCTGGTCGACGAGTGCCAGCGCTTCGCGCGCCGCGCCGGCTATCGCAAGATCATGCTGTGGACCAACAGCCTGCTGAGCGCGGCGCGCGGCATCTACCGCAAACAGGGCTACGTGCTGGTGAAGAGCGAGCCGCACCACAGCTTCGGCCACGACCTGGTCGGCGAGATCTGGGAGATGCCGCTGTGAGCCGCGCACCCTCCTGCCCTTGCGGCTCGACGGTGCGTTACGAGGATTGCTGCGGCCGCTACCACGCCGGCCCGCTGCACCTGCAGGCGCCGACGGCCGAGGCCCTGATGCGCTCGCGCTACAGCGCGTTCGTGCTCGACCTGACGGACTACCTGCTCGCCAGCTGGCATGCGAGCACCCGCCCGTTGCGGCTCGAACCCAACGAACCCGGTCTGACATGGCTGGGGCTGGACGTGCGGCGCCACACCGTCGTCGACGCCGACCACGCCACGGTCGAGTTCGTTGCCAGAAACAAGCTCGCGGGTCGCGCGCAGCGGCTGCAAGAGCTCAGTCGCTTCGTGCGCGAGGACGCAATTTGGTTCTACGTGGACGGCGATCTGCGCTGAACAACGATCAGGCGAACTCTTGCCGCACGCCGGCCGACATCAGCCGCCGGATGATCCAGCCCAGCAGCGCACAACCCGCCAGCGTCATCAACACCGCCATCACGCGCGCCGCGGTTACGAAGCCGCCGAACACGCCCATGGCCTTCTGCGGGATCGCGACGTGGCTCAGCGTGTTGCTGACAACCGACTGCACCACTTCGTGCTGCAGCCACAAGCCCATCAGGTTGGCAACGATGGCGACGATCAACAGGCCGATGAAGGTGCGACGCGCCCAGTCCAGGCGCAGCAGCAGGCCGACGGCCGACGCCAGCGTGGCCAGCGACATCACGAGGCCGGCGCCCACCACCCACGGCAGGTAGCCGATCAGCAGGCCGGTCAGCAGCGGCATCTGATCGACGGCACCTTGCCAGCCCGGCATCAGTGAAGCGACCGCGGCGTTCTGCACCAGGGCCGACACGCTGGTCAGCGCGGCCAGCACGATGAAGACCCAGGCGGTCGTGGTGACGAAGAGCGAGCGGGCCCCGACGGTGTAGGTTTGCGGCATGTCGATTCCTTGAAGAGCCCGCAACGATGGGCTCGGCGCATGTCGCAATTTTCAAACTTGCTCGATGACAAGACACCCCTCGCTTGGGGGTCGTCCCCACGTTCATGGCCTTGTCTGTGTGATGTTCGCCACAACGCGGTGTCGCGGCTCAGCCGAACCGCACGGCGTAGATCGGCGGCAGGTGGGCGGCCACCGTCGACCAGCGGTCTCCGCCATCGTCGCTCGCCCACAAACCGCCGGTCGTGCTGCCCATCAACAGGCGGTGCCCGGTCTCGTCCACGGCCAGGCCATGACGGTAGACCAGGTCGTAGCAGTTCTCATGCGGCAGGCCGGTGCGCAGAGTCTCGAAGCTGCGGCCACCGTCGCGCGTGCGGTTCACCACCAGTGCGCCGTCGACCGGCACGCGCTGCTGGTCGGCCACGCCCGGCACGAACCACGCGGTGTCGGCATGTGTCGGGTGTGCGGCCACCGCGAAGCCGAAGTTGGCGAGCGGCACGTTCGTGACCTCGTGCCACGACGCCGCGTTGTCGGTCGAACGCCAGATGCCGTTGTGGTGCTGGCACCAGAGCACGTCGGGCTGCGCGGCGCAGCGCACGATGCGGTGCGGGTCCTGTGTGTTGGGGCTCTCGGCCTGGTCCGGCGGCATGTAGGCGGCATGCATGCCGTCGGCCTGCAACTGCCAGCTCGCCGCATCGTCCCGCGTCACCCACGCGCCACCGCAGCTGATGCCGACCAGCAGTTCGCCGGCACGCGTCGGGTGCGGGCAGATCGAGTGGATGCCCGGCACGTCGAAGCCGCCGCCGAACCACTCGGCGCGCCCGGGTTGATTCCACAGCGGCTCGACAAGCTGCCACGACTCGGCGTTGTCGTCCGAGCGGAACAGTCCGCCCGGCAAGGTACCGGCCCAGATGGTGCCGCGGGCGGACTCCAACGACCAGATCTGCTGCAGCGTCCAGGCGACGCCAGCGACCGGCTCGCCCTCGGGCTGCGGCGGATACGCCGGCGCCGGCAGCTCGTGCCAGTTCGCGCCGCCGTCGTCCGACGCCTGCACCTTGGCGCCGAAATGGCCGAGATGGAGCGCCGCCAGCATCCGCCCCGAAGCTTGCGGCGGCAGCACCATCGACACCGGCTCGCCGAGGAAATGAATGCGTTCGACCGCCCAGGCGCCCTGGCGACGGTGCATCTCGAACAAGCCCTTGCGGGTGGCGATCCAGGCACGTTGTTCCATGAGGGTCTCCGCAGTTCAGCCGCCCGACAGGGCTTGCAGCACATGCACCTCGCTGTCGGGCGCGAGCGCATCGTCGAGCTTGACGCGGTCGGTGCAACGCCGGCCGTCGATGAATGCGACCACGTTGCCGCGCAGGTGGCCCTGCTCGTCCAGCACGTAGCCGCGCAGCCGCGGGTTCAGCGCGAAGGCCGCATCGAGCGCCGCGCGCAGCGTGGCGGCGGGCGCATCGACCTCCGGCGTCTCGACGAAACGCCGCAGCTGCTGAGTGAAAACGATGCGTGCCACGCGGGCCATGATGCCCTGCGGCTGCGTCACAATCAATCGCGAAAGCATTACCTCAAATCACGGAGACAACCATGTTCGGTTTGATGATGCAGCAGCCGCTGCTGATCTCGTCGCTGCTGGTCCACGCCGAGCGCCACCATGGCGACCAGGAAGTCGTGTCGCGCCGGGTCGAAGGCGACATTCACCGCACGACCTACCGCGAACTCGCGTCGCGCTCGCGCCGCATGGCCAAGGCCATCGCAACACTCGGCGTGAAGCCGGGCGAGCGCGTCAGCACGCTGGCCTGGAACGGCTACCGCCACATGGAGCTGTACTACGCGGTCTCGGGCTCGGGCGCGGTGCTGCACACGCTGAACCCGCGGTTGCATCCCGATCATGTGGTCTACATCGCCGACCACGCCGAAGACCAGGTGCTGTTCTTCGACATGACCTTCCTGCCGCTGATCGAAGCGATCGCGCCGCGCGTCAAGACCATCAAGCACTTCGTCGCAATGACGGACCGCGCCCACATGCCCCCGGACAGCAAGGTGCCCAAGCTGCTGTGCTTCGAAGACCTGGTCGATGCGCAGGACGACCACTTCGAGTGGCCCAGCTTCGACGAGAACCTGGCCTCGTCGCTCTGCTACACCTCGGGCACGACCGGCAACCCCAAGGGCGTGCTCTACAGCCACCGTTCGACGCTGCTGCACACCTTCGCGATCGCGCTGCCCGACGCGCTCAACTGCTCGGCGCGCGACACCATCCTGCCGGTGGTGCCGATGTTCCACGTCAACGCCTGGGGCCTGCCGTACGCCGCCTGCATGATGGGCGCCAAGCTCGTGTTCCCCGGCCCGGGGCTGGACGGCAAGTCGCTGCACGAACTGTTCGAAACCGAGCGCGTGACGATGTCGGCGGGCGTGCCCACCGTGTGGCAAGGCCTGCTCGGTTATGTCGAAGCCAACGGCCTGAAGTTCTCGACCATGCGCCGCACCGTGATCGGGGGCTCGGCCTGCCCGCCGGCGATGATGAAAGCCTTCCAGGAGAAGTATGACGTGCAGGTCATCCACGCCTGGGGCATGACCGAGATGAGCCCGGTCGGCACCGCCGCCATCCTCAAGTCCAAGCACCTCGGCCTGTCGAGCGAAGAGCGCATGGCGGTGCAGTCCACCCAGGGCCGCGCCGTCTACGGCGTCGACATGAAGATCGTCGGCGAGAACGGCGAGGCGCTCCCGTGGGACGGCAAGCAATCCGGCGAGCTGCTGGTGCGCGGGCCGTGGATCATCAGCGAGTACTTCAAGGGCGAAGGCGGCAACCCGCTGGTGACCGATGGCGAAGGGCGGGGCTGGTTCCCCACCGGCGACGTGGCCACCATCGACGCCGACGGCTACATGCACATCACCGACCGCAGCAAGGACGTGATCAAGTCCGGCGGCGAATGGATAGGCTCGATCGACCTCGAGAACATCGCGATGGCCAACCCCAAGGTCGCGATGGCCGCCTGTATCGCCGCCAAGCACGCGAAGTGGGACGAACGCCCGCTGCTGATCGTCGTGAAGAAGCCCGGCGTCGAACTCACGCGCGACGAGATGCTGGCGTTCTTCGAGGGCCGCATCGCGAAGTGGTGGACGCCGGACGACGTCGTCTTCGTCGACGCGATCCCGCTGGGCGCGACCGGCAAGATGCTGAAGAACCGGCTGCGCGAGCAGTACGCCGACGCGCTGATCAAGAAGGGCTGAGCCCGCTTGCATTCCGGCATCATTTACGCCGCCCTCGCCTTCACATGGTGGGGGCTGTTCCCGCTGTACTTCCGCATCGTCACGACGGTGGCACCCGGCGAGGTGCTGGCGCACCGCATCGTGTGGTGTCTGGTGCTGCTCCTCGCGGCGCTCAGCATGCGCCGCCAATGGGCCTGGCTGGCCGCGGTGCTGCGTCAACCCAAGGTGCTGGTCGCGTTTGTCGTCAGTGCGCTGCTGCTGTCGGCCAACTGGCTGACCTACATCTGGTCGGTCCAGAACGGCCACGTGGTCGATGCCAGCCTGGGCTACTTCATCACGCCGCTGGTCAATGTGCTGCTTGGCTACAGCCTGCTGCACGAACGCCCGCGCCGCGCGCAATGGGTCGCGCTGACGCTGGCCTGCGTGGGTGTCGCGTGGCTGACGTGGCAGACCGGCCGGCTGCCGTGGATCGCGCTGCTGCTGGCGGCCACCTTCGGCTGCTACGGCTTGCTGCGCAAGGTCGCCGTGCTCGGTGCGCTCGAGGGCCTGACGCTCGAAACGCTGGTGCTCGCGCCATTGGCGCTGGCCGCGCTCGTGATCTGGTCCGTGCACGGGCAGGCGAGCTTCCCCGCGCCGGACCTGCGAACCAACCTCTGGCTGATCGCGCTCGGCCCGATCACCGCCGTTCCGTTGCTGTTGTTCGCAGCCGGCGCGCGACGCTTGTCGATGACGACGCTCGGCCTGTTGCAATACATCGGCCCGTCGATCCAGTTCGTGCTCGGTGTCTGGATCTTCCGCGAGCCGTTCACGCCGGCCCGCTTGATCGGGTTCGGCCTGATCTGGCTCGCGCTCGCGATCTACAGCCTCGATGGCTGGCGCGTCGGGCGGCTCGCCTCAGCGGCCGCCTGACACGCATTCACCCATCAAGCCGCGATCGGCTCCGGCGCCGAGCTGCGAATCAGGTGGTCGAAGGCACCCAGCGCAGCCTTCGCGCCATCACCGGTCGCGATGATGATCTGCTTGAACGGCACCGTCGTCACGTCACCCGCCGCGAACACACCGGGCAGCGAGGTCTGGCCGCGCGCATCGACGACGATCTCGCCGTGGCGGGTCAGCTCCAGCGTGCCCTTGAGCCATTCGGAGTTCGGCACCAGGCCGATCTGCACGAACACGCCTTCGAGTTCGACGTGCTTCGATTCGCCATTCGCACGATCGGTGTAGGTCAGGCCATTGACCTTGCCGTCGGCGCCGGTGATCTCGGTCGTCTGCGCCTGGGTGTGGATCACGACGTTGGGCAGGCTCTTCAGCTTGTTGATCAACACCGCGTCGGCTCGCAGCTGGTCGCCAAACTCGAGCAGCGTCACGTGGCCGACGATGCCGGCCAGATCGATCGCCGCTTCGACACCCGAGTTGCCGCCACCGATCACCGCGACCCGCTTGCCCTTGAACAGCGGGCCGTCGCAGTGCGGGCAGTAGGCCACGCCCTTGTTGCGGTATTCCTGCTCGCCCGGCACGTTGACTTCGCGCCAGCGCGCGCCGGTCGACAGGATCACGGTCTTGCTCTTCAGCGTCGCGCCGTTGGCCAGTTGGATGCCGATCAAGCCGTTCTTGTCGGTGGCCGGGATCAGCTTCTCGGCGCGCTGCAGGTTCAGGATGTCGACGTCGTAGCGTTTCGCGTGCTGCTCCAGCGCCGCGGCGAATTTCGGGCCGTCGGTCTCGAGCACCGAGATGAAGTTCTCGATGCTCATCGTGTCCATCGTTTGCCCGCCGAAGCGCTCGGCCAGGATGCCGGTGCGTATGCCCTTGCGCGCCGCGTACACCGAGGCCGCCGCACCCGCGGGCCCGCCGCCGACGATCAGCACGTCGTACGCGTCCTTCGCGTTGAGCTTGACCGCATCGCGCGCCGCGGCGCCGGTGTCGAGCTTGGCGACGATCTCTTCGACGTCCATGCGGCCCTGGCCGAAGTGCTCGCCGTTCAGGAACACCATGGGCACGGCCAAGATCTGGCGGTCTTCCACTTCCCGCTGGTACAGCCCGCCGTCGATCACGACGCTCGTGATGCGCGGGTTCAGCACCGCCATCAGGTTCAACGCCTGCACCACGTCCGGGCAGTTGTGGCAGGTGAGTGACATATAGGTCTCGAAGCGCAGCTCGTTTCCAAAACCAGCGCCCTCGAGGTCTTTGATCTGCTCGATGAGCTCGGCCTCGATCTTCGGCGGGTGGCCGCCGACCTGCAGCAGCGCCAGCACCAGCGAGGTGAACTCATGGCCCATCGGGATCGCCGCGAAACGAATGCGCGGCGCCTCGCCGATGCGGTTCAGCGCGAACGACGGCTTGCGCGCATCCGTGCCGTCGGTCTTCAGCGTGATCTTGTCGCTCAGCGAGACGATGTCCTGCAGCAGGCCATGCATCTCCTGGGCGGCGTCGCTGTCGTCCAGCGACGCCGTGATTTCGAAAGGCAGCTTCACGCGTTCGAGGTAGGCCCCCAGCTGCGCTTTCAGGTTTGTGTCCAACATCGTGAAGCTCCTTGTTGCTTTCAATACTGCAGAAAAGCCTGCTTAGATCTTGCCGACCAGGTCGAGCGACGGGGTGATGGTTTTGGCACCGTCGTTCCACTTCGCGGGGCAGACCTCGCCCGGATGCGCGGCGGTGTACTGAGCCGCCTTGAGCTTGCGCAGGGTTTCCTTCACGTCGCGGGCGATCTCGTTGGAGTGCACCTCAGCGGTCTTGATCACGCCTTCCGGGCTGATCAGGAAGGTGCCGCGCAGCGCCCGGCCTTCTTCGGGGATGTAGACGTCGAACGCCTTCGTCAGCGCGTGGGTCGAGTCGCCGATCAGCGGGAACTTGGCCTTGCCGACGGCCGGCGAGGTTTCATGCCACACCTTGTGGGCAAAGTGCGAGTCGGTCGTGACGATGTAGACCTCGGTCTGCAGCTTCTGGAATTCGGCGTAGTTGTCGGCCGCGTCTTCCACTTCGGTCGGGCAGTTGAACGTGAAGGCCGCCGGCATGAAGATGAACGCCGACCACTTGCCCTTCAGGCTCTCTTCGGTCACTTCGATGAACTTGCCGTTCTTGAACGCCTGGACCTTGAAGGGCTGGACTTGGGTGTTGATCAGGGACATGGGTAATTCCTTTGCAAAGGGTGGGAAGAAGCGAACTAACAGGGTTAATACTAAGCTATTCATAAGCAATATTCGATTGAGTTTAACTATTCATTGCATAGATGAGCGCACGCCGCGGGAGGTGGTCCGGGTCATGCTTCAATGCGCGGCCGCGCCACGCCGGCGCCACCGCCTCGCGCTCCAGTCCCTTGACTCGCCCGCCCTGTCGTTTGCGTTGCCATCCGCTCCTTGCCTTCGCCCCGCTGTCACTGCTTTTCTCGTTCGCGCTGCCCGCCATGGCCCAGAGCGACACGCTGCCCATCACCGGCGTGCTCGGCGTCGAAAACGTCCGCCTGCCCGACGGCGAACACCTGGGCCTGGTGGGCGGCACGCTGCTGTTCGACGCCGGTGCCGACTGGTCGTTCGGGCCGGCTGTGTACGGCGCGGTCAGCGGTCGTCGCGGCGGCTTCTTCGTCGGTGGGGTCGAGGTGCAGCGGCGCTGGCGTCTGGGTCGCGGATGGGGCCTCGCCACAGGGCTGTATGCAGGCGGCGGTGGCGGCGCGGCGGCACCGGTCGGCGATGGCCTGATGCTGAGGCCGGCGGTCACGCTGTGGAAGGACGTCGGGCCGTCTTTGCAGCTGGGCCTGTCGTGGTCGGCGGTGCGCTTTCCCAGCGGGACCATCGACAGTCGCCAGCTCGGCCTGACGATGGCGTGGCGCGGCGAATTCCGGCACCTGGCCGAGCACGACGGCGGCAACGTGCCGAATCAATCAACCGGCCTCGGCTTCGACCGCATGGCGATGACCGCGAGCACCTACCGCATCGACGATCGCAACGGTCGGCGCATCGGCCTCGTTGGCGCCCGTGCCGAGCGGCGTGCCGGCCTCGACGGGTTGAGCTGGGGCATCGAGGCCGCAGCAGCCGCCCAGGGCGATGCCGCGGGCTACATGGAGATCCTCGGCACCGCGGCCTTCAGCGTCGAGCCCGCACCGTCGGCGCTGCCCGGCTGGCGCATCGGCGTGCGCGGCGGCGTGGGCGCGGGCGGCGGCGGCGCGGTGCCCACGGGTGGCGGGCTGATGACCAAGCTGACCGGCACGGTGGAATGGCGCGTCGCCCCCGGCTGGACCCTGGGCGGCGACTACGGCGACGTGCGCAGTACCAACGGGCCTTTGCGCGCACGGCAGGCACAGGTCTGGGTTGGCATGTCGCTGGAGCCCGACCTCGACGGGCGTGGCGCCAACACTGATGCGGCCGTGCGCTCCGAATGGGTCGGCGTCTGGCAACACCACACCCGCCGCACACGCATCGACGGCACGACGCGCGCGCTCGACACCATCGGCCTCAAGCTCAACCGCGACCTCGGCGAACACGTCTACGTGAGCGGCCAGGCCCACAGCGCATTTGCCGGCAGCGCCGGCGCGTATTCGATCGGGCTCGTCGGTCTGGGGGTCACGACGCGACCTGCGACGAATCTGCGCGTCGGCGCCGAGATGCTGGCCGGTGCGGCGGGCGGCGGCGGCGTGCAAGCAGGCGGTGGCGCCATCGTGCAAGGTCTGGCGTGGGCGGGCTGGTCCGTGCCCGACCGCGGCGAATGGCGCGCCGGGCTGGGCGCAGTGCGTTCGCTGCGCGGAGGTGGCTCGCACAGCCCGGTGATCGAACTCGCCTGGAGCCGCGCATTCGGCATGGCCGCGCGCTGAGCGGCTTGCGGCGCCCTTCTCGCGTCTGTCTCGCCTCTACGTCAGATCGCCTGCCAGGCTGGCCAGCGTCTCCGCCGCGATGGTCACGTGCGCCGGGTAGTGGGTGTGGTCGCAGCCGAGCTTGACGCTGGCACCGGCACGCACCGCATCGCGCATCGCCTTGCCGAACTCGAAGCGCACGAAGTGCACGGCCGAGGTCTTCTCGTCGTTCTCGCGGTCCAGGTCTTCGTCGGCGATCGCATAGACCCGCGCGTGGCCCTCGACCTCGACGAACAGCCGGTCCTCAACGCCGATCAGCCGTGCCAGCTCGCGCTTGCGCTCGTGCACGTCGGGGTACTCGATCAGCATCGTTGCCTTCCAGTTCGTGCCGTCGGGCACGAGCGGGGCGTAGGCCTCGATCTCGCCGTTGATGCCGTCCTCGTCGAAGATCTTCTCGATGTGCAGCATCTCCTGGATCTGCCGGCGTATCGTGCGCTCGTCCTCGAACTGCACGCTGATGTGCTCGCCCAGGTGCACGGTGCGCAGCTTGCGGTGCGCGATGAACTCGGGCTTGGCGCTCTTGCGGATCTTCGCGTAGGCCTCGAGCGTCAGCAGGCTCTCTTTGGTGATGGGTTTGGTGATGGTCATCGGTTCACTCCAGCCCGTAGGCGATGCGCACCAGGCTCAGCGGATGCGCGAGCTTCGCAGCAGGCAAAGCCGCCTGCGCCATGCCTTGCGCGATGTGGTGGCCGGCGAGCGCGCAGTCGGAGCTGATGTAGTCCGGCTCGTCCTTGCCCATGGCCTTGAACACCGGCTTGCCGATCTTCATCGCGTTGGCATGGAACGCGGTCTTCACGCCGTAGGTGCCGGCGTGGCCCGAACAGCGCTCGACCGTGTTGAGCTGAACCG
>Ga0307509_10002550_pt1 | contig 29260 bp, 35 predicted proteins | sample 10_EM_MG_FD_202245 | JGI IMG/M metagenome (GOLD analysis project Ga0307509, IMG submission 202245) | Populus trichocarpa ectomycorrhiza microbial communities from riparian zone in the Pacific Northwest, United States - 10_EM | ecosystem: Host-associated > Plants > Roots > Unclassified | place...
CTCCTGACGGCGGTTTTTCTTTTTCAAAGACGAGGACGGGGTATTTTGCACCGTCCCGTCCCGTCCCGGGCTCTTGGCAGTCCGTCCGCCGTGCCCTACCGGCGGCCTGGACGGTTGGGAACACTGCTTGTGCTTCATATGAGCAACAAGATTATCATACCTTTTGATTCCCTTCTCGCCAACATTCTCGCATCCGGGGAATGGACAGTCAATCCGCTCGACCAAGTGTATCGCCTCATAGTGTCTGTTAAGCGCCTGTTTCGTTTTGAATGGGGTGGTCCAAGTACAGCCAGGCACACAGCAAGTGTAAGCACCATGGGAGCAAATGTGTGGACCGCTTCCCCATGTTAGTTGATGTGAAGGAGAAATCTATACTGTAGTGGAAGGGGGTGCGAACCTGTTTCCTGAGCATTTTGATGATCCGCAAAAGACTTTAGTCCTGGGAGGTGTTAGGGTGGTGGTGGCACTGATACCGGTAGAGTGGTAAGTGAGGGTATCATTGGGAGATCCATTGGTGTGATCCTCATGGGTGGTGTGGCTGAGGGATGGGCCAAGAACGGAGTAGGAACCATCGCCAAGTAAATAAAGAGGAAGTGGTCCAAGTTGTGTAGGAAGTGGCTGTGCAATCCTGGCAGTATCACTCGAAACTAGCTGGAATACGAAACTGGGGGGAGACTGAAAACATTGATATTTCACGGGGCTAATTGCACCTTTGAGTCAGTTGTGCAAAAAAAAAACTCACGCGGAATCCATTCTTGGAATGTAAGCGAAGATAATTTGCCAAGAAATTAGCAAAACTTTGGCAGACGGGAATGGGGGGGTAAGCCCTTATTTAATAAATTCTCAAAAATAATTCTACTTTCCTAAAATATATGTGAAAGCCGACACATCCCCAGTACCTCTTTCCAACCAACCATACCTGATAAAAACGAGCCTGTGGCAGGGATCCGCTGATCCGGTTGTGCGGTACAAATACCACATTCAATGGGCACGATCATTGATATTACTGGATGGCTTACCAGTCCGGAATGCTTATGGGGCTGCAGGCTTCCTGTCTCAGGAGAAAAGCCTGCAGCTGTTCGAGATTACTCGTAATTGCCTGGCGTTTGTAAAAAATAACTGCCATTGCATCTCACTAATATCTTGGGGGTCCGGCCAAAATTTTCCTATTCGAGTATGAAATAGCAGTGGTTTTTACAACCATCAGCCAATCACGAGTACCGGCATTCTGACATCATACAAGTTTCTTCTGGGTTCGCTTGTTTGCAGGGTTGTTCATTGCTGTGAAAATATGATACGTGCATGAAGCTGCATAACGGAACTTCCCGAGGCGCGAGGGTGCCAGGGAACATACATTACACAAAACTAAGCCTGCGGAGAAGACACACTCTTGATCTCTTAACCCTGGCCTTCCACTGTGGTGGTCATTGGGGTGTTTTCGGTTTTATTACATCACCTATTATGACCTTTTTCTTTTCTTACAGTTGAGAGGTCCTCTTTCGTTATGAGTTCTAGACTGCGATTAAACCTCAAAAACCAGCAATATTGTTACGAGGTATGCTTCCCTATGGGGTACCAATTCTAGAAACGGGTCGATTATATGGGAGCTATGTATTCAGTACTCGTTTTAATAAACGTGGATCGACAACGACGACACCTATATGGCGTCAGTGTTCTCAACGGGGCAGTCCGTCCGTCCTGGAGCTGGACGGCGGTGGATGGCGTTCAGCGGTCCCGTCCGGTCTTTTTCAAAAGTTGCCCTGCGCCCAACGGCCAAAGACCGTTTCCCCTGCCGTCCCCGGCAGTCTGCGGAGGAATGAAATAACTTGTCCTGCAACCCTGTGCGAAGGACTATAGCCCGGCCATCCACCGCCGTCCCCCGTGAAACATGTTTCATGCCAAGGAAACCGTCCGAATTAGTAAGCAATCTCGCCTCTGGGGCGAGATTGCTTATGTCATCCCAGCTTTCCTAAGTGCCGGGAGGTCGGGAATATTCTTGCAGTAGGAATCCGAGTGCTAGTATATGATAGAAAAAAGGAAGCAGGGGAACATACAACGAGCACAACGCTACCAGGTTTTTCAATCGGAAGTTGTATACTCCGAACCATTTTCAGGAAAATAGACACAACTATTTCTCATCTTACGCCCTCTCTCATATAGGTAAGAGAAGTAAGAAACGTGGCAATAAGAGGATAGTAAGTAGGTAAGGTTTCTTGATTAAGCGATATGCCTGATGCCCTGCCCTAGCGGTATATTATAGGATATATTCTACACCTATTTATCTCTACTAGATAGCCTCAGCTTTCTTTTAATCTTATTAGATGAATTTCTGGATTTGCTTGGGAAGGGTGTCACGAAATGATATTGATAGCATTCATAATCCCTAGTGGTCACCCGCAGTCACCTGTAGTCCCTAGTCGTCCCCGGTAGTCCCCCGCAGTCCCCCGCAATCCCCCACAGTCACCCGTAGTCCCTAGTCGTCCCCGGTAGTCCCCCGCAGTCCCCCACAGTCCCCCACAGTCCCCCACAGTCCCCCACAGTCCCCCACAGTCCCCCACAGTCCCCCACAGTCCCCCACAGTCCCCTGCAACCTCCCACGCTAAAATGTTTTACCTTGCAGGGCCTGCCGTCCTCCACAATGACGGCCGTCCTGAGGTTTCTAGGACGGGTGTGGACCGTATTCTGCCGTCCCGTCCGGTCCAGGGCTCTTGGCAGTCCCCCCGCCGGGCCCTACGGGGGCCCCGGACCGTTGCGAACACTGTATGGCGTGTTGAAATTATGCCCCAATGTGTGAAGCGATATGGTAACAACTTTTGCGCAACTTGAACTCGCGTGTGATTTCTTACTCCCCCTAACCAAACGAAAGGGCCAAATGGCCGAACATATATAGAGAACATAAGTGACCTCATCCTTCATGAGAAGTATCCGGTTTCCCGTCTTTAGCCCTAGAACGCATCATGGGTTTCAACCGAGTGTACGCCTCCAAACCTGGAGAGCGCAATGAAGCCTAGCCGATACGAAATAGCCGCCCAATAATCATAACCCAACCGATGATGTCTCACCACCACAAAAGATACAACCCATTATAACGGAATGATATAGGAAAGAAACGCTTTAGACAAAGCCGTTGTTTGAAGACAATGGAAGACAAAAGCAGAAATTCAACATGGCGACCACGAAACACGACGAGTGACGAGCGGTGAAACGAAACGAAACGCCAAGAAACTCACAACGAAGAACGATCGCACACTCAGGCGCGGGGGAAATATTTTCACCAACCACAGGAAAGGGTGTGCAGAAGGTGGCCGATACGAGACCAGCTATTCCGGTTGAGGGAAATAGAGCCATTAACCCTGTTGAGATTAACTTAGACCAGGAAAAGCCCTCGTATGAAAGAGGACTGGACATGGGTAAGTCTTACGCTTCGGCTGCGGGGAATGGAGGTAGCAAAAGCGGGTATCAGATTGTGGAAAGACGGAAAGCCTTTGCTAAAGTCAAAGCGCCTACCCCAGATCCGATCTCGAGGATCAGTGTCTGGGAACGACACCTGAAAATCCGGTTTGTCACCGATAGCAAAGTCGTTACCAAACTGGTGGAGGGTACTAGCCCGGAGGTTATCCGGACAAAGTTGAATGGATACCTCAGGGACCTGAACGAAAGAAAGGCCTACTTTGCGATATCTGGAAAAAACAGGTTTGGGGATATCCTCAGAATGCTTGCTGACTCTAAGGTCGATGATATTGTTATTTACCTTAAGGCGCTGGGGGAGAGGTTGAAGGAACTAAACCTACCACCTTTCCGGTTTGAGAGCGACACTGAGAAGGTAAAGATTTACGTTGGCATGATACTGCTAACGAGAGCCGGTAGGATTAACTGGTGCCCGGAGGACTGGAATGATGATACCGGATTTAGGGCCATTTCTAATGACATTGAGAATTCAAATCCGGGCCTTTACGTGACAGCTAAACCATGGTGGGTGGGCGGTCTCCGGAAGATGCACAACCGCAAACAATCAACGGCTAGCATGATCCTTGTCGTGGAGAAGACTAAGGAGATTACGGCCATGATGTCTGCCAATAACCCAAGAATCAACATTGGCGGAAGGTCTCCGTTCAGTCGGGCTTGGAGGGAGGAGAATGCAAGCATGATATGTGCAAGGTTTTTGAAGGTGGGACACGTTGGTGCGGGATGTGATGCCCCCGCTGTGTGTAAGTTCTATCGACAATCGCATATGACCATTAACCATGTATGCTGGGTGGCTGGCTGCTATGCTAGAGGAGTCGATTGCGCCCATTGCCGAAGGTGATGCTTGTCGTGCAATACTGATAAGCACTTTACAGGATCTACTGATTGCATTGCGATTAGGAAACAGAGCTCTTCCCCCTCCGACCTTGGACCTGCCACGGCAATTGTTAGTGACCAAACCTCGGTGACGGGGGTATCTGACCCAAGCCGAAACAGGGAGAGGAGGAAAAGAAACCATCTGGAGAAGACTCCTTTCTATGAGAAGGCTGGTGATGTGACTGTTCTGGACAGGGCCAACGCTGTTCTAGTTGGGGGGAATTACACTGATTTGAAGCGGGACCATGGTGTGGTTGAATTGAAGGGTGGGAAGGTTGCCGGGTATGAAAAGATCGGGAGTGTTAGTGGGAAACCGCTGTTGAAAAAGACTGGCTGGAAGATTACCAAGAGGTCGAGTTCTGTGCCCACCAGTGACAAGAGGTTGAGCAAGAAGGAAGAGGAGCAAAGAGGGAATTTGGAACAAGCATTTGACTTGTTCAATGACAAAATAATCAACTAATTATGAAGATTACGACTTGTACCATAAATGTGGGGAAGGGTATTGTGAACAGATTGTTGATTATAGATGTTTTTTCTTTTGTTGATGTGTTTTTTATTTTGGAACGTCCGGTGAAGAGGGATGGAAGAAATATTGTACATGAACATGGGGATTTTGATTTGTTTTCCTTTGAATGTGAGGGTGGAGTTGAAGTGTTTGTTCGAACAAGTATAGTGGGTTTATTTTCGTTGGAAACCCACAATAAGTGTTCGGTTGATTTGAGCTATGTTGGCAGGGATGATGTTTCCAGATGTATCGGTGGGGTATATATTTAGCCGAACATTAGGCCGCAGGAGATGAAGAACGAGTTGGAATTGATGGAAGACTAGGATACGCTTGTGGGGGACTTCAAATCAAGCCACCGTCGATGGGATTTCGGTGGGTGTACGAGTCAGATGGGAAGCGTTTTGGCGGAATGGGGAGATTTGCAGGGATACAATTTTGTCACCCCAGACCACCAGACGTTTTGCAATGTATCAACCATAGACATTCTACTAACCAAAGACCGCGTTCGAAACATGTGGAGCGAACGATCTACGTGCAAACATATGGGACAGATTACGTGATTTGAGGTGATGGAACCGAATGATATGATCCCTGTTAGTATTTCTTGGAACAAGGTTGACTGGAGGGTGATGAAGAAGGAATTAAAGAATATCACGAGTGGGGATGGAGGGTGGATGGAGATAACGAAGATGGTTGGGAGGATGCCTCGGAATAGGTAATGGGCGGAAGGGAATGGAGATGGTGGAACACGGAGGTTGAGAGGATTTCAAGAAATGTGAACTTGATGAGAAGGTGTAGAAAGAGGGATGGGGACGAAGGATGGATGCTGGCCTGACAAGTCTGCGGAATATGGACCTGAACATATGGTACCAACAAATTAAGGAACGGCTATCTACTGCCAATGACAAAGATGTTTTTGGAATGGTCTGTAACCTTGAGGATGAGCAAACGATCCGATACCTGACTGACTCGGACGGAGTCAAGATTCGTTCCAATGAGGGTATAAGTAAAATCATTCCGAAACAGATTGCTTCCGATTTCCCAGAGGAGACATGCGACATCCGAGTGAATATTGATTGCAGCCCAGAGGATGTTCAAACGAGTCTGGATACTTTGCCTAGAAACAACGCTGCCGGTATTGATGATGTTGGGTATCTGTTACTATGGTTATGGTTACAGTTAGATAGACTTCACATGACCCGGGAGATTAACCGTTTGATTTGTGATGGATTTGATGGTTGGACAGATGTGATAAAGGTCCTGATTCTAAAAGCTGGCAAATGGACATACGACGTTGCTAAATCTTGGAGAATGATATACTTGCTTCCTATCTTCATCAGCAAAAAAAGTGTTTGCTCCTGACGCAGAAACTGTGCATTCAGATGGGGTGAATCCGCCCACTGCGCTCCGTACCTCCTCATAGTCTGTGGGGTCCACACCCTTCGTCCTGTATGCCCCAATTGTCTGATTGTTCTATTTTCCATTTTCCTGCGTCCGGTGCCTCCCAATGCCCGTATGTCTGTCCTCAGCACCCAACGCGCTTCTTCCGGTCTTATTCTGTCCCAATTCCACCTGATACTTTTACCTTCCCCGATTCTCTGCCGGCAGACTGCAGTGTACTCATATCCGGTCCCTAGAACCCGCTGACCTCCTCTTTATCCTGTCACCTCTGGTGGCCGGAATCCATCCGGCGACGACGACTAATTCTTCTTTCGTTGTCTGAGCCCCACCGGCTGCCCATTAACTGTTTATCGCCACCATGAGGTCCGGCTTCTCTATGCGGACGCCCACTTTCGTCTGCTTTCACTCTCATCTCCCCTACCCGTCCGGTTCATTTACCTTCATTCTCCAAGAACATTATTGGCTTTCTATTGCTTTTAACGAGTATTATTTATTCTACAACCTTCTTTCATCCTCCGGAGGACCCTCGTGGCCAAGTTGAAGCCGGGCCCTGGGATGGAAATTGCCATCTCCAGCGTCTGGATTCAACTCGGCTACATGCGTATTATACATAATACTATAAAATAATTTAAAATAAAACAATTCAACATATTTCATTAAATGTCTGTAGATCAATCCTGTGATTTACTATGCATTGTCTTTCTCCGCTGGGAATTAACTTTGCCTGTCCAATCACTGTACCTATATCGACTATTCTCATATCCCCACTACTGGTCTGCTTCCCAACTCGTATATGGCCGCTAGCTAGGTGAAATCTACCAGCCTTGATCGGATTGAGCACGCGAAGCAAAGCCAGGCACCGGACACCTCCTGCCTCGCTCAGTACATTTCTTATCTTGAACAGTCCTACCAGGTTTGCCACCCCTCGTCCTCGCAGATCTCCATAACTCTCCTCTACATCAGCCTGAATCCATACCCAATGGTTTCTGGAGCTGCTGTTGCGGAAAGCCTTTGTTCCAGTACAGCGAGCCTGGTGAATCTGGAATATGTCAGTTTCCTAAAAGTCAGTGACTGGAATTTCAAGGTGGGTAAATTTCTCTACAGGAAGTAACCCCCGCACGCTGGAAACAGTAGAGAGCAATGGGTCATCCGCTACAGTCCACTTGATAAAACATAACATCTTCCCATTACGGCGCCATAATCGAACCCGCAGGTTCAACAAAGCTCAGTCAGCGTGCCAATACTCCTCATGAGGCCTTTCAGCACACAACGGGGTATGCTTTGGCTAGAAGCCGCCACCTCTCCCCCACTGTTATCTATCATGATCATACTTTCTGCTTTCAACAGTGTTTCCAGTGTCTGCAATCTCATTCCCAAGGCATGCTGGCGGCCATAAGGTGACAAGGTCTGGCGGACGGCTTCAATTTTGTTTGACTGGCTGTAGCCCTCCTTAATTTGTTCCTTATGTGCCAGCTCAACAATCTCGGTGGAATACATTGGTATGGACCCAAAACATCGTACGTAGCAGGAATAGTGACTCAGGTAGTGGATTTTGATGAAGTCGAAGTGGTTTTCTTGGCGGATCAAATCTGCCCACTGATTCAACCTTTGAAGCCTATCCTCATCCGCTTGCAGATGGCGTTTGGCGGCAGTGTTATGGTGGACCTCTTTAGCAAGTTAGTGCGCCATTAGTTCTCTTCGCTCCCAATCCTGGCGGTTTTCCTCCGTCCGCGTAGCCTTCGAGGTATGAAACTCAAGGAACACGTCGTTTGTCCAGTGACATCTTATCTGGTATGTTTCTATGTAAGAAAGTGTATCCAGGGTATGGCTGTGATATTGGTCTATCAGGGCAAGATCAACCAGTGTGCTAACACAGTTCAAGGCGTTCTGGAAATCGTGGTGTTGTGGACTGTCCGGATTTCACAATGTAGACTCTACTACGGCCAAAATACAGTGGCTGAGGTTCCACATTTCCTTACCTTGCCATTGTCTGACTTCCCGATAGGCCTTTTCAGGTATGCTGAATCCAGGATTGGGCGGAATTTCATTCCAGGCATCGTTGAATGCCTTCTGCCTTGTCTGCTCTTTCAGGAACCATTGTTCCTATTGCATTATATGTTTGAATAGGCCGAGGTAAATATTGTGCAAGAGGTCCGGCTTATGTAGGCCGGCGGGGTTCACTCAGTGGAGGTCTGTAAATACATTGCACAAGGTCGCATGCTCCGCATGATCCACTATCTAGGCCAACAGGATGGGAAAACAAAGACCTGTTTTGCCATCTGAACTGGCTATTACGATGCCTTCTTGGGCGACCTGTTGCAATGGTGCAAAGACAACATCAAAGACAGCCTACAGAGTATCCATATTGATTTGCCACTGGGCTTCGTCAATATGGGTTGATTCACCACTGAGCTTTGGTGGCACGGGAAGCAATGCAGAAGCAGAACAGGCATCTTGACAGGGGTGTTTCTCATCCGCAAAAGGATATTGCCGATTGTGACATATACCGGCCAGGCTTTCTTATCTCCCGAACAATTGGTAAGGTGAGTCTGATCAGCTAATCCGATAATGGGTACCAGAGTTGCGCCAGCAGGCAGAGAGCTCTACCAGGGATCGGAACAAGAAGTTAGCACTTGAAATACTGACCCCTTGAAGCTTCTCTGAGCATATTTCATACCTGTATCTCGCACCACCAGTCCGCTGTATTCATCTCTGAGTATAATCCCTCGCCACTTGAATTGTATTCCTGAATTGATTCATAGACCATATCGGACCTATACATGACCAGCCAGATTAGGTAATGGAAGTGGTCAATAACATTCTGGTAATAGAAGGTTGTCACATGTCGACCATCATTAATCTCAGCTTCGGTCCACACCAGGTAATCACGAAATGGGTCCAGTACGTCAAGATGTTGGCACATACTGTATGTAGAGTAAGGTTATGCAATTTACATAAATTATCATTGTTTACCGTAATTTACAGAATATAATTTACAATTTACATATGTAATTTAAGAGTCTAGGGTTTGAAACTAACCTAAACCCTAACTGGTAAATCAAATAAACAGTTTTGGGATTTAGGAAATATGAGTTCCATGCTGCCAGCAGTAATGGAGTGTTTTGTAAGACTAAGATAAGAGTAAGAAGTATAAATTCACGATAGGAACACTACTGGATGAGGAGATTTCACAAAAGCCAGGAAGCACTGGAGAAGCCAACAATATATTGACTACTCCTTACTATAAATCCAATAATAGTTTATGTAAATAATTATATTTTACTGTAAATTTATGGTAATTTACGGTAATTTACAAACCTGTAATTTACAAAAGCCTAACCTTAATGTAGACAGGAACAATCTGGAGTTCGTACCACCCAAACCTTCTGCAAAGTACATGTTGATCTGGAACTTGGCTAGGTTATTGCGGACAAACTAGCTTGCTAAATTAAAGTCTGCTTCTAAGGAGAAAGGGTTCCAGGGGTGATCTGCCATTGTCTGATTGAGCTCTCTATGGTCATCGACATCACTGAGTAGTCTTCCAGCACCTGGAATAGTATCTTGACTTGATGGGCATCCACGGGCTGGTGGTTGGGAAATGTTCTCCTTATCTCAATCGTGCCGCATATTACCCATCCCTTCATCTGCAACCTGGCAATCTGCAATCTCTAGCCCAAGATCAGATTTGAAGTCCGTGTCCATCGACCCGAAGCTTCTATTGTATATAAAAGTGGTTATCCGCGGTGAGACTGAGGTTGGGTCCGCAATTGCCTGGAGTCATAAAACGAGATCACGATGCATTGTTAAAGGTGCCTTTCATATGAAGCTGGTTGTTGATATTGTCAGCTGCAATAAGGACACTTTGTTGAGTTTGAGGTCATCGTCTTCAAGTGGGGCGGTTCTCTTTAAAGTGATTGGGCAGAGAAGGGGTGAGCCGAGAACCTGAGACAGGCTGTGGCTCATTTAATCTGTCAAGATCAAAGGCAGACTTGCTTCAAGAGTTGAAACAGGGGGTAACTTCAAGTTTGCTGAGTCACATCGCAGACAGGTCCAGATATTCAAAGTGTCATTAACTAGTATTTACCGTTTGTTCCCGCTTAACATTTAGAACCAAACTTTGAGATTGACGTTTTGCTGCAGACTGATACCAGAGCTGACTAACACCAGATCATCTACTTGGCTAGGAATGTTGTCCTCGGGTAAAATAGTAGTTTCCCAATATCTTGGCTTAGGGGTTGCAGTTCCGTTGCAGCTTAAAAGCTTATCAGGAGCTTGCCCCTCTGGGGTGAGATCACCTGACTTTTCAAGATATCAATATTCAAGTTTCTACAGGGCACAATCCTACGAACCGCACTTAAGGTGTCTTGATGCAGTCTATAAAGGCTCTGCCTCTATTCCTCGTCCATCTCCTCTCCACACTCCTTTACTGAACCACAGCCACATCCTGGTTGATCCGCCCACCCATCCCAACAGCACGCACTAGCAGCAATGTCTACACAACCTGTCACTTGTTAGTGGTACCATTAGTATATCCTCAGCTTAATTCAGTACTACCTATCTCCATTTCATAGCTAACCTTCTCTTCACAGCCATCATCATCAGCAGAACTTCTTCATAATCTGCACAACTTGCCTTATCGGCCGCAGAACTCTCGAAATCTTCTGGCCGATCTGCTCCTTTTCCATCCTCATATCTTGAACAAACAGTACCCTTGAAGCTAACAGCACCAGCTAGCAGATCTTCTGCATTCGCCGAAAGATAGGTTTAACAGAAAGAGAGAAAAAACTCCTTCAGATCAATCCACTGCCCCGAATCTCGACCGCTAATGCAATTGCCAACTCAAAAGTCAGATTGGTTTACCCAAGGATGCTTGGGCATGAAAACCAAGGGGATATTACGTGGTGTAAGTTCGTCTGCGGCTTCCCCAATCAGGACATTTTCAGTCAGGAATATAGTTCCTGGAGGACTACAATGAAGCATAAAATAGAGCTAGACAGGATCCCGAGCTGGGGGGACAGTACGGACGCCCAATGGGCAGCCATTCAAGCCCATTCTCTTACTCTTGCACTTAATGCCAGTGCAGGTAGTGGCAGGGTGGCACCTGGCAACATAACTCTAGATAGGGCAGACATGTTACCGAATGCCTTGACACGCTTCCGCTCCCCTCTTTCCCCAGGCTACATTTCTCAACACCACATCGTTCTGCGCACGATCCCTTCTCCCATACTTTTCGTCCTCACTGTTGGTCCTCGCGTCCCCACCCTCACCTCCAGACATGGCCTCCCACCAGGGTGGCCCCTCAAGAAACGCTACTCCAGCCCCTCTCGCTCCCCTCCTGACCACTGGAAATCTCGATCACCTGGTCTCGATATTCCACCAGACTGCCGCTGACCTAGGGCTCCCCGCCACAGGTTTTCCCCCCATTACTCCAGCAAACATTTCCACCATCTCCATCGGAGAAGAAATACTCCTCCCTCAACTGTAGACCTCACTTCAATCGACTGTTCACATAGCAACTGCACTCAGGAACCTCTTGACCGCAATCCACGACCTGTCTGCTCAGGTTGCTAAGCTGGACCTCTCCCCTCAACCCCCAAACCACGCCCCTCTCCAGGCATCCCTCTGTGACATTGCCTCCCATCTCCTGTCAGCCGCTCAGGCCTCTTTTCCTCCCCAACGTCCTAATGTCCCACAACAGGCCACACACTCCCCTAGTGGGTCTCGTCCTGCCCCCACTAGCAACACCAACCCCGCTCGCTAACACAAAGGGAAAGAAAGAGCTCCTCAGGCTCCACCACAACCACCACCTAATACGGTCTGGCCCTTCCCCTCAGCTGACCCGGATCTCCTGAGATACGACATGTCACCTTCCCCTCCCAGACTATATGGCAACCCTCAGGCGTTCGGCAAGAAATACCCCCACCCCTTGGAAGCGGAAGAATTCGCCAAAGGGAAGTACCCCCCCGGTTCTGCCTGGACCCCGGGTCATCGGGACCCGACTAGCGAACCCCCACCACCATGGCCTCCAAGCCCGCCCCCATCTATGCCCAAGCTGCCCCACCCCATGCTAAAGGAAAGAAGGGTTGTTAGGCGAAAGGTCTTGTCTCGGCCTCCTGTGTTGCGGTTGCGTCGGGTGAGGCTTTTACGAAATCCCCCCCTCCTCTCCCCCAAGCTGTCCGCAGATTCTTCGCCTCCAGACCCACCTTCGAACCCCACCCAGAGGGGCTCAAGATAGCAGCCCACTTCCGTGACATCGCTCCCTTTGTTCTCAGGGAAGCCAAATGCTCCCTTCCCCTTTCCTTCACCTGCACGGTCAACGACAAGAGCTCAGTGTCACTGCTCGGCACTGACCTTCACACCCCCGCCCCTGCTTACACCCCCTATTTTGCTCCCCTTACTACAAGGTTGGACAAGGCCTTCCCGGTAGGCAACTCCCCTTGGGACCTTTTTAAACCCACTCCGAACAAAACACAACTTTTGATTCACTCCATCCCTCTCGCTTTCCTCCCCTCAGATGATGACCAACTCTTCAACTCTCTTCAGGAGTCCATCCGCAATACCAGGGGAGTCTCCATTCTCTCAGGGTGTTCCTTAACCCGGACCCGGCATCTTGTGGTCAAAAAACAGCAACCTCCGTGGTGGTTTCAGTGGCCCTGCCCAACGCTTTCCCCCTCCTCCCCTCGTTCAACCTCTTCTCCCGGAACCGGAGAGTGGAGCAGATGTTCTCCTCCTCCAGGAACTCCCAATGCAAGAAATGCTGGAAGTTCGGCCACATCTCCAACCGCTGTCCCAGCTCACTGCCCATCGGTCCCTTCTGCTCGCTCGCCCATACCAAGGCAGAGCATCACTGCCCTAACCCTTCCTGCCCTAAGGGTGGCAATCTCCAACAAATCCTCGCCTGTTGCCTGTCCTTGGTGGCATGCTGCCCTAACTGCCAAGAAGAGCACTCTGCGCACAGCAGGGGTTGTCCATCACACCCAAAAGCCACCCCAGACGCACCAAAAGTGCTATCTCGACAGACGCAGGACAGCATGGATCGGGCTGAAGACCAGGCTGGCCCTTCAACGGTCCTTCTTTCAGCACCAGGTGCCCCGCCTCACACCCTGAGTGCCCCTGTACTCCCCCGCGATGCTCCTCCACCTAGGCAAAGGGCCCACAGCACCATCACCGATCTCGCCCCAAGAGAGAGCGGTGATGAATCCCTTGATTCTGACTCCTCTGAGGGCTCTGCCAAGTAATGGAGAATTTTTTCACCCAATAGACGGACAGCAGGGCTGTCTTCCCATCCTTTCCAATCGTTCAACATAACTGTCTTGGCAGCTGGGATGTTTTTCTCTCACGTTTTCACAGCTTTACCATGCTGCCTCACCCTCATTTGCATGTTGCTATTCAAGACCCCCCCTTCAGACGGTCAGTTCTCCCAATGTTTCCTGGATTTCTGTGCTTCGCCCCCCGCCCTCCAGGTCGTCCACGGGTAGCCATTTATGTTCCACGAATGTTGGACCGACACTTGTCCTTCTCAAATGTCTTTCAGGACTACTCAGGGATGCTTTCTATGGATATTCTTTCTCCGGAAGGCCTTTTTGGATTCCCCCACCGCTCCCTCAGGGTCACCTCGGTGTACCTTCTGCGTACAAACCGTCCTCCTTATGGCTCCATACCACCTGAACGGCTTCTTGCTTTTCTTTCCTACCCTCATTTGGTTTTAGGCGATTTTAACATCCACCATCCCTTGGCAGATACCTGCCGCTCCCTTTCTGAAAGTGCATTTACCATTTCTGCACGTTATCTTGATCTCACCTTCGACGTCCTGTACCATCTTCTCAACACATACGGGGTTTATACTTGGTTCCCGTTTGACATCATTTTCGCGACCCTCCGTTTTGGATCTGGCCTTGGTGAATACTGCTCTCTCCCCTCTCGTCTCCTCATGGGACACCCCCCTCCCCTCCACCGGTTCAGATCACGTTCTGTGTGTGATAACACTAAAGACACCCGTGGTTATGCTACCCTCCCCTACACCACACTAGACCCTCCTCGACCTGGATGAGGTAGGAGAGGCGCTGGATGCCTTCACCACATTACCCTACCCAGCAAGGCCCACGCCCAACTCCCTCAGTAGGTGGTTTGACATCTCCTCTGCCCGCCTTACCTCCCTCCTGACCTCCCATGCCCCGAGCAAACCCCCGTGCCCCCACTCGAAACCATGGTGGTCCTCTCGCCTGTCATCTCGGAGAAGGGAATATCACAAGTTTGCAAGCATATCTGGCCTCGACCCGTCCCCTCTCAACTGGAGCAATGTGATGAGCTCAAGGAGAACATCCTTTAAGACCATCGCCTCAGCCAAGAAAGCACACTGGTCGGACTTCTTGTCCTCGAGCACTCCACACTCCCTCAGGAGGGCCAAGTGGTTCGCATTTTGTCACCCACCGCAAAGGATGCCGGACTTGCCAGTGGCCTCCATTCCGGCCGAGGTAGCAGAGACGCTTCTCCACCACCTTTTTCCCCCTAAACACACACCTCCCCCGCTCATCCGCCTCGCGCGCTATGAGGACTATACCCCCCTCACCTCCGAAGAGATATCCAGGGCCCTCTCCAAATCCTTGAACACCTCTGCCGCTGGCCCCGACCACAACCCGTACTCTGTGTGGAAATCTCTACACGGGATCAAGCCCTCCCTTCTCCCTTCCCTCTTGGACCCCCTGCTAGCCCACCATTTTCACCCTCCCTCCTTCAAGGAAGCGCTTGGTATTGTCCTCGACAAGCCAGGTAAACTCTCATACGACTCACCCACCTCCTTCAGGGTCATTATCCTCCTTTGAACACTCTCTAAGATCCTTGAAAGAGTGGTGGCTTCTCGCCTCTTAGCCCAAGCAACGATTTGCTCCCTGATCCACCCCCTTCAATGCGGGTCCCTCCCGCGGGGATCCACCGCCGATGCCGCCCTCCTCCTACAACCCAATGTTGAGTCCTTCCATCGCCTCCGCTACAAAGTCTCCACACTCTTCCTCGATGTGAAGGGGGGATTTGACAACGTGGAGTCTCCCTCACTGCTCTCCCTCCTCCACAGAAAGTGGGCCAGCCCATAACTGGTCCGATGGGTGGGCTCTTTGCTCAGAGAGCGCACCTGCCGCCTGACGTTCCAGGGGTCCCCTCACCTTTGCGCTCCCATTTCGGTCGGGTCCCTCATCAATCTCCCCTTTCCCCCATACTGTTCGTCATATACGTCTCATCCCTCCGCCTGGAAAGCCCCAGGTCACTTGTCATCTCTTACGTCGACGATTTTGCTGTCACCATGGCCTCGCCCTCGTACAGAACCAATGTTAGCCTCCTTCAGAAATCCTTCTCGGTGCTCAAGAGAAAGGCCTCCCCAATCAACATCTCCTTCTCTATTCCGAAAACCGAACTGCTCCACTAGAGAAGTGCCAGGAGCAATGAGCCGCCCTGCTCCCTCCTAGTGCAGCTCGAGCGTCAGCTCTTCTATCAACAAACCCGCCTGAAATGGCTGGGTTTTATCTTCACTCTCTCCTTTGACCCAAGGTCTCACTTGTCCAGGAGGTACACCCTGGAGAATGCCGCCCTGGCCACGATGCACCGCCTCTCCCCCCCCGGGATGGGCTTTCCACCCTACCGTTGTCTCTCCTTGGCGCGTTCACTCCTAGCTCTGATTCTCCTATACTGGTCCGCGGTCTGGGACCCTCCTCCGTCTATCATTGGGCCGATGTCCGTTTTCTGGCATCGGGTCTGTAGGTTGATTACTAACTGTTTTTTCACCACCAACACAGTATGTTTGCACAGAGAAGGCTGTCTTCCCCCACTACCTGCTCTTATACACCACCAGCGCTGCCTTGCTGGCCTAAGGCTCATGTGCTCCCCACCGGAAATAAACCCTGCCACCGCATGCCTTCCTAAATCTGTGCCCACTTTCTCGCCCCACCATGCGCCCTTGATCGCGCGCGGGAAGATTACCTCCCAACCATATCACTTCTTCAACCTCGACGGCCCTTCTGCCCCGGACAAGGCCAAGAACCCGAGATACCGACACAACGCCATCACGGCTTTGGCGAATGCGGCCTGCCCCCTCGTACACGACGTCTCTATATTGCCGCCCATCTCCCTCCACTTAGCGGACTACGTTCTCCCCTGCCGGGGGTTGTCCCATCCTATACTCGCCTCAAGCGGAGGGCCAAACAACTCCTCTTCTCCGACTAGTCTGCCACCCCAGCCCCCCCATACTACCCCAATCCGCCTTCGACGCGCCCCCATCACTTCATGGGCTTGGGCAAGTTTGTTGCTGGAAGAATACACCAGATGCACTCTGGAAAGAGTTATCTCACGGCTCATACCTCATCGGACAAACCTGATGCCAGCACGTCCTGCCCGCTATGCACAGGGGCCCCACAGACCTTCGAACATGCCATCCTGTCCTGCCCCTCGTCCGCCTATCAGAGATCCCGCCTCCTCCAAGGGGTCTCGGACTTGGCCCTGCAGGCCCCGATCTGATCCGCCCAGCAGCTGCTTCTTGCGCTGGCTGAGTTCATGCGCACCACCGCTACTGGTTTCCCTCCTGGGATACCCCGGCTTGCTCCCTCCATACCCCCCCTCCAAACCCCCTCTTTCAATCTACCACCATATCTGCCCTGGCCCTCGTGACTAGTTAGTGGTTTATACTCTCCTTAATTTTAGCTACGGCTGCTTTGCAACGCTTATTGGTGGCGTTGGGGGAACTGGTTATGTTTGTTTCTTTTATTGATGTTTATGTTTGATTTTCGGTTTTGTTTTGGCCATATCTTTAAAGATGCATGTCATTTCTTGTACCATAGAAACAATGAACATATGATTTAAAAAAAAAAGCAAAAAAAGGAATTATCGCATGGCTTGATTTTTGGCTAAAAGCCATAGCAAAAACGCATCGCAGTACCTTAGAAAGACTAGCCAGAGACCAAGAGGCCGCCGTGGCAGCCCCCATTCCGGCTGTGAAAAATTGTAAGTTGTCTCAATATGTCTGCATTGGATCTGTATAGTATATATAGTAATGTAATGGTGGCATCCTAATGACACGAACCATCTCCCCTACACCTCCGGCGATTGAAATCTCAACAGCAGGGAAATCATCAAGGGATCCACCACCACTACCTCTCCTCCCCCTTGATGGCTTCTGCCTAGGGGAGCGGTGCTACAACCTCTCCTCCCCCTCTGGGGTCTACCCCCTCCTCCACGGGGTTCTTGTTCCTGTGCCTCGTTGACTTCCGCTCATGAAGTTCAGTTCTCCCCTATACCCCGCACTTCCTTTGCACCTCGCTTAGATTTTCCATGGTCGGCATTCTATCGTCTTCGCTCACGGTCGGCGCTGAGCTTTCCAAGCCCTTTGCGAAGTACCTTTCCCTCTCGAGTATGTGGTCCTGTCGGGGAACACTTCCGTTAGTAACTTCAGCACCTCGTCTTCGTTTCGCATTCGGAAAAGCATCGGCAACGGTTACTCTAGTCAGTCGTCTCAAGTGTTCGGAAGTCCTTCCTCCTCCCATCCCCCTTCTCGTTCCCTCTTGGTCTGTGTACCATTGCTCGCTTACAGCTACACTCACTCCCCCTCTTCCCACCTTCCCAGCTGGCACCTTACTGCTTCCTTTTTCCGCAGTCGACCTTCAGTGACTATACAAAAACCCGCCTCAGTTACGCCCCTCCTCCTGGCCGTCGCTAATGCCACTTTGGCACACCCTCCGGCGACCCACTCACCATAGTCACCTCCCTACACCGTCCCATCCTACCATCGGGCACCCCTTTGTCCTCCGCTACCGCTTTGGTGTGCAGATTCATACTCTTACTTCCTAGCTCAGGCTGATACACGTCACTTATCAGACGTAAATTTCCTTTGTTAGGCGTTCATTCATCTCTTATGTTTTTATACTTTCTGTAGTAGATGTCGCTAAGGGTTCTCCTCTCCTTCCTGCTTGTTTCTTTCCTTTCTACTTCCTTCGGGTGTACCAGAATGTTCGTAGGATTTGGTTGGGCGATAGGCGAGATGTGCGGTTGGTCTCATACCAGAGGGACTTGGGGGTTTGGATCATTCCTGGGGTGAGGAGGGTACGGTTTTTGTTGGCCATAGAGTTAAAGCTCAATGCTGTCTTTGTAGCTCTTTTTTTTTTTTTTTTTTTGAATCATATGATTATTGTTTTAAGGTACACAATCTTGCATGCAGCTTTCGCTATGGCATACAAAAAACCCCAACTACGGCTAGGAAAAAGCCAACCCCCCAAGTCTCTCTGGTGTGGAACCAACCACACATCTCGCCCTCAACAAGAACCCCTTGACTAGCTAAGAAGATAGACGAAAGGAATCAAATCAAAGAACAAGCAGGATGAGTTAGGAAAACTCATGGCAAGATCATCCGAACAAAGGAAAAACAAAAAGCAAACAAAGCGGAGAGCACTTGAAAAATTCCGCACACTTAGTGCAGGAGGGGCCAGGGGCGGCATCATCGAAGTCCTGGGGAGGCTGAGAGGGCATTTATTTTGCCCGTACACTTGAAAAAGAGTAAGGAGATAGTGCAATACCATCCTCCCAGAGGTAGTCCGTGATGGACCGTGGTCATAGTCTGAAAAGTGAAGAAGTAGTTATGGATACCAGCCAGGTAGTTGTGGGCACCAGCCAAAAAGGTGAAGTAGCAGTAGGGTGCCTGCCGATCCGACCGTGAGGAGATGAAGAGAAAGAGGGGTAGACCCAACTCGGTGCCGTAGAAACTATCTGTAATCACGTTCGTGTCTTGACTAGGCAGCCTGTTAAAACACAGACAGTAGAGAAATCGACGCTGGCCTGTTGAAGGTATTCTTCTACTGCAAACCGTGTACCCGGCCGTCTGTAAAATGGGCGGCTGAGAAAAGTGTTGCCGACTGTGGAAATCCTCTAAGGGAAGCAGAACAAGAGCGGGGTAGGAAAAGGAAACATCATTAAAGGAAGACGAAATCCATCAACCCAGAGTAAAGAAAGCCCTAAGGGATACACCTAAGGGAAGGAGAGAGTAGAGGAGGTAAGTCTCCACCCCCTAGGACGAATCCATGACGGGGGGTGGAGTTTGGAAAAGGGGTGATAATCTCGTAGTGTTGAGATTTCAATCGCCGGGTGTGTAGATGAGACGGAGGATGGCTGTCTTTGTACCTTTTTCTATTTTTTTGTTCTTTTTTTTTTTGAATCATGTGATTATTGATTTAGGTACAAAATCCTGCATGCAGCTCGCGCTATGGCATATAAAAAACCATATTTCCAAAAACTAACAAAGGAAATAACAAAATTGAAACAAAGCATGCAAAAACTCTCCAAGCGGGATTATCCGAACCCTGTCGCATCGCGCTCGATGACTATCAAAAGAAAAGTAAAGTAAAGTCCTCCTTATAACCAATTAGAAAAACACTCACAAGTAATAAAACCTCCCCGCCCAACCTGCCCACTGCCGCAGTCAACCAGGAACAAAGGAAACTTATAAAGAATATAGAAAATACCCTGAGGAGAAGCGCGAGCAGGGGAGTTTGAAGAAGCATTACCTAAAAGGCCGAGGCCGAGCTAGGGAGTTTGGTGTAAAGAACTATCTGAGTCCGAACCCGGCTCAGGAGTAGCAGTATTGGCTCGAATACGCAACATGGTTGGAGGGAAACCTGCGCACGTAGTGTTGAGATTGTCAGCTAACCCGCTAAGCAGGGGAACCGAGAGCCAGAGGGGACAGTCAGGGCCAATGTCATCCACACCAGCGAGATGAGTGAGGCGAGGCTGAGCCCTAGCGGGGCAGAGGAGAATCGCGTATTGGAAGGACTCATCGTCTTCCTCACAGAATGGGCAGAGCGTGCTGGAGTCTCTGTTCCACCAGGAGATATGTGCGGCCAGGTAGCTGGCACCTGTACGCATCTGGTGAATGTGGCCACATATAAATCGAGGAAGGCCAGTAAAGTTCTGGGGCGTGAGGCAGGCACTATAAGGATATGAGAGGGGCACTGGCGGACTTAAATTTGACCAGTCAGCGAGGAGAAACTGTAGGAGAGGAGCTCTGCGGGCTTGGTAGGTGACGGAAGGTATCCTCGACAGCGGGAGTGCTACAGGATCGATTGAGGCGAGTGGGAGGATAGGGATTTCCTCATTAAGGTCAGAAATCTCATGACATAAGGAGTCTAGTGGTAGGTGCTTGGCGGAATTAACCGCTGGTGCAAGCCATGAAGTAAGGTGGACGGCTTTGGAGGAGCCACGGAGGAGAAAGCGATGGTCTTCCACAGAACGACCCTGGTCCGAGGTGGGCACAGACTTGAGTATCAGGGCGGTGGCAGGGTTGAATTCCGAAGGGGCGCATACCAAGCGGATGGCAGCTGACTGACAGCGGTGTTTCTATATGGAGGAAATGGGTGGTAGTGAGGCTTCGCGGTACAGAGCACCGAGGGCGGTGGTGTAAAAGCAATTAGTTGTCCACCGGAGCACCACATGCCAGAATGCATTGAATTTCTTAAGAGTGGCTGCGTCTGAAACAAACCGGTCAGAGCCGTAGGTAAGAATAGGAAGGATGGCGCCGAAGACTAGCTTCCTGTTGCACCAGGAGGAGAGGCCTTTCCCAGCTGCACTGAGTTGACGGATCTTAGTGAAAGAGGCTTTGGCTAATGCCAGCCGTCTCAGGAAATGAATGGAGGAGTGTAAAGTAGGGGTGAGCCAATAGCCAAGCCACCTCACAACTTGAGAGGGTGGAAAAAGCATGTCGTTGATCACAATAGGGGCGAAGGAAACATCCTAGCGGTCCTTTGGAGTTCTCCAGTGAATGAGTTCAGTTTTGGGGACAGAAAAAGCCACCCCCAGGTCAGCACCCTGCCTTTGGTTGATGCCGAAATAGTATTAAAGAGCCCGGATATTTGAACATACAGTGTCCAAGCTGACCGTGATAGTTAGGTCGTCGACATACGAAATTGCCAGACCTTGGGGGATCGTTGGATGGAGGGTAGCTATATAAAGCACAAAAAGAAGAGGAGAAATAGGAGACCCATGAGGGGTGCCAACAGCGACTGGGCAGAAAGCCTTAGGTGCACCTTGGAATACGAGTCGGCACTGGTGTTTGGAGAGGAAAGACTTGATCCATGCAACCAGGTAAGCGGAGACACCTCCTCTAGTGAGGATCGTAGCCACCTTGTTTGCGCAGACGTTGTCAAATCCACCTTTGATATCGAGGAAGAGAGTAGATACTGTGAAGGAAGCGGCCTGAAGTAGGCGGACTTCGTGGGTGAGAGTAGCGACAGCGTCAAAACAGCCCAGACTGGCCAGGGACCCACACTGATTGGGGTGCAAGAGACCAAGGGAGCGGGCGGCGGAGGCGAGACGAAGAGCAGAAAGTCTTTCGAGGATATTGGGGACAGTTTCGAGCAGGACAATGATGCGAAAGGAAGCCGGTGTACGGTAATTGGGTTTGCCTGGTTCATCTAGGACAATGCCGTTGGCCTTCTTCATGGCTAGGGGGTGGTACCAGTGGGTGAGGAGAGGAGTGAACAGAGATGGAAGGAGCTGCTCGTTGGCCTTATGGACTTGCTTCCAGATAGAGTAAGGAATACCACTTGGGCCAGGGGCTGATATGTTCGAGGATTTTCAAAGTGCGGAGGACACTTCTGCGGGTAAAATTGGAGGGACGTGCGTAAACGCAGTCAGGATGAGAGGAGGAGGAAGAGAGGGTCTAGGAGGGAAAAAATGTTGAAGAAGTGTATCGTTAATTTCGGTGGGGGAGGAGACGTTCGAGAGTGTGGGGAAACGATCAGGGGCTCTGCCGGCCGCAATCTTTCTGGTATCCCAGAATGATCCCGAGTCGATGTTGGCCAGAAAGTGCGACCTGTGTACTCTTTTGGCAGATTGGATAACCTTGAAATACGTGTTTCGACCCACACGGGCAAGGGCAGGTGAGGTCGGATTCTTTCTCATGAGGCAGGAGGTATGGTGATGGATGCGTCGTAGCTGCATGAGTTCAGGAGTCCACCACGGTTTAGAGTAGGAGGATGTGCGTTTGGTCCGGGTATTGGAGGTGATGAGGTGAGTCATTTTGGTGAGGCAGTCGTCGAACAATAGGTCGGGTGAGTGCGGAGTGCGGAGAACGGGGGGAGCTGCAAGTATAAGATCGGCGAGCAGCGCGGTGATGTGATCCCAATCCGTGAATTTCCAATTACGGCCCTTGGGAGGGGGCTTCAGGAGCGGAGTGGAGAGAATAATTGTGTGGGCGGTGTGATCCGAGCCGCTTGGCGGGAAGGAGGGGTTCCAGGAGGAGAAATACGGGAGCAAAGCAGTATTGGCAAAGGACAGGTCAAGAACTGCAGGGCGATGATTAGAGGCGAACGGGAACCTAGTGTAGACTCCCGGTGTATTCAGGAGAAAAAACAACTACGCCGATGCTCTGTCAAAATAAGGAGAACTTATAAACTGGTTGTTGTTGGAAAGGAAAGGAGTTGGGTCGGAAGCGGAGTGATGAATGTTGAGGTCCTCAAGAACACATGGGGGAAAATCATGCTGGGGAAATAAATCAACAGGAGAAACTGACCTAGTGTGACCTCTAGGGATAGAGTAAGCATTATACAAACGAAACAAATTATGAGAAGTATCAAAAAGTCCCTCAGGGGAGTGAAAGCTCACTGCCATGAGGTCACCCCTTTCAAAAAACAATGGAAGAATAGAAATAACACTTAATAGCCTTTTGTGAACATAAGTTGCAACACAAGGCTTATAGCTGTCAGTTGCTGGAGGAAAAAAAAATTATAGTTGCGAAAAACAGGACGACAGTTCCTCCAGACAGGAATATCCTGAAGAGCCACAATATGAGGAGAGCTTTCTGCCGAAGCAAAAAAAACTAAAGAGAGTTTGAAAAACATTACTGCTACCGAGACAATTATGTTGAACAATGGAAAGATTTAAACAACCAGGATAATGGAATGATTGGGATGGTGAAGGACTCTGTGTTGGGGTTGGGCTTGTCGACATTTAAAGTTCCATGTTGTCGTCAGTCGGAGCGGGCTCGCTGCAGTCGGCACCAGTGCTAGCACGGAAGAGGGTGCTGCCGGCACCACATAGATTCCTGCGGGGAAGGGGAGCGGCGAGGGTAGGCTGGGCAGATGAACTGTGAACGAGTTTAACTGTCTCAGGCTGGGTAGATTCACTAGAGGGTGGGAAACGGGGGCCATGTCGAGCCGGTGTGGCCGGTACGGTTGGGGGAGCGGTAGGACCTTGAGGGGTTGTCTGAAGAAGGCCCGCGTCGGGGGCGGGGGCATCGCGTATGTCCAGGTCCCTGGGCAGACGGAGAGAGGAGAGAATTTTGCGACGGACAGGACTGGTGCTATCGAAAGAGGCATGCTGACCGCCACAGTTGACGCAGAGAGGGGGGGAGGCATTGCAACATCCTACTAGTGACTTCTCGAAGCCTCCTTTCAGACAGCTCTGATTAGCCAACCTATGGGCGGAACGGTGGTGGAGGAGAGTGCAGATTGGGCAGGCTTGTGCCTCTTCTTTGCAAAGGGGAGCAGAGTGACCAAAACGCCAGACCTTCCTGCACTGCGTAGACTTGGAGGTGGAGTAGGCGGGAGTGACTGTGCGGGCACCGGAGAAAAGACGAATGGATTCGCCAAAACGGGAAACATGGAGTGGGTCGACCACAATAACAACCCAAGTTGTGCGCTTTGCAGCCCTCTTTGACGGATCAGACTGCAGGAACCTAGCCACAAAGATGGGGATGTCAATAGCGTTACCAATTGATTCAAGGAGTGAAGGAAACAAGTCAGCAGGCTCGTCTGGAACAATAGAAAGCGGCAGGTTATGAATGAGGTGTTCGACACTTGTAGGTGCCTCCCTAAAGACCAGGAATGGATTATTTCCAACTGGGAAGCTCTGGTTGAGCTTCTTGGTCATAGCATCAAAAAACAGGGAGTAAGCAGAAGACAGGGTGTAGGGGTTGGCAGTAAGAGTGACAGCGCCATTGCGATTAACAGAGGCAGTAAGGGATAAGGGTAGGGAGCAGTTGGCCTCTTTAAGCACAGCGGCCATGATGTCTGGAAGGATGGCAGTCATAATAAACGAATCGTTAGGGGGGGTTGGGGAGGTGCGCGGGGCAAAGAAACGACGTGAAGCAACTGGGAGTGGCGGGGGTCCTTTTGGGACACTACTCTTGCTTGACGCAGCGACTTGTGCTGCAGTGGCGTTTTTCTTGCCCTTTCCACCCTACCTGATAACCTGAGCCCACGTTTGTTCTTGGGGCTGCGGGGGATCGGAGACTGTATAGCCGGGGGGGGGGCCCAGTGTGAAAAGGTGAAGTGGCGGGGTATCTTTCGCAGTAGAGCTTGGCTTCCTCTGACTGAGGGTGATGAGAGATAAAGTGGATAACAGTGTGGGGGGAGTCGTGGGGGCCTTTAGCGTACGTATCCGGGTTACCATACCATTTCCCCTCGAAGAGGACAGGAAAATCTGGGGCTGTGACAGTACGAGATGAAAGTCGGGTAGCGAGTTTCTTCTTCTGCTGAGCTGGCTTGGTCTGGACAGCAGGGGCAGGTGGAGAGGTGGCTTGAGGCGGCGGGGTAGCCACCTGTGTGGCGCGGTGGGAGGATAGGGCGGCAACATGAGAGGACAAATCCTTGAGGGACGCCTCAAGGTTGGATGTGGCTGGTGGTGAGGGGGTGGCTGAGCGCCCCGCCTGGGCGGAGGGGAGGTTCTCAACCTGGGACGTTAGGAAAGTAACAGAGGCACCGAGGTCATTAACCATGGCAACAAGTTGGGCGAGAAGAGGGGCGATGGCAAGCTGACTATCGTGGAAAGTAGCGGCGGAGGCGTTGTAGACGATGGGGAAAGAAGCTGGGTCAAGGCGTGCAAGCCTGACAGCATGACCAAGAATGTTGGCGACATTGTCAGCAGCCCCCGAAAGAGAGGCATGGCTGGATTGGGACGACGTTGATCGAGAGATGGAATCAGCCCTGCGGTCCTGGGGGGATGAGGTAGAGCGAGCAGGGCCTACAGCCGAGGCTGGGCCAGCGCCAGTGCAAACGAGAGGGGTAGACGACATCAAAGCGAGGCCAGCGGGCCAGGCCAGAGGACAGAGAGGAGGGGGAGAGAGAAAGCAAAGACAAACTAACAATTTGACTTTCAAAAATCCTCTCAACAAAGGGGAAATATATATTTCACTTGAAAATGAAGCCCAAGTGAAAAGCCAAAATAGATGTGGCGTGACGAAATAAAGACCAAACCCTGTGGTTTATGTTGGCCAAATGCGGTAAGTATTTTAAGCGAGAGGTAAATAGAGGGCGTGTAGCGTGGCTGTCTTGGTACCTTTTTTTTTTCTTTTTTTTTTCTTTTTTTTTTGAATCATATGATTATTGTTTTAGGGTACAAAATCCTACATGCAGCTTACGCTATGGCATAGAAAAAACCCCCAACTACCCCTGGGAAAAAGCCAACCTCCCAAGTCCCTCTTGTATGGAACCAACCGCATATCTCGCCCCCAACAAGGAACCCTTGACTAGCTAAGAAGATAGGTAAGAGGAATCAAATCAAAGAACAAGCAGGAAGAGTCACAAAAAGCCATGGCACGATCATCCGAACAAAGAAAACACAAAAATCAAACAACGCAGCGACCACTGGAAAGGTTCCCGCACAATCAGCACGAGTGTTGCCAGGCCCGCCTAAAGAGAAACCTGGGGGGGCGCTCAGCCACGAGGACCGGTCCCGCGGTTTTGCAGAACGCTCGAAAAGAAGAAGGAGATAGTGCAATACCATCCTTCCAGAGGCACGCCATGATGGACCTTGGTCTTAGTCCGACTGGTGAAGAAGTAGTTATGGATACCAGCCAGGTAGTTGTGGGTACTAGCCAGAAAGGTGAAGAAGCAGTAGGGTGCCAGCCGATCCGACCGTGTGAGGAGGAGGAGAAAGAGGGGTAGACCCAACTCTGTGCCGTAGAAACTATCGGTAATCGCGTTTGTGTCTTGACTAGGCAGCCTCTTAAAGAGAAAGAGAGTAGAGAAATCGACCGTAGCCTGTTGAAAGGTTTTTTCGTACTGCAAACTGTGTACCCGGCCGTCTGTAACACGGGCGGTAAGGAGAGTGTTGCCGACCGTGCTAATGCTCTAAGAGAAGCAGAACAAAAGCGGGGTAGGAAGAGGAAACATCATCAAAAGAAGACGAAATCCATCAACCCAGAGTAAAGAAAGCCCAAAGGGATGAACCTAAGGGAAGAAGAGAGTAGAGGAGGTATGTCTCCACCCCCTAGGACGAATCCATGACCGGGGGTGGAGTTTGGAAAAGTGGTGATAAACTCGTGGTGTTGAGATTTCAATCGCCGGGTGTGTAGAGGAGACAGAGGATGGCTGTCTTGGTACCTTTTTTTTTTTTTTTTTTTGTGAATAATGTGTTTATTGATTTAGGTACAAAATCCTGCATGCAGCTCGCGCTATGGCATATAAAAAACCTTAATTCCAAAAACCAACAAAGGAAAGAACAAAATTCAAACAAAGCGTGCAAAACTCTGCAAGCGGGATCATCAGAACCCTGTCGCATCGCCAACGATGACTAACAAAACAATAGTAAAGTAAAATCCTCCTTGTACCAATAAGAAAAACACTTACAAGTAATAAAAATCTCCCCGCCCTACCTACCCACTGCCGCAGTCAAATAGAAACAAAAGAAACTCATCAACTGTATAGAAAATACCCTGAGGAGAAACTTGAGCAGGGGAGTTTTTGAAGTGGCAACACCTAGAAGGCCGGGGCCGAGCTAGGGAGTTTTTGTGTTAAGCACTATCTGAGCCCGAACCCGGCTCAGGAGTAGCAGTATTGGCTCGAATGCGCAGCATGGTTGGAGGAAAGCCCGTGCGTATAGCGTAGAGATACTCAGCCAGCCCTCTGAGGAGTGGAACCGAGAGCCAAAGGGGACCATCACGGCCAATGTCGTCCACACCTGAGAGATGGGTGAGGCGAGGGTGGGCCTTAGCGGGGCAGTGGAGAATCGTGTGTTGGAAGGACTCATCGCCTTCCTCACAGAACGGGCAGAGTGTGCTGGAGTCCCTGCTCCTCCAGGATACATGCGCGGCAAAGTAGCAGGTACCCGAACGCATCTGGTGAATGCGGCCACATATAAATCGAGGAAGGCGAGTAAAGGCATGGGGAGTGAGGCAGGCACAATAAGGATACAAGAGGGGCACTGGCGGACTCAAGTCTAGCCAGTCAGCGAGGAGTGACAGTAACAGAGGAGCTCTGAGGGCTTGGTAGGTGACGGAAGGTATCCTCGACAGCGGGAGCGCTACGAGATCGGTTGCGGCGAGTGGGAGGATAGGGATTTCCTCAATGAGGTCTGAAACCTCGTGACATAGGGAGTCTAGTGGAAGGTGCTTGGCTGAGTTAGCCACTGGGCCAAGGTATGAAGTAAGATGGACGGCTTTGGGGGAGCCTCGAAGGAGAAAGCGATGATCGTCTGCAGAACGGCCCTGGTCCCAGGTGGGTACAGATTCGGGTATTCGGGCGGTGGCAGGGTTGAATTCCGAAGGGGCGCAGACTAAGCGGATGGCAGCTGACTGACGGCGGTGTTTGCAGATGGAGGAGATGGGTGGTAGTGAGGCCTCACAGTACAAAGCGCCGAGGGCGGTGGTGCGAAAGCAATTAGTTGTCCACCGGAGCACCACATGCCAGAACGAGTTGAGTTTTTTAAGAGTGGCTGTGTCCGGAACAAACAGGTTGCAGCCGTAGGTGAGGATAGGAAGAATGGCGCCGAAGACTAGCTTCCTGTTGCACCAGGAGGAGAGGCCTTTGCCAGCTGCACTGAGCTGTCGGATTGTAGTGAAAGAGGCTTTGGCTAGAGCCAAACGTCTCAGGAAATGAACGGAGGAGTGTAGAGTAGGGGTGAGCCAATAGCCAAGCCACCTTACGACTTGGGAGGGCGGAAAAAGCATGTCATTGATCACAATGGGGGCGAAGGAAACATCCGAACGGTTCTTCGGGGTTCTCCAGTGAATGAGTTCAGTTTTGGGGACGGAAAAAGCCACCCCCAAGTCAGCACCCTGCCTTTGGATAGTGCCGAAATAGTATTGAAGAGCGCGGATATTCGAAGGTACCGAGTCCGAGCCAACCGTGATAGTGAGGTCGTCGACGTATGAAATCGCCAGACCTTGAGGGAGAGTCGGCTGAAGGCTGGCTATATAAAGCACAAACAGGAGAGGAGAAATCGGAGAGCCTTGAGGTGTGCCAACGGCCACCGGGAAGAAAGCCTTAGGCGCGCCTTGGAATATGAGTCGGCACTGGCGTTTGGAGAGGAAAGACTTGATCCAGGCAACCAGGTACACGGAGACACCTCCTCTGGCGAGGATGGTAGCCAGCTTGTTTGCGCAGACGTTGTCAAATCCACCTTTGACATCCAGGAAGAGAGTTGAAACTTGGAAGGCAGCAGCCTGAAGTAGGCGGACTTCGTGGGTGAGAGTAGCGACAGCGTCGCAACAGCCTAGACCGGCCAGAGACCCATACTGGTTGGGATGTAAGAGGCCCAGGGAACGGGCGGCGGAGGCAAGACAAAGAGCAGAAAGTCTTTCGAGGATCTTGGCAACAGTTTCGAGCAGGACAATGATGCGAAAAGAAGAAGGAGTGCGGTAATCAGGCTTGCCTGGTTTGTCCAGGACAATACCGTTGGCCTTCTTCATGGCTAGTGGGTCGTACCCGTGGGTAAGGAGAGGAGTAAACAAAGATGGAAGGAGCCGCTCGTTGGCCTTATGGACTTGCTTCCAGATAGAGTAAGGAATGCCACTTGGGCCAGGGGCCGACGTGTTGTAGGATTTCCGAAGTGCGGAGGACACTTCTGCTGGTAGAACTGGCGGGAGGTCTTTAAACGCAGGAAGGATTAGGGGAGGAGGAGGAGAGGGTCTAGGAGGGAAAAAATGTTGTAGAAGTGTGTTATTAATTTCGGTGGGGGAGGAGGCGTTCTCGAGTGTGGGGAACCTATCAGGGGCTCTGCCGGCCGCAATCTTTCTGGCATCCCAGACTGATCGCGCGTCGACATCGG
>Ga0307509_10002551_pt1 | contig 29252 bp, 17 predicted proteins | sample 10_EM_MG_FD_202245 | JGI IMG/M metagenome (GOLD analysis project Ga0307509, IMG submission 202245) | Populus trichocarpa ectomycorrhiza microbial communities from riparian zone in the Pacific Northwest, United States - 10_EM | ecosystem: Host-associated > Plants > Roots > Unclassified | place...
CCTCTAACTATCAGATTCTACAATGCAATGGTGTGTTGGTGGTGGTAAATTTTCATACTTTTCTAAAAGTCAAAATACTGACCCATTACTAGGGGTTGACCCATAACTAGGTACAATACGTTAACTAGTAACAACAACAAAACACTCCCGAAACTCAACAAACTCTCTAAAGAAGCACACGCAGCTAACAGAACCTGATCCCTAACGACCACAAACAATCTAAGAACTCTCCTGATATCCCATGATCCCCTAAGATCCTAAATCCTATGCCCTGCCAGTGCGCTAACTCCAGTATGGCTAGTGACATAGGGTGTGGAGGAAACAAGGCGATCAAATACCCGATACCTCATACCCTATGGCTAGGAACATCAACTGAACTATGGAGGCAATATCCTATGCCTAGCGGCAAGGGATGCGGGAGCAACAACTCAGGGCAGAGTGCCTAACCACCGGAAACCACAATGCCACATGCCTTATATCATAACTGCATCTCTCCTAACAGCATATCCGCATACATGCATATCCACATAACCGCCTAACTCCGCGTCCCATAGGCAATCCAAGAATAACCAAGCCAGCTGTTTGGAGTTAATGGCCCTCAGATGTGGCAATGTATATGAGAGGACAGAAGCAGAGAGTGAAGTCTCCCTTTTTTTTGCATGGACTATCCCATGAGTGAGTTTTATATATATTTTTAACCGAAGGTATAGCCAACAAGACTACCAGTATTATAATTTCTTCCAGAGCCTTTCATCAGAGACTCCCTCTACTATCTCGGTTAGCTAGTTCAGTAGTAAATCGTAGGCCCTTAATCATCATAGTCTCCAATGGAAGATTTCCCACCAGCATATTCAATAATTCTTCAGATTGCTGCCTAGGTTAGTCGCCAAACGGTGTTTAGTTCTGAAGGATTTATTCCTCGGCGATTGGAGGGAATGGGCAGTGAAGGTCGCGACTTATTGTGAATCTTTGCGATGCACCGCCGCGCGGGTGTAATTATCGCACCAGATGTCACTAGGGAGGTCAAAAGTTTTGTCGGCTTCCCCGGCCAAACCTTGTGAGAGATCGGGGGAAGAACCTTCCAGTATCGACATCACGAATAACTAAATGCGTATTGGGGTTAGTTAGGTGGTATGCAGGTTTCGACCGATTTTTTTATAGTAATTCACAAGGTTTAGTGTCGAGTACCGTATACCGAGCTGGCCGATCCCGCAACAGGTTCTCAACAGTGCTCATCGCAGGGTGGAATATGTGCTGTGCCAGATCTACCGGTAGTGGAGAGCACTTGAAGGGGTGTGGCATTTCCTACCACCCATTCGAAAGGCATAAGCAGGGTGTGTCGGCGCAAATTTGGGGGAGGTCATGAGGCTGTCGCCAGGCAGCCATGAGGTTCCACAAAGGGCCCCGCTTTTCTTCAGCCTCAAGGAGGGCCAACAAGTCGACCCTCATCGCCATCACCTACATCTCGGAATCAGCAGGAACAGACCATGTCACAATATTTCAGCAACAATAACAACAGCGCCTTGAACACGATTAACGTGTTGAATAACTTTACCGTCGCCGACGACCGACCTGATATCCTGGCCTGGTTATCCCCCCTGGATCCCAAGTTCCGGCACCACGATATTCGAGGCCACCGAATCGAAAATATTGGGGAATGGCTTTTAAAAACCCAGGAATTTAGAAACTGGTATGCGGGTAATGAGGGAAGCGAATCCGACAGCACGGTTTTAGTTTGCTATGGAGATCCCGGGGTCGGAAAGACATATATTAGGTAACCAGGACGAACCTTGAAGGAGCAGGGAGGGAGACAAGACCGGGTGCTGACAACTTGCGATGTTAGTTCATTAGTGATAGACAGTTTATGCGATCGGGCAAAAGGACAAAATGTGGCCGTTGCATGTTTTTACTTTGACTTCGCGGCCCAAAAGGAGCAGTCGCCGGAGAGTGTGCTGGGCGCTCTACTCAAACAGGTTGTGAGTGGAATGGAAGCGGTACCAGAGGAAATAGCGCAGGCATATGAGGACCAGAAGAAGGTGATTGGTGGACGGAGACCACACCTTGCCGATATTGTCAAGATGTTGCAGATTACCTCTTCCAAAATGCGCACATTTATATGCATAGACGCGCTAGATGAATGTGTTCCAGGGAATCGAGTCAAGCTTCTTGATTCGCTAAATCAAATTCTCCGAAAGTGTGGGGGCACTCGAATATTCGCCACTGGAAGACCGCAAATCCAACCTGAGATCGTGAGGCGTCTTGCTAGCAAAGTAACGACTCTATCCATAAGCCCCAAAAGAAGTGATATTATTAGATATTTTCACACTAGACTAGACGAGGACACAAACCCGGATGCGATGAATAATATTCTTGAGGCAGATATCATTAAGAAAATTACCCAAGAGATTTCTGCGATGTGAGTAGAAGTGATTGAACAAGGGAAGCGGCCTCGAATTATACACTAACAGATATACATCTAGATTCCTGCTTGTCTCGCTGAATATCGACGCAATCTTTCAAGAAACCACGATTCGTCGAAGGCGGCAAATGCTCGCCACAACGACAGAGGGCCTGGGGCTGGGAGATGCTTACAGTGCGACGATAGACCGGATAAAGGGACAGGGTGGGGAGAAAGCGAGGCTCGGCATGGCTACTTTGATGTGGATCTCCCACTCAGAGCGTCCCTTGAAGCCCGATGAATTGTGCCATGCTCTAGCGGTCGAAATAGGGTCGCCGAATTTCGATGCCGACAACCTTCCTTCAATAAACCTATTAATAGTTTGTTGCCAAGGACTTGTTGCAGTAGAGAAGGAAGCTTCCACGGTCCGGTTTATCCACTTTACTGTTCAAGAGTTCCTCCGAGCTCATCCCGAGTTTTTTGGTCCAGCCCACTCCACGATTGCAGAAACATGCTTGAGTTATCTAAATTCTGAGCAGGTAAAGGCCCCTTGGGCCCGTCCCGACCCCGACCTCCAAAGCACACCCTTTTTAGAATATTCCTCACTACATTGGGGAGCCCACGCAAAAAGGGAGCTTTCGAATTGTGCGAAGCTACTTGCTCTAAAGTTATTTGACGACTACCAAAACCACGTGTCCATTAAGGTCCTCTTGGGAGCAAAGGGGGTCTACCGTTACCATATTGATTTAGATCAGCCCCCCCCATTCAGTGGACTGCACTGTGCATCATTCTTCGGGATTGTTGAGATTGTAGCCTGTTTAGTAGAGGCAGAAGACTATGACGTCAATCAGGAGGACTGCGTCGGTAATACTCCCCTCTTGTGGGCTGCTGAAAATGGGCACGAGGGAGTGGTGGAAGTACTGCTCGGACGGGGCGACATCAATCCTAAGAAATCAGATGCTTTCGGCAGAACACCACTCTGGCGTGCTTCTTGGAATGGGCATGAGGGAGTAGTCAAAACATTAATCCAACGGGACGATATCGACCCCGACACATCAGATTTCTTTGACCAAACACCACTCTGGTGTGCTGCTTTGAACGGGCAAGAGGGGGTGGTGGAAATACTGCTCGGACGGGACGATGTCGACCCGGATAAACCGAATGATGACGGCGATACGCCACTCCGCTGTGCTTCTTGGAATGGGGAAGAGGGAGTGGTGAAAATACTACTCGGGAGGAACGATGTCCACCCTGATAAACCAAATGACGATGGCAAAACCCCACTTTGGGGCGCTGCTCGGAATGGGCAAGAGGGGGTGGTGAAAATACTACTCGGGAGGGATGAAGTCAACCCCGAAAAACCCAATAGCAATGGCAAAACTCCACTCTGGGCGGCTGCCAGACACGGACACGAAGGTGTGGTGAGAATACTATTAAATCGAAACGACGTCAACCCCGACAAGCCAAATGGCAATGGCAAAACTCCACTCTGGGCGGCTGCCTGCAACGGCCACGAAGAAGTCGTGAGAATACTACTCGGACGAGACGACGTCGACCCTGACACGCTAAATAATAATGGCAAAACGCCACTCTGGGCGGCTGCCCGGCATGGGCACGAAAGAGTGGTGAGAATACTACTCGAGCGAGGCGACATTGACCCCGACAAGCCAAATTGCGATGGCGGAACACCACTCTGGGCCGCTGCCCGCAACGGGCATGAAGGAGTGGTGAGAACACTACTTGGACGAGACGACGTCAACCCCCACAAGCCGGATAAATCAGGCCGGACGCCATTCTGGTACGCTTCTAAGCATGGTCATGCGGGAGTGATAGCGCTACTACAGTCGGGAGCATCTACCACCACCAGCGCGGCCTAATATCAAGGAGGCATCTCCGACGCTACCGCCTTCAAGTACAGGCAACCTGTGTACCATCTCCACAAGTACCGTAACAACTCCATAAACATATTTGTCGTCACCATTGCCCCTCCCGCCATTCCCTCCTAACTACCTCCCCCAGTTTAAAATCCTACCTCTCGCTGATTTCCGTCCTCCCTTCCCTCCCCGAGTAAATGTGCCATAGAAATCCAGCTTAAGTATTTCCTCTTGTGGTTTGAAATTTTAATCACTACTTTTATTGTTCTAATTTCTTTCTCATACCGTGTGGTGGTTTATTTATTCCCTTTCCCTATCTTCTAAAGTATCAACATGAAAGCTATTTAGATAGGATAAAATTGAAGTGCAAGCATCTTTGATAAATGGAAAGTCACGTGAAGCTGTTAGAATTAGATGTTGCGGTTGATTCCAGAAGCTGTGGAGGTATAGCAAATTATTCTGGGGCATGATGCATTGTCCTGATGCTTTAGTGATGACAGAGAAGATTCTACCGTCATCTCTCTCCTATGTTATCACGGAATTGTGTGGAGGAATTTAGATATATGGAGACATGTAGCGATAGGTTTCGCCATCGGGGACAGGATTAGAAAAGAGGTATCAAGACGCTTTGCTTAAAGTCGGGTGAAAAACTCGGGGTTCGCACTTTTACCCCAAAGACAGCCATTTTCAGAAACTCATAGCCCAACACTAGTCGGGCAAGAAATTTATAGAACACCTATTTCATTCCATAATGGAAATATCAAGCATTTAGATCGATAACTCATGATTTTTTGTGTAATGGTGTCGTGAGATCGGAAAGTGACTCGAGACCTTCTATGCGGGTGCCATACAAGAGGTACCTGACAACCACCTTTTGTTTTAGGCGACCTCTAGTTTCTCAATTCCAAAAAAAAAAAAAACCTTCTATCATACCTAATTTTCTTTCTTGAAAACTACTCTACCTGTTTCCCGGTTTGATTTCGCCTAAATTGGAACCCCCGGATTCGCTGGGGGGGTGATTAATTTGATGGCAAAGAGTGGTTGGTTTTGGCGAAGAGCGGCCGTCGGCTAGTGTTTTTCGTAGCCCGAATTCAATATATACACCGGTATTTCCCAGAAACTTAATTTCAGAAGAGTGCAAATGAGGTTGTGGAAGCCACCTTCCCTCCCCTCCCTATATTGTGCCCAAGTTCCGAGAATATCATCTCACTGTCCTATCTACCGCTAGGCTACCAATTTCCCTACGCTAATACTAGAATCGCCATTCTCGGTATATCCTGTAACATCCCACCTCCTATTCATGTGAAACCCCTACTCAAGAAAGGGCAGAATGTGAGTTGTCCTTTGCCGTCTTGTTATAATATTTCGTGGGTTGTCAAAATTAACCCGCCCCAACAAAGATCAAGAACTCTGGCAATGGCAACAGCAGTACTCCACAAACCCTAATATCATTAGAATCAAAAAATCAAAAAATTAAAAAATATTTATGGTTATAAATTCTTAGCAGAATTCATAGCAGAATCTAACGATGATCTAGAGAAATTTCTTTAGGTGGTGCTGAAAGAGCAGTGTAATGCGGGGTGTTTGGTTAGGGGTTAGGGTTGTCCAAATAATCACGTGCCTTATTTCAGGATAGGAGACTACTCCGGTAAGACGCTGAGGAAAGCATTCTTCCTTCAGGATGGCTACAAGTCAATGGATGTGGGGCAGAGACGTACAGTATTGGCCAGTGTATGAAAGTTGTCAACGCGCTTGTCCCTAGCGTACAGTACAGTACTGTTGCGGATAAATTTTATCTTTGCTTAATTAGAATATTTTTAACTAGCCGGGAATCGTTGAGGGAAACATGAATGATGGTCGATGATCGCTCTTGCTTGGGAGAGAAACTTGTCTTTAGTCGAAGTGGAATACCGTACGGTAGGTCACGTTCGTTGCAAGGGGGGTTGATAGCTTAGGCTTGGCAGACAGGGGGTGGGGAAAGTCTCCTCCTTTCTTTCTTTTTTTTCTTCAGTAGGGTTTTCTTTTCTCCTTTAAAATCTTGGACTGTTTGGCGGAACAGATTTTGAAACCATGGTTGATAGCAGATAACTTTATCCCAACCAAGGTTCCACAACCATACTCGAGTAAGTTAGTTTCTAACTTATTATGGTGAGGGAACTCTGTAGCCGGAACAGGGGGACATTCATTTTTGAGAATTAACATTAGGTTAACACGCTAAGACTAGCTCCGTTATAGGTTAACATCTTGGCAAATATCAATTAACCGTCCTCATCAAGGCAGTTAAGTGTACTTAACCTATCATAGAATGCCCCGGACATTCCTCTTTTTTCTGCCAAAATTTTAAACATTTTAAACCCCTATATCTCCATGAAAACTTGAGATATTTCTATTAGTGTGTAGAGAATCACCCAATCTATCACCTAATAGAGCCATAATTCTCATTGGACTTGTGGTTGAAAATCCTTTGGGGTTTAAAGACGGACCATGTTTTCTTGGCAAAGTACTCCGACTACAGAGTTCCCTCACCATATACAAAATTTTCAAATCGCGTGGCGCCAATTAGCCCTCAGTTTAACGGTAAATCCTGCATCCTGGATAATCCTAAGCCCCGATGCACGGTTATTCACCCGAATGTCAATGGCTAGTTGAATCTACTCGCCTGAGCCGTCAATTGGTATTAAGTTTGAGAAATCCACTCTTCCGCCGCTAGAAAGGGTACGGTAGATGATATTGCAGTAACATGCCGTAACGCCTATTGTGCTGCACATGGCTGTCATGATTGGCATCGAAAATCATGCCCGTGATCAGCTCAGAGTACAAAGTTACGGGAATGGGCCTTGGGCACCCATCAGCATCACAAAGAATAATGTGATGCTTTAGGTTATACCATATGTAAATTTCTGACTGTTTCATTCACCAGGTTTGATGCACTGACATTAATATCAAACCCCCTGGCTACCCTACAAGCCCTCTAGGATGTTTGTTCATGGCGGTGTGAAATTTTCTGCTGCGCTGTACTCCAGTACTGGGCTGGCGAAGAGACGGAAAAATTGGGAAAATTGATGAGCAAGATCCCCGGAGGTGGTGGATAGATAGTCGGTATATGTATTGAAACACTAGATTTTAAATGACACAAACTCAGAGTGCATACTAACCACGTTATCTCACTATTGACAAAATATCCTTGACCAATGGTCAGAAATCGTCCCATACAAATTTGCCTTGTTCAGATCATTTGGTGCTCGCAGAAGCCCTCCAAGATCCCTAAAATGCACGTTTTAGGGAAATGAACACCAATGCAACTGGTTTTTGTTTCTAATTCCTATAATCCTGTGTTTCTTTCCACGAAGTTTCTCTGTTGATTATTCCAGCCCGCGCAGTGCAGGATAACACTTGGAAAGGTGTGGCATTTCCTGTGAAGTTACGGTGGGTATACGCAGGGTGTTGGCTGCACAAATATTGGGGGAAATTGGTGGGACAGTCCCGAGGTATCTCTGAGGTTGCACAAAAGACCCCCCTTTTCATCAACTCCACGAAATTCCAGTCTTCGACCATCATCGACATCTCCTAACCACCGGGAACAGACAATGTCACGATATTTCAGCAACAATATCAACGCCTTGAACACGCTTCACGTGTCGAATAACTTTACCGTCGCCGATAACCCATCCGATGTCCTTGCCTGGCTATCCCCTCTAGATCCCACCTTACGGCACCACGATATTCGAGACCGCCGGGTCGGAAGGATAGGAGAATGGCTCCCAAAAACCCAGGAATTTAGAAGCTGGTATAGGAGTAGTGGGGGGAGTCAGCCCCACAACGCAGTCTTGTTTTGCTATGGAGACCCGGGGGTTGGAAAGACCTTTATTAGGTAACAAGGAAGAACCTTGAGAAAGGAATGGGAAAGTGCAAGTGCTGACAAGCTATGATGTTAGCTCGTTAGTGATAGACAAGTTGTGTGACCTGGCCAAAGGACGAAATGTCGCCGTTGCATGTTTTTACTTTGATTTCGCCGCACGAAAGGAGCAGTCACCGGCAAAAGTGTTGGGTGCTCTACTCAAACAGGTTGTGAGGGGAATGGAAAAGGTACCAAGGGAAATAGTGCAAGCCTATGAAGACCAGAAAAAAGTGCTTGGTGGACGGAGACTAGAGCTTGCCGAGATTGTTAAGATGCTGCAGATGACCTCTTCCGAAAAGCCTACATTCATATGTATCGACGCACTAGATGAATGCGTCCCAGGAAATCAAGCCAAACTTCTCGATTCGCTAAACCAGGTTCTCCAGAAGTCTCCTGGCACCCGAATATTCGTCACCGGAAGACCGCAAATTCGGCCTGAGATCGGGCGCCGTCTTGCAGGAAAAGTAACGAGTCTATCCATATGTCCTAAGAGAGATGATATTATTAGATATCTTCATGTCAGGCTGGGCGAGGACACAAACCCAGATGCCATGGACAATAGTCTGGAGGCAGACATCCTGAAGAAAATTCCTGATGATATTTCCGCCATGTACGTATAAGTGACGACACTAGGGAAGCCACCTCGAGCTATCCACTTACAGATGCATATCTAGATTCCTCCTCGTTTCAATGAATATCGATGCGATTCTACAAGAACCCACAATCAGTGGCAGGCGGCAAAAGCTCGGCTCAATGACGGATGGCGTGGGCCTAGGAGATGCTTATGGCGCGACATTGGATCGGATAAAGGGGCAGGGTGGGGAGAAAGCGAGGCTCGGTATGGCTACTTTGATGTGGATCTCCCACTCGGAGCGTCCCTTGAAGGTCGATGAATTGTGCCATGCTCTGGCAGTCAACATAGGATCACCAAATCTCGATACCAACAATGTTCCTTCAATAGGGATATTGCTAGCCTGTAGCCAAGGACTTATTTCCGTAGAGAAGGAGACTTCCACAGTTAGATTGATCCACTTTACTGTTCAGGAGTACCTCCAAGCTCTTCCCGAGCTTTTTGGTTCCGCCCACTCTACAATTGCAGAAACCTGCTTAAGTTATCTGAATTCTGAGCAGGTCAAGGCTCTTCCTACCGGTCCCGATTTCGATCTCCAAGATTCCGATCTCCAAATCACACCCTTTCTCGAATACTCTTCACTATATTGGGGAATCCACGCGAAGAAGAAACTTTCGGATTGTTCGAGATTGCTTGCGCTGAGGTTGTTCGGTGGCCACGATAACCATATATCAATCAAAGTCCTCTTGGGAGAACTGGAGCTGTATGGTTATGATATTGATTTCGATAATCTTTCCCTATTCACTGGGTTGCACTGTGCATCCTTCTTCGGGATCGTTGAGATTGTAGCAGGTTTGGTAGAGGTAGAAGGTTGCGGTATCAACCAAGAAGACTGCGTTGGTACTACTCCTCTCGTGTGGGCAGCCGGGAATGGACACGAGGGAGTAGTAGAAATACTGCTCGGACAGGGCGACATTAATCCCAATCAACCAGATAAGTTCGACCGAACACCGCTATGGCGTGCTGCTAGGAATGGGCATAATGGAATAGTGAAAACACTGCTATGGCGTGCTGCTAGGAATGGGCATAATGGAATAGTGAAAACACTGCTCCAACGGGGCGATGTCGACCCCGACAAGCCGGACACATTTGGTGGAACACCACTCTGTTGTGCTGCTTCTAATGGGCATGAAGGAGTAGTGAAAATTCTACTCGGACGGGACGACGTCAACCCCGACAAGCCAAATGGCTATGGCGAAACGCCACTCTGGGGTGCTGCTTTGTATGGGCACGCAGGGGTGCTGAAAATATTACTCCAGCGGGAGGACGTCAGCCCCGACAAACCAGATGACGGTGGCCAAACGCCACTCTCTTGCGCTGCTTTGAATGGGCACGAGGGGATGCTGAAAATATTACTCGAGCGGGGCGACATTAACCCCAATAAACCAGACAAGCTCGGTCGAACACCGCTCTGGCGTGCAGCTAGTAAAGGTCATGAGGGAGTGGTGAAAATTCTACTCGGGCGGGATAATGTCGACCCCAGCAAACCAAATAACGATGGCGAAACACCACTCTGGGGTGCTGCCCAGAATGGGCAAGAGGGAGTGGTGAAAGTACTACTCGGACGGGACGACATCAACCCCGACAAACCAAGTCACGGCGGCCAAACGCCACTCTCTTGCGCTGCATTGAACGGGCATGAGAGTGTAGTGAAACTACTAGTCGAGCGGGACGAGGTCAACCCTTACAAGCCGGACAAATTAGGCCGGACACCGCTGTGGTACGCTTCTAAGCTCGGCAATTCGGGGGTGATAGCGCTACTGCAGCCCCTTGCATCTGCTGCCCCCAACACGACCTAAGGCCGAGGTGGCAGCTCTCTCTTTACCGCCTTCAAAAACCGATAACCCATGCCCCATTTCCGCAAGGACCACAATAACTCTGTAAACATGTCTACTACCGCCATTCCTCTCTCCTCACCCCTGCCCAACCCCACTTCAAAATGGCCTCTCGCGGCGACCCTGGTCTCTCCTTTTTTTCCAGCTTAAACCTGCTACCGAGACTCGGCTCAAATATCTTCTCTTCGCCGAATGAAATCACATTCGACGAGAATCCAAATAGCTATCACAGCTCCTCCGAAACTCATACCTGTTCTCCCTAGGTATCGGGTTAGGACTTGTTACACTAGTTTCTGTCCATGATCTCGAGTTTTCCGCCCGCGGGGCGTATTTCTACAGCATTTAAGATAAGCTCTCGTCACCCGAAATCCCCATCATGTTTACCTTTGTTCTTTCCTTGCAGTTGTATCCTCTTCGCATATCTGTTGTTTATTTCTTCCCTTTTCCCACTTCCTAGAGCATATAAGTGAGCATTCTTTAGATATAGAGAAAAAATATAGACTTAGTACAGGCATTTTTAATACGTGAGGAAAAGCGATGTAAAGGCTAGCTGTTAATCCTACAATGATGGTAATTGCAAGGCTACCCACACTTGTCTCACCCACCAGGGGAACCCACTTAGAAAGTAACTCAGTCGGTTGGCGGTGAAATTAACCCCGATTCTACCAGTACAGCACCATATAAACTTGAAGAACCCGCTAGGATTAGGCGTGTATGCACACCCGGATACTGCACCGAACTTTTGGATCGAACCCGGCGATCATGCTTAAAAAAGCAAGACACCGCTTTCGATGCTGAGTTACCAGGGTGAAATGAGCCCAGAGAGCCACGGGTTGGACACGAGGCCAGGAGGCAGAGTGTGGGACATTCGAGGTGGGTTTTTAGAAACATTAATTATAATACCAAACCATCTTTTAACCCTTCACTATCACATGTCATGATGGATGTAAGGTCATAACCAGATGACGCGAGCTATAACCGCTATCTGATGTAGGACTCTAGATGTTTATGAAATCTATCATTAATTCTTGAAAAATTCTATATACAGAGACCAAGATTTCCCCCGCCGGCTCCGATTCCCCCCCACACCCAAGAATTGTAGGGAGATCCCAAGCCCTGTATTCTCCTTTACAATACTACAACGTTGTCGCAACAGTCTTCCATACTCTTGATTATCTTGACTAACCCCTCAACACTTCTTTTCCATCTCTCTTTCTCGATTTTCTCGAAAGCATGGAATATCACTCGGCTTATTACTAACAATTTGGGTCGTTTAGTAACTTATCCAGAGGCCAAAGCACACAAAAACTGCTAGTTTTCGAGCTATTATATTTCTACAGATATCTTGAAACTTGGGTTTAGAAATCTTTTTACCAAGGTTTAGCATGTCTAAAGTATAATAAATATTCATTTCAGTGTTTTTTTCTGGAGTTTGCGGAGAGCTGTGGGGGCATGAACTGAGGGCCGGGTGTTGGAATGCACCCTTCCCCAGACAAAAACCCTGGTCTTGGCAGGTACCTTGAGGCAAAGGACATTCCGCGCCTCACTACTCTCGGAGAATTGAAGGAAAAGTTCCCACCCTTTTTTGTTTAGGCTCCATAATAGCAAGTTACTTTTTGAATATTTTTCCATGTTGTTTTTTCCACTTATGGTAGTTGGGTTATATAGCTCGAAAACCAGCAATTTTGATGTGTTTGGTTTCTGTCCAGTCACTAAACGACCCCTATTGGTAAGCGAAGAGCAAGAGGGGGGGGTCTGGGAACCCACGAGGGAAATTTGATATTTCTCAGTATGGCACAGTATTGAATTCCGACCAACATGAGCTTACAAATCTTTGTGTTCCTCATACCGCACAGCTGGAATCCTGACAAACCAGGAGCAAGGGAAAGAGAGGGACTTGTACCTCTGATTTCACATTTTCGCCCAAAGTGTTATAGTGCCCTGTCTACAATCTTTCGACTTGATTACTTCAACGGGATGCTATTCCCAAGACACAACCTTAACCTTACACCAATATCTAGAGACTATCTGTGAGTCTGGCAGTAGCGCAAACTACAGCGGCTGGGCACAGTAAATTAGTGCACTGCTGAAAAAACGATTCCTAAAAACCATGTATCACCTCGGAAAACTTAATGCAGGGTAATGGTGTCCTCCTCTATAGGTTTCCACGCCACGGAAAGTGTTAGCAGATTGAGGTTGCAAATGCGCAGGGATTATAGAGGCCAAGTTGGATGGAGGATGTTCTTGCCCACAATTTTTGGGGTTCGTCGGGGATTTAAAAACCTAGATTGGATTTTCTTTTCCTTTTCTGTATGCCATGCGTAGACTTTCCACCCCCTCTGCACCTCTGTTGAGATCCAAAGTGTATTTTTTTTATACCTGCCTGGCCGATCGCGTCTGGTAGGTTAGCAGTGGGTTGCTATATCATGCTCTTCTCTTGCCCCTGTGACAAAAATAGGAACCCTCCTTGGAACATGGGAGCTACCTGCTACCAGAGGCCTCTAGGTTGACGGCGCCAATCCTTAGCTTAGGAGCACGAAGGTCGTATGGCATGATATCTAATCTTACCATTTGAACCCTAAACTTGGATGGATGGCCGTCTGCCCCGGCGTTATAAAACAAGCGAAGAGAAAATGATGATAACCAAGTTACCTGCTTGAATACAATAGCGCCAGAGTGTGTTTGTGGGTATGAACAGACCGGAATTGAGGCTTTTTTATTTGCAGGTATTAAATCAGAATGAGAGTAGTTTTGTTATGCTTCCCTGTACGGTAAGATCTAGTGATATTCACCTTTCCCCCCAGCCCAATGCAAGGCAATATCTTGTAGAAAAGGTTATAATTTTCGTCATGCAGCGTAAGATCAACCCTCCGGACGAGCGGGATCTCATGAATAGGCATTCACAATTGTATGATATTTAGTTTGATGGTAGATCTCAGATCCTGAAAGATCTTAGGCTTTTTAATAGAAGGTTAGAATATCTGCCAGCGTATTCAACCACCCTTCGGACGACGATCCGGACTATCCGTCAAATGGTATTAATATTTGGTTTTGGTGAATTTATTCCTGGATTATTAGAAGGGGTAAACGGTTGTAAGTATGGCAACCTGGTGTGACACTTTACTGCACAGTGCTGGTATGATACTGTACTTGGGGCCCGTTTGCCGACAAGTTAGACGGCCCTCCAGCACCCCGAGAAGGCGCCGGCTGTCAAAGGAGGCTTGACAGTGGGGGTGTGTGGAGGGCATTTACCTAGAGCAGCGTGATGCCTAGATTCTGGTGGGATTTCCAAACACACCTCCGTGACAACGTCACGTTTCGGCAGTCCAGCTACAAGAATTTGGACGGCAGAAAACTGGGTAAACACTTTTGCACCGTCTCCGGATAATAGTGCTGGTTGAGGTACCACTGTCTACTTTCATTACCCAAATTTTAGAAATAGACAGCTAGGTAAACGGGGCCTTAGTTATCACGCGGGATATAGGGAACCGCCTCTGCTATCTTGCAGAGAGCGTGAGCTATAGAGAAGAGATTCCCGGGACGTGTGGTATCGATATCGCCAAGAACTAAGTTATGTGATTCTTTATGCTGCATGAGATGTGGATCTTTGACACTTTCATTGATTTTATAATAATCGATGTACGGTACCGGTATTGATAATAAACCCAGCCTATTACACTCTAAGTTTCTCTGAGGTGTTTATTCACCCCTGAAATTTGTGCAGTTCTGCACCTGAGTACCGGTGCCGGTGCTCGAAAAGAACCGCGGGAGAGCACCCGAGAGTGCGGAATTTCCAGCTACTGATACGGAAAGCATAAGCAGGGCGTTGTCGGCGCGGAATTAGGGGGGGTTTATTGGGCTTGGCTGTGTTAAGGGATCAATGAGGTTGTACAAGAGACCCCGCTTTTTTCTTCCACCTCAAGGAACTCCGTCGTCGACCCTCATTACCATCAGCTAAATCGCCTAACCACCAAAAACAGGCAATGTCACAATATTTCAGCAACAATACCAATGCTCTGAACACGGTTAACGTGTTGAATAACTTTACCGTCGCCGATGACCGATCAAATATCCTGGCCTGGCTATCCCCACTAGATCCCACCTTGCGGCATCACGACATTCGAGATCGTCGAGTCGAAAATATAGGGGAATGGCTTTTACAAACCCGCGAATTTAAAAACTGGTACGCGGGTAGTGGGGGAAGTGAATCCCATAACCAAGTTTTGTTTTGCGATGGAAATCCGGGAGTTGGAAAAACTTTTATTAGGTAACAAGCCAACATGGAGGAAGTCGAGAAAAGTAGCAAGTTAACAAGCCTAATTTTAGCTCATTAGTGATAGACAGCTTGTGCGATCGGGCCAGGGGACAAAATGTGGCCGTTGCGTGCTTTTACTTTGACTTCGCCTCCCAAAAAGAGCAGTCGACGGTAAGTGTACTAGGCGCTCTACTCAAACAGGTTGTGAGCGGGATGGAAAAGGTACCGGAGGAGATAGCCCAAGGGTATGAGGACCAGAAAAAGGTGATTGGTGGTAGGAGGCTGGGGCTTGCCGATATTGTGAAAATGCTACAGATTACCTCCTTCGAAAAACGTACATTCATTTGCATAGACGCTCTCGACGAATGCGTCCCAGGAAATCGGGTCAAACTTCTCGATTCATTGAACCAAGTAATCCGGGAGTCTCCTAGCACTCGAATATTTGTGACCGGAAGACCGCAGATTCGGCCCGAGGTCGAAAGGCGCCTTGCTGGAAAGATAATGAGTTTATGCATAAGCCTTAAGAGAGATGATATTATTACATATCTTCATATCAGGCTCGGCGAGGACCCGGATCCAGATGCGATGGACTGTAGTCTTGAGGCAGACATCCTTAAGAGAATTCCTGAGGATATTTCTGCAATGTAGGTAGAGGCAACGACACTAGGGAAGCTACCCCAAGCTCTCTGCTGACAGGCACATATCTAGATTCCTCCTCGTTTCACTGAATATCGATGCGATCCTGCAGGAACCCACAATCAGTGGCAGGCGGCAAAAGCTCTGCTCAATGACGGATGGCGTGGGGCTGGAAGATGCTTATGGTGCAACATTGGATCGGATAAATGGACAAGGTGGAGAGAAAGCGAGGCTCGGTATGGCTGCTTTGATGTGGATCTCCCACTCGGAGCGCCCACTGAGCGCCGATGAATTGTGCCACTCTCTCGCAGTCAAAATAGGGTCTCTGAATCTCGATGCCGGCCATGTTCCTTCAACAGGGACATTGCTAGCCTGTTGCCAAGGACTTGTCGCCGTGGAGAAGGAGACTTCCACGGTCCGGTTTATCCACTTTACTGTCCAGGAGTTCCTCCGAGCTCATCCCGAGTTTTTTAGTTCAGCCCACTCCACCATTGCAGAAACTTGCTTAAGTTACCTAAATTCTGAGCAGGTAAAGGCCCTTTCGGCTCCCAACCCGGATCTCCAAAACACACCCTTTTTTGAATATTCCTCACTACATTGGGGAACCCACGCAAGAAGAGAGCTTTCGAATTGTGCGAAGCTACTTGCGCCAAAGTTGTTTGACGACTACCAAAACCACGTGTCCATTAAATTCCTCTTGCAAGCACACCGTTACCGTATTGATTTCGATCAGCTTTCTCTGTTCAGTGGACTGCACTGTGCATCCTTCTTCGGGATTGTTGAGATTGTAGCCTGTTTGGTAGAGATAGAAGGCTATGACGTCAATCAGGAGGACTGCATCGGTAATACACCCCTCTTGTGGGCTGCTGAAAATGGGCACGAGGGAGTGGTAGAAGCACTGCTCAGACGGAGAGACATCAATCCTGAGAAAGCAGATGCGTTCGGCCGAACACCACTCTGGAATGCTTCTCGGTATGGGCATGAGGGAGTAGTGAAAGAATTAGTCCGACGGGACGATATCGATCCTGACACACCAGATCGCTTTGACCAAACACCACTCTGGTGTGCTGCCGGGAATGGGCAAGAGGGAGTGGTGAAAATACTGCTCGAAAGGGACGAAGTCGACCCGGATAAACCGAATGATTATGGCGTAACACCACTCTGGGAGGCTGCTTGCAGAGGTTACGAAGGAATAGTGAGAATATTGCTCGAACGGGATGATGTCGACCCGGATAAACCTAATAACAATAGCGATGGACCACTCTGGGGCGCCGCTCTGAGTGGGCAAGAGGGAGTGGTGAGAATACTGCTCGAAAGGGACGATGTCAACCCGGATAGACCGGGTGGTGGTGGCGAAACGCCACTCTTTGCGGCTGCCTGGGAAGGTCGCGAAGAAGTAGTGAGAATTCTTCTCGAACGGGACGACGTCCACCCGGATAAACCAAATGACGATGGCAAAACGCCACTCTGGGCGGCTGCCCACCGGGGGCACGAAAGTGTGGTGAGAATGCTGCTCGGACGAAACGACGTCAACCCCCACAGGCCAGATAAATCAGGCCGGACACCATCTTGGTACGTCTAAGCATGGTCATGCGGGAGTTATAGCGCTACTACAGTCCGTAGAATCCACTACCACAGGCGCGGTCTAAAGTCAGGAGAGTATCTCCCTCTCTGCGGCCCGGGGTATGGACAACCTGTGTACCATTTCCACAAGGATCGCGATAGCTCGATAAACATATTTATCGCCACCTACCATTCTAGCCTAATCTCCTCCCGCAGTCTAAAATCCCACCGCCTGGTGATTGCCGCCTTTCCTCTCCCCTCTGAGCAAGCCTACCACAAAAACCCAGCTTAAGTATTCTCTTGGTCGAAGAAAATTTATCTGACGGGAATGCGCAGACACCCGCCTCAAGCTCGATGCCAATTTCTTTTCTATATTTTCTAACCGGGATCCCCTAATTTCTCTTCATAACCTGGAGTTTGTTTGGTGTTTTTCGGCAGGATTTCTATTATGTCGAAAATTTACTCTCGTGGTTTGATATTTTACAATCTCTGCCCCTATTGTTCATTTATTGTTCTAATTCCTTTCCCATATCCTTTTGTGATTTATTTTTTCCCCTTTCCTATCGTGAGGTATAGACATGAAAGTTAATTATATAGAAAAAATCTGAAGTGCGAGCACATTCGATGTATGGAATTTGGAAAGCGACGCAAAAGCTGTTATTAGCTGTGATTGATTCCAAAATCTGCTGTAGTACAGCCAATTATCTGGGGCCTGGTTAATTGTACCCTCATCTCTTTCCCATCTTATCACGGAAATGTGTAGAGAAATTCGGATATCTACAGACATATAGTGATAGGTGTCGTGATCCAGGAAGGGTCCAAATAGAGGGACCAGGATGTTTTACATATATACACACCCGCCCCCCACCACGAACTTAATTTCAGAAGAGTGCAAATGAAGTCGTGGAAGCCAGTCCTTCTCCCTCCCCCACATTTTGCCCAAGTTCTAAGCAAATCTTCTCACCGTATCATCTAAGTTACTGCGGCTCTACTGATTTCCCCACTCTAAAACTCGTACGGCCATTCCCGGTACAGCCTATAACTTCCCTCCTCCTCCTGTTTATGTGAAAATCCAACTCAGGAAAGGGCAGGATGCGAGTTGTCCTTTGCCGCCTAGTCATACAATCTATTGGTTGGTTTTAGTAGGTTTGTATCTCCGGGGTCAAGATATTGCCTCATCGAGGAGCTTGGAGATATGTAGACTACATAACATGATTTACAGCGAATTACTTCATTTACCCGTTGGGAAGCTAAGGGCCCGTTTACCTATAGACGGCCGTCTAGCAACCAGAGACAGTGCCGACCGTCAAGGAAAGTTATACAGTTGAAGGTGTGTAAAGAAAATAGAATAGTTGTATGTTTAGCTAATATACTGTCTAGTATATAACTTAAAGCTCATTTATCTAACTGTCTATTTCTAAAAATTAAATTTGTGGTGGGTGATTAGGCTGGACGGTGGCGTCCCGAGCGCCCCCCGATAGACGGTGAAAAAGTGTTTGGCCAATTTTCCACAGTCCTAGATTCGTGTAGCTAGACCGTCAAAAGGTTGCGTTGCCTACTCCAGGTAAACGTCATCTACTTTGTAGCACCCCCCTCCACTGTCAAGCGCCCCTTAACTGTCGCCATGGTCTCAGGCTGTTAGACGGCCGGCTCTAGGTAAACGGGCCCTAAATACCGTAGTCCTGGCAGTTCTGCCCACACTCCTCAACCCCCCCCTCGAATTGACCTGCACCATAGATTCGATGGCACAATCAAAACCAGTGATATCGAGAAACAGGAACTGTGGAAAGGCAGAGGACTAGCAGGGCTTAGTCCCTAGGGCTCGATTTTAGAAATAACTGTCAACTCGTGAAGTCCATATGCATAAAGCCAGAAGCTTTCGCTGAGTTCAAAACAGGTACCTGATTAGTTTCCTATATTATACAAGTTGTGTAGAGACTAGACTGAGGGGAGGCAAGAGTGAGAGTCCATTGTAAATAAGATGTCATAACCCGAGCTGTTTTGGAAGTCCGTCGTGATTCCTTTGTGTCGAACTTTTCTTTTTTTTACCAAGTCGACCTTGTATGTGTAAATATATTAATACATATCCTGGGGGAGGGAGTTACAGTACTAGGACAAAAAGATTCCTCCGATGCCCATTTTACACCAAAAGTAGCCAACAGCGGCGCCCTCCCCCAGACCACAATTTCTATGAGAATCCACAAAAGTTTTGCTGTATATTAGAAAATCCGTAGATAATATAATTAAAATTACAAAACCCTTAAATATCACAAAGGGATGGAGAAATGGTTGTTTAAGTAGCAGGAATTGGTTGCCATGTACCTTTTTGTATGGAGCCCCATACAAAAATCTAGGTCACTTTCGCACAGGCTGATGCAATCATAAACAATGGAAGCAGTTTTGATTCCTTGCACTTCTACATCTAGAGTTTTGAATAGATTGTCATTCTCTAGCTGGAGGAAAGATTTGAAGTGTTTCCATGAATACAGTGTTGGAAATTGTGGGTTTGAACATGTCAAATTTGGCCCTAAAACCAGTATCGGACGAATCTTTTTGTCCCCGTACTTTAGTTGTAGTGCTGCCACGGCAAGTACCGGTATGTGTTGGTTGCCATATGTCTTCTTATTAACTCCAGGAGGAGCTTATCCCCTCTCTATAAAAAAAACCAACACTCAAGTACCGCATTTAAATTACAGTGCAATTCCTAGTAAGGCCACTGCGTCCCGTGATTCATGAGCCAGCGGCCAGCTACCATGCTTTCATATCTACCACAGGTGATTAACATAGAGTGATCTTTGCAAATAGTGTCCAAGCGATCACGTGCACCACGCAGTGTGCGAGACTGCTAAGGGGAGGAGTTCAAGGAAGCGTTCTTCCTTCAGGATGGCTACGAGTGTATGAGTGCGGGGCCGAACACTATCAGTCATGTCACGAAGGTTGTCAATGCGGTTGGTCCAAATGTATAGTATCGTACCGGAAGACCATATCCGACTCTGACAGCACTAGTACCTCAAGCTACAGCTACTCGGTACGCTGCTTGACTACCGGAAAGGCCCTACTAGAAACTCTATCCGGCCTCAGAATATTTCATGCAGTGTGATAGTGTCCTTCTCATCGAAATTCGTGGCAAGGAAAGTGCGAGCATTAAGTTTCCGGCTGTAGTGGCCAATCTGTAGGGATTAGAGGATGGCTTGGCAAAAGGACTTAAAAGATCAGCCATTGGTATTGTTACATGGTAATATTATTATCAAAAATAACTGAACACTCCCGGTAACTATTAGAATTAGATAAGCAACTTGCAATAAGCACTGGCTATTAGCATGGAAAAATGTTTTTCCCGTTGCTACTTTGGCGCAATTTGTTTTTTTTATATTTTTTTTAATAGCCTACGGTATGTGAGAATAGAGCATGAGGATAATTGCTAGTGTGTACAGGAGGAAACTACCGAGGAGGAACCAAGCTGGGTCCGGGATATTTTTACCCACAATTTCCGGGGTTTGTCGTGCAGTTGGAAAAGCAGCATTGGGTTTTTCGCTTACCTCTGCCTATGCCATATGTAAACACCCCTCTCCTCTTACATTTCTGTGATCAAGAGTGTATTTTTTTGAAATTTTGCCGGCTCATGACATCTGGGTTTGGGGTGCGTTGCTGTATCAGAACGAGCTTGTGCCTCAGCCAACGATCCGACCCCGCTTGGAATACCGAAAAAGGTACTACCAGTACCAGTGCTCGAGTACCGTAGGGGCCTATGGGCTAACGGTGGCTAATCCTTATATCCCAAATCCAGTAGTTTTGTTTACCTTATGCTTCCCCGTACGAGTACTGTAAAATCACGTGAAATTCACCTGTTCCCCCAGCCCGATGCGGATATAATAGCTTGTGGGAGGGGTGGTGGTTTTCCTCATGCAGGGTAAGATCAACCCTCCAGACAAGCTGGATAACTATTATTCATTTCTCTGATATTTAGTTTGACGGTAAATCCCGAAGCTTGAAAGATCTTAGGCTCTAATAGAGGATAATCATATTCAAAAATCCTCCGAATAACGACCAGCCATCAAACGGTATTAATATTTGACTTTAGTAAATTCATTCCTTGATCGTTGGAGGGAGTAAATAATGGCAACATAGCAACGCCGTCCTGCGCCGTGCGGGTATGATACAAGGGTATTTCGGGTGCGGTCACACAAGCAGGTCTCCTTTCGGAAGTGAGCCCGAGTTCGGCTGGGCACCAAAAAATTCACACCAGGTATCACTCTAATTTCCTCATCTAGTTTAGTTTAGGAAGAAATGTGCTGGGTGCGCCCGACTTTTGCCTACCCCCCTGGTGCTTGGTTGTAGCGCGAGCGGTATAGAGAACGCATCTACAATCTCCAGAGAGAGCGCGAGGTGGAGAGAAGAGATTCCGGGACGTGCTGCATTGATATTACGAAAACCTTATGATGCTTTAGATTGCGTGGTATGTAGATTTTTGACACCCTCCACACGATTGATGTATAGTACAGTACTGGTGCTGAGGTGTTGATATTAAGATCGCTGATTACACTACAAATTTCTCTGCGGTGTTCATCCGCTACCGAAATTTGTGCTGTACTAGTTCTGTACTCGTACTGTTCAATCCAGCACTGCGGGAGAGCACCCAACAGCGTGGAATTTTCTGCGACTGATGCGGAAAGCATAAGCAGGGCGTTGTCGGCGCGAACTTAACAGAGTTTCATTGGGCAGTCGTGGGGGGGGGGGGGGGGTAGTCCATGAGGTTGCACAAAAGACCCCTCTTTTCTTGAGCGCCCAAGAGTTTTTTGCTTTCGACAAACTTCATTACCCCTAACCAGCAAAATCAAACAATGACGCAATATTTCAGCAACAACACCAATTCCTTAAATACGGTTAACGTGTCGAATAACTTTACCGTCGCCGATGACCGATCTCATATCTTAGCCTGGCTATCCCCACTAGATCCCACCTTGCGGCATCACGACATCCGAGACCGCAGAGTTGAAAATATAGGAGAATGGCTCTTAGAAACCGAGGAATTTAGAGGCTGGTACGCGGGCGGGGGAGGTGAATCTGATAACCCAGTTTTGTTTTGCGGCGGACATCCGGGGGTAGGAAAAACTTTTATTAGGTAACAAGAGCGAACACTGAAGATGGGCAGAAAAGCAGCAAGCTAACAAGCCCGACTTTAGCTCATTAGTGATAGACAGCTTGTGCGATCGGGCAAGAGGACAAAATGTGGCCATTGCGTGTTTTTACTTTGACTTCGCCTCCCAAAAAGAGCAGTCGACGGTAAGTGTACTAGGCGCTCTGCTCAAACAGGTTGTGAGCGGGATGGAAAGGGTACCGGAGGAGATAGCGCAAGCATATGAGGACCAGAAAAAGGTGATTGGTGGTAGGAGATTGGGGCTCGCCGATATTGTGAAAATGCTACAGATTACCTCCTCCGAAAAGCGTACATTCATATGCATGGACGCTCTCGATGAATGCGTCCCAGGAAATCGAGTCAAACTTCTCGATTCGTTAAATCAAGTACTCCGAAAGTCTCCTAGCACTCGAATATTCGTGACCGGAAGACCGCAGATTCGGCGTGAGATCAGGAGGCGCCTTGCTGGAAAAGTAACGAGTCTATCCATAAGCCCTAAGAGGGATGATATTATTACATATCTTCATACTAGGCTCGGCGAGGACCCGGATCCAGATGCGATGGACGGTAGTCTTGAGGCAGACATTCTGAAGAGAATTCCAAGGGATATTTCTGCGATGTAGGTAGATGTAACGACACTGGGGAAGCCATCTCAAGTTATCCACTAACAGATACGTATCTAGATTCCTGCTCGTCTCGCTAAATATCGATGCGATCCTGCAAGAACCTACGATCGGTCGAAGGCGGCAAAAACTCTCCTCGATGACGGATGGTGTGGGGCTGGGAGATGCTTATGGCGCGACATTGGATCGGATAAAAGGTCAGGGTGGGGAGAAAGCGAGGCTCGGCATGGCTGCTCTGATGTGGATCTCCCACTCGGAGCGTCCCTTGAAGGCCAATGAACTGTGCCACGCTCTCGCAGTCAACATAGGATCACCAAATCTCGATACCGACAATGTTCCTTCAACAGGGATATTGCTAGCTTGTGGCCAAGGACTTATCGCCGTAGAGAAGGAGACTTCCACAGTTAGGTTGATCCACTTTACGGTTCAGGAGTACCTCCGGGCTCATCCCGAGCCTTTTGGTTCCGCCCACTCGACAATTGCAGAAACCTGCTTAAACTACCTGGGTTCTCCCCACGTCAAGGCTCTTCCGGCCAATCCCCTTTCCGATCTCGAAGACTCCGATTTCCAAGTCACACCCTTCCTCGAATATTCTTCTCTATATTGGGGAATACACGCAAAAAGGGAGCTTTCGGGCAATGCGAAATTGCTAGCGCTGGGGTTGTTTGATGACTACAACTACATGTCTACCAAGATCCTCTTAGAAGCACAGGAACTGTACGGTTACAGTATTGATTTCGATAATCTTTCCCTATTCAGCGGACTGCACTGTGCATCATTCTTCGGGATTGTTGAGATTGTAGCTTGTTTGCTAGAGGTGGAAGGCTGTGATATCAATCAAGAAGACTGCGTTGGTAATACGCCTCTCGTCTGGGCTGCTGAGAATGGACACGAGGGAGTGGTAGAAAAACTGCTCGGACGCCGCGACATCGATCCCGACAAACCAGATAAGTTCGGCCGTACACCACTTTGGCGTGCCGCTAGGAATGGGCACGAAGGAGTAGTGAAAACACTACTTCAACGGGGCGAGGTCAACCCCGACCAGCCGGACAAATTTGGTGGAAGACCGCTCTCTTGTGCCGCTTCGAGTGGGCATAACGGTGTGGTGATAATCCTACTCCAACGGGGCGAGGTCAACCCCGACAAACCCAATGACGATGGCGAAACACCACTCTGGGGTGCTGCTCTGAATGGGCATGAGGGAATGGTGAAAATTCTACTCCAACGGGATGAGGTCAACCCCGACAAGCCGGATAAATTTGGCGAAACACCACTCTCTTGTGCTGCTTCTAAAGGGCATGAGGGAGTGGTGAAAATACTGCTCCAACGGGTCGAGGTCAACCCCGACAAGCTAGACAAATTTGGTGAAAGACCGCTCTCTTGTGCTGCTTCGAATGGGCATGAGGGAGTTGTGAAAATACTACTCCAGCAACACGAGGTCAGCCCCGACAAACCGAACAAATTTGGCGTAACACCACTCTCTCGTGCTGCTTTGAATGGGCACGAGAGAGTAGTGGAAATACTACTCCAACGGGACGAGGTCAACCCAGGCAAACCAGATGATAGCGGTCTGACACCACTCTCTTGCGCTGCTTGGAATGGGCATGAGGGTGTAGTGAAAATACTGTTGCAACGGGACGAGGTCGACCCCAACGGGCCCGACGGACTTGGCAGAACACCGCTCTGCTGCGCTGCTTGGAATGGGCATGAGGGAGTGGTGGAAATATTACTCCAAGAAGACGGGGTCAACCCCGACGAGCCGGACATGCTAGGCCGGACACCCTTGTGGCACGCTTCTGAGCGCGGCCATGCGGGAGTGATGGCACTGCTACAGCCCCTAGCATCTGTTACCCCCGGCTCCACCTAATGCTGAAGAGTATCTCCCTCCTTACCGCCTTCAAATACCGGTCCCTTATGCGTTATTTCTACAAGGGCCTTAATAGCTCCATAAACATGTCTATCACCGCTACTGCCTCACTCCTCTTCTCCCTGCCCAACCCCCCCCCCCCCCAATTTCCAAATAGCGACCACTCACCACTCTCTTCCATTTCCTTCCCACATAAGCCTACCAAAGACCCGGCTTAAGTATTTCCCTCGACAGAAGGAAATCACACGCGACCGGAATGCCTATGTGTATCGGACATCTGCCCCAAACTCCATACCGCAAACTCTATACCAATTTCCTTATCTCGTCGAGTCAGGATCCGCTAGTTTCTGTTTATAATTTATATTTTGGCGTCTGTCGGGGGTGTATCTATCGCATTGGAAATAATCTCTTGTGGCTTGAAATTTCCATGTTTACCTTTCTGTTCCTGCATATTTGTAAATACTGTGCCCTTCGCATATTTTTTTGGTTGCTTACTTATTGATTCCCTCTTTTTTCCTTTTCCAGTATAGATGTGGGATTGTTTAAATATAGAGAAAAGAATATGTGATAATAATATTGCGGTATAATTTGGTGTTATTGCTAAAGCTGTTCTAGAAGTAGGGTCGTAGTTTCTTGTATGATATTAAGCTTTTTTTTATATCGAGTCTATCTGAAAACCCGCAGATCATATGTCTGCTACGGGGGATTAGTCATATGCCGCGATAGCAAGGAAGTGCTTAGTCACCTTATCTCTTATGAACTAAGGGAGGACTTCCTCTCATTAAATTGCCACTTCTTAGTAAGCCTTTTGTGCTTTCTAGTTTGTGGAAAGGCCACCGGCGACCATAGTTTTCTACTAGCCTTCCGTGAATGCAAAAGAATGGAGTCTGGGAATAGTCTCGTATACTACCGTATTGTGGGAGACTGCTCCGGTAAGGTGTTAAGAGGGCGTGCTTCCTTCAGGATGGCTACGAGTGTACGAGGGCAGGGCAGAGACCTATTGGCCATGTCACGAGTGTTGTTAATGTGGTTAGTCCCAAGGTACTGGTACTGGTAGCCATCTACGCGTCTGACAGTGCGGTAAACAATGGCTGCTGGATACAGACATCGCCCGAGCGCCGGAAAAACGCCACCAAGATACTCCCTCCCGCAGTACCGGTACTCGAGTAGAAACCTTACTGTAATGCCCAATAATGGTGTCCTTTCCCTCGGAATTCATATCATGTTTAAAGATCCTAGGTTATGATACGGTAGGGTTATTCCCTAGTATTTTCCACCGCGGTGCGAAATTGGGGTTACTCGAGTAGACTGCGAGGCAGCACTTACTAGGGTAAAGCAGCGTGGAATTCCCTGCTGCGGATGCGGAAGGCATAAGCCGGGTATTATGGGCACATATTCAGGGGAGATCCATTGGATAGTCTCAAGATAGCCATGAGGCTCCATAAAATGCCCCGCCTTTCTTCAGCGCTTGGGAATTTTAATAGTTGTCAACCAACCAACCCCATTAACTCACCCATCATCTACGATATCCCAACCAGCAAAAACAGACAATGTCGCAATATTTCAGCAACAACACAAACACATTGAACACGATTAATGTGTCGAATTACTTCACCGTCCCCGATGACAGATCTGATATCCTGGCCTGGTTATCCCCACTAGATCCTATGCTACGGCATCACGACATCCGAGACCGCCGAGTCGAAAATATAGGGGAATGGCTCTTTAAATCCCGGGAAGTTAGAAGCTGGTACACGGGTAGCGGGGGAAGTGAACCCCATAACCCGGTTTTGTTTTGCGACGGACATCCCGGGGTTGGGAAAACTTTTATTAGGTAACAAGGACAAACCTCGAGGAAGGGGAGAAAAAGACCAGGGGCTAACAACCTGCGATGTTAGTTCATTAGTGGTAGACAAATTGTGCGATAAGGCCAGAGGACGAAATGTCGCCGTTGCATGCTTTTACTTCGACTTTGCATCCCAAAAGGAGCAGTCACCGGCATGTGTGTTAGGTGCTCTGCTCAAACAGGTTGTGAGCGGAATGGAAAAGGTACCGGAGGAATCCCAAGCCTATAAGGGCCAGAAAAATGTGGCTGGTGGGTTGAGGCCGCAGCTTGCCGATATTGTCAAGATGTTGAGGATTACCTCTTCCGAAAAGCGGACGTTTATATGCATAGACGCGTTAGATGAATGCGTCCCAGGTAATCGGGTCAAGCTTCTTGATTCGTTAAACCAAATTCTCCGGAACTCCCCCAGCACTCGAATATTTGTGACCGGAAGACCGCAGATTGGGCCTGAGATCAGGAGGCGCCTTGCTGGAAAAGTAACCAGTCTATCAATAAGCCCCAAGAGAAATGATATTACTAGATATCTTCACACCAGGCTTGACGAGGACACGGACCCAGATGTGATGGATAGTAGGCTGCGGGCAGACATTCTGAAGCGAATTCTAAATGAGATTTCTGCAATGTAGGTAGCAGTGGCGACACTAGGAAAGCCGTCTCAAGTTATCCGCTAACTGATACATATCCAGATTCCTCCTCGTCTCACTAAATATCGATGGGATCCTGCAAGAACCCACGATCAGTCGCAGGAGGCAAAGGCTGGGCGCAATAACCGATGGCTTGGGATTGGGGGATGCTTATGATGCGACATTGGGCCGGATAAAGGGGCAGGGTGGGGAGAAAGCGAGGCTCGGTATGGCTGCTCTGATGTGGATCTCCCACTCGGAGCGTCGCTTGAACGCCAATGAATTGTGCCATGCTCTAGCAGTCAAGATAGGGTCGCCGAATATCGATACCGGCAGTGTTCCTTCAATCGGGACACTGCTAACCTGTTGCCAAGGACTTGTTGCCGTGGACAAGGATGCTTCCACAGTTCGGTTGATCCACTTTACCGTTCAGGAGTACCTCCGGGCTCGTCCCGAGCTCTTTGGCCCAGCCCACTCGACAATTGCAGAAACCTGTTTAAGCTATCTGAATTCCCAGCAGGTAATGGCCCTTGCAGATGGTATCCATCCTGAAGGTTCCCGTTTCCAAACCGCGCCCTTTCTCGAATACTCTTCTCTATATTGGGGAGTACATGCAAAAAGGGAGCTTTCAGATTGCGCAAAATTGCTTGCGTTAAAGTTATTTGATGACTGCGACGACCATATATCTACTGATATCCTCTTAGGAGCACAAGATGATATTTATGCTGATGGTCTCTCCCCATTCACCGGATTGCACTGTGCATCCTTCTTCGGGATTGTTGAGCTTGTAGCTTGTTTGTTAGAAGTGGAAACTTGTGATATCAACCAGGAAGACCCCACCGGCAATACACCTCTCGTGTGGGCTGCCCAAAATGGGCACGAGGGAGTAGTAGAAATACTCCTCGGACGGGACGACATCGACCCCGACAAGCCGGGAGCGTGGGAGCAAACACCACTCAGTTATGCCTCTTGGAACGGGCATGAAGGGGTGGTGAAAATACTACTTAGGCGGAAAGACATCGACCCCAACAAAATCGATTGGGACGGCGAAACACCACTTTCTTATGCTTCTAAGAGTGAACACGGGGGAGTGGTAAAAGTCCTGCTCGAACGAGACGACGTCGACCCCAATCGATTGAACCCGGAAGGCCGGACACCACTCTTTGAAGCTGCTTTCAATGGGGACGAGGAAGTGGTGGCAGCTTTACTCCGACGGGGGGACCTCAGCCGTGACAAGCAGGACACACGCGGCCTAACACCGCTCAATGGGGCTGCTGGGGGGGGGGTATGAGGGGGTGGTGATGAAAATATGTGGGATATTGTACTTGTCTTCGTAGAAGGTTGGTAACAATATTAAGAACACAATATAGTTTAAGACTGTAGAAGTATATTCCAAGCTTGCGTGATCTATCTAAATGAAAGGGAATCCAGCCCCCTTTTATATCCATCTGATGTTACACGAACATTAATAATACCCCAAGGAAACTTCTAGAATCCACTAGTTCATACAGGACCGTTCTAATACAGAATAGGAAATCGTACATTTTAACACTTCCCCTACGTTTCCATTCCTAATCTATCCAGAAATCCTTCAAATAAAATCCTCGCTAGTCCTTTAGTACATACATCTGCTAGGTTATCCTTCGTATCAACAGAAACAATCCTAATATCCCCCTTTTCCCTGAATTCCCTGACGAGATGGTACTTAACATCGATGTGTTTGGTTCGGTCTGATACACCGCTGTTTTCGGTGAGCTTGACTGCGGCTTGGTTGTCGCAATGTATCGTAGGTGTGGTGTTGATGTTGAGTAGTGCTAATCCACGTCGTACCCATATGCTGTGTTTTGATGCAAAGGCGAGGGCAACATATTCGGCAACAGTGGTTGAGTCGGAAACCGTTTTTTGTTTCTTCGATCGCCATATAACTGTATGTCCATACGTTTGAATTATAAGACCGGTATATGAATGTCGGTCGGTAAGGTTGGAGGCAAATGAGCTGTCACTATATACCCTGAGAGGTATTTCGTTGGTGTTGTATTTATACGTCACGCCGTGAGTAGGTGTTC
>Ga0307509_10002552_pt1 | contig 29249 bp, 26 predicted proteins | sample 10_EM_MG_FD_202245 | JGI IMG/M metagenome (GOLD analysis project Ga0307509, IMG submission 202245) | Populus trichocarpa ectomycorrhiza microbial communities from riparian zone in the Pacific Northwest, United States - 10_EM | ecosystem: Host-associated > Plants > Roots > Unclassified | place...
CTATTCGTTCCTCCTCTTGATTGATAACCACTGACAAAGGAAACTAGCGATAACAGACTAATAAGATAGGAAAGGTACGAAGGAAAGTTGTCCTTGTACGGAGTGATCGCCGGTGACTTTCAACATCTATGAGGGAGCGTCACAAGAGTTAAAAGCCATGGAGAGGCACTGCCCGAGCTTAAAACCTCAAGGTGTACGGTACTGGTACGCGAGGGCCTCCATGCCAGGGTAGCCCTGGTCCGAGCGAAAAATAAAAAAAGCTTACAGCCTCCGTTCGGGAGGATCGGGAGGTGTGGAAATTAAAGGACAGAAACACGACGTTGGACACCAAAGGCAATACCCCCCTCCTCCACTCAGTCCCATCCGGCTATTCACCGCCTACCTTCTATTGCTAGACCTCTACCTCCTAATCTCCAACCTCCCCTTCTCGCCAGAGGCCGTTAGGGAGGAGGGTTTGCCGGGTATAATCGGAGGTTTATGTCGCTTTTATCCTTCGATCTATCAGGATGACCAGTGTGTGCATGGGCTGACAGAGCGTGATTGACGTGAACGAGTTTTGGGCTTGTACTCCACCTATTACAATGCCTTGTCCAGCGGAGCTTAGTTCCTCCTGCCTCCACTATTTATACCGCGACCTCCGGACTGCACTGCTGGAAATTGAACCCGTACCTTCTCCTTCCTCCCCCTCCTGCGCCTCCATCCCCGTTCGCAGGCCCAAGTGAAAGAGGGTAGTCCTGCTCACGCACCCGCAGGGCGCACTCCTCACGTCGCTAGTACTGGATACGCTCTGTGCCGACACACCCGGGTTCCTACTCTCCTTCTTGGGGGTCCACACCTTCGGCAACGGATCGAATCCATTCAATGACCCACTCTAGCAGCACGACGATCCGGACTCGGGCACCTTGAACACTATGCCAATCGCGGGGAGTATGCTTCTAGGAGTGGAATTCCGGGATATGTGGAGGTTGGGGGTGGTGGGGGTGGTTCAGCAGGTTGCTGAGGTATAGGGATGGAGGGGTGGCGGGTAAAGACGCCCGGTTTGTTGGGAGAAATATGGGAGAGGCCGAGGGGAGGTTTTTCTTTTTTTTTTTGTTGGGTAGACTATCGAACCGGGGACAAGAAATCTTGACAAGTTGTAACTTTCATATCGGGACTATAATGCGTAGATCGCTGTCCCACCGGTGGTTTAATTCTTGTTGCATTCACGGGCAATGAGCTACACGATAATTATATACTCTATGGTATGTCCTTGTCAGAGCGGCTATGGTATCACCCCATGAGTCTCTAAAAACCCTGGAAGTATCCTTTTTTTTAAAAAAGACCTCCCCATTATTAAAACTTCACTTTACTCCCCTTGCCTACGAACAACAATACACTAATTGCACATTATCCCCCAGCCGATGGTTCATCTAACTCTTGGCTAACTCCCACCTTCCCTCAATCATTGCCATTCATTCCCCACATCTAGCTCCGCCCCCCCCCTCTCTCTCCAACCCTTTCACGACCCCATTGTTATCCCTCCGGTTAACAAATCCACATCTTCACCACCCCCAGCTAAAGACATTGATGTGAGTGGCGCTCCCTCGGGCGGGATCTGCACAATTTTTACTAAACTAGAGCCCAGTAAAGCCCCCCCCGACCACTCCCTCTTTCCTTCTCATGATCCGCTGCGGGGGGGGATTCTCAAGGGGGGGACGGAGATCGAGATACCATACCAGTATCAGAAGGGAGATCGGTTACTCTTATTATACCAGTGCCTGAAAGTTAAAGAAAAACTGTGTAAATAAACCCTCCCGGACCAGTATATACCTCACAGGCATTGTGGAAGATAAAAAAAGAAAAAAAGAAAAAGAAAAAAGAGTTATCGATGTGATCGCAGGTCGATCGGACGAAAAACAATGGGAGTTTTCCTTGATTGATGGAGGGTTATTTTTTCCCGGTGCGGAGGTGGAGGAGGGTGTAATTAAGGAGTGAATGCCTAGCGGAGGTGTCGTATGACGGGGGGTGTTGGAATACCTGAGAGTGGTATGTTGCTATATCGATCGACACAACCAATAATATCTCACCGGTGTCGATGCAAGGTGCAATTCCGCCCAGCTACATCTTGCAGCTAAGTTTTTTTGACGCTGGGCAGCCATGTGTTTCCGAGTGCTGCTGCTCGTAGGCCGCCTTTCCACAGCCTCCCCCTCCATCCTCTTTTTTCACCGTGTCACACCTTCCCCAGTTCTTCTGCGCGTATTTTCCGACAGCTAGGGACTGGCTGGGCTGATGGCTATTTTCTTGGTGAGTTTTTACGGTAATGGTGACGGAAACGGTAGAAGCAGGCAGAATGATAAAATGTGGAGGAGGAGCTTGATATTCGAGGTTGGGTTGCCTGTGCTGTTATTGCGCCTTTGACAGTGATGTTTGGCCACGGCTGTAAGTTATTACGGTACCGGGTAGGAGGATGGAGATTGACAAGGTTTCTGCGCACGGGATTAGCGCATTATTTGGGGGGGGGGTTGAAGAGAATAATACTGGATATTATAGAGTAAGAACCCTCTGCGGGAAAACTATGACGACATGCATATGAAAGTTCGCGGATTATTTTGATCAGATCCGGCGCTCTTTTGCCTACCAGCTTGTTTTTATTGCATCTGTTAAATTTATAGTTTAGCCCGTTATTGTTATGCTTAATTCATGGCATCCTTCTAGAAGCTGGGATTTCCAACGTGAGAGAAACATGCACTACCGGGGATTGTGGAGTGGGGGGTGGTGGGTCTTGCTTTGATTGTCAGTATGGTTGATATTGCTGTTGTGTGTTTTTTTTCTTCTGGCAAATGGTGTTTTCTTCTTCTTGAATTAATTCCCCGAAGCCCGCGTCCAGACCATTCCCAAAAAAGAAAAATGGTCTAATACTGGAGTATTTGCTGAGGACATGCCAGGAGTGTCCACCATGCAAGCAGTTCCCAAAGCTACTCGGTGGCGTAATTAAGATTCCGATAAAAAAAGAAGGAAAGAAGGAATCACAATGTCTTTTTCCAAAGTTGCGACAACCAATGTGAAAAACCGTTATATACATATGGTCTCCAAGAGCATTGCTTCTGCTTCCTCATGGTAAGCTATATTTCCTAAGACCGTGGTGTAAGGCCACACCCCAAGCTTAGAGTACGGTAGTATTGTAACCGAGATGCAGGAACACGGAAACGGATAGACGAAACCCTCGGGGTGATCGGTGCTGGAACTTTGTGTCCGCGTACTGCATTGCCAAATGCCCATCCATAGATTGTCAATACACTCAGCTCATTATTATCATGGCATATCAAGCCCATTTGAGAAAGTACAACAATCTGAGTTTGTGAGGAGTGATACCGGGTTGCCATAACACCACGTTCCTGTATCGAATGTTCCCCTTTATTTGTACGGCGCCATCACTGGAAGGAATTTCTTCTAAGCCCTCGGTATAAGCAAGAAAAAGAAAAAGAAAAATTCGGAATTTTTGGCATTGATTATAGTGGGCTGCTGGTGTAGACAGCTCCGTATAGAAATGATGAAGTGTGAATTTCGGCTCGTTGATTATCGGTTTGTTTTCAACACCAGTACCTAATATATGATAAATACAAGTAGCTTCCCTTGTCGAAATGTGAACTTCCTAATATCCCTCTGTGTTAGGCTTTCTAGTTTTTCTAAGTCAGGGGTGCTGCATACAATATCACAGACTCTAAGCCAGGGGATCTAGTTGGTCATGAAAGAATCAAGTTAGCTGGTTACATATTGTTATTGTTAATCGCCGGTGCTTTCTCCGTTCTCCTTTATGTATCTTTCCCACAACCGTATGCATTGATTTCTTTTGTTCTGTATCTTCCCTGCCACTGCATGGATTCATTTCTTTTGTTAGAAGATGGAAGAAAGCCGGAGTATTTACCGACAAGTCTGGCACTCGGTGGAATGTCCGAGAAGGGGGGCATATACTCTGATAAAGGGGTGAAGAAAAGAGGGGTAAAAGAATATGGCGTGACAAGCGGTGGAAATGGCATCATTGGGTTTGGAATACTCGTGGATGTGTAGTTCAACTTTTTGTACTTACAGGTCCTCCCAAGGACGATTGTTGAAGTGGATAAGCCAGTAAATACTCTCTCTATATACATTATTCTTTTCCCCTTATAACGAACATCTGTATCCATGATCAATTTAGTCCCCAAATGATAAGAGGTTATGAGCCCGGGGGGAGCTGCAACAAAAGAATCGATCAACCAAGAAACCAACAATGTCAGCCCGGGAGACAGCTTCCGCGAGCAGCAGCAGCAGCGATAGAAAGAACCTGAGCACCACTTCACTCACTCAGTCGATTGAGAAGTTGGATGGCTCGATAGCCACCGGACAGAGCAACTACAATGCCTGGCGATTCTGAATCATCTGCATTCTGAAAGTAAAGGATCTCTTGGCCTCTATTGAGGACTCTGATAAGACAGTCAGCTCAACAAAAGATGACTAGACCTTTACAATTATCACTCTTAACATCAAAGACTCCCAAATACCACATATTCAAGATGCAACCATGGCTCGGGCAGCATGGGTCTCATTGAAGGAAGTTCACCAAGGTATTGCAACGAACGGTAGGATGGTCCTGATGCACTGTCTTTGGGTCTTGAAGAGGCTGGCAGGCCAAGACATGGCACAGAACCTAAACCAATTCCGGGAGTTAGCAAATCAGTTGCAAGAACTATCAAATGGGTGAAAGGAAGTGGATGATAGTGCACTACTCACTATTTTGACACTTAGTCTTCCAGAGTCCTATGAACCGCTGGTGATGGCACTACAACGTTGCTCATATCTGATGACCTTCGACCTGCTGGCTCGACGTCTTCTCCAAGAATCAGCCAGGAGACATATAGGCCAAGTAACACAAAAACTACAAGAGGGTAGTACCGTGAGGGGAGGTCCAACTGCCTTTACAGCAAAGCATTCACCTGCAAGTTCCCGATTCCTGACAGCTCGATCATGTTTTGAGTCATAAGGTAGAGGCAGGGGTTGTTTCCGTGCAAGATCAAGTCTGTTCTCTGCCGGTAGTAGTGGAGGACACAGTATAGGCGGACCTACTATCTCACCAGGAACACGGGTTCCACAGGGAACAAAGTGCCAGTATTGCGGCAAAGACAGACATTGGAAAAAAGAGTTATTAAGCGAATGTCAAATGCAAGTGGGACAAGTACAAGGGCAACGGGAAGATCGAAGAAATTGACCTTTTTAGCGGAGGAGCCAGAAGCCAGACCAAACACCCAATGGATTATTGACTCCGGCGCGAGTCAACAGTTATGTGGAAAGGAAAATCAATTTAGAACCTATGCGGATATTAGTATAGAGCGAGGAATTCCCATTGCGGATGGTAGAAAGATACAGGCTCAGGAAATGGGAGAGATGAAAATTGTTACTGAAGCTGGATATATCACCTTGACTGATGTATTGTATGTCCCCGATATTGGTAAAAGTTTAATGTCGCTATCATGGATCATTGATGCTGGATATAGTGTTGAGTTTGGACCAAAGAGATGTACTGTTAGCAAAGACAGTTTGCAAAGCAAGTTGAGTTAATAATCTGTAAAATTGTATTACCTGACAGACAAAACAACAATAGGTAACAAACCAGAAGTTACCTCCACCAATCTCGGCCTTACAACAAACCAATCCCCCCTTGAAACACTCGATATATGGCATGGGAGGCTTTGCCATCGAACACTAGATGATGGATGAGTAAGATACCTCACTTCACAAGTTAAGGAGCAAGAGGTTAGTGGCAACACCAAACAGAATACCAAGATCTGTGGGATAAGTGCTGTGGGGAGACAGCATAAGGAGGCAGGAACAAAAATACGCGAAAAGGCAAATCCCATATTGGAGGTTGTTGGCTCAGACCTGTGTGGTCCAATTCAGACACCGTGACTTGGAGGGGAAAGAGAATTTATATCCTGTATTGATGAGATGAGTGGACGGGTCAGCGTAACTCTATTGCATTCAAAAGATGGAGCACTTACAGCATTCCAATCTTACAGAGCAAGAGCATAGAAGTCTAGCGGAGCTGAGATTAAAGCATTTTGGTGTGACAGGTGCAGGAAGTATGTAAACCTCGACTTTAAAAACTATCTCGAAGGGGCCGGCATTGCACATATCATCAGCTCAGCATTGTAACAGGTTTACTCCTGTCTAACGAAAAGGTACAATAGAGGGCTTGCTGTTGACCAGCAAGCGTTAGGTCTAAGGGAGGCTTCAAGAGACATGGAGATAGAGAGATAATAGTTAAAGGGCAAGTGGAACTCTGAGGTCGCCGTTCAACCAAGTATATACATAAATTGAGAGTGTGCTGAAGTCTGCCGTACTTCTGCTAGCCAGGAGATGAGTTTAAATACAAGAGTTCTCCCAGAGCGATAGTAATCAGATATCCTGCAACCACGATCATTACCGGGCAGTCCACCTTGCCCTGCATGTCCTGTGATCCCACATGAAACATAAGAGTCATATCACTCCCTCAATGGTATCGTGAGCTTACATGACCATTCCTTCACTTGTGTTCCTAAATCAAACAACAAACATGCAAAACTAAACTTAACACAAGCTACCGGGCCTTCATATAGCTCCGGGGCTGTAAAACAATCAAACTAATCAACGTAAGCAATGTAATCAAAGTAAACATAGGAAATCCTGCACTCCGCTCCTATATACAGTTACCGGAATATGTATACATGTTACAACCATATAGGGCATCTCAGAATGGGCTTGCAGAACAGATGAACCGCACGCTAATGGAAAATGCGCATTGTATCTTAGTGGATTCAGTGCCAGACCCAGGGCTTTGTGGATATGCCGTACTTACTGCAGCCAACATAGACAATCGGTTACTGTCACATGCCCACCAGGATATATCATCAATCGAGCACTGGCCTTGTAAGGTACCAGGAGTTGGACACTTGCGCGTTTGTGGTTCAACTGCTTGGGTACATGTACCACAGGAACGAAGACAAAAGTCAGATCCGAAATCAGTAAACTGCGTACTTGTTGGATATAAAGAAGATCCAGGGTCAAGGGTACACCAGTTATATGACCCTTCCAGAAAAAAGATACCTTCGTTCTGCGAAGTCTTAAGTGATAAAGATATCAGAATTAACGACCCACCATCCGCTGTTGATAGTACCATAATTGGATGGGAGAAGGATATTGAAAACCGTGAAGTCTATGAGAGAAAGAGCATTGATGATGACTTTCAGCCTTTGGACACGATTACGCCACAAACAGGTATCTATAATCCGGATGGGACTATTCAGAAAACAATTACGGTTCACCCACGATTAGTCTCAGTGAATATAAGGGGATGCCGGCAGAATACCATGAGTACTATTAGTGACCAACCTCCTTCTGAGGCACCAAGGTCTCAAAGAAGGGGGAACCAAAGAGGGCTAGTGGCCTCGGAGCCGGAATTCCCACTTCTTGCCAATAGTAATACGCTTGATCCACCGGTGTTAACTGAGGCCCGCGGTTCGCAATACAAAGAACAATGGCAGCAGGTATGGGAATCAGAACTTAATTTATTCGCGAAAAAAATACCTGGGTAAATGAGAGACTTGCGCAAAATTGAAGTGTGATTGGTGGTCGATGGTCGTTTAAGAAAAAATAGACGGGCGATACAAAGCGAGACCAGTTGCAAAAGGGTATAGTCAGCAACGAGGAATAGACTATGAAGAAACTTTTGAGCCAGTAGCAATATTCACCACGATTCGTCTACTTGTTGTCTTGAGCAATGAGAACAATTAGGAGATTGACCGAATGGATGTCAAGACCACTTTGCTGAATGGCGAAATGGAAAAGCGCATATAAATAGACATTCCGGAGGGGGTAGCAGTCCCAACAAACAAGGAAGCTCGTAGCTCTCAGTGTCCACTAGCCTGCAGGCTAATTAAATCTATATATGGACTTAAGCAGTCCCCCTGTGCCTGGTATGACAATATTCATAGCTTCTTTCTCGCTTATAATGTTTCCAGGAGCAATTCCAATCACAGTCTTTTTATTTACTATGAGAAACAAATCATTCTCTTACTCTATGTTGATGATTTGGTTGTTGGGGTACCTACACATATCTTGCTCGACTGGATTCACCGTAAGTTACATGATCAATTTGAAATAACAGATCTGGGACCGCTACAAACCATTTTGGGCCTCGAAATCCAACGAAACCGCAATAACTGAATTCTACACCTATTACAAAGCAAATAAATCAACAAAATTCTCACCCTTCATGGTATGCAACATTGGAATCCATCTCTCACCCACCCAGATCCTCATGTATGATTGGAGAAGAGCCAACAAGGGTTTGAGGCATCACCACAGGAGCGGCAAAGATACCAATCGGCTGTCTGCTCCTTAATATATGCAATGTTATGCTCAAGGCAAGACATCTCCTATGCAGTTTAAAAGGTTAGCCAATACAGTTAGAACTAGGATCTGAGTCATTGGAGAGCAGTCAAAAGGATTTTTATATAGCCTGCCAGAACACCAAACCGGAGTTGGTGTTATGGGATACTTGCAGAAGAGATAGGTTTCACTGACGCCGATTGGGGATCGGAGGATGACCAGAAATCTATTGACCATTATGTCTTTCTGTTAAATGGAGCTGCAATTACATAGCATAGTAAGAAACAGACTACGGTCGCCTTATCTTCCACAGAGGCAGAGTACATGACATTAACCCAGGCCGTTAAGGAGTCAATTTGGTAATAATCTATACTATGGGATCTAGGAGCACTCCGCCACCTGGATGAGATGAAGGATATTAAAGTTGACAACCAAGGAGTTATAGCTTTAGCACGCAACACGCACACCCCAGAATTCCATGCGCGCTCCAAACACATTGATATCCAATACCATTTTGTTCACCAACACGTGGAGAATCAAAGCATTCCACTTAGTTACTGCCCTACAGCCAACATGACTGCGGATATCTGTACCCGTGGTTCCTCAAACACAATCTTGGTCTCAGCTTAATCGATTATTCAGCACTTCTTCTGTCCCAGAGGAAAGCTACCAACTATACAGAATCCGCTTCTCATTCAGCATACGAAGTCGAACACTCAATTACCACCAGCGAAGGGTGGTATTGTTAATTGCCAGTGCTTTCTCCCTTCTCCTTTATGTATCTTGCACACAACTGTGTGCATTGATTTCTTTTGTTATGTATCTTCCCTACAACTACATGGATTCATTTCTTTTGTTTGAAGATGGAACAAAGCCGGAGGATTTACCGACAAGTCTGACACTCGGTGGAATGTCTTAGAAGAGGGGCATATGGTCTGATAAAGTGGTGAAGAAAAGAGGGGTAAAAGAATATGGCATAACAAGCTGTGAAAATGGCAACATTGGATTTGGAATACTCGTGGATGAGTAGTTCTACTTTTTGTACTTAAAGGTCCTTCCAAGAACGATCGTTGAAGTGGATAAGCCAGTGAATAGTCTCTATATATACTTTATAATTTTCCCCTCATAACGAACCTCCCTATCTGTGATCGATTTAGTCCCCAAATTATAAGAATTTGTCCCCTGGGCAGCCTGCTGTGCTCTAGCAATTGGAGGGGAAGACGGACACAATAGCTAAAAAGGTCGCTTGCATGAGGACAGACTTAGACTGTATATAGCATACAGAAATTCTGGAGTCTGAATGCTGGATAATGTACAAGTATAATGCTACACCAGGCCCTGCTGAACATGCACATAGTAAAATTATCTTTGCAGTAGAGATAGTGATGGGATGGATAGGTGCTTGAGGTCCCAGTGCTCAGCACTGTGAGGGGGCGGGAAAAATAAAATTTGGTAGAGATGATACTGTCACACAACCTGTTGACCTCGACCTCACGCTCCCAGATCCTTTGGTGTGCTTGACAATATTTCGAGATTTGTGCTACCTTGGAAGGGAAGAGATATTGCATTGTATTACTGATCTTCACACGGGGTCCAGCATGGTAGTCACACTCTCTCACCATTCCATCTCTATGATGGAGGTAGTTGCACGATTCGTTGGGAATGTGTTGAACGGATGAGATGTTGGATTTGTATTGAGTTGCGTTGTCTATAGAGGTTGCTAGCTATGGTGCCCTCTAGTAGGGAAAACTCTCCTCTCTACATGTGATATATCTATCTCTCCGCATATGTCCTAATCATCTGTGCTTACGCTAGTAGAACGTCTACCCGTCCACATTTCTGTGTTCCTCCATACATGCCTGCGCTGCCTAGCAGCCTGTGGTATCTCTGCTCCTATAGCAGTACTCTATTACTGGGATAATAATAGCATCACTCCCCTGAATCCCACGTAGTGTTCTAAAAAACAAAAAACCTATCAACAAAAGAAGAAAATCAAAAATGATGTCTCAGATCCACGTCTGACGAATATAGTCTAGTCTAATACATACTTAGCATGGCGACAAATAGCTCATGTTTTGTCTTATCCAATGCCTTTGTAAACCCCTCTGCGACCATCTTCTTCGTCCTGAAATAGCCTATCTCCGCCTCTCTCAGCTCTATGATTTTCTTCAACCAGAAGTAAGGTACTCCAACTTGCCTGATAGACGCCCGAAGTTTGCCGGTCGTGATGCTCGTGAGACAGGCTGTGTTGTCATTATAGAGCTTGATGTTTGTGTACTCATTCTTCTTGTAGTTGGCTGTGTATAGCTTGGTGTGGGTGTTCTGTAGCCAGATCCATTGCTTGGCAGCCATAGCTGTAGAGTTAAACTCTGCCACCGCTGGAGACTTTGCCAGAATATGTTGTTTTCAGGATCGCCAATTTACTGTTGCTCCATACGGGCCTATGATAGCCAAATCGCTTGTGTCATGCTTTGCATCAATCTCCTGGGCAAAGTTGGCGTCGGCGTAGACTTTAAGTGCTTGAATGGTTGATTGCTCGCTAGATATTGCCTGTTTTCCTGCTCCCAATAGCAGACAATACATGAGCAAAAAAAGGATTTACGTCCGGCGGACGCAACTTGGGTCCGGACGGGTTGCGTCTGCCCTATGCATCCTGGGCGCCCTGACTGTCCGCCGGACCTTTTTTCTCATCCCATGCGCCTAACAAAGGTTCTCATACTCTGGTTGCGCCTGGAGGCCTCTGGTGCAACCCAACCGAGGTGGGATACAACCGGTGCACCCAGAGGATATGCTGGGCCCCAGATCCACCGGAAGAGACCTGATGAATTACCCCTGCTGGGAGAGGGCCCCTTGGGCGACTAGTATCTCTTCTTCAGATATCCTCTACCATCATCTAAATCCCCAACTCTGCAGGCCAAGATCTGCAGAAGATACAGCATATTAAGAGAAGCTTACTAAGAAGCTATTGTCCCGGTAACCACACATAATAAACCCCTGATTTTACTTAAGTTCACAAGCACCAGATGAAATCACCTAAGTTTCTACATATCTCCAGCCGCTAGAGTATCACCCCTTTTAACCTCCTGACAGCTACAGATATACCACCGCTTCAGGCAATACACCATTTGATTCGTCTAGTCTGGCGGATTCAAATGGTCCACTTCCCAACTCGATCCGAGCCCTGGCTGTGGAGCTATCATCTACTTGGTACTTTTGTTCTCCGGGCAAGTCCCTACCGATTGTCTGATGCAGAGTGCTACAAGCATGCCACCACTTCGAGCCTTACACCATTGAATTCCTCTCGCCGGGTTGAATCTAATGAGCAATCTCCCAGGTCTGGCGCACCTCTGGCTGGTGAGCTATCACCCCTTTTAACCCGGCTCACAGCTACAGTCATGCCCCCGCCTCGAGCCTTATGCCATTTGATTCGTCTCGTCCGGCGGACTCTGATGGTCCGCTCCCCGGCCCTTGCGGACCGCTGGCCGATGAGCTATCACGCTTTCTAACCCTGCTGACAGCTACAGGCATGCCCCCGCCTCGAGCCTTATACCATTCGATTCGTCTCGTCCGGCGGATCCGAATGGTCCACGTCACAACTCGATCCGACCGCTGGTGGTGGAGCTACCTTCTTGTTTGTACCTTTGATCACCGGGCAAGTACTTATAGATTATTTGCTGCAGAGTGCTACAAGCATGCCACACCTGCGAGCCGTATACCATTGAATTCCTCTTGTCGGGCTCAATCTAATGAGCTATCTCCCGGGACTGGCATACCTCTGGCTGGTGAGCTATCACCCTCTTTAACTCTGCTGACATTTACAGGCATGCCCCCGCCTCGAGCCTTATACCATTCGATTCGTCTCGTCCGGCAGATTCTAAAGGTCCGCTCCCCGGCCCTTGCGGACCCCTGGCCGATGAGCTATCACTCCTTTTCACCTGATGACAGCTACAGGCATGCCACCGCCTCGGGCCTTATCCCATTCGATTCCTTTCGTCCGGGGGATTCAAATGGTCCACTGCAGAACTCGATCTGACCGCTGGTGTTGGAGCTACCTTCTCGTTTGTACTTTTCTTCACCGGGCAAGTACCTACAGATTATTTGCTGCAGAGTGCTACAAGCATGCCACAGCTTCGAGCCTTATACCATTGAATTCCTCTTGTCGAGCCGAATCTAATGAGCTACGTCCTGGGTCTGACGCACCTCTTGCTGGTGGGCTATCACCCTTTTTAGCCCTGCTGACAGCTACAGGCATGCTCCGGCCTCGAGCCTTATACCATTCGATTCGCCCCGTCCGGCGGATTCAAATGGTCCGCTTCACAACTCGATCTGACCGCTGGTGTTGCAGCTACCTTCTGCTTTGTACTTTTGTTCACCCGGCAAGTACCTACAGATTATTTGCTGCAGAGTGCTAGAGGCATGCCACAGCTTCGAGCCTTATACCATTGAATTCCTCTTGTCGAGCCGAATCTAATGGGCTATCTCCCGGGTCTGGCGCACCTCTTGCCGGTGGGCTATCACCCTTTTTAACCCTGCTGACAGCTACAGGCATGCCCCCGCCTCGGGACCTATACCATTCGATTCGTCCTGTCCGGCGGGTTCGAATGGGCCGCTTCACAACTCGATCTGACGGATGGTGGTGGAGCTACCTTCTAGTTTGTACTTTTGTTCACCGGGCAAGTACCTACAGATTATTTGCTGCAGAGTGCTACAAGCATGCCACACCTTCGAGCCTTATACCATTGGATTCCACCTGTCGAGCCGAATCTAATGAGCTATCTCCCATGACTGGCGTACCTCTGGCTGGTGAGCTATCACCCTCTTTAACTCTGCTGACAGCTACAGGTATGCCTCCGCCTCGAGCCTTATACCATTTGATTCGCCTCTTCCGGCGGAGCCTAATGGTCCGCTCCTGGGCCCTTGTGGACCCCTGGCCGATGAGCTATCACTCCCTTTCACCTGATGACAGCTACAGGCATGCCACCGCCTCGGGCCTTATACCATTCGATTCGCCTTGTCCGGCGGATTATAAGGGTACTCTCCCCGGCCCTTGCGGACCCCTGGCCGATGAGCTATCACTCCTTTTCACCTGATGACAGCGACAGGCATGCCACCAGCTCGAGCCTTATACCATTCGATTCGTCTCGTCCGGCGGATCCTAATGGTCCGCTCCCCGGCCCTGGCGGACCCCTGGCTGATGAGCTATCACTCCTTTTCACCTGATGACAGCTACAGGCATGCCACCATCTCGAGCCGTATACCATTCGATTCGTCTCGTCCGGCGGATTCAAATGGTGCGCTTGCGGACTCGATCCGGCATCTGGCTGAGGAGCCATCTTCTACTTTGTATTCCTGTTTCCCCGGCATATACCTCCAGAGTCTTTTCCGCCATAGGCTACAAGCATACTCCTGCTCTGTCCCATATCCTAGTAGTGATCCATCCATTTTTATAGCTTTAATAAATAAACCATACTCATTGATCTGACTACTCTTCTCTTGGTAAAACACTAGAATAGCCAATATTTTTTTTTCTTTTTTTTTTTTTTTTTTTTTTTAAATCTCGATTATTAATTGTTTCTATCGGGGCAAACGCACACATGTGCTCATCCCACGGTCCTAGGTACAACGGACTTTCCGCCAAGCGTGTGCAACGTAGTCCAAAACCTCCAACTACAGTCCATCCCGCCATTCCCAAGCTAAAACCCTCTGACCCTGCCCGACAGAGAAAACCCCGCCCGGTACTATGGGTAGAAACTACAAGGAGATGAGAAAGCGGGCCGGAGAGCCACGAACCAAAAACCCCCGCAAGACTAGCCTAAAAGAAAAACATCCCCAACCGACAGTAGACACAACCAACAAAGAAAAGCAAACCCACTCCCCCAAATCAAACAACCTATAAGCTAAACCGTAGTAAAACCCCACGGGGCCCAGCTCCAGAGGGAATAGGGACTCCTGAATGATGGGTCTCGGGGACACACAAAGGGGAGGTAACTCCCGGGGGCTAAAAAGCCCCGCCAGCCGAGGCTCAGGAAGAGCGATCGAGTTCGAGAGGATGCAGCCTAAGGAAGGAAGGCTCGTGGCAGTCGGAGGAAGATCCGGTCGGCTATCTCGGGAAACAGGACCCGGAAAGAAGGTTTAAACATGCGCCCCTAGTCCAAGGACATCAGAAGGGAGCAGAGGTCTGGTGGTGGGCGTAGAGCCGCAAGCAGTAGGGTGCCAGCCGATCCAAACGTCGGGGAGGGAGAGGGCGGGTGGCTAACCGACACGAGAAGTAGGAGGAAGGCTGACGGAAGCGGGGTCACGATGTTTCCTAAAAACCGACCGTACCAGCAGAGCACAAAGGAGGCGGTCCAATACCAGAGAGCAGTGCCACCGGTGGCAACTACTTTATCGATCGACCGAGACTAAGGACCGACCGTTGACGGGTGAGGGGTTGCCGACCGTGGGGGGCTGCCTAAGCGAGCCCAGAGAAGAGGGGGTGAAGGCAGACTCAACCAACCCCTAGGAACAAGCTTGCCAGGCCTGACCATCAGAAGGGAAAGGAAGAGGGAAGGGAGATGGCTTCACCCAGACAGAGGCAGTGTGGCGTGTCTGAGGAGAGGGGGGTGGATGGAAGTGACAATTATTTCTCGTGGTGTTGAGATTTCAATCGCGGGAGGTGTAGCGGAGACGGAGGATGTAGAATAGCCAATATAGCTCTCTTAGTATATAGGCTTCAGTAAAAGTTTCATCCTGGGTGAAAGCAGCCGGAGTAGGCGAACTAGGGAGAACTGGGAAGGCTACGGGAGGGTTCAGTATTGGTTTCAGACACTATTGGGTGTCATGGGAAGGAACCGGGTGTCACTGGAAGGAGAGGATTCATAGTTTAACGGCACTGGAGGGAGGTAGTTGTTCTACCAGGGCCATTGGGCGCGGTCAGGAGGAACAGTATTTCTCTGGGTGTTCGGTTGCTAGGGTTAGTGCACCGGAAGGGACCCGTTGCCGCCCGGTGTAACGTGGTTGTGCCCTGTGGACAAGTCCTCGGGCAGATGCACCCAGAACTGGAGTTTACGTTATAAGCGCCTGGACCGTCCGGCGGACTGGGTGTACAGAACGTACTAGGGCGTAGGGTGTTTTTTTTACTGATGTATCCTTTCTTCGCTTGAATATATTGTAGTATTCTCTGCACTGCTGGCCAATGTAAGGTTAACTGATTGGCAGCGAAACCTCGCACAAGCCCCACGGCGTACACGATGTCTGATCTTGTTGTTATAGCTGTATACGTTAAACTCCCCACGGCCTCCTGGTAGGTATGTATTTTGGTACTCTCCTCCACTTCTGTCATCAAGTGCAATTTACTCTTAGAATCAAGGATCATCGAACACCCTTTTCCGTGGTCCATAGAGAATGTATGCAGGCTTTTTGGCAGGTAGGCTTGCTGGCTTAGAAACGTAATCCGTGTTTCCCTATCGCACTCCATCAGCATACTGAGAAAACACTTAACGTTTCCCAGATACTTTATCTGAAATCGCTCACGTATCTACTTCTTCATCTCCACTACTTCCCCTTTCATCCGGATGAGGAGAAGGACATCCACCTGAGCGATAATAGTCACTCTGGCTTTAGAGATGTAGATACCGGCTTCATCCAGAGAGCGTTTCATCTTCATCCTCTTGACAAAATGTGACTTGAGGGTGTGGTACCAGTTGTGTCCAGCTTGTTTGAGTCTATACAAACTCCGCTTAAGCATTACGACAATCTCCCAATCGGGTTTTCTTCTCTTTCCTCCTGGTTCTTCCATCTTTTACTCTACTTGTTCACTTTTTGCCATAGTGAAATGCTTCTGTAGCTTCAAGTACAGTTCCTCCTCAATCCCACTTCCAAGAAATGCAGTCACAATATCCAACTGTATAATTTCCTTGTCTTCCGCTGGCATCTTAGAGAGGATTACTGCTCCTGCTTGCACAATAGTATCGCTGGTGGACTCGGGTTGTGCATCATCTCTACACTTTCCTTTTCTGAGCTCATAGCTTGTGCTAATGCCACGTCCTTCCCAGTATTTGCCAAATTCATTGCGTACCGTATTGACCGTTGTCTCATACATCTCTGCTGCTGTCATTGAGGGTTTCTTGCGATTGCGGACAACAGGTGTCCTATACCCATCGGCAGGTCCTGATTCCATACTCCTCTTGCTCACAAGTGCAAGACATCTCCTCACGGGCTACCACTCTAATAAATCCTGAAGTTCCTGTATAGGATCCTTCGGCTTCTCTCCCCTAGGTATATTTCTGCTCGGCCCAGAACTACAGGAATCAGAATCACAAGTGCTAGGCATTACTCTACCGAACTTTGTTGTGTTGCTTCGTGTTGTTGGTCCGGCGTCTTCCTCATATATCGCAGTACACGCTTCATCAATCTGAGTCTCTTCATGTACTAAAGTGTAGATGCGTTTTGCCTTGATTGCGATCCCTGAAAGTAAACCATTCATGTATACCTTTGCTCTATCCTGGTGGAAATTAAGGTTCATTGCTCTTCCCGTCAGTTGACTAACCAATGTAATATTCCTGGTTCCGGCTTGGGGAACGTAGAGGATCTGGCATAGCTGAACTATTCTGTTTCCTCTCCCCAGTACCCATATAGGGATCAGAACATTATTTCATACTCCTGCCGCTGGGACTATTCCGCCCGTTGCTGTTCTGATCTGCTGCTTATTTCCCTGTAGGGCGGTAAATTTCCCTTCAATAAAAATATCCTTCCCACTTGTGATGTGATTTGTAGAGCATGAATCCAGAACAACTGTTGGTTCTTCGTTATTGACCTAGCTGCTCAACACTTCACGGATTTCGTTCTCTGTATCTTTCAAATTGCAATTACCGGAATCTGAATCTCGAGTGCCAGCGATTACACTACAAGACTTACGGTTCTAGTGTCTCTGCTGCTCACGACATCTTCTGTTAGCCAGATCTGCTCATTCATGATACTTGCACTATCCATGTTTCCGGCTCTTGTATTTCCACTCTTCTTATTACTCTTCGCTCCTTTAGACCAACAGTCATTTTTGCTTTGGCCCTTGTTCTCACATTTATTGCAGCTGCCTGTAAACCTCTGTGAAGTGGTAGAGTCCCTGGTGCGAGTTGTTCTCTTTCCGCTTTTGCCTTACGGCTGTTTCCATTTTGTGTTCTGGCCTGAGACAATTAAAGCCTGGCTCGGTTCAATTGTGTAAGGAGGGCACCCTATAGCGAGGTGAACTCTAAGGTTGCAACCGCACCAAAACTCAAAGTAGAAGATAAAGATAGAGTAAATAATTCATGAAGAATCAAAAATGGTTAAACTTAATATAGTTAAGCTCGAAGCTTCACTCAATTTAGTTCTCTCGAGGAAAAGTTGATTGTCAAAGGGGAATGCTAAACACTTAAACTTAAGTAGATATCAGATTTAAGCCTTTAACATTCACCACTACTTCCGACATTGGGTAAGCACCCTGTCCTGCTCTCGGTTTGTCCGAGCACTACCCTCCATCAGGATTTATCCTGCCGGAAGTGTCGGACCAACTCGGGTACACTTAACTCCGTCAATAGGATATGAGTTTCTGGAAGCCATCTCCAATACAACTGCAGGTGGAAAAACTCTTCCTATCGAAGTCATCCCAGTGGCTAACTGTTATGACAACAAGCGGAATCAATACCTAGGTGGTGGACTCACTGGCCCAGTGGTAGTTTGGTCTATACAAGCTGTGCAGTCCATCATGTGTTCCACGCGACTATCTAATGTGATAGATTCTGATGCAAGTTCCCCCGGTGAGATGTAGCCGATGGTTGGCTAAGTGGGCGCTACCCATAGCCAGCCTTTCGGGACATGCTCTACTGTGATAAGACTCATACCTCTCGAGTCCAATAAGAACCCATAGTAATGCTACAAATCAATTGGAGAAGGTCCCAGCTGGTTACTGAGGTAGTTGTCGCGAAAAGGCTCTGGCCTCCTTGGACGACCTAATTACCACAAGGAAGACTACCCTACTACCCGTAGGCTGCGATAGACTCCTAGGTGCTGGAGAGAGCATTGATGGGCCAAGGCCATCTTCGCGGTTACCCATTCTCCACTCATATATCCTGCGAACGACATTCAGTCGGACGGATGGTGATGACTTATGCAGTGTTACAGCAGCCGCTCCAATGACATCTTTTTACTAGCAAACGAGCAACTATGGAGCCGTCTGCCTATGACGCGCCCTCCCCATGCTGTGGCCAGAGGGGGGTGTTGGCCAAACCCACCCAAGTTCAATAGTATGTTCGGGCCACCCTGATACAGGAGTGGGGCCTCCCCGTGCAGATGCATGTATGCCTAGGAACATCTAAGAGCCCATAGAATGTGAGGCAATCGACCTCTAAGTTCTAGGATGACTTTGCCGGTCAAGCTAGGGTAACTTGGACTCCTTCAGTAGGGTAACTGGGGTCCATGGCCCTAATGACCCAATTCCCAAGGTAGGTTAACTTTGCCCTCTGATGCCATTAACGACTGTGGAACCCCTTTAGTTGACCACAAAAGTCCTCGCAGAAGTCCGTCTAACATTCCCATAATTCTCTTGACCTTATCTGAATATTCTCCCAAAAGGTTACCCTGCCTAATAGAGTACCCAAGGTTACTCAACCATTCCCTAGACCTAGTCCTAGGTTAACCAGCTATTGGTATCCAAGACCATACCACCTCTGGTTACCACTTGGTATACCATTTGGGCTCAGGTCGTAGTTATTGTAGCTACCTATCGTAGCGCCATTACAAATTGACTTCTCTCTCTTCGAGTTCGACCCCATAGGCGGTGAGTAGCGATTCAAGTTTGATGTAGTCCCAATTTGTAACAGTTGAGGAAAATTATCCTTTTATAATCATCCTCCAAGATTCCCATTTTGCAGTTTTAGGTGTTCCATTAAAGAGATAGAAGGTAACCTGCGAGTGTGTTGGTTGTTGACCGCAGATGATCAACTTATCCTTAATCTGTTTTAACTTATTGATACATGCGCAGACGGTTTGGCAGTCTTCTAGTTGGCACTCGAATAGTTTCAGTTGACGATGCTTCGTATCGTATCTAGTTTCCGTCTTGTTGGTTCTTCTAACATTCTTCCAGATCATCCGAGTTGATTCCCACAACTGACATAATAGTTGATGGCTATCGCATCCGTCATCCCATGACTCAGGATTCCAATACCTTTTTGCATCCGCTTTCGCTGCACTAGATACTTCACCTCTTGTGTTTTATAGTCGGTGTCTGGCGCCACAGGTGCTACAATCATGCTCTCCATACAAGTTACGAGGTCTCAGAGACCTTCGTGAACTAGGCAATTGGTTATCCGCAAAGCCCGTATCTAATATTTCGTCTCAGCCAATTTTTCTATTACTATACGCATTGTGCCCAATGGTAGCCCACTTTGTGCACGCATTTCGGAAGGGTCTTTCTATTCAACAGCTTGCAAAGATTTTTTGTTTGATAGAATTCACGTATTTCCCTTGATAGTGCTCAGTTTGTTTTATGATGCGCTGGGCTCATAAAATGATGGAGCTAGTTGCACGATTTGTTGGGAAGGTGTTGAACGGAGGAGATGTTGGAGTTGTAATAAGTTGGGTTGTCTATAGAGGTTGCTAGCCACGGTTCCCTCTACCTGGGAAAACTCTGATCTCTACATGTGATACCCATATGTCTCCGCATATGCCCTAATCCTCTGTGCTTGCCTTAGTAGCACGTTCACCTATCCACACTTCTCTTTTCCTTCATAGATGCCCGCGCTGCCTATCAGCCTGCAGTATCTCTGCTCCTATAGCAGTGCTCTACTACTGTGATAATAATACTATCACTCTACACCTCCCACAGTTGAAATCTCTGCAAAGCAGTTCAGTCCCCTCCGCCGTCTAACTGAGAATAGAGGCTTCAACTATGATCAAATCCCCTATATACAATAATGACAAAGAATCCCAACAAGCAACAAACAGATAAAAGCACTAGGACTGCCATTTAATAAAATATCAGAGCCACTCCTCCTCCATAACAGGAAGGAAGCAGAAGGGGGTGTAACACGTATACATGGTCCGGTAACTGTATACAAATGCGGAGTCCAGGATTTCCTATGTTTAGTTTCATTACTTTGCTTACTTTGATTAGTTTGATTGTTTAACAGCCCTGGAGCTATATTAAGGCCCAGTAGCTTGTATTAAGCTTAGTTTTGCATGTTGATTGTTTTATTTAGGATCATAAGTGAAGGAACCGTCATGTAAGCTGACGATAGCATTGAGGCAGTGTCAGGACTCTTAGGTTTCATGTGGGATCACAGGACATGCAGGCAAGGTGAACTGCGCGGTAATTATCATGGTTGCAGGATCTCTGATTTCAGTCGCTCTGGAGCAACTCTTGTATTTAAACACCTCTCCTGGCTAGTATGAGAATGGCAGACTTCAGCAGACTTATCTTTTAGCAATATAGTTGCTTGAAGGGTGATCTCAGAGTTCCATCTACTATTTAAGTTTTATCTCTCTGTATCCTTGCGTTCTCTGAAGCCTCTCTTAAACCTAGTGCTTGCAGGTCAACCGGTAGCCCACTATTGTACCCCTTTGTTAGACAGGAGTAAATCTGTTACAAGGAGAGATTGACGTAACAATGAACAAGATACATGAAAAATGAACCGTTTGAAAGCCTGCCCTAGAAAAATATGGAATGAATCCCTTTAAAGAAAATAACACCATTGGTTTAAAGTAGAAGAATTGACAAAAGCCACCACTAGTAGAGGCAAATCCTCCATCTTGAAGATAAGAAGGCAACCAAGTAGGAAATCACTTAACCATCGAGAGGTGTCCTTACTTAAGGATCTCTTATCCCTGTACAAAATGAAGTTGTATAAGGGACAAGAGGAAAAGGGTTTGCTGATTTAGCCCAACAGGGTATAGGTCTCCAAATAGCTCTTCGCCAGTGATGATAGGATCATCAATTAGTTCAGAGGAAGGAGGGAAGATTTTATGGAAGATGAGGTCGTTAATTAGTAGAATGTCAGAGAGATAAAGATATTTTAGGAAACGGAGGGGCCTGCAAATTTATCCATAACTATTTTGTCTTTGACCATTCGGCAAACATTTAGGTTGGCCTTAATTTGATTGTTAACATTCAGCCTGAATAATTTAAACTTTATAAGTACCTTTACTGCTCCAAGGGAACATTCAAGCCATAATTGGCAATTGTGATCTACCTGAGCCTTCTCCTCGGTCCACTCTGATTCCAGCACTATCGTTGGAAACTCAGTTTTAACTCCTATAATGCGGGGGCTATATCAATGGTCCAGTGCCTTTTGTGATTTTGTAAAGGCACCGACAAAGGTATTATATTCTATTAAATTATTGGAATAGACTACCAAGTTGAATACAGCAGAGCAAAGGGAAATACTACTTAGGGCATCTGATATCAAGATAAAGAGTGTCTGGGGTAAGTCGACTGTAGCTGATCCACAAGGCATGCCCAATTCTCATCCAGTTGACAGCATTTTGATCAAGGCGACTCAGCATCACAATCCGGAGGTACCCATCCAGGGCAATAAATTGAATTCTATTAATAGTTTGTATTTTCTTCCTCATATACTGCATATACAAAGTATAAAGATAAAGTATCCGAACAGTTAATTTAGGTTAATCAGCAAAGTAAACCCTGTTCTGTAATGAAAACTTTATCCCTGACACTTGTACTCACCTCAAGCCGATAATACAAGGATCTTTCTGACTGTGAAGGCTATCGAGATTTTCGCCGGACATAATTAGACAAAGCCGGAGAAGGTCAGAAACCTGCCGGTGCGAGTTTCCAACTCCTTATCAATTTGTACATGGATAACTGTGGCCATCGTGTTGGGGTTCTCATAGTGGAAGTGATGGAAAATAAGGGTGCCAGAGCTTGCGTGGTTTCTACAGATCTCTCTGTGGGACACATTACCAGGTATCAACAGTCTCCAATAACACCAACCCTTACGGGCAGGATGCATGGGCGCGACCGATAAGGATAACACTCTCATGCCTTATCTAGGTGATCGGCCTGCCAGACTTCAACGGTTTCTATGGTACTTGATTATTCGGAATCAGGGACAACACAGGGATTTGCAAAATATGGCAAAGGTCCTTGCCTATCTGAGAGTGCATACAAACCCGCAACTCTTATTTTCCAATATCTCTTTTCTGGACCAGTACCTGTGCCGGTAACTCAAAGGAGAAGTCCCGCGTATATATAAATTACCATGAGGTCATCCCCCTTTCCTTCAATCGATCGCCACACATATACACTCTCCTCCATCCATGTCTCCCTCTCGCTTGCGTACCGGTGTGGGAGGATAACGTGACCTTCCCTTAGTTTGATGGTGTGTCACGCATGCCGTATCCCTCTCCTGTGGTGAAGTCGTAACCTCTTAATATATTGGACAATAGGTTGATGTGGAACCAACTTGCTTGTGGATGTGATGTGTGTGTGTTCTTTTTTTATGGTAAATACATCAGAGAGGGGCCTTTTATAGGATACACTATCCTTGCCAAGCCTCCCTAACTGGGCGGCCAAAAACAGAAACCCAACCCTTTCAAACAACCCTAGTACGAAACTGTGCCCACACCGGTACTCCCGTACTATCAAAGGAGAGACATGCTTCCCATTATTCACAGCCTCCGCTCATCTAGCGCTCCTAGATTCCTGTCGACCCGCCCTGTATCTATCCACCGGATGTTTCAATCTTTTTAAACGGCAATGACTGAAGTAAGGAAGTACAGCGACCATTTCCCGGCACCAGATACAACTTCGATCGCCCAGTATGACCATGGGTGAGTGGTAACGTTCTGCTTTCGCAGACCATGATCCATGCGCGAATTCATCACCACTCATAAACTCATTTATGAGGGATACTATCACCAATGATACGGAGAGTGAGTCGCCAAGGTTTATTAAGAGATTTCGGGATTTGGGTGTTATCAAGACTGTACTGTACGGGTCACTTTTTTGCCGATGGAAGGCTCTATTCCGAAATCAATTGGCTGACAATCCGGGGTATAGATTATTATACAAACTCGGCATTGCCGGGGCTGGCGCATTCATGGTTGGAATTCCATGCATTGACTAAAGCTCGCTTGCGCAGGTGGGGGATATGGACGTGTATTTCTTATAATTTGGGGACTAAATCGATCACGGATACGGAGGTTCGTTATGAGGGGAAAAGAATAATGTATATAGAGAGACTATTCACTGGCTTATCCACTTCAACAATCGTCCTTGGGAGGACATTTAAGTACAAAAAGTAGAACTACTCGTCCACGAGTATTCCAAACCCAATGATGCCATTTCCACCGCTTGTCACGCCATATTCTTTTACCCGTCTTTTCTTCACCGCTTTATCAGACCATATGCCCCTCTTCTCGGACATTCCACCGAGTGCCAGACTTGTCGGTAAATACTCCGGCTTTCTTCCATCTTCTAACAAAAGAAATGAATCCACGCAGTGGTAGAGAAGATACATAACAAAAGAAATCAATGCACACAGTTGTGGGAAAGATACATAAAGGAGAACGGAGAAAGCACCGGCGATTAGCAATAGTATTTACAAGCCAAGGGGCATCGAATAGCGCTGAAGGGAATTCACCTATAAAGTGAACTAGAGAGGGAAGATCCTGGGGCGGACCAGATACCAATCTCTTCCCTTCAAAGAAAAAAGATATTCCAGAAAAATGGAGGTTCTTAGGATTTGCAACTGAGCCTCCAGCATAGAGGTTTAGGATATTTGGGCGGGAATCGCCCTTGCGGTGACTGTTTTTGAATCATCGGAATTGCTGCTTCAGCTGTGACCGCCCGATGGTAGATAAAGTCGTTCTCAATCAAAGACACAAGTTTTTCTTGGGCAAGAGCCAGATGTTTTGTATTAATTGGGACTAGAGCGGGACCAGTTTCTGAGCGCAAATCGAGGGTGCTGGAGGAGAATTAGGCAGCGACTGTGATGTTCGATGAGCTTTCCATGGCTAAATCTTCCGTGAAATGCGAACGAGCAGTTGCAAGTCCATATTTGCTACCTCCGCTGTCCTGCAGTGCCTGGAGGTATTGAGCTAATGAATCCATGAAAATTTCCTTAACCTGCGATTTGAATAGGTCAGCTTGGCCCCATTCAGTTAGGAACGGCAACTATACATCGCAGAGTAATACCCAGACTCGCTCAAAGATACCATTCTGGAGATTTCCGTGTGCACCTTCTACAACCTGAGCGTGCAAAAACCCCGCTCGGACTGCTAGTTTCTCAAGAATCCCACTATCCTTTCCGCCCTTTCAGTCTACTATCACATCCTCCAGTAATACCTCTTACGGTCGTGAGAGCATGATGTTGATCAAAGTCTTCACCATGTCCCAACTCGAATCCGTAGATAGTGTATGTAGAAAATTCTCGTTGACGATACCGGCCCGGACGCAGACACCTACCTGCGGGATCCCGACGAGAAGTCATTGCATTGACACTTTTTTAGATTTCGCCGTTTCTCCGGACCGGTAATCCCCTTGTCCACTGATTCCTTCCAAAAATCACACAAAGTAGCATACGGTGACGTCCGGCCCGACATGAGCCAGAGAATCACAACTCTTGAATTGTTGGAACCCATCCAAACCTGGATCCCCTTTGTCCAAAAAATCAAAATTTCAAGTTTGTTCATGTGCACCATATCTCACGACTGTTGGATGTGCGGTATATAAGGCAACTGACTACTCGCCTAAAAAAAAGTCTGTCCCCGACCTTTAGCGCTCTACACCCACCCACCGCAGTGCATTGCTTAAAATCGGGGACAGACTTTTTTTTTGGGCGAGTATTTTGTCGTGGGCCAAGAGGGTCCTACCCGGAGCTGAAGGGGTGTACTCGCGACATGGGTAAAGCATTGGAACAAACGGGGGGCCCAATGGCTGTGCGAGGAAGAAAAACAAATCACCGGTTATTTTCCTACTTGGGTATCTTGGGATCTGAATGAAGGAAATTTAGCATTGGTCATCTTGACCCCAGCATGTTTTAATACTTTACCCCTGTCGCGAGTACGGTAGGGTACTCGGATAGAGCATGATAGTTATTACACTACCGGTGTGGGAGTTTCGCTTGACCTTCCCTCAGGTGGATGGTGTGTTGACCACGCACGCAACTATCGGCGAAAGGATGTTTGTGACCGACTCAATATACCGTGCAGTAGGAGGGCTAAACTTGACCCGGAGTAACTACTGTGTAATGTTGTCGATAAGATGAAAACGAATCACAGACAAAGCTAAGCTCAATTGAGACGAAGTGGTGATCGAACTGACCGGAGCAAAGAGTGGTGTGGTTGTACGATGCTAACTAAAGGATCTAAGAGGAAAAGCCTTTATGCGAATGGGCTCTCCGCCAAGCCTCGCTCTTGCGGGCTCCTGCCAGCCTCCCAAATAGGCAACCAGCCCTGCTAAACTGCCCTATCAACTGTCCAGGGCACCAGGGTCTCTCCCTTCCGCAGCCTTCGCTCCCCGAAGGCCAACAAACAAATGCCTAAACAAAAGAAATCTATCGTACATGTCAATCTAGCTAGCTAGTCTCCTGCCGAGTGACTAGCCATGAATCTAAGCTCTTCAGGTTAGCCAACCCCTCGGGCTTCCTCCCGCCAGTATACATTTGAGCTCTTGTCGATACATGCCCGTAGACCTCCTTGGAGCGTATATACTTCTCCCACATGCTCCCGCATCTCTTCTTGCCAATACTCCAGTAAGGATACTAAGTTTGCCTCCTCCGGTGGTCTAGTTAGATACAGCTTTAAGTCGTTGAGATGGACTCGATCTTTCAGTCCTCCTTTCTTCACCCGAACAAGGACCCCTGTATTAATATCGTAGAGCCGTCCACTTTTCCCATGCCATGCCAAATCTCCGAGCCGATAAGGGCCTTCCCATCGCGGTTCCAGCTTGTTCCCAAGACGTTGATCTATGAGAAAACGTCTCAATAGCACTAGATCGCCTTCTTTCGGTGCTTGGAAGCGAACTTCTTTCTGGTTCGCTGTCGTCCTCTCAGCTTGCGACACTATCTTCTCTGCTGCCTCCGCCCGACGTTCCTCAATCTTCGCAAGACGCTCCATCTGTCTAGCCGCTAAGTCTTGGTCATTGTTCCAGAATCTACCGTCTGCTGGATTATTTGCTGCTGCGTCGGCGATAACTGAGACTGCCCGCTCTGTACTTGGTGAAGTATCCCAGCCAATGCGATTTGGGTTGTAACCGAGTAGCAACTCCGCGGGACTGAACCCATGTACACTCAAGATTCGTGTGTTGATCGAATGTACAACTGGGGCGACGTAAAGGTCCCAATCTGTCGTGACCGCTTTGCTCGCCATAACTGTAACTTTCAATGCATCTACGAGCAAGCGTACGTATCGTTCAGCAAAGCCCATAGACCGTGGGTGTGACTTAGGCGCTGGGAGATGAACAACGTGAAAATTTTGTAATGTCTTTGCAAACTCTCCAGAGACAAAATGCGCACCGTTGTCAGTGTAAACCGCCCTCGGCCAGCCAAACAACTTAACTATCCTCATGAGTAGAGCCACTGCTGATTTCCCCTGGCTATCGGGTACAGCCTGTGCGAACATAAAGCGTGTAAAGTAATCCACCCCTATAACAATATACTTGTTTCCTCTGGGGGTATCAGGGAATCTTCCTACGAAGTCGAATCCCATCATATCAAGAGGCTGTAAATGTACGATAGCCATCTGGCTGACTGATGGCTTGAGCGGGCCAATTAACTGACAACTTGGGCATGTCGCGCAATGAACACGGACATCCTTCCCTCTGGTAGGCCAATAGTAGCGGCCGATAAGCGTACGGGAGAGTAGATCCGTTGCAAAATGTCCGTGGTAGTCGTGGAGGTAGTGTAGAATTGCGGGTACCTGCTTCCGCCGAACACAGAATGCTTCCCTTCCATTCCTTACCACATAAATCAGCCGTCTTGGGAGCTTCACGGCACTGCCTTGTGGTTCCGGCACCTGAGTTTCCGCTGTAGTTTGGTCAATCAGTCGGTATCTTGTAGAGTTCTTCCTAACCAATCGCTTTTTATGTGATGTCAACGGCTCTCCATTCTCGTCCCGGAAAGTTTCCAGATTGCCTAATAGTTTGTAGTGGGTAATCGCCCCATACCATTCATCTTCAAGCCACTCGCTCCATCCTCTTACTACTTCTTCTTCTTCTACTGCCATAACACCTCCAAGCACCTCCCCGCTCTTGGCCTGGTTATCTCCATTATAGTTCATCCTGCTTAAGCCATCTGCCACGACATTTTCTCTTCCCGGAATGTGAATGTACTCAACGTCGCTCTCAGCCAACCGGATCTGCCATCTGACAATTCGCCCATGGGCGTCGTCTTTACGTAGCAAACCTAGTAGCGCTTGATGATCGGTGTAAACCTTTGTCGGAAAGGGTGATCCCAGAACAAGCCAACGCACTTCCTCCAAACATGTTAGAATTGCCAACGCTTCACGCTCGGTAGTTGAGTATCGGGTTTCGGCTGGTAAAAGCCTCTTGGAGATAAACATAACCACTTTCATTTCCTTCCTTGTCGTGGGAGATATATTTGTTCCGGCTGGACTCTGGGACAGTTGGAAAAGCATACCGCCGATTGCATGCTGCGACGCATCGGTCATCAAATGGTACTGGCGCGTCTCATCTCCACCGTAGACTGAGTTCTCTATAATAGCTTGTTTGATAGCGTGAAATGATGCCTCCTGCTCTGGGCCCCATCTTATCCCACACTCTGTTTTCCTGGGCCGTCCTCTGTTAGACTTGACTGAAGATAGACTCGAACCGTCAACCTCAACCTTATATTGTATTGCCTTCTTCAGCAACTGCGCATGTTCCGCCCGACCAGGAATAAACTGCCGCAAAAATATTGTCATATAAAGGAACGTCTCGATTTCTGCAAGATTCGTAGGTTGTGGGTATTCACGTATCGCTTTGACTTTGTCTAAAGAAGGTCGGAGGCCACTGCCGTCGCTCTCATATCCTAGCGGATTGATTTTCTCTAGGAAGAAACCGGATTTGCTATCCTTAAGGGTGATTCGCGCCCATATCAATCGAGGAAAGTAGTGGAAATGGAGGAAGTTGAACAAAGAGTCGAAATCTGTATGTGCACCGAAATCATCATCCACAAAGCATTCAAATGCTACCTCTGAACACCTATTTAGGCATGCCTCTGGGTTGGGTGACGGGATCGCGCCACTAAAGATATCTTTTAACCGTGCGTAAGTTAAACGCGCGCCAGCAAGCCCCTGTCCCATTCTCAAGTATTGCCACTGCCCATTATGTGTAGAAAAGGCCATTCGATAGGCGTGTGTAGGCTTCATCTGCACTGCCCAAAACCCATTTGCTGCGTCCGCTTGGAAGTAGATAGAAAACCGCGCCTGCATCAAGTTATTTATAACTGGCTCGATCCGCTTCATTGGATAGCTAGACACCATTGTCGCTCCGTTAATTGGGCAGAAAACGTGTACCATCCGTAACCCTCCATCTTTCTTTCTCACAAATTTCGTCCGATCCGACCAGGGCGATTCTGAGCGTCCTATAATGCCCGCTTCCTCTAGATTTGGTATATTCGCCTCCAGCCAATCTTGCTCTTCCTTGGTTTGGACTTTATCTTTGGCTCTTCTTGGTTGTGCGCCTGGCCAGACAGGAATCTGGTGCTCTACCAAGTCCGTTATCGGCATATCCTTCAAATCGTTCGCAAGCGCATCTTTCCAAGTATATAGCAAAAGCATGGCTTTCTTCTTCTCCTCTTCCTTCAATCGCTTGCCCAAAGCAATTTTCCTCGTAGCAAACCAGGCTGCCGCCTTTGCCTCTTCCACTTCAGACTTCATTTCTCTTCTGTAACTCACTG
>Ga0307509_10002553_pt1 | contig 29245 bp, 27 predicted proteins | sample 10_EM_MG_FD_202245 | JGI IMG/M metagenome (GOLD analysis project Ga0307509, IMG submission 202245) | Populus trichocarpa ectomycorrhiza microbial communities from riparian zone in the Pacific Northwest, United States - 10_EM | ecosystem: Host-associated > Plants > Roots > Unclassified | place...
GGAGACGTTGGCGAGGGTGTCGCGGCCGATCAGTTCGCCGTTGAGGGTGACGGTCATCTCCAGGTCCAGGAAGCCGTCCGGGTCGCGCCGGTCCTCGACCTCGTCGGCGGTGACCAGGCAGGGGCCGAGCGTGTTTGCGAAGTCCTTGCCCTTGGAGAAGCCGAGGCCGAGGTTCTTCTCCGGTTTCTGCAGGTCGCGGGCCGACCAGTCGTTGAAGACGAGGTAGCCGACGATGTGTTCGCGTGCCTGCTCCGGCGTGAGATCACGTCCGGCGCGGCCGATGACCACGCCGACCTCCAGCTCGAAGTCGAGCACCGAGCAGCCCGCGGGCACCGGCACGTTGTCGTGCGCGCCGTATGCCGCATGGGGGTTGGTGAAGTAGAAGTTGGGCGCGCGGTACCACTCCTCGGGCACGTGCTCCAGCCCGTCCAGAGACTTCGACACCCCCTCGATGTGCGCCTCGAACCCGACGAAGTCCCGGATGGACGGCGGCTTGAGGGGAGGCAGCAGCCGCACCTGATCCACCGTCAACTCGCTTGGCGTGCGCAGTGCTTCGGTGCCGGCCGCGTGCAGTACGTCCTGCTCCAGCAGGGTCAGTACGGTGACGCCCTCGGGCAGCGGATGGACGGTCCCGTCCCGGACGACCCCGGCGCGCTCCACGCCCTCGTACTCGTATGTCGCGAAACGCATCGCTCACTGCTCCCAGTGGTTGGTGTTGGTGACGGTCCCCGTGCTGAGGTGGCCGACGAAGAGGCCCTTGGGGTCGTAGGCGGCCCGGATCTCCCGCAGTCGCCGCCACTGTTCGTCGCCCATGAACCTCAACTGCCGCACGGTGAAGTCCGAGTCGCCGAGGTACTGGCCGGCAGTCACCGGCTCCATGTCCGCCATCGCCCTGTCCAGCCAGGCGCGCAGCTCCGTGTCCCGTGCCGGGTCGTCGTGGATGACGTACGTGGCGCAGTAGATCTCCGACTGCAACGAGAAGGCCATGTCGGGGAGTTGGCGCAGCGGGGCCATGGAGAACCAGATGGTGAAGGTCTGCCGGGTGGGCTGCTCCGTGAACGCCCTGCGGATCGCCGGTACGACCTCCTCGGCCGGGCCGGTCAGCCAGGCGTTGTCCACCAGGTAGCGGTGGCCCTCGGGGTTGGCGGTGCGCTGTCCCGCCAACTGTTCGGCGAACGTGGTCTGTTGGGCCTCCACGCGGAACAGGGCCCGGTCCGCGTACGGGTTGGCGTGCAGTGGTGCCAGCGCCTCGGTGGCCTCCTCGGCGGTGTCGGTCATCGACACGCCCGTGACCAGCAGCACCGGCTCGTCCAGGCCGGGCGGTGTCTGGGTGAGCGCGACGATCTCCACCAGGTCCGAGACCGTGTGGTGCATGCCGTGCAGCCAGGTCATGACCTCGTTGAACAGGTCCAGCGGGTACGCGTGCACGGTGTGCCCGAGGTACTGCGGCAGTGGGCGGGTGCGGAGGTGGAAGCGAGTGACGATGCCGAAGAATCCGGGGCCCGCGCCGCGCGCCGCCCAGAACAGGTCGCTGTGCCGGGTCGCGTCGGCGCGCACCAACTCGCCCTCGGCGGTGACGACATCGATCGCCACGATGTTCTCCGCCGCCCAGCCCCAGCCTCGCGCGTTCCAGCCCTGGCCGCCCTGGAGCAGAAAGCCGCCGATACCGACGGAGGGGCAGTGCCCGCCGTTGAAGAAGCGGCCGAACTGTCCTAGGTACGGGTTGAGTTCGTCGCCGCCCTTCACGCTGGGGGTCGCCGTCGCGATCCCGGTCCCCGGGTCGTACGACATCTCGCGGAAGCCTCCGAGGTCGATCAGCAGCGCGTCGTCTCGCACCGACCAGGCGACCCAGCTGTGCCCGCCGGAACGGACGGCGACCTGCCAGCCCCGCTCCAGAGCCAGTCGTACCCCCTCCACGACGTCCTGCTCCGACTCGGCCATCAGGACGGCGGCCGGTGAACGGTCGTACGGGCGGCGGGCGTTGAAGACCCGGCCGAAACACGCCGTCTCGAAGTCCTCGTCGTCGGGGAGGTGGAGGGTGCCGGAGAAATGGTTCAGGTTCAAGTAGGTACTCACTTGATCGCGATCGGGTTGACGGGGGCGCCCACCGCACCAGTCACCGGAAGCGGCGCGGCGACCAGCAGGAACTCGAAGACGCCGTCGGCCGCACAGTCCTCGGCCAGCGCCTCCAGGTCCCACATCTCACCCAGCGGGAGGCCCATGTTGGGGATCGCTATCTGGTGCAGCGGGGACATCGCGGGCTGCGGGAACTCGTAGGGTCGTACCTCAAGTCCCCAGGTGTCGGAGGCGATCGCCGCGATCTCGGTACGGTGCAGCCAGCCGAGGGTGGTGAAGGAGAGGCCGGGCGCGTCACCGGCGGCGTAACCGCCCCACGCGCCGAGCCGTCGTACGCGGCCGAGTTGGCCGGTGCGGATCAGGACCAGGTCGCCGCGCCGGACCGAACTGGTGGCACCCTGCGCCTCGATCGTGGCCCGCAGATGTTCCTCCAGGATGGCGAATCCGTCCGGGAGTTCACCGTGCTCCTCGCCGACCGCACGGCCCACGTCGAGCAGGACCCCGCGGCTGGTGAAGGCGTCCTTCATGTGCTCGATGCCGGTGACCGAGTCGCCGTCGCCGTTGACGATGGTGCACGGACGGCCGTTCCACGCCTGCTTGTTGTCGTAGATATGGCCCAGGCCGTCCCACTGCGTGGAGGCCTGCAGGGGCATCAGGACGTGGTCGTCGGCGCCGCCGAAGCCGTGCGGGAAACCCTGGGTACCGGCCGCCGCGTCGGAACCGGTGTCCTTCATGTAGTGCACCGGGTTGATACGGCCGCGGAAACCGCGCTGCGGGCCCGACTCGTTGAACTCCTGGGCGAGCGAGAAGGACCGCCCGCGCCGGACCAGGCCCACCGCGTGGGCGCGGATCGCGTCGTCGATGAAGTTCAGGGTGCCCAGCACGTCGTCCTCACCCCAGCGGCCCCAATTGCGGTAGGCGGAACGGGCCTTGGCGAGCTCTTCCTCGATGGGGCCGAGAGTGGGACGGGTTGTCATCGGGTGTGTCCTTTCAACAGCAGGTCGAGAGCGTTGCCCCCGGCGATCGCGGCCCGGTCGGCAGGGTCGAACCCGGCCGCGTCCAGGCGGGCCACCGGATCGTCGACACCCATGTCGAAGGGATGGTCGGTACCGAGGACGACCCGGTCCGCACCCACCTCCTCGACGAGTTGACGCAGTCCGCGCGGGGTGTACACCAGCGCGTCGAACCACATCCGCCGCAGATAGGAGCTGGGCAACTCGGCGCAGCCGCGGGCGTCTTCGCGTACCCGCCAGGCGTGGTCCGAACGGCCGATGTACGTCGGCAGATAGCCGCCGCCGTGCGCCGCCACGAGCTTGAGGCGCGGGAAGCGGTCGAGGACACCGGTGAAGATGAGATGCGAGAGGGCGACCGTCGTCTCGACGGGCTGACCGACCGTGTTTCCCAAGTAGTTGGTCGCCAGGCGCTCGCCGAGGGAACAGCCCCATGGATGGATGAACACGACCGCGCCCAGGTCTTCGGCCCGCTGCCACACCACGTCGTGCACGGGGTCGGCCAGTTCACGGCCGTCGACCGTCGTGGAGACGCTGATGCCGTACAGGCCATGGTCGTTGACCGCCTGGTCCAGCAACGCGACGGCCAGGTCCGGGTGTTGGAGCGGGACGGTGCCCAGGCCGAACAGCCGGTCCGGCGCGGTGGCGCAGTGGGCGGCCACGGCCTCGTTGACGGTACGGGCGAGCCGGATCGCGAGATCCTGGTCCGCCCAGTAGTGGTGCATCGGCATCGGCCCGACCACCTGGATGTCGACGCCCATCGCGTCGAGGTCCGCGAGGCGGGTGGTGACATCCGTCAACCTGGGTTCCAGGCGCTGGAGTTGAGCGCGGTTGACGGCCAGGGACGCGGGGGAGTGGGCGCGCTGCTCGGCCGCGAGTTCGGCGGCGAGACCCGGGGTTCCCGCCACCAGGGCGTCGGCGGCGGGGACGGCGAGGTGGCCGTGGAAGTCGACCACGGGCGAGCCGGTCACGCCGCCGCCCTCAGGTTGTCGAGCGTCTCCGACATGATGCGGGCCGGGTCGGCGCCGGGTGTGCCCGGGTGGATCTCCCAGTCGGCGAGCCGCAGGGAGTTCTCCAGGACCATCCGCACCCGGGGGAGTCGCCTGGCCATGAAGCGGTCCAGGGCCTTCTCCGTCGGCTCGTCCGCCGTCACCAGCTCCGCCAGCAGGACCGCGTCCTCCATACACATCGCCGCGCCCTGTGCGATCAGCGGGGGACAGGCGTGCACGGCGTCGCCGATGACCATCGCGCGGCCCCGGTGCCAGGGCTCGTCGACGAGGATCGCCTCGATCCAGCGGTAGTCGACCGCCGTGTCGTCGGGCAGCGAGGCGAGGATCTTCCCCCAGGTCCCGCCGTACCCGGCGCCGCGCTCGCGCAGCAGGGAGAGCGGGGCGCGCGGGCCGATGAGCGAGGCGTCGAGGTTCTCGTCGAGGAGGTAGGCGTAGCACTGGTCCGGTGAGATCGGGCTGTAGCCGGCCTTGAAGCGGGGCCCGCCGTAGTACACCTCGGCGCAATCCATCTCGGCCGGGCGCTCCGCGACGACCCGGAAGATCGACATGCCGACGGGACTGGGCTTGGCGTCGATGCCGATCAGGGCACGCATCGCCGAGTTGATGCCGTCGGCGCCCACGACAAGGTCGTAGCGGCCGGTCGAACCGTCCGTGAAGGACACGTCCACCTGGCCGGGCGACTGGTCGAGCCGGTCCACGCTCAGCCCGAGGCGCACCCGCACCCCGTGCCCGCGCACCGCGTCGCACAGCGCGTCCTGCAGATCCGAGCGCAACGCGCCCGCCGTGGACGGCAGTTCGGGCCCGCCGGTGTGCGGGGTGTTCAACTCGGTGATCAGCCCGCCGTCGGCCGAGCGCAGCCGCATGATGTCGAACGGCACCGCCCGGGCCAGCACCCGGTCCAGGACACCCACGGAACGCAGCGCCTTGAGGGCGTTGCCCTGGACGGTGATGCCATGGCCCACACCGAACCACTGCGGAGAGATCTCGACGAGCTCCACCTCGGCGCCCCGCTGGGCGAGCGCGAGACACAGCACGCTACCGGTGATGCCGCCGCCGACGACGAGCACCTTCTGTACGGGCATGGGCGATCCTTGCGAACGTAGACAGCGGAGTGGGGTCACCGGGAGAAGCGCGGCCCGAGTTCGTGGAAGTGCTCGACGGCCGGCGGCTTGGCGAAGAACGGTCCGACCAGGGCCCGCCAGCGCGCGAAGGGCTCGGACTCCCGAAAGCCGACCATGTGTGCCTCGACCGAGTCCCAGCCGACCAACAGCAGGAAGACTTCCGGCCGTTCTACGCCGCGCAGCAGCTCGGCCCAGCGGAACCCCTCGGCCTCGGCCAGCACCTCACGGGCCTTGCCGAACACTTCCGCGAACTCCCGCTCCCGACCCGCCTCGACGGTCAGCTCGGCATGCTCGACTATCACGTTCTTCTCCTCGGGAAAGTGGGTGCTCCGAGCCTGCGTGGGCGGTCGATCCACGGTCAACGGATCGAGGCATCGGCAAGGGGGACGTCATGCATCCCGTACGGCGATGGAGCCGCAGTTGAGCGGCCGACGGGCCCGCCGCGCGGGGCGCGGCACCACGACGTGGTGGGCCGGGCCGGCCGGTGATGACAGGCATCGCGGATCGCCATTTCCGCCGGGTGCCCGGGCTGCCTAGCGTCGAGGGCGAGCCCCCACCCGTACGAGGAGAGCGCCGTGCCCGATCCACAGCCCACCCATGCCGGACCCTTCGCACTCGGTACGTTCGCCTCCGGCGTCCCCGGCGAGGGTGTCTTCCCCGGCCTGGTCACCGGTTCCCGAGTGCGCGACCTCTCCGAGCTCGCGCCGTCGGTCCGGGCGCTCGTCGAGGACTGGGACGACTGGCTGCCCCGGCTCGCCGGCCTCGCCCGGTCCTCCGAAGGCACCTGGCACGACCTGGCAGCGCTGCGCGTGCTGACCCCGATCGAGCCCGGCCAGATCCTGCAGAGCGGCGCCAACTACCGCAAGCACGTGGTCGATCTGGTCGCCGCCGAGAAGGAGAGCGTGCACGGCGCCACCCCTGAAGAGGCCCGCGCCGACGCCGAGCTGATGATGGACGAGCGCGCCCGCAACGGCGTTCCGTACGTCTTCCTCGGCTCCCCGCGCGCCCTCTCGGGTCCCTACGACGACATCGTGCTCCCCGCGCTCGGCGAACAGCACGACTGGGAACTCGAACTCGCCCTGGTCATCGGGAAGTCGGGCAAGAACATCCCGGCAGAGGAGGCGATGGAGTACGTGGCCGGATACACGATCAGCAACGACCTCACCACCCGCGACCGTCTCTACCGGCCCGACTTGAAGGCCATCGGCACCGACTGGTTCACGGCCAAGAACGCCGACACCTTCCTGCCGACCGGGCCCTTCCTGGTACCGGCGGCCTTCGTCGGAGACCCCGGGGACCTGCGGATCACCCTGCGCCACAACGGAGTTGTCCGCCAGGACGAGTCGACGAAGGACATGATCTTCGACATCCCACGGCTCATCGCCTACGTCTCCACGACCACCACCCTGCGCCCCGGTGACCTGTTGCTCACCGGGTCCCCGGCCGGCAACGGCGCGCACTGGGGCGTCTTCCTGAAGCCCGGCGACGTCGTCGAGTCGGAGATCACCGGCCTGGGCCATCAGCGCAACACCGTCAGGAGCGGACAGTGACATCCCCATCCAAGCCCTTCCAGCCCATCACCCATCTGCGCCATGTCGACCTGGCCGTACCGGACTTCGCCCGCCAGCGCGCCTTCTACGGCACCACCTGGGGGCTGACCGAGGTCGCCGACGACAGCGGTGTCGCCTTCTTCGCCGCCGAGGGCAGCCCCGAGCAGTACATCGTCCGGATCCGCGAGGACGAGCGGAAGCGGATGGATCTGGTCGCCTTCGGGGCCGTCTCACCGGCTGCCGTTGACGAGCTGCACGGGCGACTTGGGCGGGCCGGGGTCCAACTCCTCGGCGAACCAGGCGCGTTGGACACTCCGGGCGGTGGCTACGGCTTCCGGTTCTTCGACCCGGACGGGCGGGTCGTCGAGGTCTCGGCGGATGTCGCCACCCGCACTCACCGGAAGATCGAGGAGCGGGAGGCGATCCCGGTCCGGCTCTCGCACTGTGTGGTCAACTCCCAGGACCCGGAAGGGCTTCGGGACTTCTACGTCCGGCACCTCGGGTTCCGGCTCACCGACACCCTGTACTCGGCGCACATGGGCGACCTCATGTACTTCCTGAGGTGCAGCCCGCTCCACCACTCCTTCGCCATCGCCCGCGGCCCCCATGTCTCCCTGCACCACGCCTCGTTCGAGATGCGCGGGGTCGAGGAGTACATGCGGGGCACCGGGCGGGCGCTGCGCGCCGGGACCCGGCTGACCTGGGGGCCCGGCCGGCATCTCGCCGGTGACAACACCTTCTCCTACTTCCACGACCCGCACGGCAACACCGTCGAGTACACGACCGAACTCGCCGTCCTGGAAGAGGACTTGTGGCACCCGGGCCGCCATGACGTCGACGACCCGGTCACCCAGGACCAGTGGGGCACCGCCGACCCGATGAGCGAGTCGGTCGCCAAGGAGCAGTTCAACGACCCCGACGTGCTGTTCGAAGCACCGCCGGTCTGACCACCCGTCTGTCGCGAACCACCCGCAGAAAGGCCGCAGTTGTGGCAACGATTCTGAAACACGCCGTGCCCAGGTCAGAGGTGACCGCCTCCCTCGACCAGGTGCGGGAGACCGTGACCGGCGTCATCGCGGACATCCGTGAGCGCGGTGACGCTGCCGTGCGCGCCTACTCCGAGAAGTTCGACAAGTGGAGCCCCGACTCCTTCCGGCTGTCCGACGAGGAGGTCGAGAAGATCGTCGCGTCGGTGCCGCAGCAGGTCATCGACGACATCCGCTTCGTCCAGGACCAGGTGCGCACCTTCGCCCGCCACCAGCTCGACTCCCTGCGGGAGTTCGAGGTCGAGACGCTCCCGGGAGTACGGCTCGGGCAGAAGCACATCCCCGTGCAGGCGGCGGGCGCGTACATCCCCGGTGGGCGTTACCCGCTCACCGCCTCCGCCCACATGACCATCGTGACTGCCAAGGTCGCGGGCGTGTCCCGGGTGGTGGCCTGTACGCCGCCCATCCACGGGGAGATCCCGGCGGCCACCGTCGCCGCCGCACATCTGGCCGGTGCCGATGAGATCTGGCTGCTGGGCGGGGTGCAGGCGGTGGCCGCCATGTCCGTGGGCACCGAGTCGATGCGGCCGGTGAACCTGATCGCCGGACCCGGCAACGCCTATGTCGCCGAGGCCAAGCGGCAGCTCTTCGGCGAGGTCGGCATCGACCTGTTCGCCGGGCCGACCGAGATCCTCGTCCTCGCCGACGAGCACGCCGACCCGTTCGTGTGCGCCGTCGACCTGCTCTCCCAGGCCGAGCACGGCCCGGACTCCCCGGCCGTCCTCATCACCACCTCCCGCGAACTCGCCGAGCAGACCATCGCCGAGGTCGAACGCCTCCTGCCCGGCATGCCCACCCGCGACTTCGCCGGGCCCGCCTGGCGCGACCACGGCCAGGTCCACGTCGTCGACACCCTCGACGAGCTGTACGCCCTCGCCGACGAGTTCGCCTTCGAGCACGTGGAGGTGCTGACCGCCGAACCCCGCCTCGCACTGGAGCGCATGACCCAGTACGGCGCCCTGTTCCTCGGCGAGGGCACCTGTGTGTCGTTCGGCGACAAGGTCATCGGCACCAACCATGTGCTGCCCACACGTGGTGCCGCCCGCTACACCGGCGGCCTGTGGGTGGGGAAGTACCTCAAGACCGTGACCTATCAGGAGGTCACCGACACCGACTCCCAGACACTGCTGGGCCGACTGTGCGGGCGGGCGGCCCGCGTCGAGCTGTTCGAGGGACACGCACGGTCCGGCGACGTACGGGCCGCGAAGGCTGCGGGCGACGAGCTGCCCTGGAACACCCCGTGACCCTGGAGGGGCGTACCGCGCTCGTCACCGGTGGCGGCGGACCGCTGGGGCGCGCCTCCGCGCTGGCCCTCGCGGACGCCGGTGCCCGGGTGATCCTCGTCGGGCGCAACGAGTCGGCGCTGGCGGAGGCGGCGGCACATGTGGTCAAGGACGGCGGACAGGCCCGTACGGCGGTGTGCGACGTCTCCGACCCTGCCGCTGTCAGCGCCTTGGCCGCCCAACTCGCCGACGAGGATGTGTCGTTGCTCGTCAACAACGCCGGAGTCGCCGGTCCCGTACGGCCGTTGGTCGACATCGAACCGGACGAGTGGGACGACGTGTTCGCCGCCAACGTCCGGGGCGTCTATCTGATGTGCCGGGCCCTCCTGCCGCCGATGCTCGCGGCCGGACGCGGCGACATCGTCAACGTCGCCTCGGTCAGCGGCAAACGCCCGCTGCTCAACCGTACCCCGTACACCGCCTCCAAGATGGCGCTGCTGGGCCTGACCCGGACCCTCGCCGGGGAGGTCGGCCCGCAGGGGATCGCGGTCAACTCCCTTTCCCCGGGCCCGGTTCGGGGCCCGCGCATGGACCGCAACTTCAAGCTCACCGCCGAACTGACCGGCTGTACGGTCGCCGAGGCCGAACGCGACTTCGCCTCCCGGGCCGCCCTCGGCCGGCTCGTCGAGGAGCACGAGGTCGCCCAGGCGCTGGTGGCGATGCTCGCGATGCCCGGCCTGTGCGGGGCCGACATCGACCTGTCCGCAGGGATGATCGCCCCGGCGTAGCCGTAGCGCGTACGAGAACGGTGAGGTGGACGGCCGACGAGCCGCCCGCCTCACCGTCGTGCGTAAGGGCACCCACCCCCTATGACGACTCTGTGTGACCGCCATGAAATGGTCGGCGTGATCCGAGGCATCGGGCTCCCATATGTGTGTGCCGCCCGCCTATTCCCTGTTTCCCATGGCTGCTTCACTCCCTCGTGCGCACCTTCGGTGCCTCCGCCGGGCCCGTCCGCATCCCGCGTTCGACGGCCGGCCGGTCACACTGCGCAACGGCGCATCGATCCCTGGGAAGGCAAGCAATGACGCTGATCACCCGACGCTCGGTCCTGATCGCCGGTACTGCCACGGCCGGAGCCGTACTGGTGCCGGCGGTCTCCGCCACCGCCGCGCCGACGGCCGAGAAGGCTTCGGGCACGCGGATCTCGGTCGGATCCGGTGAGACGTACACGGTCTCCGCGACCACTCGCGTGAGCGAGCTGACCATCGCCTCCGGCGGGAAGATCGTCGCCCCGGACGGCGCCGGCCTCTCGCTGACCGTCGACGGCGTGGAGACCGGACAGCTGCTCACCGCCACCGGCGCCACGGCCACCCTGATCCAGGCCGGCACCTACCGGGGGGATGTCGTCCTGACCGTCACCGCGGCCAACGAGGTGACGTACCAGACGCTCACCTTCCCCTTCCGGCAGGCGGTCTACGTCGACGGCGACGGCGTGGTCAAGGGCAAGTCCGTCCTCGCGGCCGTGCTCGGCGGCAGGCTCACCGACGCCTACGCCAGGAACGTGTCGATCACCTCGACCGGCGAGTGCTTCGACGGCGTGTACGTCCAGGACGCCACCTACACGCTCGACCGGCCCACCATCTCCCTTACCGGCAACGGCCGTTGCGACTTCGCGGGCTACGGCGCAGCAGTCGTCGGCGACGGCTCGGCCACCACATTGGTCCTGGACGGCGCCCGCATCGACAACAAGGGCGTCGTCCGCACCGCCGTCATCGCCAACGACGGCGCCAACGTCATCGTCAAGGACTCCGTCCTCCGCGCCCGCAACGGCGTACTGCCCGCCGACTACCAAGCCACCGTCGAAACGCCGTACATGGAGTCCGTGCCCTGGATGCTCGGCCTCGACGGCAATGTCCGCGCCACCAACCTGATCGGCAAGAACAGCAAGGCCACCTACCTCAACTCCACGATCTTCTCGGAAACTTGGGGTGCCCTGTCGGTCGAGGGCGGCAGCGGACTCAAACTGACCGCGATCAACAGCCACTTCGGCAACACGGGGGAGTACGGCTACGGCACCTATGCCATCGGCGACGCGACCGTACGGGTGCTCGGGTCGCGGCTCGACGTCGGCAGCTACGCGACCATCATCGCTGGCCCCGCCGCGGTCGTGCACTACGGCGACAGCACCAAGGCGGCTGTCTCCGCGCTCAACACCGAGCTGGAACTCGGGCTGTCCAAGGGCGAGTTGGCGTCGATCCCGGTGCGCAACACCGTCGTGAACTCCGGGCACTTCGGCTACATGTTCTTCGGCACCGGCCAACTCACCCTCGACGGCGGCACGGTGATCAACTCTGAGCGGGCGACCTTCCTCAACAAGGGCCAGCAGACCACGATCAGCGTCGACGGCTCGCAGGGCGCCCGGCTCAACCCGCGCGACGGGATCATCCTCCAGATGATCGAGCTGGACGACCCGGGCCCGGTCCCGGTCGACGGCAAGATGATGAACATCGGCGTCTACACCGAGCCGACGGGCGACCCGGTGAAGGACGCGAGCTTCGACCCGACCGCCGTGCACACCACCGACGGAGCCGCCACCTTCAACTCCATAGCTTTGGAGGGCGACTTCTACAACGGCATGCGCAAGGGCAAGAACATGGTCCTCACCTTCGAGGACGCGAGCGTCGAGGGCGTCATCTCCGCGACGGCGGCCAAGCACCGGGTGTCCAGCATCGACGCGTCGACCTTCTACGAGCTGGGCATCGTCACCAACACCGCGCAGGCCGCCGTCAACAACGGCGCGATCGTGCAGCTGAACAGCGGCTCGACGTGGACGGTCACCGGCACCTCGTACCTGACCCGGCTCGCCCTCGCCGCCGACGCGACCGTCAAGGCACCCAGGGGCAAGAAGGTCACGCTGACGGTCGACGGGACGGCGACGGCCATCACGGCCGGCCAGACCTACACGGGCGTGCTCACGCTGACCGTGGCGTGACCGTTGAGGAGGCGCGAGGCTCAACCGACGGGCGCCTCCTCCTCGTTGGCGAGCTGCTCATCCGATCCGCGCCTCCGCCTCCTTGGCGATGGTCTCGAACTGCGCGGCCATCGCCTCCTGGAGAGCCTGCGCCCCCGACAGTGGACGGACCATGACCATCAGATCGTCGATCAGGCCCTCCTCGTTGACGTGGATGAAGTCGCAGCCGGTCAGCCGGCGGTCGCCGACCCGCGCGCTGAACACCAGCGCGTGGTCGGGACCGTCCGGGTCACCGATCTCCCGCTCGTAGCGGAAGTCCTCGAAGACCCGCGCGACGGCGTGCAGGATCGCCGCGGTGATCGCCTTCCCGGGATACGGCTTGAACACGACGGGACTGGTGAAGACCACGTCCTCGGCCAGCAGCGCCTCGACGGCGTCCATGTCCTGCGCCTCGACCGCCTCACGGAACGCACGCATCGGCTCACCTCCTAGTCAATTTGTTGAGTAGGTGTGGATGAGACTAATCAACCGCTGTTAGCGTGTCCACATGTCCCTCAAGTACGCGGTCCTCGCGGCCCTCCTGGAAGGCGAGGCCTCGGGCTACGAGCTGGCCAAGACCTTCGACGTGTCGCTGGCGAACTTCTGGCCCGCGACCCCGCAGCAGCTCTACCGCGAACTGGAGCGCCTCGCCCAGGACGGACTGATCGAGGCACGGGTCGTACAGCAGGAACGCAGGCCCAACAAAAGGATGTTCACGCTCACCGAGGCCGGCCGGCGCGACCTCGACACCTTCGCCGCCGAGCCGCCCAGACGCCCCACCGCCATCCGCGACGAGTTCCTCATCAAGATCCAGGCCATGGACGGCACCGACCCCGCCGTCATCCGCGAGCTGATCGCGGAGCGCAGATCGTGGGCGCGCGGCAAGCTGGACCGCTACGAGCGCGTGCGTGACCATCTCCTCGCCGGGCGGACCGAGGAGGAGTACCTCCGGGACGCCGACCGCATCGGGCCGTATCTCACGCTGATGGCCGGGATCACCTTCGAGGAGGAGAACCTCCGCTGGTGCGAACGCGTTCTCGCGATCCTGAAGCACCGGGTTGCCCTAGGCTGACCCGGATGTTCAGCCCCGAAGGTCCCAGTCTGCGCGAACTCGCCGTCCAGGCACTGTCGTCCGTCGAGCACGGCTACGACCTCCTCGCGCCCAAGTTCGACCACACCCCCTTCCGGACACCGGCCCCGGTGCTCGACGCGGTCGCCTCGACACTGCGGCGCATCGGGCCCTTCGACGACGGACTCGACCTGTGCTGCGGCACCGGCGCGGGCGCCGAAGCGCTGACGAAGGTGTGCCGAAGGAGCGTCACCGGCGTCGACTTCAGCGCGGGCATGCTCGCGGTCGCCCGAGAGCGCGTGAAGAGCGACGAACCCCGCGTGTCGTGGGTCCGCGGTGACGCCCGTGCCCTGCCGTTCGGGGCCGACTTCGACCTGGTGGTCAGCTTCGGCGCGTTCGGCCACTTCCTGCCCCGCGAACTGCCGGGCCTGTTCGGCCAGGTCCACTCCGTGCTGCGACCCGGCGGATGCTTCGCGTTCCCCGTCCTCGCGCCGCCACGTCCCACCTCGCCCGCGTACTGGATGCTGTCCGGCTTCGACGCGGTGATGAAGGTCCGCAACGCTGTCTGGCGACCGCCCTTCGTCATGTACTACCGCGACTTCCAACTCGGATTCGTGCAGAGGGAGTTGCAGCGGATCGGCTTCGACATCGACCTCTACGCCCTGCCCGAGTTCGGGCACCGCGGCGACGGCAGCCCCCGCGTCCGCATGGTCGCGGCGCGACGGCGGCCGTAGCGGCTGGTGCGGGTATCAACTCGTCGCGGATGCCGCCGACTTGATGACCTTCGTGACCAGGTCGGGGTGGGAGATCATCACCACGTGCGAGGAGTCCACCACGACCGTGTGCGAACCGGCCCGCTTGGCCTCGAAGCGTTCCAGGTCGGGCGCGATCGCCCGGTCCTGCGCCGCCACGACCGCCCACGAGGGGAGGTCGTGCCAGGCCGCCGCCGTGGTGACGTCCGTGAACGCCGCCGCGCTGATGGGGCGTTGGGAGGCCCCCAGCAGTGCGGAGGTGGACGCCGGGAGGTCGGCGGTGAAGACCGCGTGGAACTTCGCCGTCTGGATGGCCAGATCGGTACCGCCCGAGCCGTCGGGCAGCGGCTGCAGCGCGTCGTTCAGCTGCGACCCGGGGAACCGCGCGGCGAGTTCGCCCAGTTGCTCGCCCTTGTCGGGCACGAAGGCCGCGACGTACACGAGCGCCTTCACACTCGGGTCGCCCGCGGTCGCCTGGGTGATCACGGCGCCGCCGTAGGAATGTCCTACGACGACCTTCGGGCCGTCGATCGTCTTGAGGAGCGCGGAGAGGTAGGCGGCGTCCGAGGTCAGTCCGCGCAGCGGATTGGCGGGTGCCACGACGGTGTACCCCGCCTTCTGCAGCCGCGAGGTCACGGCCGACCAGCTGGACGCGTCGGCGAACGCCCCGTGCACCAGGACCACGGTCGGCTTCGGTGCGCTGGTCCTGCCTCCGGTGGCGGGTGCCGCCGAGGCGGGGAGAGCGGTGGCCGCGAGGGCGCCGGCCGCGGCAGCCGCCCCGAGAAGTAAGGGTCTACGGGAAATCGACACGGGTCAGCTCCGGGTGAAGTCGAGGAAGGCGGTGCGGAGTTCAGGCGTGGCGGCGCACGAAGGACAAGGCGGTGTCCGCGACTTCCTGCCAGCCGTTGTCGATGGTCAGCGCGTGGCCCCGGCCCTTGATCTCGGTGATCTCGGTGACGCCCTTGTTGTGCTGCTGCTTCTTGTAGGAGGCGTTGGCGATCGACCAGGGCACGGTGTGGTCCTTCTCGCCGGAGATGATCAGGAGCGGTCCGCGATCGGGGTTCTCGGTGTCGACCTTGGCCTCGGTCCACGGGTTGAGGTTCGCCGTGGCCGCCTGGAACAGCGGGGCACCGGGCGCGGGCACCGCGAACGTCTCGTACAGCTCCCGTGCCTCCTCCTCGCTGACGGCGTTGGCGAATCCGTAGCGGAACTGGTCGAAGGTCAGGGGGACCGCGCGATTGCGGTTGGCGGGGTTGCTGAGGACCGGTGCGGAGGAGCGCAGCGCGGACACCGGCAGCGGAAGCACGCCCCGGAACGGCGCCGGGTCGATCGCCACGGACACGGCGGACAGTCCGCGCCCGGCGAGGATCTGCGTGAGCAGTCCGCCGAAGGAGTGGCCGACGATGGCCGGTTTCCGCGTCAGCGTGCCGATCAACTGCGTGAGATGGTCGGCGACTTGGCCGACCGTTTTGCCCGCCATGACCTCGGGGTGTTCGTTGGCCTCCGCGACCGTCTCCGGGTCGTCGGGCCAGGACAGGGAGACCGGTGCGTACCCGGCCTGCTCGAAGTGGGCTGCCCAGCGGTCCCAACTGCTCGGCAGCAGCCACAGACCGTGGACGAAGACGACCGGCGTACGTTCGACGGCGTTCGCCTTTTCGATCTGTTGTACGTCGATGTGGGTCATGTTCGGAAGTATGCGTCCGAGGGGGTTTTGGAGTCCGGCATACGACCGCACTTGGCGGAGGGGGACGCCATTGTCGCGGCCCGGGTGATCTCCTACGCTGAACGGCGTGTGGCCAAGAGTGCTGTCCGGGAACGGAGTTGCGCATGCTCAGCAAGGGTGAAGCCGGCGAAGCGGTCCGCCTGGCCAAGGTGAAGACCGGTGTCACCTGGGCCCAGTTGGCCGAGGCCGTCGGCCGACCGCTCGCGTGGACCACGGCGGCGCTGCTCGGCCAGCACCCCATGACCAAGGAGGAGGCGGCGACGGCCGCGGCCCTCCTGGAACTCGGCGAGGACGCCGCCCTCGCCTTCCAACTCCAGCCGACCCGGGGCGCGTTGGAAGCGGCGGTTCCCGTGGACCCCACGATCTACCGGCTCTACGAGGTCATCCAGGTCTACGGCCCCACCATCAAGGAACTGATCCACGAGCAGTGCGGCGACGGCATCATGAGTGCCATCAACTTCCGCCTCGACGTCAGCCGTGTGCCCGACCCGGCAGGCGACCGGGTCGTCATCACCCTCGACGGAAAGTACCTCCAGTACCAGTGGGAGTGACCATGAGGTGCTCCTCGGCCCAGACGGCCAGCGCGGCGAGAGGGATCAGGAAGGCGTCGCCGTGCGAGGTGAGGGCGTAGGAGGAGCGCTGCGGGGTGCGGGTGAGGAGACCGGCGGCGGCCAGTTCGTGCAGGCGGTCGGCGAGCATGCGGTCGCTGATGCCGGGCACCCGCTCGCGCACCTCACCGAACCCTGCCGGGCCCTTGGCCAGGGCGGCGAGGACCAGACCGCTCCAGCGCCTGCCGAGCAGGGCGAACGCGTGGGTCAACGCCTCGACGGGCGGGGGAAGTTCGGGGCTCGCTGAGGAGAGCTGCTTCGTCATACGGGGCTCCAGCGGCGCGGCGGCCGTACCCACTGCGGTGCCCCGCCGCGCAGGGCTGCGGGGCACCGCGGGCACGGTCTTCGCGCCGGTTCGACGTGATGGTGCCTGGATGTGCGGGGGCTCAGCCCATGTGGACCGGGGCGGCGCCTTCGGTGTGCTGCTGCCGGCCCGCGTTGACGGCGAACGCGGTCACGGCGGCACCCGCCACGAACACGACTCCGGCGGCGACGAAGGCCATCGTGTAGCCATGGGTGAGAGCGTCACCCGCCTTCGAGACAAGGCCCAAGTCCCTTGTGGCCAGGCCGCGGTAGAGCGCGGAGGCCGCATGGGGCAGCTTGTCGTCGGCTGCCGAGTTCGAGATCGTCGACAGGACGGCGAGGCCCAGGGCGCCACCGATCTGCTGGGCCGTGTTCAGCAGGGCCGAGGCGATGCCGGTGTCCTGGTGGGCGACACCGCTCACCGCGCCGAGCGTCATCGGCACGAAGCTCATGCCCAGACCAAGAGCGGTGACGAGCATGGCGGGCATCAGGTGCCCGGCGTAGGACGAGTCCGGCTCCAGGGTGGCGAACCAGAACATGCCGACTGCCGCGACCAGCAGGCCCGGTGCTGCGATCAGCCGGGGCGCGATGTGGGCGACGAGCTTGGAACTGATGCCCGCCGCCGCGGCCATGCCGAAACTGAAGGGCAGATACGCGAAGCCGGTCTTGATGGGGCTGTAGCCGAGGATCAGCTGCATATAGAGCGTCAGGAAGTAGAAGAAGGCGAACATGCCGGAGCCGATGAACAGCATGGTGGCGTAACTGCCCCACCGATTACGGTCGTTGAACAGGCGCAGCGGCATCATCGCGTCCGGTGTACGGGCCTGGAGGAACAGGAACGCCACCAACAGGACGGCGGCGATCGCGAAGCAGCCCAGTGTGAGGCCGTTGGTCCAGCCGTGCTCGCCGCCGCGCGTGATGCCGTAGACGAGGGAGATCAGACCGCCGGTCCCGGTGACGGCGCCGGGGACGTCCAGGCGGCCGGGGTGGCGCTCGGCCTCTACGAGGCTGCGGGTGCCGGCGAGGACGGCGAGGCCGATGGGGATGTTGACGAAGAACACCCAACGCCAGTCCAGCACATCGGTGAGCAGACCGCCGAGCAGCAGGCCGACCGTGGCACCGAGGCCGCCCATCGCGGCGTACACGCCCATCGCCCGGTTGCGGGGCTTGCCCGCCGGGAAGGTGGTCGTGATCAGCGCCAGCGCGCTGGGTGCGGCGAGGGCCGCGCCGACGCCCTGGAGGATGCGCGCGCCGATCAACAGGCCCTCGTTCGGGGCGAGTCCACCGAGCAGGGACGCCAGGGTGAAGACGGCGATGCCCACCTGGAAGATCCGGCGGCGGCCGAACAGGTCCCCGGCCTTTCCGCCGAGCAGCAGCAGACCGCCGAAGGCCAGCGCGTACGAGTTGACGATCCACGCCAGATTCGCGTCGGAGACTCCGAGGTCGGTCTGGATGGCGGGCAGGGCGATATTCGTGATGGTGGCATCGAGGATGACCATCAACTGGGCCGCCGCGATGACGAAAAGGGCGAGACCGAGATGCCGGTCTCTGGGGGCGGAACCGGAATGCTCCGGTGTCGTGGAAGTGGCGGTTGCCACGCTCTCAGCAGACATGGTTCAAGAACTCCAGGGAGTGCCGCGAACAGGGAAAGGTGAGAGTGAACGGAATCCGGTGAGAAGCGGAACACTCGCTGTGCAATCCGAGGTCGGGGCGCCGACACGGCGCATCGCTCGACCTCGGGACGAGTGCTCACCGTAGCAGCGATTCAGCGTCGGTCGTGACCCGGCAACTCCCTTTCCGGTGTTGCCAATATCGCTCTTGACGAACTCTCCTATGGTGTGGGCAAGGGGAATTCGAGACGCCCGTCAATTGCCTACACTTTCCGGGAAAAAGCAAACAGCTCAAGCGGACCGGAGGGTATTGAGCCGGGCGGCCTGGCGCGTCAGATGGTCGCGCTCGGCGAGATTGGGAGCCTTGTGTGCCGCCTCCGCGTACAGCCGGGCCGCCGTCGACAGGTCGCCGTCCCGTTCGTGGAGGTAGGCCGCCACCGCCGTGTGGCGGGGGAGTGAGTCGTCGAGTGCCGCGAGCGCGGCCAGGCCGGCGCGCGGGCCGTCGGCCTCGCCGACCGCCACCGCGCGGTTGAGGCGGACCACCGGGCTGTCGGTCAGGGCGACGAGTTCGTCGTACCACTCGACGATCTGCACCCAGTCCGTCTCCTCGGCGGCGGGCGCGTCCGCGTGCAGCGCCGCGATCGCGGCCTGCGCCTGGAACTCGCCCAACCGGTCGCGAGTGAGGGCGAGTTGGAGGATCGTGACGCCCTCGGCGATCAACGCGGTGTCCCATCGCCCGCGATCCTGCTCGGCGAGCGGCACCAGGCTGCCGTCCGGCGCGGTCCGGGCGGCGCGGCGGGCGTGGTGGAGCAGCATGAGGGCGAGCAGGCCCGACACCTCGGGGTGGTCGATCACGCCCGCGACCTGCCGGGCGAGCCGGATGGCCTCGGCGGCGAGGTCGACGTCACCGGAGTAGCCCTCGTTGAAGACCAGGTAGAGGACGCGCAGCACGGTGGCCACATCGCCGGGCTGGTCGAACCGCACCCCGGACACGGTGCGCTTGGCCCGGCTGATGCGCTGCGCCATGGTCGCCTCGGGCACCAGATAGGCCTGAGCGATCTGCCGGGTGGTGAGCCCGCCGACCGCGCGCAGCGTGAGCGCGACGGCCGACGACGGCGTCAGCGACGGGTGTGCGCACAGGAAGTAGAGCTGGAGCGTGTCGTCCGCCGCGGGAGTGGGACCGGGCGCCGGCTCCTCGTCCACCAGGTCCTCGCGTCTACGGCGGGCGGTGTCCGCGCGCGTCGCGTCGAGGAACCGCCGCCACGCCACCGTGACCAGCCACCCTTTCGGGTCGCGCGGCGGATCGTCCGGCCAGACCCGGACCGCCTCGACCAGCGCGTCCTGTACGGCGTCCTCGGCCGCCGCGAAGTCTGCTCCGCGGCGGACGAGGATCCCGAGCACGCTCGGCGTGAGGCTTCTCAGCAGGACCTCGTTCACTTGAAGGTGCAGTCCGTGGTGGTTGAGTGCGTGCCCAGGAACGGGCGCAGTTCCAGCCACTCGTGGATCGGCTTGCCACCGGCTCCGGGGGCGGCCGACAGCTCACCGGCCAGCTCTACGGCGCGCTCGTAGCTGTCGACGTCGATGATCATCCAGCCGGCGATGACGTCCTTGGTCTCGGCGAACGGGCCGTCGGTGACCGGCGGGCGCCCCTCGCCGTCGAAGCGGACGAACGTCCCCTCGGGGGAGAGCGCCTGGCTGTCGACGTACTCGCCGGTCTGCTCCAGCCGGGCCGCGAAGTCGTTCATGTACTGCACATGGGCCGAGATCTCCTCGGGCGCCCACTGGTCCATGGGGACGTCGTTCACGGCGGCGGGGGCGCCGCGGTAGTGCTTCAGCAGCAGGTACTTGGCCATGGTCGTTCTCCTCGGCGCTGGTGCGACCCATTGTGGACGCGTTCACCTCGGGGACGGAGCCGGGCGCGGGTTCTCGACATCGGCGGGCAGACTTTTTCGCCGCGAGTTTCGCGGGGCCTGCGGGGGAGGGTGGAAAGGGAGGCGTACTCACTCCTCTTCCCTTCTTAACGTATAGCGCACCGGGGGGCTTGCGGCAAGGCCCCCGTCGTGCCGCAGAATGTCCGGCCTGAGGGCATGACCTGCGGAAATGGGAGTCGCGGAATGCGTGTGCTGTTGACGACGTGGGGGTCGCGCGGGGATGTCGAACCGCTGGCGGGACTCGCGGAGCGGTTGCTGGAACTCGGCGCGGAAGTCCGGGTGTGCGCGCCGGCGGACGAGGAGTTCGTCGAGCTGCTGGCCCGGGTCGGCGTGCCGCTGGTGCCGCTCGGCCCGACGGTGCACTCGGTGGTCATGGGGGCGAGGCCGCCGTCGCCCGGGGCCGCGTTCCGGCTCGCGCCCGAGCTGGTCGCCGCCCGGTACGAGACGCTGACGGCGGCGGCCGAGGGGTGTGACGTGCTGCTGGCGACCGGCCTGATGCCGGCCGGGGCCCGCTCGGTGGCCGAGAAACTGGGCATCCGCTACGTGTTCGCGTGCTTCCACACGGTCGGCCTGCCGTCGAAGCACCGCCGTCCGCCTGCACGGCCGGGCACACCGTCCCCGGAGGAGGAGACCGACAACAAGGTGCTGTGGGAGCAGGACGCCCAACGCGTGAACGCCCTGTACGGAGAGGCCGAGAACCGGCATCGCGCGGCGATCGGCCTGCCGCCGGTGGAGAACGTCCGGGACTACGTCTTCACCGAGCGGCCGTGGCTGGCGGCGGACCCGACCCTCGTCCCCTGGCAGAACCTGACGGATCTCGACGTCGTCACGACCGGACCGTGGATCCTGCCGGACGAGCGCCGGCTCCCGGACGAGCTGGAGACGTTCCTGAAGGCCGGCGAACCGCCGGTGTACGTCGGCTTCGGCAGCATGGCCCTGCACACCTCACCCGACCTTGCCCGGACCGCGATCGAGGCGATCCGCGCGCAGGGTCGCCGCGTCCTCCTCGCCCGGGGCTGGGCGGACCTGGCGCCGATCGACGACGGGGACGACTGCTTCGTCGTAGGAGAGGTCAACCATCAGGCACTCTTCGGGCGGGTCGCCGCCGTCGTGCACCACGGCGGCGCGGGCACCACGACGACGGCCGCACTGGCCGGGGCGCCGCAGGTGGTCGTGGCGCAGATCGTGGACCAGCCATACTGGGCCGCAGGGGTGGCCGAGCTGGGCATCGGCGTGGCCCACGACGGTCCGACACCGGCCTACGACTCCCTGTCGGCCGCGCTCACCACCGTCCTGGCCCCCGAGACCCGGGCACGGGCGCGGGCCGTGGCCGGCACCATCCGTACCGACGGGACGACAGTGGCCGCGAAGATGCTCCTCGACCCGGTCGGCGGGGAAAGGCAGCCCACACGCGCGTGAACCGGCCGAACCCCGCACACGAGAACCCGTACGCACCGGTCCACACGGCCTGCCGCCCGCACGGCCGTGAACGACCGCAGATCGGAATTGATGCCGTGAACCCCCTGACCACCAGCGCCTTCGACCTTCCCGACCGTCTCTCCGCCAAGGCCGACCCGGCGCTGATCGCCGGTGACGAGCAGCACTTCGCGGCCATCGCGGAATCGCTGGAACAGTCGATCGCGGAACTGACCGAGCGCCTCGACGCCGAGCGCAGGGCGCCCGGAGGCATCGGCCGGGCGGCGATGGACCGGGACACGGAGATCCACCGGCTCACCACACGGTTGCGGACCCTGCGTCGCTTCGGCCTGGACCTGTGCCTGGGCCACATGGTCGACGCCACCACATCCGAGCCCGTCTACATCGGACGGCTCGGCCTCACCGACAGCACGGGCCGACGGCTGCTGCTCGACTGGCGGTCCCCGGCGGCCGAGCCGTTCTTCGGCGCCACCCATGCCAACCCGATGGGCCTGGCGAGCCGCCGCCGGTACCGCTGGACGCGCGGCCGGATCAGCGACTACTGGGACGAGGTGTTCACCGCCGACGGCTTCGCCGGGCATGCCGCGCTCGACGACCAGTCCGCTTTCATCGCCAGCCTCGGCGGCAACCGCTCGGGCCGGATGCGCGATGTACTCGGCACCATCCAGGCCGACCAGGACGCCATCATCCGCGCGGGATCACGCGGCGCGCTCGTGGTCGACGGCGGTCCCGGCACCGGCAAGACCGTCGTCGCCCTGCACCGCTCCGCCTACCTCCTCTACTCCGACCCGCGCCTCGGCCACCGCAGGGGCGGTGTCCTGTTCGTCGGTCCGCACCGGCCCTACCTGGACTACGTCGCCGATGTCCTCCCCAGCCTCGGCGAGGAGGGCGTGCAGACCTGCATCCTGCGGGACCTCGTCGACGAGGGAGCCGCGGCGGGCACCGAGGCCGACCCGGAGGTGGCCCGGCTGAAATCGTCCGTGGAGCTGGTGCGGGCGATCGAGCCCGCCGCCCGGTTCTACGAGGAGCCGCCCACCAAGGGCATGAACGTCACCACGCACTGGTCCGACATCTGGCTGAGCGCCGAGGACTGGGCCGTCGCCTTCGAGGCGGCGGAACCCGGTACCCCGCACAACGAGGGACGCGAGCAGGTCTGGCAGGAACTGCTCACCATCCTCGTCGACAAGCACGAGGACACCGCCAACGCCCAGGACGGCGCGGTCACACCCGCCCTGCTCCGCAAGTCGCTGCGGCAGAACCGCGAACTGCTCACCGCCTTCAACCACGCCTGGCCGCTGCTCGAGGCGGCCGACCTCGTCGGGGACCTGTGGACGGTGCCCGCCTACCTGCGCAAGTGCGCCCCCTCGCTGAGCCGCGAGGAAGTCCAGCGGTTGCAGCGCGCGGACGCCCAGGCCTGGACGGTGTCCGACCTGCCGCTGCTCGACGCGGCACGGCAACGCCTCGGCGACCCGGAGTCGGCGCGCCGCAAGCGCCGGCAGGAAGCCGCCGTCGCCGCCGAACACGCCCGCAGGACCGACGTCATCGACAGCCTGCTGCAGAACGTCGAGATCGACGAGAGCGAGGGCGCGATGGGCATGCTGCACGGACAGGACCTGCGTGACGCCCTGATCGACGAGGCCGCCCAGCCCGGCATCGAACCCGACCTGCTCGCGGGGCCGTTCGCGCACATCGTCGTGGACGAGGCCCAGGAACTCACCGACGCGGAATGGCAGATGCTGCTCCTGCGCTGCCCGTCCCGCAGCTTCACCATCGTCGGCGACCGCGCCCAGGCCCGGCACGGCTTCACCGAGTCGTGGCAGGAACGGCTGAAGCGGATCGGCCTGGACCGGATCGACCTGGCCTCCCTGACCATCAACTACCGCACCCCCGAAGAGATCATGACGGAGGCCGAGCCGGTCATCCGCGCCGTGCTCCCGGACGCCAATGTGCCGACCTCCATCCGCAGCAGCGGCATCCCCGTCGTCCACGGACCCGTCTCGGACCTGGAGTCGGTCCTCGACACCTGGCTCGCCGCACACACCGAGGGGATCGCCTGCGTCATCGGCGACGCGGCCTTCCGGGCAACACCCCGCGTCCGGTCCCTGACTCCCGAGCTGTCCAAGGGACTTGAGTTCGACCTGGTCGTGCTCGTCGACCCGGAGACGTTCGGTGAAGGCATCGAAGGAGCGGTCGACCACTATGTGGCGATGACCCGGGCGACCCAGCAGCTCGTCGTGCTGACGAGCGCGTAACGCCGGTCGGCGCGCGGCGAGTTCGGCATCGGGCCCGCCGCGCGCCCATGGTCCGGCCCGGGGTTCAGCCCGCCGACGGAACCGTGAACTCGTAGATCAGGGCGTCCTGTTGGGCCTCCACGACCAGGTCGGTGATCTCCAACGGGCGCGCGTACTGGTCGTGCACGCGCCGGGTCACCCGCACCGAGGGCGCGTTCGCGACCTGGGTGATGGCGTCCCGGTGGTGCAGGGTCAGACCGGCCCGGCGCATCCAGTCGTAGGCACGCCGGAGTTGGGCGGACGCGGAGCCGTCGGCCCGGTCGCGGTAGCGGGCCAGCTCCTCCACCTCGGCCAGCGCCACCGCCGAGAAGGACGTGACGGCCGTACGCAGCCCGCTGCCGTCGGCCGCCGCGGACGCGTACCGGTGCACCAGGGTCGGCCGGTCCGGGGCGATCCTCAGGGCCTCGGCGTGCTCGGGCGGGGGAGTCTCCCAGGTCACGGAGGTCCGGTCGAAGCCGGTCGGGTCCGCGCTCCGGGCGCCGACCGGGAAGGTGAGGGAGGACGGGGTCTCGACCGGCAGGCCGGGCAGCGTGGCGTGGCTGCCGCGCCGGTCGGTGGCGACCAGACCGTCCCTGCGCAGCAGCTCCAGCGCCTGCCGTACGGTCTCCCGGCTGACGTGGAAGTGTTCGGCCAACTGCCGTTCGGCGGGCAGGCGTTCACCGGGTGGGATGGTGCCGTCGTGGAGTTCGGCGAGCAGTTGGGTGGCGACCTTCCCGTAGAGGGGCTGGTCGTCGGCGGTCGGGTGGTGGGGGGTGGTGCGGGCCATGCCGCGCCTCCTGAGGGTGACAAGACTGAGGGCAGAACTGGTGACAAGACGTAGCCGTGCGGGCTCGTTGCGCGACCAGATCTAGCATTGGTCTAAACCACCAGGGAAGAGCGGCAGGGCAGTTAGGCCGAAACCGACCCGCGCCGATCACTCCTCACAGCGCGCCGTACAGGGCGTCGATCAGGGCCGACTTCCTCGGGTCGTCGGCGATATGGGGCCCCATCCGGTTCATCACGTAGCCCAGCGACACCCCGGCGTCCGGGTCGGCCAGACCGCAGGAGCCGCCGAAGCCGTCGTGTCCGAAAGCTCTCGGGTCGGGACCGTACGAGCCGTTCGGGCCGCTGAGCCACAGGCCGAGCCCGATCTCCGTCTCGTGCGCGAAGCCCGCGCCCAGCACCAGGTCGCGGCAGCTGCCCTGGCCCTCGCGCACCCGCTCGGCCGCCTCGGGGGAGAGGACGCGGTGGCCGCCGTAGGAGCCGCGTCCGGCGAACACGCCGTAGAGCGCGGCTACGGCCCGGGCCGTGCCGTGGCCGTTCGCCGCCGGGATCTCCGCGGCACGCCACTCCGGGGTGTTGGCCTCGGCCGCGCCCGCGATCGGGTTGGTCAGCGCGGCGATGGCGGCGGGCGCCAACTGGCTGAAGATCGCGGCCTGTTCACTGCTCGACGCGGCGGGCGGATGCACCAGCTCGGCTGTCCGCCCTGCTTCCTTCTCCGGCAGGCCGATGGTGAAGTCGATCCCGAGCGGGCCGGTGACCTCCCGCTCCAGGAAGGCCCCCGGGAGCAACCCCGAGACGCGGCGCACCACTTCGCCGACGAGGAAGCCGTAGGTGAGCGCGTGGTACCCGGACCGGGTCCCCGGTTCCCACCAGGGCTCCATGGCCGCGAGCCGCCGAGTCGTCAACTCCCAGTCGTAGAGCTGCGCGAGGGAGTGCGGCTCGCGCAGGCCGGCGAGTCCCGCGCGGTGCGACAGCAGGTGCCGTACGAGAACGTTCTCCTTGCCGGCGGCGGCGAACTCCGGCCAGTACGTGGCCACTTGGGCGTCGAGGTCGAGCAGGCCCCGGTCCGTGAGGATGTGGGCGCACAGGGCCACCGGGCCCTTGGTCGTGGACCACACGTTGACCACCGTGTCGCGCTCCCAGGGGCGGGTCCGTGCCGCGTCGGCCCAGCCGCCCCACAGGTCGACCACGGTCTCGCCGTCCAGCGTGACGGTCACGGCGGCGCCCAGTTCGTCCCGGTCCCGGAAGTTCTCCTCGAACGCCGCGCGCACCGCGGTGAAGCGGGGGTCGCAGTGGCCGTCGATGGCTGGCTGGTGCTCGGACATGGTGCCTCCGTGGTCCGCCGTGGGTCCGGGCCGCGACGCTGCGGCCCGGACCACCTGAACATACCGACTGGTCGGACTGGGCGGAAGGTGTCCTACGTCCGGCTGCGGTCAGACGTACGACCGCAGCCAGTCCAGCTTGGCCGCCTCCTGGTAAGGGCCGCCGCCCTCATGGTCGTTGAAGTCGTACACCTCGATCCGCTTGTCCTCGTGCGCCCAGGCGTTGAACGCGGCGAACACGGTAGAGGGCGGGCAGGTCTCGTCCTCCAGGCCGGTCGAGAAGAGAACGGGGGCGCGACCACGGGCCGCGAAGTGGACGCCGTCGAAGTACGAGAGCGTGCGCAGCACGTCCTCGGTGCGGCCACGATGGGTCTTGAGGTAGTTGCCGATCTCCCGGTACGGGTCACGGTTCGTGAGCGTCACCGCGCGCGGGTAGTCGCACAGGAACGGCACGTCCGGCGCGATCCCGGCCAGGTCGCCGACCAGCCCGCCCACGGCGAGGGTGATGCCGCCGCCCTGGCTGGCGCCGAGCGCCACCGTGCGCGCGGGGTCGACCGACGGGTGCGAGCGGGCTGCCTCGACGGCTCGCACCCCGTCCGTGAACACCCGGCGGTAGTAGTAGTTCTCGGGGGCGTCGATGCCCCGGGTCATGAAACCGGGGTACGCGGGCGCGCCGCCCACCGGGTCCGGGGTGCCACCACCGCCGCCCCACGCGCTGCCCTGGCCGCGCGTGTCCATGATGAAGTGCGCGCGGCCGGTCGACGCCCACAGCAGGTTCTCGTGCGGGAGCCCCCGCCCGCCGCCGTAACCGACGAACTCCACGACCAGCGGCAGGGGTTGGGCCGCGTCGGCCGGCAGCCGCAGCCAGCCCTTCACCGGGTGACCGCCGAACCCGGCGAACGTCACGTCGTACACCCGCACCGTGGACAGCCCCGTGTCGACCGGCTCGAAGCGGGCGTCGAGATCGTGCTCGCGGGCCTCCCGGAGGGTCTTGGACCAGAAGGCGTCGAAGTCCTCGGGCTCGGCGGACGCGCTGCGGTACTCACGGAGTTCGCCGAGCGGAAGGTCGAACAGGGCCATCGATGACCACCTTTGTGAAGGGTGAGCGCGGATGATCGCACCGTACGTGTGACATCGGAGGACTCGCCAGACCCGTGCGGCGCCCCGCGCCTACCATGTCGGCATGTCGTCAGCCGTGGATCTGCTGGTCAAGGACGCCGGACTGCTCGTCGTGGACGACGGGCGCGAGATCCCGGGCGGCTGGGTCGCCGTCACGGGTGGTCGGGTCACCGCCGTCGGTACGGGAGGGTCCGAGCCCGAAGCCGCCACGACCGTCTCGGCGACCGGGCGGCTCGTCACCCCGGGCCTGATCAACACCCATCACCACATCTACCAGAACCTCACCCGCTCCTACGCGCCCGCCGTCAACGGCACCCTCTTCGACTGGCTGACCACGCTCTATCCGCTGTGGGCGAGGCTCGACGAGGAGGCCGCATACGTGTCGGCGTACGTCGGTATGGCGGAACTCCTCATGGGCGGCTGCACCACATCCTCCGATCACCTCTATGTGCATCCACGCCCCTGTCTGGTCGACGCCGAGATCCGCGCCGCCCGCGACATCGGCTTCCGCTTCCACGCGACGCGCGGCTCGATGACCCGCTCCGTCGAGGACGGGGGACTGCCGCCGAGGAGCGTCACCCAGAGCACCGACGAGGTGCTCGCCGACAGCGAGCGGCTGATCAAGGCCCACCACGACCCGGAACCCGGCGCGCTGATCCGGGTCGCGCTCGCACCCTGCTCGCCGTTCTCGGTCACCAAGGAGGTGATGACGGCGACCGCGGAACTCGCCGAGCGGTACGACGTACGGCTGCACACCCACCTCGCCGAGGACCGGGACGAGGACACCTACTGCCTGGAGACCTACGGCTGTCGGCCCGTCGAGTACTTCGAGGACACCGGCTGGATGAGTGACCGCACCTGGGTCGCGCACTGCATCTACCCGAACGACGACGAACTGCGCCGCCTCGCCGCCGCCGGCGTCGGTGTGGCGCACTGCCCCAGCTCCAACATGCTGATCGGCGGCGGCACGGCCCGGGTCAAGGAGATGCGCGAACTCGGTCTCCCGGTCGGCATCGGCTGCGACGGCTCCGCCTCCACCGACCATGCCTCGTTGTGGATGGAGACCCGGGGCGCGCTGCTGCTCGGCCGCTATCGAGGGGGACCCGGTGCGATGACCGCGCGCGACGCCCTCGACATCGCGACCCGCGGCTCGGCGCGCTGCCTGGGCCGTGCCGACGAACTGGGGCACCTGCGTCCTGGCGCGTGTGCCGACCTGGTCGTCTGGGACCTGCACGAAGTCGCCCTGGCCGGCGCGCTGAGCGACCCCGTCGAGGCATGGCTGCGCTGTGGACCGGCGCGGGCGTGGACCACGGTCGTGGGCGGGCGGGTCCTCGTCGACCGCGGTGAACCGGTGCTGCCCGCTCTGGGGGATGTGCTTCGGGACCATGGGCGGATCGCACGGCGAATGCAGCAGGGGGTGTAGCGGCAGTCCATGTGCGGCGGTCGCACGGCCCTCGTTTCGTGGCCCTCGCGTCACGCCCGCCGTCGGGTCCACTGCGGTTCGGTGAGTGCCCAGTCCCGTTCCCACTCGGCCAACCGGTGGCGCAGCGCGACCCGTCGGGTCACCGTGGACGTGAGCAGCACCAGGACGACCACACCGCCCGCGGCCCATATGCCGACCGTCAACGTGTGCTGCCAGACGGCCACTTCACCCGCGGGCTGTGCGACGTTGCGGCCCTGGGCATCGAACCAGACGGCCACCACGTCACCGCGCCCCGTCCCTGCCGGGACCGCGGCCGTGGCCGTACGCGGTCCTCTGCCCGGTTCCGTCCAGCGCACCTCCACCAGGAAGCTGCGCGGGCGGCTGCCCTCCACGGAGGGGAGTTCGGCGGGCGGCCTGCCGATCACTTCCGCGCGAACCCGATGGCGGTCGGCGCGCTGGGCGGCGGCGACGGTGCGGGCCTGGTCGTGGGCCCACAGGCCCGCGGCGGCCCCGGCCAGTGGCGCGCAGACGAACAGGAGGACGGCGACGGCAATCGCCGTCCACGTCTCCACGACGTCCGACCGGCGCCGCAACGGATTGTGCCGCCTGCGCCGACTCCGTACCCGGTTCCGCACGTCGACCTCCTCGCCGTCACCGGAGCCGAGAAGCGCGAAGATCGCGCTGTCCCGACACCGCGCACGCATGCGAGCGTCCACACTGCAGTGGTACCCCCTCCGGGGCACTTCCCTCAACCGGAGCCGGAGAGATCGCCAGGCGCGGGCCTCAGCCGAAGCGTTCGATGCGGATGCGGTCCACCGGCTGTCCCGCCTCGACCAGCAGCCGGGA